>Ga0315280_10010702_pt1 | contig 11439 bp, 9 predicted proteins | sample YL17G06_40_MG_FD_203697 | JGI IMG/M metagenome (GOLD analysis project Ga0315280, IMG submission 203697) | Sediment microbial communities from Yellowstone Lake, YNP, Wyoming, USA - YL17G06_40 | ecosystem: Environmental > Aquatic > Freshwater > Lake > Sediment | place: USA: Wyoming | collected... | reverse complement strand
CCGGTAGACGATCTGTCCCAGCCGGGAGATGAACTTGAAGGCATGCAACCGGCCTTGTTTGTTGAGCCGGGGGAGCTTTGCGTCGATATCGACTTCCATCGAGACGTCCTGGGGCCGGCTGTTCTCGGCCTGGATGGCGCTCAGGTAACGCTCGACGATCAGGGGGGCGCCATCGGCATCTGCATCCGTGTCGGTGATCGAACCGGCCCAGCCCGTGAGGGAAAGACCCAGCAGCAGGCACCAGGCCCCAAGCAGCAGTCTCAAGATACTCCTTCTCCGGTAGATGTCCTCAGAACGTTCACCGCTGCCAGTCACACGCAACCTCTCCGCCACTGCCGGGTTGCCGAGTGCTCAGCACGCAGATTTCGACGGTGACCCATCAACTCTACCAGCTATGGGATGCGGAAATCAACCGGATAGTTCCTTGGTTCTTTGTGGTCGGTTAGGTTTTGGGTGGGGCGGGCGCCCTCGCCCGCAGCCCGACCCCCTGGTCGGGCTTGGCCTGGTTGGGAACCAAAGCCGGACGGGGGCGTCCGGCGCGGTCCAGGGGGACCGCCCCACAGGAGTTGTCAATGACCGCTCCTATCGATCATCCTCTGAAGACTCAATAGGTTAAGCATGAGGTGCCGGGGATGATGGTAGTTTTCGACGCGCGTGGAATGGGGCTGAAAAGTGATCTTGCGGTCGGCCTGGTGCATCCACAGGGCGAAACCGTGCGGTTTCAGGGGGAATTTCTGGCGGACCCAGGCGTAGACCTTGCCAAACATCTCCCGGGCCCAGGCCGCCCCGGTGTGCTCGACCGCGAACAGGGCTCCGATGAGGACCTCAGCCTGCGCCCACAAGACCTTATCCAAGGCCCAGAAGTTCTGGTCCACATTGTGGAGAACGGCGAAGACCCCGCCGTAAACGTCGTCCCAGGCCACCTCGACATGACGGCGGAAGCGGTCGGCGGCGGTGTCAAAAAGAGCCTGGTCCCTGCGCCGCACCGCCTCGAAGAGCAGCATCCAGCCGGTCTCGACCGAGTGGCCGGTGCAAACCAGTTGGGCGAATTCGTTGGCGGGGCGGGACAGGTCGTGGTTCAGCAACTCGTTGTTGAGACCGAACTCCGGGTTGTAATGGTGGTTGAGCACGGCATCCATGGAGCGGTCCAGGATGCCTTCCAACTCCGGATCCGCGCCCGTTTCGAGCATCTGGCTGATGACCCGGATCAGGACCATCCAGACGCCCTGAATGCGGGCGCCGGGGAAGGACTGGGACCTGGTTCCCAGACGGGCGTCCCCGATCTCGGGATGATGGTCGGGGCGATCGTAGAGGCGCACGCACTTCAGGACGAGTTCCTTGGCCAGGTCGCGGTATTTCCACTCCCTGGTGGCCCGGGCGTATTCGGCGAGGCCCTCGGCAATGAACAGGTCGCCGAAGATCTCGGTGGAGGGCGGCGTCAGGGGCCTTCCGTCGCGGCTCAAGTGCCTGGGCCACAACGTATCAGCGCCGGATGGCCGGGCGTTGAGAATGAACTCGAGCGACTTGCGGGCCACCTCCAGGTGCTGCCGGTCCTGGCCGAAGTGGTTGTAAAGGAAGGAGTAGACCCAGATTCCCCGGCCCTCGAACCAGGTGGTTTTGTTGCGGGTCAGGTTGGTTCCGTCGCGGTCGGTCTCGCACATGAAGCCGCCCAGTTCATGGTCAATGACGTAGCGGTCCATGAAGGGGAGGAAATCCTCGAACAAGTCGTAGCGGTACTGGTCTCTGAGCTCTTCGAGCGTCATCCCGGCAAGGCGGGTTTCTTCAATCAGCATGGCTGGCTGCTCCTCAACTCAATAGTTCATCCACAGGGCCTCGCGGCGGACTTTCTTGACGGAGTGGCAAGTCTTGGGCGGCGCCTCGAGACATCGCCAGTCCTGGTAGAGTGCGTCCATGAGATCGCAGCGATAACCCGAGACCGCAACTTTGCCCTTGACACCGCGCAGAGTGCCGGCCAGTTGGCGGTGCTCTGCGTCGGTCATTTCAAAACCATAAGCCTTGGAATCGCCGCGACTGGCGTGCACGTAGGGCGGATCGCAATAGAAGAGCGTGTCCCGGTGGTCGTACAGCTTGACGACCTCGACGGCCGGCCGGTTCTCGATCTGGACCCGCAGGAGTCGGAGCGCGATGGCCGGAAGATCTTCGATGCTGCCGAGCCACCGCGAGACAACACCCGACATTCCCGCCCGGCTGGTGTTCTTGCAGTTGGCCCAGCGCCCTAGCGAGGCCGTTTGAGCCAGACCGGTCCTGGCCTGGCGTGCCCGCACGAAGAACCGGCGGGCACACTCCAAGTCGGACACCTCCTCCCCCTTGTTCGAGATCGAGAGGTAGAACTCCTCGCGAGAGAACGGAGTCAGGCCAATCGCTTCGGTGAGTGTGTCCTTTTGATCCCTCAGCACGCGGAAGAAATTTGTCACCTCTCCATCGATATCGTTGTAGGTTTCCACAGGCGATGGCGGGCGGTTCAGCAGCACCGCCGCAGAGCCGCCGAATGGCTCGCAGTAATGGTGGCACTCCGGAAGCAGGGGGAGCAGCCAATTCAAGTGGCTGAACTTCCCGCCGTACCAGCCAAAAGCGATCAGTCTCCTCTTGCGCCGGGCGGTCACGTCGAGATAGATCTGTGATGGCTCCCTGCCGCTGCCCATTGCCCTCCAGCTTACCCTTTGTGCGCTCAAGGCGCACCCGCCTCGATTTGCCCGGAGACTGCTTCCCATTCGCTGAGCAGCGGGTCCAGGTCGGCGCGGCGGGCCTTGAGGCGGGCGGCCAGACGCACGGTTTCGTCGGCGCTCTTGAAAGAGGCCAGGGCGCGTTCGTAGCCGGCGATCTCGGTTTCCAGGCGCGCGATCTCCTCTTCGAGGGCCTGGCAGCGCTGCTTCAACTGGCGCAGGCGAATGGGATTGAGGCGTTTGGGGCGAGGCTCCTCGGGCGGGTTGGGTGCTGGCAGGCCGGGGGCCTGCCCCACGGCCTGCCCCACTTCTGTCGGGGGGCCAGGGGGCTGCTCTGCCAACGACGAATGCTCTTTGCGCCACAGGTAGTCTTCGTAGTTGCCCGGATAGGCGCTGATCGAGCCGCCCGCAATTTCAAAGACCCGGGTGGCCAGCTTGTCGATGAAATAACGATCGTGCGAAACGAAGACCAGGGTCCCGCTGTATTCCTGGAGGGCTTCGAGCAGGACATCCTTGGCGCGCAGATCCAGGTGGTTGGTGGGCTCGTCGAGCAGCAGGAAATTGGAAGGGCGCATCAGCAGGCGCGCCAGGGCATAGCGGTTGCGCTCCCCGCCCGAGAGCACGCCGATCTTCTTGAAGGCCTCGTCCTCGGAGAACAGGAAGCATCCCAGCACGCTGCGCAGCTCGGTCTGGGGAGTCAGCGGGGCGACCCCCGAGAGGTCGTCCAGCAGGCGGGCGTCCGGCTCGAGCTCCTTGTACTGGTCCTGGGCGAAGTAGTCAGCTTGCACGTTGTGGCCGAGAAGCAGTTCGCCTTCTGTCAGGGGCTCGATGCCCGCCAGGATTCTGATCAAGGTGGATTTGCCGGCGCCGTTGACACCCACCAGGGCGACGCGGTCGCGGCGCTCGATCACCAGGTTCACCTTCTCGAAGACCAGCCGCTGGCCGTAGCGCTTGGCGAGGCGCCGCAGCTCGGCGACGATGCGGCCGCTGGGTTTGGGCTGCGGGAAGGAGAAACGGATGGGCTTTTCCTGGGGCGGGATCTCGATGCGCTCGATGCGCTCCAGCTCCTTGATGCGGCTCTGCACCTGCTTGGCCTTGGTGGCCTGGTAGCGGAAGCGGCTGATGAAGGCTTCCAGTTGGCGGATGCGGTCCTGCTGGTTCTTGCAGGCGGCTTCGAGCTGCGCGCGGCGCGCCTGTTTCTGCTCGAGGTAGCGCGAGTAATTGGCGCCGTAGAAATGGAGCTGGCGGTTCCAGATCTCGACGATCTTGCGGATGGTGGCGTCCAGGAAATAGCGGTCGTGCGAGACCAGCACGAAGGCATAGGGATATGCAGCGAGATACTCTTCCAGCCAGTTGCGGGCTTCCAGGTCCAGGTGGTTGGTAGGCTCGTCCAGCAGCAGCAGGTTGGGCTTTTCGAGCAGAAGCCGGGCCAGCGCGATGCGCATCTGCCAGCCGCCGGAGAACTCTTCGATGCGCCGGGTCCAGTCTTGCTTGAGGAAACCCAGGCCGCTGAGCACGGTCCCGACCTGGGCCCCCAGGGCGTAGCCGTCACGGGCGCGGAACTCGCCGTCCAGGCGCTCAAAGCGCTCGGCCACCTGGCGGTACTCGGGGCTTTCGGGGTCGAGCTCGGGCATGCTGCGGGCGAGAGCTTCGAGCTCCTCTTCCATGTCGCGCAGACCGGAGAAAACCGAAAGGCACTCGGAGAAGACCGTGCGGCCGGAGAGCTCCAGGCCGGCCTGCGGCAGGTAGCCCGCGGTCAATCCCCTGGTCGAGGTCAGGCTGCCGGCGTCCACAGATTCCTGCCCAGCGAGGATCTTCAGCAGGGTGGTTTTGCCCGTGCCGTTGGCGCCCACCAGCCCGACCCGGTCAGTAGGCGTCACCAGCCAGTCGACGCCCTCGAAGAGGAGTTTTTGACCGAAACGCTTGGCCGCGCTGGAGAGCTGAATCACGGCGCCAGGTTCAGCATAACCACGAAAGCATCCGAAAAACCATTCAGCGCAGCTTGAAAAGCTCCGTCGGTAACGGGGAACGAAGCGGACTGGGTGTATCCTGCCAGGTAGACATTGCCGTCCGCATCCAGGGCGATGGCATGGGCCGCGTCGGTGAAGCTGCCTCCCAGATAGCTGCCGTAAACCAGCGCACGAGCGAAGGGCGCCGCAGGATCCAGGACCGCCACAAAGGCATCTGCCGCGCCCCCGCTGGCGCCTTGCACGGCGTCGCTGGTGGTGGGAAAGTCGCTGGAAGTCGTGTAGCCGGCCAGGTAGATCTTGCCGGATCCCTCCAGCGCCATCCCATAAGCCACGTCACTCCCGCTGCCCCCGAGATAGGTCGCGTAGGTGAGAGACTGAGCCCGCGGGAGGGCCAGGTTCATGCGGGCGACAAAAGCATCGGCCAGACCCGCATAGTTCGGCTGAGGAGCGGTGGCCGTGACAGGAAAGTCACTTGAGAGGGTGTATCCTGCCAGCCAAATGCCCCCGGATGCGTCCAGCACCATACTGAGCGGGACGTCGAAGCCGCTGCCGCCCAGGTAGGTCGAGTAGACCAGGGCGTCCAGGCCGGGCTTGGAAAAGTCCAGCTTGGTCAGGAAGACATCCCCGCCTCCGATCATGAAGTCCCTGTACGGTCTGTCCGAGATGGGGAAATTTTCTGAGACCGTGTACCCAGCGATGTAGACCATCCCCGCCGCATCCACAGCAACGGCAGTGGCGACGTCGGTGCTGGAACCGCCCAGATACGTGGAATACCGCAGGGAGGCCGCAGCAGAGGCCGCGGCGGGATCCAGTTCCGTTACGAAGGCTTCCCAACCTCCCTGGCTGCCGCCTTGGAAGGTATTGGCAGTGAGCGGGAAATTCTCTGCTGGGGTGGTGTAGCCGGCCACGTAGATGTTGCCTGCGGCGTCGACGGCTACGGCATTGGCGGCGTCGGTGCCGCTGCCCCCCAGATAGGTCGAATACACCAAACTATCGGCGAACGGGATCTCCGGGTAGAGTTTGACTACAAAGGCGTCCTGACCGCCGGCGTTGGCGCTTTGCGCCGAGTTGCCGGCCATGGGGAAGTCGGTGGATGAGGTGACGCCCGTCAGGTACAGACCGCCGGACGCATCCAGGCACATGGCTCTGGGTTCCTCGTCGCCGCTGCCGCCAATGTAAGCCGAGTAGCGCAGCGAGTCAGCGCCGGCCAGCGACGGATGCAGCTTGGCGAGGAAGATGTCCTGGCTTCCCGCGGGATTGTCCCGGTACGCTACCCCAGCCACCGGGAAATCCTGCGACCAGGTGGATCCGGCCACCCAGACATACCCCAAAGCGTCCACTGCCACGGCGGTGGCAGCATCCAGACTCCCGCCCCCCAGGAAGGTAGAGTAGCTCAGCACCGGGTCGATGACCAGGGTTTCATTGGGATCGTACTCTCCCAAAGAGAAGCCCACTTCTCCGCGGCCCAGGAGCACGTAGCGCGCCTGGACTTGGCGGTGGGACTCCTGATAGGCCACGGGCTTGTGCTGCCGCATTTCTGTTCCACCGAGCGTCAGCACCAGGGCGCCGTTCTCATCCAGGCGGATCTTGTCCGCCCCGGTGAACTTCATTCGGATGCGCCGCGGATCCACGCCCGGCTTGACCTCGAAGTCGTACTCGAGTTGCCTCCCGTTGCCGTAATAGATCAGATCGACTCCCGGATACACTCCGCGATAGCGAACTCGCTGATATTGCTGGACGTTGGTTCGCCAGGCCTCCCGGCGGTTTCCCAGGAAGTAGTTGCTCCGGGCAGCCAGCGGAAGGATGCCTTCGAGCTGCGGTTCGGGATTGGCAGCCGGCAGGCTGATTCGCAGGACCCTGGCCGAGGCCCCGGAGGACAACGACAGCACCGCCTCCTGGGGCGTGAGAAACAGGGTGTATCCCGGCGCTCTGGAATAGTACCTGACCCTTCGATTCAACTGCCCCTGATTGGCTTCGAACCGCATGGGCAGCCGCTCGAGCATCCCGGACACCGTGGCGGCCGGGACCGGATCACCGAGGGCCAAAGCCAATACCGCGGGACCCAACAAAGGAAGAGTACGACGATGATTCATAGTCTCTCGAGAACCTCTGGCCGGGCGGCCCCCGGCCTCACGGGACTTCGCAAAACAACGGGGCGCTGCCTTCCAAACCCCCGCCTGTGCAAACTCTTAGATTAGCGCATCCTCGCCCAAAAGATCAGCGCAGGGGTGCGGCCGGGGGGCGCGAGATGACAGGACCGCGACAGGTGACTCCCCGTGCAGATTAGACCGGAGTTGTCAGCCGGCGCTTCACCAGCCGATTACGTAACTATCCGTGGCGGGGGCCGCGCCACCCATGAGCACCCCTGAGGGCGCAGCCACCACGATGGCCTTCACGCTTCCTACGCCCATGGCCGAGTGTGTCCGCACCGCGTGACCCCGCTTCGCCAGCTCCTCCCGCACCTCGCGCGGAATCCGTTGCGAAACCGACAATCCCCTGCCGGCCGGGTGGGGATGGAATGACAGGTGATAGGCGCCGGTTGTGAAATAGGGCTGCTCCAAGGCCTGTTGCACGTTCATCCCGAACTCCACGTAGTTCAGGAAGAACTGTAATTGTGACTGCCCCTGAGTGTCCCCACCCGGACTTCCGAAGACCATGCAGGGCTGGCCGTCTTTGAGCACCAGCACCGGGTTGAGAGTCTGCCGGGGACGCTTGCGGGGCGCCAGGCCGTTCGGATGCGTCGGGTCGAGGTGGAAGCGGGCCAGCACATCGTTGATGAAAAAGCCACCGGCTTCCCCGTCCACATACATCGCGCTGCCGAAGTTGGACGCCACAGACGAGGTGATGGTGACCATGTTCCGGTCTTTGTCAACTGCACTGATATGGGTAGTGAAGTTTTCAACCCAATCGGGAAAGGCGGCTGCGCCCGTCAACTCGAGGTGGCTTCCGGGACCCAGCGCATAAAGCGGCGGTGTGGAAGCCTGGAGTCCGGGTGGAGCCACGCCGTCGATGGCTCGGTCCTTGCGAATCAAGGCCCGCCGGCGCTCGGCGTACTGGTCCGACAGCAAAGTGTCGATGGGGATGTCCTTGACGAATCGAGGATCGCCGATGTATGCCTCACGATCGGCAAACGCCAGCTTCAGTGCTTCGGTGACGTAGTGGATATAGTCGACCGAATTGTGCCCCATGGCTTTCAAGTCGAAGCCTTCGAGGATCTTAAGCGCCTGGAGCATTACGGGACCTTGGGTCGGGAGCCCGACGCCATAGACATCGTAGCCTCGATAGCGGACATGGAGCGGTTTGGTCTCTTCGGCTTTGAACTCGGCTAGGTCAGAGGCATCCATGACCCCGCCGTTCTTGCCCAGAAAATCGACGATATTCTCCGCGGTGGGGCCTTTGTAGAACCCGTCGCGCCCTTGGGCCGCGATCCGCCGCAGCGTCTGGCCGAGATTCTTTTGGATGACCACGTCCCCCATGCGCACCGGCTGGCCGTCTCGAAACCAGAAGGCTGTCGATGACGGGAACGCCTGGAGCCGTTTCAGGTTCAGGCGAAACACGTTCTGAAGGTTCTCGCTGACGGCGAAGCCGCGCTCGGCCAGCTCGATGGCCGGCGCCAGGACCTGCTGGCGCTTCAGCTTGCCGTATTTCTCGAGCGCCAGCAGCAGGGCAGCAGGCGCGCCGGGAACCACCGGACTCAACGGACCGTCCATCTCCAGGCCGCCCCTCTTTTGAAAGAATTCCGCCGTGGCACGTTTCGGAGCCCAGCCCCCGCCGTTGATGAAAAGGACTTCCTTCGTCTTGGCGCGGTAAATCAGGATGAATGCGTCAGCCCCAATGCCGGACCGGCTGGGCTCGACGACGGTGCTGGCGAAACAGGCGGCCGCCGCCGCGTCCACGGCGTTCCCGCCTTGGGCCAGCATCCTGTAACCGGACATGGCAGTTCCGTAGTGGGCGGTCGCCACCATGCCGTCCATCCCGAGGTACACTGGGCGCCACGTGGAGGTCTGACCTTGCAGCAATGCGGCCCCTAATAGGCCCAACGCTATCCTTCTCATAATGGTCGTATTGTACAATGCGTGCAGACTCCGCTGGCTCAGAGTTGATGCGCGCAGGCCTCCACGTTTCGCAGCGAACGGGTAAACAACGCCCGCCACTGAAGGCTGACCGCGTTCAGCATCTCGTTAGACATCCGAGGTGGTCCGTCAAGAGGGAACGATTCCGAGTTTGAAGAACCCTGCACAGGGTTCCTACTGCAATTGCAGAGGAGAGGCGGTGGAGGGCTGACCGGGGAAGAGGGTGCTGCTGGGCGCTGGCCGGGCGTCGGTTGATGCGTTGGATGCCAAGGAGCTCCGTGTGGATCGCGCAACGAATCGGCATTCGGCCTGCCGCTTCAGCCCACCACCGTGGCAGACTACCCTCCGGACAGAAAAGGACTCAATTGCGCCATCACCGCTTCGCGTGCGTGGCTGGCCAACTCGAACACGGCGTTCTCCTGCCCGGGAAGCAATTCCGGGAAGTCCCCGGGATATCGAATGTCCACACCGTAAGGGCTGAGAACCTCCGACTCTTCGAGGGAGGCGGCAAGCTCAGGTGCTATGGGCGCCATCAAGTCCAGCAACTGCTCCAGGTTGTGTGTCTTTGGAAATTCGACCTGATGGCGCACCAGAAAGGCCTTCAGGTACTTCTCGGCGGCCTGCTGGCAGTGAAAGGCGATTGCCTCGCGAATGGGTTCTTGGTCCCGCATAAGCCGCTGCGCAGTTCGATAGTCCACTTCTGCTTTCGCCAGCCACTGCTCGACAAGGTCTCGCAGGACCTGTTCAGGCTGCTTCATAGATCACGCGACCGTACTTGTGTGCCGGATAGGCAATGCCGCCGAAGATGTTCTTGGATTCCTCGAATCTCTCGGTTGCGATGATGAACACGTCGAACGGGAACCCAAGGCCGCGAAGAGAGCGGCGGAGCCGCACCCGCTCTTCGATGGTGTTGGAGGGCGAAGGAGCCACCACCAGCAGATCGATGTCGCTGTCACGCGTCATCTGGCCCGTGGCCGCCGAACCGAACAGAATGATCCGGTCGGGCTTCGTAACAGTGAGGATGCGCTGCACGATCGCCTGTGCCAGCCTCTCATCGATTGCCATCACTCCCATGATATCCAAGCCGGGCCCACGGGCGTCAGCCGCCAGCCACAGTCATGCAAAGACTCTCGGTTTCGGCGAGTCAGCTTCTTTCTGCGCGGGATCGTGGCGGGGCATGAGCGGTCTCCTCTTGGGCCACCCGCAGCCATCTCCGCCGCGCAGTCAAAGCGCTGTCTGGTGGGTACTCGTTAACTGCATACGCCGGAAGTTGCGAAGGTGGCCGGCTCGTGGTCTGGGACCGTGCGCCGCCGTCGAACGGGGACGGCCAGTTGCGGGGAAAGCGTGTGGCTGGGCGAGAGCGACCGTTCTGCGGAATGTGGACGGAGAATTTGGGTGCGTCGTGGTGCGGGGCGGATCGAATGGCGCTAATCTGAACCCGCTCTCTGGACGTCCGTCTGGGCGAAATCAGAACCCTTGAATAGCAGCGGCTCATCCAACGATTTGGAGAGGGCGTACGACAAGCAATCTCCAAAATTCAGTCCAGCCGGGTGCCTCCCCTTTCCAAAGTCCCGATATGCTTGCCGTGCGATCTGAGCTTGCTCGAAAGTGACTGGTTCGATGGCGATGCCGGCTCGACGGAAGAATAAATCGAACTCGCGGCTAGCCACTGGATCCCCCCGGTTGTCGATAACCACGGCGGCCTCCAGATAGCCTCCCGCTGACATGCGACAAGTTTCCGCATCCTCGATCGCTTGGGCGTAGCGCTCCGCGTCGTTCTCGGCGAGCAGGATAGCGAGCACTGCTGAAGTGTCAATGATCATTGGCTCTACTTCCGGCTAGCGCGGCAGGCCTTGGCTGTCGTAAAGCAAAGTCGCGTGATCGGCCGAGGACACGGGTTCACTGATGTGAGCCGCACAGCGTTTCCCGATCTCTATCAACTGGTCTCGGAGTTTGCTTCTTCGGCGGCGATCTCTTTCGCGTGCGAGTTCGTGGCGTACCGCGTCCAGCACTGCTTTGGTCACAGAGACTCTGCGCAGCCGGGCCAGTTCAGCGGCGAGCGCGTGGACCTCGGCATTCTTGATGTTTAAGGCCATAAGGCACCATGGTGGAAACTCCGTCTACCATTCTACCCGATTCCTGGCAGCTCAGGTGCGGTGTCACGTTGCCCAAGCGAAACAGTTCGAGTTCCACACGCACTTTTTACAGCGTGGGCACGCGATGATTTCCGAACAGGGTTGTTCTTGATAGCAGCACAACCAGTCGCCGGGCGTGAGTCTTACGGATTGACCGTGTGCCGCAGCACCCGGCCCGAGCGCGTGCCGGTCAGCTTGCCGTTGTCGACCACCGGCTGGCCGTTCACCAGCACCAGGTCGAAGCCTCCCGAGAACTGGTGGGGCTTCAGGAAGGTGGCCTTGTCCCGGACGCGCGCGGGATCGAACAGCACCAGGTCGGCGGCGTAGCCCTCCCGCACCAGGCCCCGGTCGCGGAAGCCCATGGTGCGGGCCGCCAGAGAGGTCAGGGGTTGGCGAGACGTGGAGAACGGCGCACCGGTCGGTTAACGGGTGGAGATGCGCGTGAATTTCGCAGCATCCGGCTCGGCACGGGCGAAACGGGCCGGCTGGCGATTACCTGCGATTCAGACACTAAAATAGCCCACCGCGCGGGCGACCGCCGCGAGGATAAGTAGCATTGGGAAAACGCGGCTGTTGG
>Ga0315280_10010701_pt1 | contig 11440 bp, 8 predicted proteins | sample YL17G06_40_MG_FD_203697 | JGI IMG/M metagenome (GOLD analysis project Ga0315280, IMG submission 203697) | Sediment microbial communities from Yellowstone Lake, YNP, Wyoming, USA - YL17G06_40 | ecosystem: Environmental > Aquatic > Freshwater > Lake > Sediment | place: USA: Wyoming | collected... | reverse complement strand
GGTCGATGCGAAAGCATTCCAAGAAGCAAGGAAGAAACATTATTCAATCTCTCCGGGATGTGAAGAGCAAACGTGAAAGAACGGCACGAGTTCCATCCAAGCTACTATTGATTACGGCCACAGAAACAGAGAGTTCGCTCCGAACTCTGAACAAATCGGCTTACTTGCGTGTGTGCACCGCTAGGCGTCGTTCAGGAGACAGGATTCATACTAGCCTATCTTTGCTGAGACAACGTGATTCCTCGAGCAAGTCCTCTCTTCAATGCGCTGAAAGTTTCTCACGTTCGGTTTATTGCTAGTTGTACCATTCTTCGTGATTAGAGCAGACGAGCTTGGGTTTGCGGGAGAAGATTCGGACCATAGAGGAGGAGATGAAAAGGACTCAGATCCATGAGCACACCGAGCACCATGTAGGTCTGCTGAAAGCCAAGCTCGCAAAGCTAAAGGCCGAACAGGAGGAAAAACCCGGAAGGGAACCTACGCTACAGAAGAAAGCGGCCAGGAACAATTAGTCGCACGCGTTACATCCCGCGGCGAAGTCCTAATGACCAACCCTACGTCCCATGACATTAGGAGAAGATCGCCGTAGAATGGTCAATTGCTCTGTGCACCCCATGCTGTGCAGTCAATAGCTACGGTCTGTGATCAAGTTGGTTCATGCGGGCATTGAGAGCTATCTACGTCCACTATGTAATATCTGCCGCATCTTGGGCATTTAACCTGTCGTAATGTTTCCGTGTTGTGTCAGATAAGAGATGAAAGTCCGAATACTTTTCGCTTGTGGTTGTAGAAGAGCATTTGCGTGTGCGCACCAGCGGATCGATGGGGATGTGGTTTGTTGGTGCGGGGAGTGGGAACTCTGAATTTGTGGTATACAGTATGGAAGCAGCCTTAGAGAGTAGAAAGGTGCCATGACCGGTACGCCGACCATCTCGCCCAAAATCGCAAGCATGAAAAAATTGTCCAGACTCATTCTTGCGCGAAGCAAATGTACCCTCATGTCTAAGGTAAGACCTTGGAGCACTCCCAGAAGCGCAGTCCTCAGATCCATACATCGCATAAACGGAGAAACGGTACTAAAATCACCCTCATAGACTCTGTCCGCTAGTCGACGGGTTAGGTTTCTGTTCGTTTTGGGCGGCAGTGAGTTCCAAGTGTGTGGTCTAATGGTGCGCGCACACATGGAAACAATGACAGTTCAGTGTTCGCGGTTTGTTCTGTGTCGTGTGTGGAGTCTAGTGGCGCGAGTAGAGCAAATTGAACCCGATATCCTACGTAGCTCTGAATAAGAAACGAATTAACCCCACCAAATGGTGGGGTGAGATCCCACTAGCCCCCACGAGTTCCCTTATATGTACCAGTAAATTGGGGTCAGAATCCCTCCCCCGCACGTCTTCGCCAGTAACCGAATTCAACCTGCTTTCATATGAAGAGGCAAAGTGACAAGGTAGTTTTGAACCCTCTTGGTTGCGCTATCGTCTCAAGATGTGCAAGGTTGTGGATATGATACGTTTAAAGGTTTACTGATCGGTATATCGGCAAATGGACGGTTGAAGGGATTGTCAAAGACGATTACCAGCATTAGCGTAAATCCGGATTTGTGGAGAGCGGCCAGGAAATTTGCCATTGACAAACGGATTACCATTAGTGAATTGCTGGAGTTATCTTTACGTGCTTTCATGAAAATCCCTCAAGAAGGACAGCTTCGGCAAGCGTCGGCATCTGTGGCAGAGGTTCGGAGCAAGGCTGCAAGAAAAGCATGGAATACTAGACGGTCAAAAGGCAAAAAGCCGTAAGAATGAGAATAGTTTCATGTACCTCACAGTGTTAGAAGAAAGCAAAATGCTAGGACACTAGCGGAGCAAGGAGTGCATATTGATCGTATCGAATCTATTCTTCAAACGCGTAGGACAAAGACATCGTTAGGGAGTGGACATGATCCAAGCAGTTGAAGTCGAAGTCAACAGACTCTTCTTAGGCAAATCCAACGTCCGGCGTGAAGTCGGAGACATCACAGAGCTAGTTGCCTCCATCAAAGAAAAGGGCATCCTGCATCCGATCATCGTTAGACCTGTTGGAAAGCGATTTGAAGTCATTGTTGGGTCACGACGATTTGCCGCCGCGAAGAAACTCGGCTTGAAGAAGATTCCGGCAATTGTGAGATCTCTCGGGGATGCGGAAGCCCTAGTTGAATCGTTAATCGAAAACGTCCAGAGAGGAGATCTCGACCTCATTGAAGAAGGTGAGGCCTACGAATTTTTGATCCAGAAACTTGGAGGACTCCGAGAAGTCGAGAGACAAACCGGAATTGGCCATGTTCGAGTAACTGAGACTCTCGAAGCACTTAGCGCTTCCAGGAAACTTCAAAGGTTTGGCGTCAACGTGATTGGTCGGTTACCGACCACCTCCGCAGAGAGAACATCAAAGAACGCTATACCGAAACAGCATGCCATAGAACTGGAGAGAGCGTTCAATACTGAAGCAGCGAAGAAACTTCCTAAGCGAGAACAGGAGAAAAAATACGTTGAGCTGGCCAAGGCGATCGCTCCACTCCCTCAGGTTGAGGCGAGAAAAGTGCTGAACGAATTTAAGATGTATCCTGAAAAAGGCATTGCTGAGATAGAAGCGAAAGCTTCAAGCAGGCTGAGCGGTGTCGCTCTAGAAACATATCTCCCACCAAAGATTGCGAGGCAGCTGGACCAGATAGCACAAGAGAAGAAAGCCTCGGTCGAGGATGTCTTGCCTGACATTCTCGAACGAGGTTTATCGTCACCAAATCTTGGCCCAGCGGCAAAGCTGGAAAGAATTGATGATACGACGGTGGTCACAGAAATAGACACTGGCTACGCCTTTACCTGTCCTGTTTGTAAGGGCAAATATCGAATCCTACACAATAGACCAACGAATGTTCACCGATTCGAAGAAATGAGTTGATTCAGGTTGAGTATGGAACTGGTCGATACTGCTCAAGAATCTCCTGAAAAAGTGAAAGCGCGTGAGGCTGCAAAGAAAGCCTGGAAAACAATTCGAGCAAGGCGGATGCGTGATCGTATCATCCTGACGCCTCCTCTAGATTTACTGGGAGATTATGGCGTTGCGCAAGTCAGCGACAAGCCGTCCGTATCTGTGGTGCGAACTTCTAAAGGAAAAGGAATAGTCTGTCAATTTGACAAAACTCCAGCAAACATATGCTGCGGCAAATTCTGGGAGTTGCGCTGGGGGTTCGGTTGCCCATTTGATTGCAATTACTGTTATCTGCGAGGAACAAGCCGAGGCAACATGAAACCACGCTACGTTCGCGTGGACCTTGTACTCGAAGCCCTCGACCAAATATTCAGCGATTCATCGTTCAATAACGGAAAGCCAGCAACGTTCAACAGCGGCGAACTTTCGGATTCGTGGATGAATCCAAGACTCATGATACAAATTGCTGACAAGTTTGAGGAACAAAGAAAGCACAGGCTCTTCACTCTGACGAAATTTGGCTGCAAGAGTGAAATGCTACATTTTCTTCTAACCAAGAAGCGTAATCAAACCGTTACAGCCTTTAGCGTTAACCCTCCCGCAGTGGCTAGGCTGTACGAACGAGCCGCGCACTTACCTTCTGAGCGAATTGAAGCTGCCAAGTGTCTCTCAAATGCGGGTTACGATACACGGCTGCGGATTGACCCGATCTTCCCAATTGACGGATGGAAAGAACATTACTCTGACTTAATCTCCATGATACTCAGCACCTTCACGCCGAACAGAATAATCTTGGGCACTCCGAGAGGCCTTTGGAAGACAATCGTCTTTGCTCAGAAAGCAGGCGTTGACATGTCTTGGACGAATTATTTCTCAAACACGGAAACTGGTTGGGGAAAGAAACTACCCTTCGACAAAAGATTAGAGATCTACCGATTCATGTACAACCAATTGGAGAGCTTAGGATTTCCCAAAGAGAAAGTAACGATGTGCAAGGAGGAAACGAGCATGTGGCAAACGATGTCCTTGTCGTTCCGAGAGCTGACATGCAATTGCTATGGTTCGTCGTGAATCACTTATATATGATATTATTTCCCAAGGTTGGGTGAAAATCGAATGTGAAATGCCCAAACTGCAAATCTTTTTGGAACAAAATGGAAAAATGTCCATCGTGCGGGATGATTCGGACAGGTCCTGGCACCCGTCAGAAGTATGAAATTCTTGCCGCTTACTTACCAGCCCTTAGCCTCATAATGAGAAACCAAGGGTACGAGCATTACCTTATTGACGCATGTGCAGGAAGTGGTGTGGTCAGGCTAGATGAGACCGACCGAATCATAGACGGCTCGCCTCTAATAATGGCCAAGACTCGCGAAGAGGTTCAGAAACGTATTCGAGATAAAACGAAGGAACCACAGGCAAAATGCGTTTTCATAGAATTTCATCCCAAAACCTTCAGTCTTCTTGAGAAAACAATGGCACCGTTTTCGAGTTACTGCCATTGTGTTCCTGGAGATTGTAATGAGAAACTTGACACTGAGCTTGACAGAATTACTTCGGATATGAAGAGTCTGAACCACTTTGCTTTCGTCTACATAGATCCTTTCGGGCTTGGGGCTCCGACGATTACCCAAGGGACATTACAAAAAGCCTTAGAGCGACCCTTTACCGAGCTTTTCGTCCATTTTAGCTGGGAGGGCGTTTCAAGAGTCGCAGGTATGTTAAGTAACCTTGATTCACCGGACGACAGGCTCAGAGAGGCCGCTGGAAGTTATTGTGCCACGTTAGATGCCTACCTAACTCCGGCCTGGCGAGAAATAGAAGCTAAGAAACTGCCGTCTGATGAAAGACGAACAGCCTATGTGGAGTTGTATAAGACCACACTGCAAAGTTACTACCCACAAGTCAACAATGTCGAAATTCCAACCGGTGCAAAAGATCCAGATTATTTTCTATTCTTCGCGACGCGGAATCCGACAGGTGAGGAAATCATGCAGAATATCATAACCAAAGTTCGGAGACGTGGCGCGGCATCTTTGCAAAGATTCTTTCCTGATACGTGAAGAGATGGTTGGAGGGCGTAAAGATTCTCAAGGCGGCCCATGTCTCTTGGAGTAATCCAATTTCATTTTCGCATAGGTCATTATCAGATTTGCGATCATGTTATGTATCAATCTCGCAAAGACAACATCAACTGGCACATTGCTTTGCCTGTTCACACTAGATACGACTTCGGCAACACTCGTTAACATCGATCGAAAAGCGGCAGCAAGTTTTGGCTCATTCCATCTCTGGCGTGAGTACTTGTTCAGAGAGTTTTTTAGCGATAACGTACCGCATGGGGAGTCAAGGTCATTTCACGTATGCCAAGTAGAACTAGGCTGCTAGCTCTGGTGGCTTCCCTTTCGGCCGCAAATGCTGCGTTTCGCATAGCGTTAGCTTGGGGTCCACCAAATGTCAAACCGACTGCTTTCCTGATAATAATTGCTGGTGTCGTTGCCGGGCCGTTGCCAGGAATGGTTGTGGGTTGGCTCAGCATGATAATCAGTGATCTCGCCACACCGCTCGGGGCAGGACCTTGGACCATTGAGACATCAACTGGGATGGCTGTAGTGGGCCTACTCGCGGGACTAATGTGGCATCGTTCTGACAATATCAGTCGACTGAAGATGGCGTTAGGGGGATATCTTCTCACGATGTTGTTCGATATTGGAACTGCCTTCGCGGACTCGATCATCTACCAATTTCCTTGGTGGACCATGGTGTTGGGCCTGTATGTTCCGTTTCTTATGGGTGGTTTCAGTCCGTATCCATTTGGGTTCGCCCATGAATTGACCACAGCCGTGCTCTGCGGAACGATCGGGCCTTCTCTCACCAATCAAATCAGGAAGGTCTACCAACGAGCAAGTGCATGAGAACCCTCGAATCTTCGGGTCAAAACTTAAGCTGACCCGAATTATTCCGTCTTTTCTGATTCGTTGAGGCGGGAACTTGCCAAAAGTAGGAGATCCAGCGCCAAGATTCCGTCTGGCCGCGGGAGACGGTAGTCATGTTTCACTGGATGATTTTCTAGGAAAGAAGCTCGTACTATACTTCTACCCCAGGGACTATTCCGCCGGTTGTACGAGAGAAGCTTGCAGCTTCAGAGATTCCTATTCAGCATTCAAGGAGCTGGGCGCGGAGATCGTTGGAATAAGCCCTGACCGAGCAAGTTCGCACGAGAAGTTTGCCAAGGACAAGCAGCTGCCCTTTCCCTTGCTAAGTGACTCCGATGGCTCAACGAGAAGAGCCTACGGAGTCAAATCCACGTTGGGGCTGATATCTGGGCGAATCACTTTCGTGATTGACGAGCAGGGGATAATCCGACACATTTACTCGTCACAAATTCATCCGGAGAGGCATGTGAAGGAAGCGCTGAGGGCTTTGAAGTCCCTCACCAACTAATCGTACCACACTGTCCAAACTGAGACTTCTCGCCACTAGTAAGTTTCAAATACCATTAACCGCCATCTTGCGAGAAGGGTTCTCCATCCCTCCCCAATGCGGATGGAGGGAATCACGAGAACTGCAAGAATCTTCCGCGGTCACTAGCTACTCGAAGCATTTACTCTTCAACGAGAAGACCGCTGCCTCACTTGTTCTCGAAGACGGGTCCATTTTCAAGGGATATTGTTTCGGTGCAAGCATCGCGGCGGAAGGTGAAGCCGTCTTCTCAACATCGATGGTGGGATATCCTGAAGCTCTGACGGACCCATCATATCGGGGACAGATTCTATGCCTCACATACCCTCTCGTCGGCAACTATGGAGTTCCGAGTTACGACATCCGTGCAGATGGACTTCCCGTTTTCTTCGAATCAGATCATGTGCAAGTCCGCGGTCTGATAGTTCACGAGGTCTGCGACAGGCCGAGCCATTACCAGAGCCGCTGCACATTGGATGAATGGCTGCGGAATGAGGGCATCCCGGGCATCTTCGGTGTCGACAGTAGAAAGCTCGCTCGCACCTTGCGAGAAAGAGGGGTCATGCTAGCTTCTATCAAGATCGGAGCGAGCCCAGAAGTGGCAGTCGCAGAGAGAATTTCTCACCCGAATCTCACCGACCTTGTCGGAGAGGTATCGATTCGTGAACCGATCATCTACCATCCCGAAAAGAAGAATCACATCGCGTTAATTGATTGCGGAGTGAAGTTCAGCATCATCAGAAACCTGCTCAAACGTGACATGGGTGTGGATCGCTTCCCGTACGATGCAACCACCGACGCAATAATGCAGGAACAACCGGTCGGCGTGGTCGTAAGTAATGGTCCTGGCGACCCGAAAATGTGCAAAAAAACAATTCAAACAATTCAACAGTTGATTCAAGCAGACGTTCCAGTTTTAGGCATCTGCCTTGGGAACCAGTTGATAGCGCTCGCTGAGGGCGCGGACACTTACAAGATGAAGTACGGTCACCGCTCACAGAACCAACCCGTACTCGACCTTGAAACCGGAAGATGCTACATCACTACACAGAATCATGGATTTGCAGTTGACAAGACCGCGCTCGAGAACGCTGGATTGGAAGTTTGGTTTGTGAATGCGAACGATCGCTCGATTGAAGGCATCAAACACCCCAAGAAGCCCTGTTGGGGCGTCCAATGGCACCCTGAGGCTTCGCCGGGACCAACAGACACCGAGTTCATCTTTGACCTCTATCTCAAGAAGGCGCTACAAAATGCCTAAACGTGAATGGATCCGCAAAACGTTAGTTCTCGGTAGCGGCGCTATCAAAATCGGTGAAGCTGCGGAATTCGACTATAGCAGTTCTCAGTGTCTAAAGGCCCTCAGCGAAGAAGGCATCGAAACCGTTCTTGTGAATCCCAACATCGCTACAATTCAGACCGATCCGCAACCAGGAAGAACGATCTATCTTCTCCCCGTAACAGCTGACTACGTCGAGAAAGTGATTCGCAAGGAGAAACCTGACAGCATACTTCTCGCGTTTGGCGGACAGACCGCGCTCAACTGCGGTGTCGAACTCGCCAAGCGTGGAATCTTGGAGAAGTACAATGTCCGAGTACTAGGGACACCAATACGAACAATCCAAGAGACCGAAGACAGGGAACTCTTCAAACAGGCAATGCTTCGCTCCGGGACGCCTGTTCCGATCAGCGCCTCGTCAACTTCTGTCGAAGAGTGTCTAGCGGCGGCAGAACGTATTGGATATCCGGTGATTCTTCGAGTAGCGTACGCTCTTGGCGGAAAGGGTTCCGCCGTCGTATGGAACGCTGAGCAGATGAAGAAAGCTGCGGAACCTGCGCTCGCCCAGAGCATCATCCGACAGGTCCTCGTTGAAGAATACCTGCATCACTGGAAGGAGGTCGAGTACGAGGTCGTTAGAGACGAAGCCGATAATTGTATCACCGTCTGCAACATGGAGAATTTCGACCCGATGGGTGTACACACCGGGGACTCGATAGTTGTCGCCCCATCTCAGACGTTAACCAACAGAGAGTATCACCGACTGCGTGCTGCTTCAATAAACGCAATCCGAGATCTCGGTGTCATCGGCGAATGCAATATTCAGTGGGCCCTAGACCCGCGAAGCGATGAGATTAGAGCGATTGAAGTCAACGCTAGAATGTCCCGAAGCTCGGCCCTTGCGAGCAAGGCAACAGGTTATCCACTTGCATATATTGCAACCAAGCTGGCCATTGGCTATACGCTTCCCGAACTCTGGAACAAGATCACAAACATCACAACCGCCTGTTTCGAGCCGGCCCTGGACTACGTTGTAGTAAAGATTCCGCGCTGGGATCTGGGCAAGTTCCGCAACATCGACCCACATATTGGCCCCCAGATGAAATCCGTAGGCGAAGTCATGGCCATCGGTCGTACCTTCGAGGAAGCGCTCCAGAAAGCAGTAAGAATGCTAGACACCGGCAAGCTCGGCCTTGTCTGCAATTCCGAACAACGAACCTATTCCAGGAGCGAACTCGAAGAGAATCTGCGACGTCCCACAGACGAACGCCTTCTGCTCATCGTTTCAGCCCTAAAGAACGGTTTCACCATCGAGGAGATTTATGAGCTGACTGGAATCGACCCGTGGTTCATCAACAAGGTGAACAATGTGGTCGATGCTGAGCGAATACTCAGAAGCACCACACTTGAAAATCCACAAACGCCTGAGCTGGTCAGACATGCGAAAGCTCTGGGTTTTTCTGATGATCAGGTTGGGGCTTGTTTCGGCACAGATGGATTATCGATAAGAGACTATAGGGCCAAGAACAGAATCAGCCCAGTCGTCAAACAAATCGACACGCTCGCAGCAGAATGGCCTGCTAGAACAAACTATCTCTACGTAACCTACGGTGGAGAGGATGACGAGATCGAGTTCCAGCTCAGAAAGAAGGTTATCGTCCTGGGCGCCGGGGTTTTCCGAATCGGTTCAAGCGTCGAATTCGACTGGAGCGCAGTGAACGCGGTTCAGGCGCTGAAGCAAAACGGCATCGAAGAGACCATCCTGATCAATTGCAATCCAGAAACAGTCTCAACAGACTACGACACTTGCGACAAGCTCTACTTCGAAGAACTAACCTTGGAAAGGATTCTGGACATATATGAGAAAGAAATGCCCCAAGGGCTTCTTGTGAGCGTAGGCGGGCAGATCGCAAACAACCTCGCTCTAAAACTCGCCAAGCAAGGTGTGCGAATCCTAGGCTCTAGCAGTCGGACTATCGATCGAGCCGAAGACCGTTCCAAGTTTAGCGCGCTGCTTGATCGGTTGAATATACCTCAACCCAGCTGGAGGAAAGCCACTTCAGTGTCGGCCTGCAAGCGTTTCGCGAGAGAGTTCGGATACCCAGTACTCGTCAGACCAAGCTATGTCCTGTCGGGTTCAGCGATGCGAGTCGCAGACAACGAAAGACAACTTGAGGAGTATCTTCAACTAGCGTCCAGTGTATCCCAAGACCATCCCGTGGTCATCTCGAAGTTCGTATCTGACGCACGCGAGGTTGAGGTGGATGGAGTCTGCGATGGATCGAACGTCCTACTCAGTCCAGTCATGGAGCATATAGAAAACGCTGGGATTCACAGCGGAGATGCAACGGTAAGTGTACCGCCCAAAACATTGCCATCAAGCGCCGTTCAAAAGGTACGCGACTACAGTAGAAAAATCGCTGTAGGACTCGGAATCCGCGGACCCTTCAACATACAATACTTGGTCAAAGGGGACGTGGTCTACGTGATCGAATGCAACGCTAGAGCTTCCCGCTCAATGCCTTATGTCAGCAAATCCACCGGAACTAACCTGATCAAGACTGCGATTCCAATTCTTCTTGGAAAGCAGAAATTGAGCGAGACCTTGATCAAAAGTGAATCTGAACCTCCTTACTTCAGTGTAAAGGTACCCCAATTCAGCTTCGTACGACTTAGCGGCGCAGATCCCGTGTCAGGTGTTGAAATGCTAAGCACAGGAGAGGTTGCCTGCATTGGGAGGAACTTCTCAGACGCCTTCGCCAAAGCCATTCAGGGGGCCGAGTTCTCGCTCCCGAAAAAGGGCGGAGTGCTCATCACCGTGGGAGGAAGAGAGCTGAAGAACCGCATCATACCAATCTCACTCGCACTAGCATCATTAGGTTTCGAAATCTATGCTACAGAACACACTGCCATTGCACTACACGAGTCCGGGCTAAGGAGCGTGATTGCCCTACACAAGATTGCTGAAAGTGAAAGAAAGCCAAACATAACTGATTATCTGCTGGACGGGCGAATTAGTCTCGTCATCAACATCCCGACAAACGGAAACGGTATCATTAACGCGGCCGTATTGGAAGATGAATATGCTATCAGAAGACTGGCTGTAGAACACAACATACCAGTAGTCACCACAATAGAACTCGCATCAGCAATTGTCGAAGCCGTACAGTATCTGAGATCGGAAGAACCAGAGATTCTTCCATTGAGTGATTATGTGCAAACGAGTGAGAATGTCGTTCCTACGCATTCGCAGAGGGAGTCTGGCTAGCGGTCACGATTTCCTGCTTTTTCTTCTTAGGCTTTCGAACCATTCTCGGACTGCCCATTCTTGGTCATCATTAGCGTCCCATGAACTGGCTAAAAAAAGGAATTGACGCGCTCAATGACATAAGACGAAACGTAGACATGAGCGCACCATGCTTTGTTAGTCAAAACCCGAATGGAACTGTTCCGATCAGCGTCCTGCATCGCAGTCCTACTCTCATTGACTTGCCGGTGCTCCATACTTGAATTTCTGTTCGGCGCCCTTACCGTTCTCAATTGTGTAGCTGATGTTCAACTTGACCTTGTCTTTGAGCATGGCGCCAACTGAACAATACCTTTCCTGAGACAGGCGTATCGCACGTTCAACTGCGCTCCTCTTGATGTTCTGACCACCTATGACGTATTCCAGGTCAATTCTCTCATAATACTTGGGATCCTCTTCGCGTCGAGTTCCCCGTGCAGATATCTCCA
>Ga0315280_10010698_pt1 | contig 11442 bp, 9 predicted proteins | sample YL17G06_40_MG_FD_203697 | JGI IMG/M metagenome (GOLD analysis project Ga0315280, IMG submission 203697) | Sediment microbial communities from Yellowstone Lake, YNP, Wyoming, USA - YL17G06_40 | ecosystem: Environmental > Aquatic > Freshwater > Lake > Sediment | place: USA: Wyoming | collected... | reverse complement strand
CCCGACGCCCCTACGGAAGAAGCTCATCATAAGGCGAGCAGTAGAGATCCTCGCACGAATCTGCGTCTACAACCTCAGACAACTAACCTACCTCAAACACACCCACAACATCCCAATAGGCATCTCAGGCGCCGAAAGAGAATACGAGTACACTAAGCTCCTGAGGAAAATGGAGAGAGACGGCTTGAACCGAGATGACTACGGGCTTGTCTTGAGGCTTGCGAAGGAAGGACGGCTCAAGCCTTCCGCTGGTGCCGGACTCGGCATCGAGCGGTTCATCAGCTACATCTGCGGGACCGACCACGTTGCGGAAGTCCAACCATTCCCCCGTATTCCGGGAATGGTACCCGAGCTATAGACAGGTCAATCAAGACGAGTCTTGCGGTGGAAATCTGAGATTTGTTGCCCGCGTGTACTGTCTCCTCTGAACGCGAGAGCACCAAGGAAGGGCGCAATGAGAAGAAGTACCCAACAAGGTAGGGATGTAGCTTCCCGATCCTTTACTGAGGCTGCTGTAGTGCCCGTGCGTGTCTTCTGTGACGCATGCGATGCCACCCTCTACGATGGACCCGAACTCCAATCGCCCTCGGACATAATTCGTCTATACTACGGGGCTTGACGTCCCTGACCAAGGGGACTGAGATCACTCCTCCTGTGTGTACTGTTCGATCTACATGTCGAGTCTGGACACGTACCTTCGTGCGCCCTAGCCGTCCAAACGTATGTATTCTTTCTTTTCACTACCTTGTTTTGAACACCTGCCCTAATCGATGAATCACGAAATATCTGAGATCTCAGGTTCAAGCTCAGGCAAGGAAACGCCTACCGGAACGACACCTTCGCGGAAACCGTCCAATTCTCAGAAGCACACAACAAGCTTCCTTGCCGCGCGGGGAACTGCGCTTCTTTGCATGCGGGTCAACTAGGGCAAAAGCTGGCTTTTCTTACCTCAGCCCGAATAGATGTGATTTTGTCTCAGTGCTCATTCCTGAAGCTAGTACGTGCGAGCGTCCGGATCTGAACTCCCGTGTGTTCGCGGTCTCATGGTGCGCAGACACAGTTCGGAAACGCTTCTGGTACGCTGCTACATATAGGCCTCTGTGGCCCCATGTTCCGTCTGTGGAAGCTCGCGGTTGGTCTGCTTTGGGTTTCATATAGGCTACCGGTCCCACATGCATAGGGTCGCAGAACGTTCCCAAGGCGAGACGCACGCCGAAGCTAACAGCATCGTAATAACCGATGGGTTTGAGGATCATTGAGTGCACCAAAAGACATAGACCCAACCGAAGAAGCGAATACAATTGTGAAAGTAGCTCAAGAGAAAGGAGTCACCTTGAGAGTGATCGGAGGAGTAGCAATTAGACTCCACTGCCATGGACAGCACTCCAAACATCTGCGTGAGTACAATGACATCGATCTGTTTGGTTTAGGAAAAGAAAACGAAGGAATCAGGTCAGTCTTCGAGAAAATGCTCTATGTGCCAAACGTGAAGTACAATATGCTATACGGCAGAACTCGCCTGCAATTCACACATAGAGAAACGCAAAAGAACGTCGACGTTCTCCTGGACAAATTCATAATGGATCACACAATTGACTTCAGACCCAATCTTGGATTGGACGATCTTACGATTCCGATCACAGATCTCCTTCTGACCAAGCTACAGATCATGAAATTGAATGAGAAAGACGTGAAGGACATAGTAGCGATTCTGGAAGACCACGGACTTGGGTATTTCAACGACCATGAGACGCTGAATCTTGCATACATGGCGCAACTGTGCTCGCGAGATTGGGGCCTGCACAAGAAAGTTACTGACAACATACGCAAGATGGACAATCTGACGGGAATACTGGGGATCGAAGAAACCGCGAATCTGAAGGAGAAACTCGACACGATCCTGCACACCCTGACGACGACGGAGAAAGCACTCAACTGGAGAATTAGGAACCTAATTGGTGAACGAGTCAAGTGGTACAATGATATTGAGGCAGGAGAAGATGAAGTGTGATTAGAGACTATTGCCGGGCCTCATACCGTAGGCGTTGAATCACGTTGATCTGAGACCGTTATTGCAGATTCATCGAAGCATATGTGACAAAAGGTCTTGCCGAGAGCGGTTACCAAGCTGCCAACTACGACATAGTTTCGCCCTCGCGAGAGAGTATTCGTCCTCGGCGATCTCAAGAGCTTACTTCTTGGGATACCATCGAGCGCGGAACACGACGAAATCAGTCGCCGAAGAGAACCCTCGGAAACTGCTCTTCTCATGCCGATTGTCCGCATGCGATTTTATCTATCTTATTCGCGATATCGATCGGAAGCGGATCAATCTGATGTTCCCTTAGTATCCGTTCGACCTTAGCGTGAGCGTTCTCTAGAACGCCCTTCTTATCCTTCTCCCAGCTTGCTCTCCCACGTCTGTCGCACAGTTCTGGAACATACAACTCTGAAGACAAGTATCGACGAGTGTGTGGTTGACTCATGTAATGTCCTCTCCTCTCCTCACCCTCCGATCTTATGACATCCAAGGCCTCGGAAATCGTCCGTTCAGAAATCTCCGATCCTCGCATTATTCTGAACACCATTTGGAAGATTTCGTCGTCTATGACGCTCTGCTCCATGCTTACTGCCATGTGAGTCTCGATCATGCCCAGTCCTCCCTGTATTATGTTATGGCCGTCCATTGCCAGTGTGATGAATGAAAGTGCCTTCTCATATCCGGCTTGAACATCTGAGACTTTGGACTCTGTGGATCCACCGACTCCGCATGCAGGTATACCGTACTTGTGAGCGAGTTGGACCGCAGCTCCGCTGTAGATCGATCTCTCTGGCGCACTTGTTAGAGCCGCACCGGTCTTAAGATCAGGAACAAATGGCGAATGGGCGTAGATCACCGGGCATCCTGGATTCACAAGTTGCACCAATGTTATTGCCGACAGAACTTCGGCATTCTGCTGAACGGCTATACCGGCTGCTGTAGCTGGAGCAGTCATGCCAACCGAACAGTCAGTTTCGGCATGAATAGGAACGCCGTACTTCGTGCATTCCATCATCACGTCTAGCGTCTGATTTCCCAGTCTCAAAGGAGGAGCCATGTCGCAGATCATTGAGAATATAGGGTGTTTCTCGAAGGCTTCGATCTCACTCCAACCCATAGCGGCCGCTGCCATTGTCAACTCGTCCCTTACATCTTTCGCATTCTCTGCCTGATTGACTGTGTGTTTAGCAGAGTTCTTGATCACAGATCCATAGCATCGTCTGTAGATCCCTTCTTTTGGGACATCTACGAAGTCCGTAAGTGGAGTCAGCATGATATGCACGCTAGGTAACGCATCTTGAAGACGCACAAAGTCTTCAAGGTCCTTCAAAGATGCACTCCGAGAGTTCCCATCTATCGTAGCGATTCTGACAGCGTTGTTAGAGGCCCCGTTGTAGACCATATCCTTGGAGAGCACGATATCCCATTCAGGCAGTCGACCGTACAGTTTTACGTCCTTTGGCGCTTTACTAAGCGCCTCCTCCACAAGGTACTGAGGAATTTTCACTATTTGACGGACAACATCGACCGTGGCCCCAGCCTTTTTCATTACTTCAAGTGCTTTGGCATGTTGCATTGCAACGCCTATTTCATCAAGGACTCGCAAGGATGCGTTGTGAACGGTATCTATCTGGTCATCTGAAAAGAACTTGAGTTGTCCGCCCTTAACACCTTGAACCATAGGCATCGATTCTCTTGACTACTAGTCTCATCGGTAGAAGATCCAGCGAAAAATAAAGGGATTGGTGGCTCGTTAGTTGACACGAGCCAACCATGTTTGTCAGTGATTCGACTCTATGCTGGTGGAATTTGTTTGAAGGCCATCTCCAGGTCGATGCCCTTTCTTCTCCAGTAGGCACGAGATATCTGCGGAATGATGAGTCCGAGAGCGTAGATGAACACGGATGTTCCTATTGTCGTGGGCGTGACGCCGTAGGACGCGGTCCATGCTGGGTTCGTAAAGTACGCCGTGGTTGTCCAAAGACAAAGCGCCAGACCAGCCACAGATATTATGGTCAGTATTGGGATTCCCGCAATTCTACCCTTCAACGGCATGACTTCGAACATGTCTTTTCTGATGTACGGGAATACGACGGCGACCATGGCGACGATCATCAGGTTGAGAAGGCCCCAGAACACACATGCTGCTATGTAGGTCCAAATGACGTCCCCTCCGACAGCCCATAACAAGAGGCAAAGGAAGGCTACAGCAGTTGTGCCGAAGATCGTGTAAGTAGGTGTCTTGTATCTGTCGCTTACGTGAGCAAATGTTGGCGGAATCATTCTATCAAAGGACCAAGCAAATGCGCATCTGCTTATGGCAGTCAATTTGGCCATACTGGGTAATTGCCATGTGAGGAATATTGAAAGTACAAAGATCGCCGCTATCGTGTCCCCCATCACCGGTGCTACATCAGTCCAGAACAAGATGTTTATTGGAAGCCCCAGGCTACCGCTATGGGCAAGCGCTGCAAGAAACTCTAGTCCGGACATCTTGATCCATGCCCAACCAAAAACCATGAAGATGACTCCTTGGAATAGCGCTGCAGTCTCGACGAAGAAATGTTGCCTTAGTCCGCTTTCCGCTTTCTTGATTTCTCCTGCAATATATGAAGTGAATGCTGTGTAAGGTGACTCCACGGTCACGAATATCGCGGCCATAATCAATGTCTGATTAAGCCCCCAGCTCTCTGGAGGATTGAGAGAGAAACCATTGGCTACAGCATTCTGTATGATTTTCTGATATGCGCCCGGTTCATTCGGCAAGTATCTTAGCGCCCATTGATTGAAAAGCTGAGGAAAGTTCGCGAATGACGATATCCATCCTATAAGAACGACCGCGGAAATCGCGAACGCAAAGACATAAAGTACATTCTGTAGTCTGAGATACACTCTGATCCCTAGAACCACCAGCAGGCTCTGTATGATCATCAGTATGGTCGCGACAAGTAGTATTCCATATCTCAGGTTTAACCAGCCTATGGTTACGTCCGGCAAGAAGAAAGCTAGGAACACGTATATCAGACCCGTCTGGAAAATCACGTCCGCCATCCACCAGAACACATATGTGGCCATGTTTACCCAGTTAACCAAGAAACCCAGTGTTGGGCTCACTGTCCTTCCCAAGAACATGTATTCTCCTCCAGAACGTGGCATCGCTGAAGTGAAATGGGCGTAAACGGAATTCATCAGCATTCCTGCAACTGTACCAATCAAGAGTCCTAGAAACAAGTTACCGCCGTTGGCCCAGATGATGAAATATGGGAGCATCTGTCCTGCAGCAAGAAATGGAGCAGTATTCGAGAAATTGAAAAGGGCACCACCGATAAGCCCGACTTCTCTGACTAAGCCACTTGATTTCCTGACGAAGACTTCTGATTTGACTTCTGATGTCATTGAAACATCCCTTCCGAATTTTCTATGATCATAGAGTCTCTTCGGTTACAATTTAAGACTATCCGAAGTCGGGGGATCATGTCTACGATGTGGCAAGGGGGAACCTGATGGAGCGTTTTGTCCGGTGTGTGAAGGATCGGACGGAGCGGTTCGATGATTACTTTCCACATCGCAGAGAGCGTTGCCGCCTTGAGCATGTCGAGGGTGGGCGCAGCAGTGGCAGCGCGGAACAGCCCGACTAAGAATGAACTACGGTGGCTCAAACGCGTAGTGCATAATTCTAAATAGTGATGAGAAAGCTCATGCTATCCAGACGTGAACACTGTACTCTTGACTTCCTTCTCGTTGAGAGCTACTATCACGCCATTTAGAATACCCTCGGTATAGTTACTGCCTGGATTCACGCACACGGTTCTCCCAATTTTGTGGGTACCTACGGACTCATGAATATGACCATGTAAGCCGAGCAGGGGCTGATGTTTCTTAATTGAGTTTAGCACCGCAGTACTGCCGACCGGAGCGGTCTCTCCACTTGCGGATACTTGCAGGCCCTCCGATAGCTTTGGTGCACTGTCCAAGCCCGAAGCGAATGGCGGCACATGAAGATTGAAAACAGAATTCTGGAGATTTCTTACTCTCGCTGTCATGCCTTCGATCTTCTTCTCTAGTTCTTCTTCACTGCATTCCCGAGGAGTATCCCACGGTGTTGGGTTTGACCATCCCGAGCTCAACATTTCGTGATGTTGGTCCAGCTCGAAGACTCTTCCTTCTGTGTTGATTACAACGTCGTTTCCTTCGAAGATTGGGTCTATGTATTCATGATCGTCATTTCCAGGAGCCACAAGAATCGTTCGCTTCTTTGATCTCAGATTCGTTTCAGCTATTTCTATCCATTCCTTGACCCTTTCAGTCGCTTTCTCCCTGAATATCTGGGTGATTCTTCCCTTGTCTTCCTTGAGCTTTTCCATGTCATCATGGGTAGTTTCGTACACATACCAGCCTGTGTCAACAATAAGCTTCTCATGATCTCTGAGTTCTTTTTCATTCTTCAGAACAAAGTGTCTTCCTAGGAAATTCGATGCATAGCTTCCATCTTTCTGTCTTACCAACGGAACAAGTGCTTTTCCTGTGATGTCTCCACCCAGTATGACATGGTTTACTTTGTAGAATTCTCCTGCACTAACGACCTTTCTCCAGCATTTTGTCGATCCATGGACATCAGTGCAAAAGAATATCTTCAACATCGCTCTCTACTCTTCCTCTCTTTGGTACTTCTTCATCAGATACTCTGTCAAGGATCCCATTGCGACCTCTTCGACTTCTCTGTACCATATTCTCTTGGTACCCACTCTCTCACGCATCTTCCACTTCATCGACTTGGGTTCTTCATTGAACCTTGAAAGCATGTTGTCGACTCTGGAGTCGATCGTCTTAACTTCTTCTTGAAGAAGCATGTTGCCGTACTGATTGGCTGCCATGTTTCTTGCTTTGTTCAAGTTCGTTGTGACCGTGTAGTAGAATCCCCAGTCACCTGCAAGTAGTTTCGCAATGTGCTCTGTATCTATTGTCTCCTTGTCTCCTTGTCCAACTTCGTGTTCCAGGAGGAGGACTATGACGTCTTTCACGTCCTTTTCATTTATCTTGACGACTTGGAGTTTCTGCAGAATCAGGTCTGCCAAGCTTAGCGTTGGGAAGTCGATCTCTAATCGGTTCTCAAATTCTATTGTGTGGCACATCTCCAGTCTATCAAAAAAGACATCCATGACAATGCTCTTCTCTGCATTTCGATAGATGTCGCGGCCTATCCCTACCATCGCGAGGTCTGGAGAGTACCCATATTGCTTCACAATGTCTCTCACATTAGTCTGGTATTCTCTTAGTGTCATAAAATCGAGATCAGTGATTCTTCTCTGCATAGTAACCCTGTGGAGTTTGAGATGATTCGGGCAGTGGATTCTAATGGCACATGCCCCCATCGCCCTGAGAGGAACATTGGCTTTTTGTGCCTGCTCCGTGATTTTCACAGCTTCTTGAACGAAATCTTCGTCGACTAGTTCAGTGTCAGTCATTCATATGCACCATGATCAAACGCAGACTCTGCATTCAACATAGCTCCTCGGAGTGTAGGAGCAATTCGAATAGTCACTTGCGACCTGGCTCGCACATTTAAAGCTAGGCTGCTTACGAGACGCACCAGCAACGATAGACTGCTCTCTCATCGATTCGTAACGCCGTCGCGATCTCAGTGTTTTCCAACGCTTAAGCTTTCCATTATGATCCATCTTCTTCGACGCAGCACCGAATCCAATCGCGCCCCTCTCCCAATCTTCCACGACTATTCGTCTCTTTCACAGAGAGGGACACATGTGGGTAGCTAGCTCACAATCTTGAATTTGGCGAAAGAGTTAAGATGTTCTCATTCGACCGTCTAGACATCCGCCAACGAAAACTCCTCTGATAATATCGGATGTGTATTCTGTTGAGACTGAATGGAAAAGTGGCGATTGTGACTGGAGCGAATTCTGGAATAGGGCGTGCCATCGCTATCGCATTCGGAAGGGAAGGTGCAAGAGTGGTTGTAGCGGCACGTGATGAGGGCAGGTGTAAGGAAACTGTGCAGATGATCTTGAAGGCAGGCGGTGAAGCAATTTTCCTCAGGACTGACGTCAGCAAGCCCGCGGATGTAAGGAATCTGGTCGAGACCACCGTGAAGAAGTACAGGCGACTTGATGCTCTCGCTAACGCTGCAGGAATATGGGAGCTGGGTACTGTTGTGGATACGTCGGAAGAAGTCTGGGAGAAGACGATCAACACGAACATGAAAGGTTCGTTTTTGACGATGAAGTATGCGATCCCAGAGATGTTACGGTTCGGAGGGGGCTCAATAGTCAACGTGTCTTCCGTGGGAGGAGTATCCGGATTCTACAACGAGTTTGCTTATGGTGCCTCCAAAGGAGGCCTCGTTCTCATGACGAAGGATACTGCTCTGGACTTTGCAACGAAGAACATTCGAGTCAACTGTATTTGTCCTGGTGCAACTGATACTCCAATGACTCAGAACTGGCTCGACACTTCTCCTACCGCTCAAATGGAGTTGAATAAACTGATTGAAGCAGTTCCCATCAAGAGATTGATAAGACCAGAAGAAGTGGCAAACGCTGCGGTCTTTCTGGCATCTGATGAATCTTCAGGAATAACTGGAGCCATAATACCGGTTGACGGGGGTTACTTGGCCGTCTAGTCCAAGAAATAGAAACAAGTATTCCTAGGTTGGATATGTGTTTCGACTGAGCTATTTTATGGCTCCAAGTTGCTTGAGTATTCCAAGCGAGTCATCGACAAACCATTCTTCTGCAAGCTTGCCATTCTCGACTCGATAGATGTCAACGGCCGTCCACTCGACTCTCTTCCCTGTCGGAGGAATTCCTGCGAACGTTGCCCCCGTGTGAGTCCCGATTTCAGTGTAACGAACTCCAACTCGATCTCGTTCGGCAACTAGGTCCTCTATTATCACCTTGAGATCGGGCATGGCGTTAGTGAACTCAGCAACGGCGCTTTTGAAGTTCTGAATTCCATGTACATCTTCACGTATGTTCGGGCTGCCTATTCCATGCCAAATGTAATTGGGACTGCAGAGCCCGTCAAGCAGGTCCAGCTGTTTCTTGTTTATGGCGTCCACAAATCGTCTCAAGAGATTCTTGTTAGCCTCTAACTGTTCCTTGCTCATAGGGCAACATCTGCCAGGCAACCTATAATGTCTATATTTATTAAATCATCCTCACAGAAACGATTCGTAGCATTTGAGTTCGATTAGGAGGGCAGGTCTTGTCTCGAGAGATGGAAACGGGTGTTGTGTCTAAGATCGATGTAGAAGAGATACTTCCAGTAGTTGTCAGCTTGAGACCTCTAGATGAGAAAGCTGTCGAGGAACTGATGGAGTCAATCCAGTCTAACGGACTCCTGCAGCCAGTGGTTGTGAGGCCTATTGACAAGAGACAGTTCAGGCTTGTTTTCGGGTCCCATAGGCTGGAAGCGGTCAAGAGGCTAGGGTGGAAGAGTATCCCTGCCATGATCAGATCCGTTACGGATGAGGAGAGTTTTCTGATCAGCGTAACTGAGAACCTTCAGAGAAACGTCTATGTGAATCCAATTGCCGAGGCGAAAGGATACAAGAACTTGGTCTCCAAGGGCTGGACTATAGGAGAGATAGCCACAAGAATAGGGAAGAGCGACAGCTACGTCTGCAATCGAATGAGGGTGCTCGAGAGGCTCCATCCTGAACTGAAAAAGGAGATAGAATTTCCGCGCGGAAACTCTCCTCTGACTCTATCGCATGCTGAACACTTGTCCACGATAAGAGATCCCATGCAACAGCTTGAGCTGGCTCGATTGGTGCGTGAGCGAAATCTCTCGCTTCATCAGCTAGAAAAGCTAACACGGAGTAAGCAGAGGGCTAAGCTCACGCCGGATAAGTGCCTATGCAGCAAATGCGCCAACTACGCGTGCAGTCTCTACGAGCGTACCGAGCCTGAGCGATCCAACGCCAAGAGGATGGTGGAGCGATTCATGGAAGCTGTCAATACAAAACGGTTCGACCTCTTCGATGAACTCTGTAGCCAAGACTACGTCTGGCACATTTGCGTTTGGCACGCTAGGGCCAGCACGATCGCCCACACTGAGATTTGTGGACTTGATGACTTCCGGAAGGCAGTCTCGGAGTTTCATTTGAATAACCCGGACCTGCAAGTGGACATACAGGATATGATTGCGGACGAAGACCGTGTCGCTGTTCGCTATTCGCTGGTGAGTGCCGGTACATCTTCGAGAACAAGCGTGGGCATCTACCGAATTGAGAACGGGAAACTGGCAGAAGAGTGGTTGCTGGACGACGAATTTAGATCATGCCAAGCGAACTGCGTGTTCGACTCCCAGCACGATTGATGTTGACTGTTCCCTTAGAGTCCGACTCTGCCCCACTTTTTTGCGCAAGGAAGTGTCGGCAGTGTCTCGTGAATAGAATGATGTGCAACAGTCTGAGCGTCAATTCGCAAAAGCTCATGATTCGAATCTGGTAACTCTTATTAGCTATTTGCAGGAGAACCGCGTTTGGAGTTCCGCGTAATGTCTGAAAAAGCAAATGCTCTGGAGCAAATCAGCAACGCAGTGCAGGGCTACGATGAGGCGACGATCTTCAGTGCGGTCAAAGCTGGTCTTTCTATGAATATTGAGCCTGGAGAGATTATCGAGAAAGGCATAGCGAAGGGACTGAGGATCGTCGGTGAGAAGTTCGAGCGAGGAGAGGCGTTCTTAGTCGACTTGATCAGCGCAGCTGAACCGGCTCAGAAGGCTGTTAGGCAGATACTTGAACCGGAATTCAAGAAGACCAATGGAATGAAGACTCTCGGGCAAGTCGTCATAGGCACAGTGCATGGTGACATACACAGCATCGGGAAGAACATCGTATCTTCGATGTTCTTCGCTGCAGGGTTCCAGGTTCGGGATCTAGGTGAAGACGTCCCTGCCGAGAAGTTCGCCAGCACCGCCAGCGAGGCCAAAGCTGCCATAGTGGGAGCCAGTGCATTGCTGACAACTACGATCGAATGCCAGAAAGAGATCGTTGAGAGTCTGAAGGCCTGTGGGGTGCGTGACAAGGTGAAGACGATGTTTGGAGGCGCACCTTGTACTCCAGAATGGGTCCGCGAAATAGGCGGAGACGCTTACGCGATGAACGCCATGGAAGCAGTCAAAGTCGCGAAGCAACTATTGGGCATCAAGGACTAGAACTGGGAGGTCTACGGCGTTTATTCCCTACTAAGAGCCTATCCCAAAAGCCTCTGATTTCTTGACGTGTGCTAGGCGATTTGGTTAGAGTGTTGTGCACCTTCTTGTTGGGAAGGTTGAAAGAAGAGTTAGGAATGGTTCTGGGGTAGCGTTAGCCGATTGCTATGAGTGGGAGTAAGAAGGCTCGCAAGCGGAAGAGGAAGACGCTTGGAACGATCAGGCGT
>Ga0315280_10010697_pt1 | contig 11443 bp, 6 predicted proteins | sample YL17G06_40_MG_FD_203697 | JGI IMG/M metagenome (GOLD analysis project Ga0315280, IMG submission 203697) | Sediment microbial communities from Yellowstone Lake, YNP, Wyoming, USA - YL17G06_40 | ecosystem: Environmental > Aquatic > Freshwater > Lake > Sediment | place: USA: Wyoming | collected... | reverse complement strand
AGCGTAACCCTTTTCGAAAAAACGCCCATTTTACGGGCCTTCGAGCATTGCGACTACCGGATCGATTTACCCGATACCTGTAACCAGTTGACTCTGTTCGGGTTATAGCCGGACAGCAGTGCGACGCGGTATACCGACCCACCGTCACAGCTAACATGGTCACCCGACGGCAGGAACTTGGCCTACATTTCACGCCGGGGTTCCACCGGTCCCGGAAAGAACATCCTCACGATCCGGTCCACCGCAACCGGGGAAGAGCGCTTTCTGTCGCCGCGTCTTCGTTACGTTAACCAGATCTCCTGGGCGCCGGACGGCCGTGCCGTCATCGCGCTCGGGATGACGGAGACGGGAATTGGAATGTTCCGAATTGACACTGAAACAAGCGGGATCACCAAGTTGAAAGATGGAGGCCTGGTCCCCAAGCTCTGCCCGGATGGCAAGACCCTGGTGTTCCTGGCGGAGGGGTTAACCATCAGGAAACGCAACCTCGACACTGGTGAGGAGTCGGAAGTTGTCAAGGCAGGGAGAATGTTCTACGACCTCTCGCCGGACGGCCGGGAAGTGGTGTTCCAACTGGACGGCGCTGCAAAGACCATGTCCCTCAACGGAGGGGAGCCGCGGGAGCTATTTCGCGGTTTGGCGCAGAATTACAGGCTGAGGTGGACGGGGGACGGCCGTTACATCATCGTCCAGGCACTCGGTGCCGCGAGCCGTGAAATCTGGCGGGTTCCGGCGCAGGGCGGGACGCCGCTGAAGCTGGACCTCTCCGTTCCAAAAATGGACCCCTTCTCCTTCACGCTTCACCCGGACAACCGCCGCTTTGCGTTCAGCGTCAATGAGGAGTCCAAGAGCGAGCTGTGGGTGCTGGAGAACTTCCTGCCGGCGGCTGCCAAAAAACAGTGACAAGTGACGAGTGACAAGTGACGAGTGACAAGTGACGAGTGACGAGGGACGAGCCTTGGCTCGTCGCTTGTCACTCGCGCTGCCGGTAACGCCTTCCTGGTGTTCTCTGTGAGCTTTGCGGCTCTGTCGCGACATCCCCGGTGACGATTGGTGACATTGTTTTACATTCGGAGGCCCCCTCTCCCGCCCTGTCCGTGGTAGGCTAAGCCGCACTTGGCCGCCTTACGCCACATCCTTTACCGCCGGGCGATTCTGGTCTACGTGCTGGCCATCGTGGCGCCCACGCTGGTTGTGTTGTATCTGGGGCTGAAATCGCTCCAGCGACAGCACGACGCCATTGACGCGCTGCTGGTTTCCAACCTGCGCCTTTCCGGCGAGAAGCTGGCCGGGGAACTCCAACAGCAGACCGGGCAACTCGCCGGAAGATGCCTCCGAGAAGCGGCGGGGTTGGATCTCGATCTTGAGCATCCGCGGCAGGTTCGCGCTCAGCTCGAGGGTGTTCGAGAACGGCACCCGATTGCCGGCTGCTTTTTCCTCCTTGAAGGCGGCGCGGTGCGTTACCCCCTGCTCCGCACTCCGGTACGGCGGCAGTTGGAAGCCCACCTCGCCTCCGAAACCGCGGCCAATAGGCAGAAGTACGCGGCGCTGTTTCGCGACGGCGAAAACCTGGAGCTGCGTCTGGGCGCGCCCGAGCAGGCCATGGCTGCCTATCGCCGCGGCTATGAGCTTGCGCTGTCGGCTCCGCTGAAGGCCTTGGCGCTCAGCCGGGTGGCGCGCTGCCTGAAGAAATTGAACCGGGCGAAGGCAGCCGAGCAAGCTTATCGGACGCTGCTGGAACAGTACGCCGATGAGTGTGATTTGGCGGGCAGGCCGTATGCGCTGACCGCGGGTCTCGAGCTGGTTCCAACACCCGCCCGCCGCGCCCAGCTTTACAGGGACCTGGTGCGGGGCCGGTGGGAGTTGAGCGCCGAGCAGGTGGATTACTACGCCAGCATCCTGAGAGATGCCGCGCCAGCAGGGGAGGCGACCGCTCCCTTACCGCGGCCCGGACAGGGGCGCGACCCGGAAGCGGATTACCTGACCTGCTTTCAATTCGCGCGTGCCCTGGAGAACGCGTTCCGGCATCAGGGCCCGCTGCGTCCCGGACAGGTTCAGGCCTATGCTTTTACGGAAGGCGACGCGGGCTACCAGCTTTACTACACTTTGCTTCCGCCTCACCAAGGCGCCGGCAGCAAGCGCGACACGCTGCTCGGCTTTTCGGTCCGCCTGAAGTGGTGGAAAGAGCAGCTTCTGCCAGAGTGTAGAGCAGGCTCGGGAATCAAGGACGAGGTGCGCCCGGTGTGGAAGGGATGGGAGGCTGCGGCTGCGCGCCAGCCGGCGCTCGAAGCACGCGTGGCGTTGCAGGGCGTCTTGCCCTTCCTGGAGTTGGCTGTGCGCCCCGCCTCCGGAACGGTGTGGGCCGGCCGCGCCCGCCGCGATCTGCTGATCTACAGCGGGGCCACGCTGCTCATCCTGGGCCTGCTGGTTATGGGCGTGCTGCTGCTGACCCGCGACGTGTCGCGCGAGATGCGGTTGAACCAGCTTCGCGCGGATTTCGTCAGCAGGGTCTCGCACGAGCTGAAGACACCGCTCACCCTCATCCGGCTGTACGGCGAGACCTTGCTGGAGGGCGGCAGCTTCCCGGAGGAGGAGCGGCGCGGCTTCTACCAGATCATCACCCGCGAGTCCGAACGGCTCACGCACCTGATCGACAAGGTGCTGACCTTTGCGCGAATCGAGCGCGGCCAGAAGCAGTACCAGTTGCGCGAGGGGGACCTGGGCGCGGCTGTGGCCCGCACCGTCGAGGTCTACGCCCGGTACTTGCGGCGCCGCGGGTTCACCCTGAGCGCCAACTCGGCGGCCGGCCTGCCCCCAGTGCGCTTCGATCCCGACGGCGTCAGCCAGGCCCTGCTGAATCTGCTCGACAACGCGGTGAAATACTCGGGCGAATCCAGGCTCGTCGGCGTTCACCTGCGCGCCGAGAACAGCAAGGTGATTCTGGAAGTGGAAGACCACGGGGTAGGCATCGCGCCGAGCGAGCAGGAAAGGATTTTCCAGCAGTTTTATCGAGTGCCGGCCGATGAAACCAGGGGCGGCTACGGCCTGGGGCTGTTCCTGGTCCGGCACATTATGGAAGCGCACGGGGGAAGTGTCGAGGTGGATAGCGAATGCGGCCGGGGGAGCCGGTTCCGTCTGGTCTTTCCGGCAGCCGCGTAGCGGCCGCGCTGGGGTCGCCACGCCGGGCATTGGCACGGCGCTGGCGACTGCCTCGGGCTCGCCACCTCAATCGGGAGGGGGCCTCATGATGGCGGCTCCTGCGGCTTACAAAATTCTTGTCGTCGAGGACGAGCAGGACCTGTTGCGCGGCCTGGAGATCAACCTCACCCGGGAGGGCTACCGGGTCTTGAAGGCGGCCAGTGGCGACGCCGGCCTCCGCTTGGCCATCAAGGAGAATCCTCACCTGGTCGTTCTGGACGTGATGCTGCCGGGCATGAACGGCCTGGATGTCTGCCGGGAGTTGCGGCAAAAGGGATTCAGCGCGCCAATCATCATGCTCACGGCCAAGTCCGAAGAGATCGACCGGGTGGTGGGGCTGGAAATCGGCGCTGACGACTACGTCACGAAGCCGTTCAGCGTGCGCGAGCTGCTGGCGCGCATTCGGGTGCAGTTGCGCCGCCAGCCGCCGCGCGCCCCGGAAGGCCTGGCCCACTACCGCTTCGCTGAGGTGGAGATTGATTTCCAGAAGTGCTGCGCCAGCCGCAAGGGGAAACCGCTGGAGTTGACGGCCAAGGAGTTCGGCCTGCTCCGCCTGCTGGTCCGGAACCGCGGCGAGGTGGTCACCCGCGACCGCATGCTCAACGAGGTGTGGGGCTACGAAGCCTGTCCCACCACCCGCACCGTGGACAACCATATTCTGAGACTGCGGCAAAAGCTCGAAAACGATCCGGCCCGCCCGGAGCACATCCTTTCGATTTACGGCGAGGGCTATAAATTCGTGGATTAGCTGCGACAATTGTTGACAAAGAATTACTTCGATTTGACAACCGGACGATTTCGTTGCGGGACAATTTGGGCCTGGAGGAAGTTATGCGACACACAATCAAAACCGCGACGATAACAGTAATGCTCTGCCTGGGTCTGATGTTGCTTGCCGGAGTTGCCCAAACTCCCTCATACAGATTCCAGCAGGCGGTTGATTTACTGGAAAGCAAGGGCGACGTGCCTGGCGCCCTGAAGCTGTTTGAAGAACTGGCCAAGAGCCCCGACCGCAGCGTTGCTGCCCGCTCACTGCTCTACGTAGGCTCGTGCCACGAGAAGCTGGGCAAGGACGGCGCTCAGAAGGCCTACGAGCGCATCGTGCGCGAGTTCGCCGACCAGCGTGAGCCGACCGCGGAAGCGCAGGCGCGCCTGGCCGCACTGGGCCGGGCGGCCGCCGCCGCCAACGGCCGGGCGCTAGCCGTCCGCCGCGTCTGGGCGGGCCGGAATATAGACGTGATGGGTGCTGCTTCCGCCGACGGCCGCTACCTGACCTTTGTCGACTGGGACACTGGGAACCTGGCCGTCCACGACCTTGCCACCGGGCAGAACCGCGCCCTTACCGGCAAGCGGGCGTATGCCGACTCGCCCGAATTCGCCCTCGATTCTCACGTCTCGCCGGACGGCAAACTGGTCGCATACACCTGGTACAATAAGGATTACTTCTACGAACTGCGACTGGTCGGCTTCGACGGCTCCGATTCTCGCGTTCTCTACCGCGGCGACAAGCTGGAGTATCTGCACCCAGCCGGGTGGTTTCCCGACGGCAAACGCCTGCTGGCCGTGCTTCGCGACAACAACAAGAACCATCAGATTGTCACTCTGTCCCCGGCCGACGGTTCGGTGCGCGTGCTGAAGGCCCTGGACTGGCGGGCGCCGTGGAGGATCGGTATCTCGCCGGACGGGCGCTACCTGGTGTACGACCGCGCAGTCCGGGAAGACTCGCCTCAGCGCGACGTCTTCCTGCTCTCGGTAGCCGACGGGCGCGAAACACTCCTGGTTGAGCACCCGGCCGACGATGCGGCGCTGGGCTGGGCGCCCGAAGGCAACGCGGTGTTCTTTGCCAGCGACCGCGCAGGCACGTGGGATGCCTGGATGGTCCGCGTTTCCGCCGGAAAAGCCGAGGGAGCGCCCGAGCTGGTCAAAAAGGACCTGGGGCAGGCGGTCCCGATGGGTTTCACCCGCGGAGGTTCCTTTTATTACGGACTGATAATCGGGATGAACGAGGTGTATACCGCCGCCATGGACCCGGCGACCGGCAAACTGCTCGGCACGCCGGTGGCGGTCGGCCAGCAGGTGGGCACCAACGAAGCGGTTGATTGGTCGCCCGACGGCCAGCACCTGGCCTACATCTCGGATCGCCTCGCACTGGGTGTGCGAGGCATCTCGATTCGCTCCCTGGCAACCGGAGCCGTCCGCCAACTGTCTCCCCCGCTCAGGTACATAAGGGCGTTGCGGTGGTCTCCGGATGGGCGCTGGTTCCTCGTCCGTGCCTCCGACAAGCAAGGCTGGGGAGTCTTTCTGGTGGACAGCCAGACGGGCCAGGTCACGACGGTGGTACACACAAAGCCGTTGGTTTCCGCTGTGTGGTCTCCCGACGGGAAAGCCATCTTTTACTTGGCCGGCCCGCGGATCGCCGTGCGAGATGTCTCCAGTGGGCAAGAGAGGGAATTGTTCCGGTCCGCGGTGGCGCCCTCTTCCGGCGGTACCCTGGTTCTCTCGCCTGACGGCCGGTTGCTGGCGTTTGCTACCAGGGATCCGGACACAAAGGCGCAGGTCTTGAAGGTGATGCCGGCCGCTGGCGGCGAGCCCCGCGAACTCTTCCTCTTCCACGACAGGGATTCCCAGCAGACGCCAGCCGCACTGGACTGGACGCCGGACGGGTGCCAGGTTCTCTTCCTCCGCCGGGCGGGACAGAAGAACGAGGTGTGGCGAATCCCGACGGAAGGCGGAGAACCGCAGAAGACGGAATTAGCCATGGAAGGGCTGCGCAGCCTGCGGTTCCATCCCGACGGGAAGCGCATCGCCTTCTCCGCCGGACGGCAGCCATACGAGGTGTGGGTGATGGAGAACTTCCTGCCCCCGCTCAAATCGGCGGCGAAATAGATGGCCGGGGCGGGCACAAGGCTCAATGTCAGGTAGCTGTCGCTTTGGAGCCCCGGCCAGCCGGGGCGACTGAGGATAGCCCGGCCTTTCAAGGCTGGGTATGGAGAACCAATCAGATCGAGTCCCGGAGGGACGACTGAAAAGCCTTTCCCATCCCGAATTCGGGCCATCGCGGGTTTCAGCCGTCCCTACGGGACTCATGCGACTTGCGTTGCTGACCCACCACTGAAGTGGTGGGCTATCACCAGCCGCGCCTACGGCGCTCCCTTCCGCAAAACCAAGCGACAATCGGCACAAGGCTCACCCCTCCCTCGCTGCCGCAGGGGGCAACCCTTGTGGTCGCCCTTCTCTCTCACCAGGAATCCTCTCCTTGCCGCCTGTCTTTGTGGTAAGTTTCCGGTGCTTGAGGAGGCAATCATGGCGGAGGAGACGTCCCGCAGGAGCTTCTTGAAAACGGCCGCCGTTGCGACCACGGCGGCGTCGGCCGGGCGCGTGCTGGGCGCCAACGACCGCATCCGCATCGGCGTCATCGGCGCCGGCGGCCGCGGCCGCTACCTGATGAATCAATTAAAGAACATCGGCGGCGTGGAGTTTGCCGCCATTTGCGACGTCTACGACGTGCGGCGCGAGCAGGCGGCCAAGCAGGCCGGCGCACCGGTGGAAACCTACCTGGAACACCAGCGCGTGCTGGACCGCAAGGACATCGACGCGGTCATCGTCGCCACCCCCGACCACTGGCACGGGCAGATCACCGTCGAGGCCTGCAATGCCGGCAAGGACGTGTACGTCGAGAAGCCCATGGTGCATTACCCCGAGCACGGGCAGGCCATCGTCAAAGCTGTGCGCCAGAACAAGCGCGTGCTCCAGGCCGGCACCCAGGGGCGCGGCCTGCCGCAGTTTGTCTACATCAAGGAGAAGTACGTCGATTCGGGGGTCATGGGCAAAATCGGGCTGGCGCGCGCCTGGTACACCTCCAACCAGGGATACATCCGCACCGCTCCCGTGGGATTCGAGAAGAAGCCCGCCGGGCTCGATTGGGACCGCTGGTGCGGCCCCGGGCCGAAAGTGCCGTGGAACCCGGACATCTACTTCAGCCCCTACAAATGGCTGCACTACGACGGCGGCATGATCATGGGCATCGGCATCCACGTGGTGGATTCCGCCCATCACCTACTCAAGCTGAAGAACCCGTCCTCGGCCGTGGCCGGCGGCGGCATCTACCATTACAAGGATGGCCGCGACACGCCCGACACGGTTTCGTTCATCCTGGATTACCCGCAGGATGTCACCGTCACCTTCGAGGCCGAAGTGCTGAGCGCGCCCGGCGTGCGCACCACCGCCGGGGTGATGCTGCGCGGCCGCGGCGGCACCGTGATGGCCGAGCGCTATGTGAAGGACTTCGGCTACGAGTACGTTCCCAACGCGGAAACCAGCAAGCTGCCGGCAGAGAAGGGGCCGGGGACGCAGGCCAGCGCCGAAAACATTCTGAAGGACTGGCTGGAGTGCCTGCGGACCCGCCGCAAGACCATCTGCAACGAGGAAGAGGCCTACTACTCGACCCTGGCCTGCTTCATGGCCAACCGCGCCTTCCAGACGCGCTCCCGCGTGGTGTGGGACGCCAACTGGGAGTTGGGTTAAGAGTTAAGAGTTGAAAGTCGGTCCGACTGTCCGATTCGTAACTCTTAACTCATAACTCTTAACTCTTAACTTCTTCCAGCCGGCGGAAACTCGATGCCTTCCCCGCGGAAGCGCTCGCAGATGCGGTAGTGCAGCTCGTTTTCGACGGCGTACCGGGCCGTGAAATCGCGCACGCGGCAGTTCAGCGCGAAGTTCAACCCGGCGTCGCCGAAACCGACGAAGGCCACCGTGGGCGGGAAATCGGGCAGCAGGCCGGGCAGTTCGACCGCCGCCTGGCGCGCCACTTCCTCGAGCACGGCGCAGACTCGCCGCGGATCGCAACCATAGCTCGCCGCCACCTGCACGGCAACATTCATGGAGGGATCAGGCAGCGAGTAGTTGGTGACGGAAGCGCGCGCCAGCTTCGAGTTGGGTACCACAACGAGGTTGTTCGGCAGCGCGTGCAGCCAGGTTGACCGCCAGCCGATTCGCTGGACGCGGCCTTCCTCACCGCTGTCCAGCTTCACGTAGTCGCCGACCCGCACCGGCTGGTCGAGCATGATGTAGAAACCGGCGAAGGTGTTGCTGAGGGTGTCCTGGAGCGCCAGGGCAACCGCCACGCTGCCGATGCCCAGCGCCGTCCATAGCTTGGTAATCGAGTAACCGAGTCCCTGGAGCGCCAGCGCGATACCGAGGACGGCAAACAAAACCCGTCCGGCCACCTGCACCGGCGGGATGAGGGTGGCGGCGTTGGGGTTGGTCTCTCCCCAGAAGCTGAGCAGCAGCGCGAAGGCGCGCCAGACCGCCCACAAAGCGAATAGCAGGGTGAGCACGCTGAGCGCCTTTTCCGCTCGGGCATCCCACCGCTGAGGCAGGGAAACGATTTCCAGGGTCAGGTAAGCGCAGGCCAGCAGGCCCGCGGGAGCGTACAGGCGCGCCAGCAGCCGGACCGTCCGCGGATCGGAGGAAGAGGCCGCCGCCGCTTTCAGCACTCGCCGCCGGATCAACAGCAGCGCCAGGACCACCAGCAGCCACAATACCGGCAGGCTCAGCAGTTGCTCAACCGAAACCACCACTCCCGTCACCCTTCACCCCCGCACCATGATATCCCCAAAGCCGCGCCGCGCATGCCTCGTCCCCGCTGTCTTCCTCTTCGTGTCTTGGTGTCTTTGTGTCTTGGTGTTGAAGAAAACGCGGGCGCAACTTGGCTGCCGCTTTCGTGTTAGAAAGGATCGATGCGCCGAGCGGCGATACAAGGGGTTTGTGTGTTTTTCTGGCTCGCGCTGGCCGCCTTCGGTCAGACCATCGCGGTCACGGGAATCGTGCGTTCCCCAGGTGCGATGCCGGCGCCCGGGGCCACAGTCTCGATGGAGAGCGAGGCGGCCAGGAAAACCGTCTTTTCGGATGAGGACGGGCGCTTTCAGGTGGCACTGCCGCCCGGCAAGTACAGCGTCAAAGTCAGCCTTCTCGGGTTCCAGCCGCAGGACCGCGTGGTCGAATTGCCAGCCGAGCAGAAGGAAGCCGACCTGGAATTCACGCTGGCGATGGCGCCGCCGCCGGGGGTGCCCGCGGAATTGGTGGAAGCAGCGCGGTCGGGCGCCTTCGCGGTGCTGAACGCGGAAGCCGCGGCGCAGATGGCCGCGGAAGCCAACGCCGCCGCCGGCTCGGCCACGCCCGCGCCTCATCCGGACGTTTCGGCGGAGTCCACGGGAGACGCATTCGTAGTCTCCGGCACCATCGCGCGCAACCTGGTGGTCGCGCCGGAACCGGGCGCGGACCGCGAGGTGGCCGGCATTCGCATCCCGCCGCCGGTCTCCAAAAAAGAGGCGGCGGCCGCCGCAGCCGAAAAGAACGGCACCGCGCCGCCCCGCAAGGCCGCGAAGAAAACGGCGGCGCAGATCGCGGAAGAGCAGCGCAAGGCCTATCGCGATAAGCTGGCGAAGGCCCTCGCCGAGCGGGGGCGTGAGGCCAAGGGCGGCTTCGGGGCGATGGTTCCGACCGCGGCCCGCACCGGCGCTCCCGGTAATGTCGTTCCGCCGCCGCCGGGCGGTTCCCCCGACCTGTCCGGATTCTGGGGCGGACCCGGCTTCAAGTTGAACCGCGTCCGAGGCAGCTTCCGGATGCGCTATTTCAACTCCATCTTCGACGCCCGCCCCTTCTCCTTCTCCGGGCTGGAGCAGCCCAAGCGCGATTACTCCCGCAAGAACTACAGCGTCAGCGCCGGCGGGCCAGTGCAGATTCCGAAGCTCTTCAAGGCTGAGCGGATGACCTGGATGGTGAACTACGAGGTGGAGCGCGGCTTCCAGTCGCAGGACACCACCACCACCGTCCCGCTTCCGGCCATGCGCGGGGGCGATTTCTCGGGCCTCACCAATGTCGTCTATGACCCCTTGACGGGGCAGCCGTTCGCCGCCAGCCGGATTCCGGCGGCGCGCTTCAACCCGGCCGCCTCGGGGCTGCTGCGCTTCTTCCCCTCCCCGAACCTGCCGGGCAACACGCTGAACTATCACTTGCAGCAGGTGCTGCCGGCGAGCCACGACCAGTTCAGCGCGCGGTGGGGCCGCAGTCTGTCGCAGCGCAGCCGCAGCAACGTGTTTGCGCTGTACACGATGAACAAGTCGGCCTCCGACCGCGGCCAGATCTATCCCGGGCTGCTGACCCGCAACCACTCGCTGGGGCAGAACGCCAGCGCCGGCCTCACCTGGATGATCAACAAGCGCACCACCAGCGATTTCCGGGTGAACTTCAACCGCATGCGGTACGACATGATCAACGGGTTCGCCTACGTGGAAGACATCGTCGGACCGCTGGGAATCCAGGGCGTGTCGCGCGATCCGCGGGACTGGGGCGTGCCGGGCATCGGGTTCTCGAACTTCGGCCGCCTCTCCGACACCAACCCCCTGCTGCGCCGCAACAACATGTGGCGCGTCAACGAGGATTTCGTGCAGACGCGGCGCCGGCATACCATGCGTTTCGGCGCCACGCTGGTGTGGGCCGTGAACTCGCTATTCAACGCCCCCAACGCCCGCGGCTCGTTCAGCTTCACCGGCCAAGCCACCAGCGGCTACACGCCGAAGGGCGCCACCATCCTGGGCACGGGCTTCGACTTCGCCGATTTCCTGCTGGGGCTGCCGCAGTCCACCTCCCTGCGCTACGGCCAGAACAGCAACTACTTCAAGACGCATTTCATGAATTTCTACGCCCAGGACGACCTGCGCCTGACGCCGCGGCTGAGCCTCACGCTGGGCCTGCGCTACGAGCGGCTGCCGCCGCCCATCGAGCTGCGCGACCACATCGTCAACCTGGACGTGGCGCAGTGGTTCACGGCCGTGGCGGCGGTGCTGCCGGGGGAGACCGGCCCGTTCACCGGCAAGTTCCCGCGGGCGCTGATCCAGACCGACAAGAACAACCTGGCGCCGCGCGTGGGTTTCGCCTGGCGGCCATACAAGCAGCGCCGGCTCATCCTGCGCGGCGGCTACGGCCTGTTCTACGACAACACGGTGTGGGAGCGGGTGACGCCGCAACTGGCCACCCAGCCGCCCTTCGCCCTGACCACCTCCCGGCTGACTTCGCCGGCGCGCCTGCTGACGCTGCAGGACCCCTTCCCGCCCGAGCCGCCCAAGACCGTAAAGAACACCTTCGCCGCCGACCGCAATTTCGTCATGCCCTACGTCCAGACCTGGAACTTCGCCATCCAGCAGGACCTGAAGCACGGGCTGCTGGCCGAGCTCGGCTACCTGGG
>Ga0315280_10010696_pt1 | contig 11444 bp, 8 predicted proteins | sample YL17G06_40_MG_FD_203697 | JGI IMG/M metagenome (GOLD analysis project Ga0315280, IMG submission 203697) | Sediment microbial communities from Yellowstone Lake, YNP, Wyoming, USA - YL17G06_40 | ecosystem: Environmental > Aquatic > Freshwater > Lake > Sediment | place: USA: Wyoming | collected... | reverse complement strand
AAGATTCCTGCTTACCAGTCCGAAAAGGTAGTAGATCCCACGGGCGCTGGCGACGCTTTCATGGGAGGCTTTCTAGCCGAATACGTTTACGGCGAGAACTATCTGCGATGCGGATGCGTGGGTTCCGCCTTGGCCTCGCTTGTCGTGGAAGGCATAGGTCCAACCAATTTCGGCGACAAAACCGAAATCTACCGCAGAGCGCGTCTACTGTATGAAAAGGAAATTAAGGAATGACGTGTATTTAGTGAGCGAGGCATCAGACTTTGGGACGAATCGAGAAAGGCGCCAAATGCAGCGTTTCAGGCTGCGGCAAGGAGGCTGTGCGTTCGCTTCCAATCGACAAGGTGAGGCAGGCAGGCCTGAAAGTGGCCGTGGGCGAAAAGCGTGCCTACCTATGCAAAGAACACTACAAGGAGTACAAGAAGAAAACGAAGAAAGACAAGCAGCTTGAGAAATGGCGCTTTAGCGGCTAGTTGAGAGGTAACGTTTCATGCGTGTATTGCAGTTACACTCAGATTTTATTGAGTACAAGCTTGTTCAGAAGGAGATCGCCATAGCCGAAGAGGCTGAAAAGAAGCCTGTGAGGCTGGAAGAGGTCGTGGTGCTTTTCACGGCGGTCGAGGAGGGCGACACCGAGGTCACAGGCCAAAAAGCCATAGACGAGGTTCGCGCTTTTCTTGGAAAGCTGAAAGTCAACAAGATCATAATCTATCCTTACGCACACCTCAGTAGTAGCCTCGCCAAACCTTCTGAGGCGCTCAAAATAGTAAAGATCATGGAAACATACGCAAAAGAAAAGGGAATCGAGACCCACCGTGCGCCTTTCGGCTGGAACAAGCAGTTCACCATTTCGGTCAAGGGTCATCCGCTTGCGGAGCAATCCCGCCAGATAACTGTCGCCAAAGAAGAGGAGACAGAAGGCAAGAAGGAAGAAAAGGTCTCGGAGGCCGTAAAGGCTGAAGAGAAACTGCAATCATTCTGGTATGTTCTCGAACCAGACGGCAAATTGACTCCAATCGCAGACTATAGCTTCAAAGGCCACGAAAACCTTGAGAAATTCTCCAAATACGAGATCTCGAAAGTCAGAGCCAGCCAGCAGATGCCGCCCCACGTGCCACTGATGAAGCGGCTCGAAATAGCCGACTACGAACCCGGAAGCGACCCTGGCAACATCCGCTGGTACCCCAAAGGTCGCCTCATCAAATCTCTGCTGGAGCAGTTCGTGACTGCCAAGATGGCTGAGTACGGCGCAATGGAAGTCGAGACGCCCATCATGTACGACTTTCATCATCCGAGCTTGGCTGATTACATGAACCGGTTCCCGGCTAGACAGTACGTGTTGAAATCCGAGGACAAAGACCTGTTTCTGCGGTTTGCAGCCTGCTTCGGCCAGTTCCTAATGATCCACGACGCCCAGTTCTCATACAAACACATGCCACTCAAGCTCTATGAACTGACACGATACAGTTTCAGGCGCGAGAAAAGCGGCGAGGTCGTTGGTTTGAGGCGTTTGAGAGCCTTCAGTATGCCAGACTGCCACGCTTTTTGCACCGACTTGGAACAGGCCAAGAAGGAATTCACGGTGCGGCTCAAGCTTTGCGTCCAAATCCAGCAAGAAATTGGCTTGTCGAAAGACGACTATGAAGTGGCAGTGCGCTTCACAAAAGACTTTTATGAGCAGAACAAGGATTTCGTGGCCTCGCTGGCTAAGGTCTTAGGCAGGCCTGCCCTCGTGGAGATGTGGAACGAACGCTTCTTCTACTTCGTCCTGAAATGGGACTTCAACATCGTTGACAACCAAAACAAAGCCGCAGCCCTGTCAACCGATCAAATCGATGTTGAGAACGCGAAAAGGTACGACATAACCTTCACCGATGAGAAGGGCGAGAAGCAAAAACCGTTGATTCTGCACTGTTCGCCGAGCGGTGCCATTGAAAGAGTCGTCTATGCACTTCTGGAAAAGGCCTACGGGGATCAGCAACATCAGAAGCCTCCGATGCTTCCAGTGTGGCTTTCGCCCACCCAAGTGCGCATGATCCCGCTGTCAGAGAACTTCCTAGAGAACGTCGAGAAACTCGCACAGGAAATCGAGAAGCACAGCATCCGCGTGGACGTTGATGATAGACCGTTAACGTTGCAGAAGAAGATACGCGAGGCTGAGACAGAGTGGGTGCCCTACACGGTTGTGGTGGGCCAGAAGGAACTTGATTCCGGCGAGCTCGCGGTAAGAGACAGAAGCACCGGCAAAATGCGCCAAATGAGTCTCAAAGCTCTCGTGGAAGAGGTCGCAAGTCTGGGAAAAGCAAAACCCTTCAGACCACTGCCATTGCCGAAGCACCTGTCAAAGAGACCTCAATTTCACGGCTAGAACCATACTGAAAACAGGTGTGATTGCCAAAAACTATATCAGACCTTGCCTTCATACACTCAATTCTCAACACGGGGGCATTGGATTGGAAAAGGAATTGCAGGTCTACATAGACGGGTCATATTACCCTAAGTCACAGGCCAAGGTTTCAGTTTTCGACCATGGCCTTCTGTACGGCGACGGCGTGTTTGAAGGGATAAGAGCTTACAACGGCGTGGTTTTCAAGCTGAAGGAACACGTTGACAGGCTCTACCGTTCCGCCCACATGATAATGCTTGACATTCCACTTACGAAGGAGCAGATGATACAGGCGGTTCTGGAGACCCTTCGCAAGAACAACTTCAAGGACTCGTACATTCGCTTGGTGGTCACAAGAGGCGTGGGCGACCTTGGACTCAACCCCAAGAAATGCGCGAAACCCACCATAATCGTGATAACCGACACCATCGCGTTGCACAAGGGCGAGGCCAAAGAAAAAGGTGTGACCGCCATGATTTCGTGGGTCAAGCGGGACCCAGTTGACGCCACGTCACACGAGATCAAATCCCTAAACTACCTGAACAGCATTCTCGCCAAAATCGAGGCCAACATCAGCGGCGTGGACGAAGCCATCTGCCTTGACAAAAACGGCTTCGTATGCGAAGGCGTGGCTGAAAACCTATTCATCGTCAAAGGCGGCAAAATCTACACACCACCAAGCTACACAGGCGCTTTGCCCGGAATAACGGCTGAAGAAACCGCCAAACTGGCCCGAAGGCTCGGTTACGAGGTCAAAGACAAAAACATAACCCCGTATGAGCTTTTCAATGCGGAGGAAGTGTTTTTCACTGGCACCGCCGCCGAAATAGTCCCAGTTAGGGAGATTAACAAGCGAACGATAGATGACGGAAAACCAGGACCGATAACCAGACGACTGATGGAAGAATTCACGAAACTGGTCCACGACCCAAGTCAAGGCATACCGATTCGTGGATAGACTTGTGGCGGGGTCAAAGAGACTAGGTGTTAGTCGCCTTTTTCCATGAATCTCTGCATCTCATTTAGTGCGTGTTCTAGTGTTTCGATGGGTGGAAGGATGACGCCTCTTACGTGGCCTGCGCCGTACACAGGATCGAATCCTGAACCGTGGACGAAGAGCACGCCCGTTTCTCTAAGCAAGCTCAGTGCGAAATCCATGTCGGTCTTCCAGCGTGAACCCACTTCGTGTATCTTCGGGAAAACGTAGAACGCGGCCTCCGGCTTAGAGCAACTCACGCCATTCATCTCGTTGAGTCTCTTCCACACGTAGTCTCGTCTTTCACGCAGCTTTCTGACGACTTCTTTCACATGGTCCTGTGGCCCGTTCAAGGCAGCGATGCCTGCTTTCTGGACTGGCGTATTTGCGCAAAGCCTTATTCTGGCTTCCTTCTCAATGCACTGCTTCAGCTCTAGAAGTTCATCGCCTCTGGAGTGGAAGTAGACGTAGCCGAGCCTCCATCCAGTCATCAAGTGTGCTTTAGAGAAGCCATTCAACCCGATCACCGGGACATCTTTCGTCAAATGCGCGGTGCTTACGAATTTCTTCTCAAACACGATTTGATCGTAGATCTCGTCCGAGACGATGGGTAGGTCGTGTTCAGCGGCCAGATCGATTATTTGCTTCACTGCTTTCTCCTCGTAGAGTGCACCGCATGGGTTGTTTGGGTTTATGATTACGATGGCGCGGGTTTTCTTCGTGATTTTTCTTCTGAGGTCGTCGATATTTGGTTGCCAGCCATTCTCTTCCACGGTTTGATAAGTAACAGGCTTTCCACCGAAAAACTTGGCATAAGATATATAGGGTGGATATGTAGGACCGGGCAGAAGTATCTCGTCTCCAGCGTCTAGAAGCGCGGCCATGACCATCTGGATACCTTCAGAGATGCCGTTGGTGATGATCACGTTTTCAGCAGGCACGTCAACGCCGTTTACCCGCTTTTCTTTTTGGCTTATGGCTTCTCTGAGTTCGGGCAGGCCTTCGGAGGCCGAGTAAAAGTTGGCTCCCTCCTCGACGGCCTTTGTCAGTGCTTGCCTGATGTGTTGAGGCGTGGCGAAGTCAAATGCCACAGGGTCGCCGATGTTCAAGTAGTATATCCTTTTTCCGGTTTTGGCCACTTCCCTTGCGTGGATGATAACGTCTCGGATGGCGTACTCGATGCCGCGGACTCTTTCAGTGACCTTCAGCTTGGTCAAGGCTCTCAGCTTCTGGAGTCTAGGTTTCACAATTGAAGGAGAAATAAGTGTTACGGGAAGACTAGGGGAATGTGTATGTGGCCTCGAAGGTCTTGTCCTGTGTGGTGTAGACAGCTATCTTTACTGTTTTCGTTGCATAAGCGCTCCAGTCCCACGTAAACATCAGTGTGACATTGCCTCCTCCTTGAACGAGAATGCCAACGCCTTGCGCTTGGAAGATTGTCGTGTTTCCGAAAGTCACCACTATGCGGGCGAGCGTTGCGTTTAACGAAGTGCCACTGCTCATGATGGTGACATTGAACAGCCTCTTCTCGGTGGCGTTTGCATGACCTGCCACGCTCCAAACAACCGAAGGCAACGTAACCAATTGCGAAACAACCACGCCTGACGCATTAACAGATACAGGAACGGTTTTTCCCCGATAGTTCATCCAATCAAATGAGCAATTAAACTGTCGTGTCTCGCCGATTGGCACCACTTGAGTGGTGAAATTGGCTTGGGTTGTGTTGAATCTGATCTGTGTCACTGTGATGTCTTGAGTTGAAGTTGGTGAGTTGGTGGCATTCACCAGGAAGTAGCCGGTGGCGTTGAGGCTGAAGCTTGATGACGTCTTGAAGATGAGAGGTTGTGGCGTCTTGACTGTCTTGGTGACATCCGTGAAGTTCTGCTTCGTGTGCACAGTCACGGTGATGTTTTGGTTGCGGAAGTTTCTCCAGTCCCATGGGCAGTTCTTGAAGGTCACAGTCTGGTTAGTTCCGAGTCTGTAGAGTGGAGAGAACTGCGGCGTGGAAAGGCTTCCATTCAGATGAAGCTTCGTGCCATTAGCATAAGTGAGCGTGATGTCGTCAATGTCCACTGCGGTCTTTGAAACTTGAGAGTTTTCTACAGCGATGTCTACCTTGCCTGCATCTGTTTCATTGAATCTCACATCATTTATGACTAGTAGAACGCTTGCGCTTGCGTTGATAGTCTTCTCAACATGGTAGCCTTCCTCAGTCTCTATGCTGACTATGATACTCACGAGATTCTCCCAGTTGTACTTGCATGTGAATGATTCGCTGCCCCCTATTGTCAGATTTGAGGGCAATGGGGTCATGTCCGCGTTTGGGATGCTCTGAGCGTTGACTTTGACTTTGGATATTGTCAAGTTTATGGCTGAACTTGGGCTGCTTTTCAAGGTGACGTTGAAGTATTTGCTGCTTGCGAGTGGGTTGAAGGACACGTCGAGGCCTATTCCAACGTATTTGGTTTTCAGTGTTTTGGTGGCTCCTGAACCTTGCAGCGCCGCAACATGTACTGTAACGTTCTTCCCGGCTAGCAGGCTCCAGTCAGCACTGCACTTGATGGTTTTCGACGTTCCCCTTTCGATTGTTATCGGAAGCGGGTCGGGATACGTAGTCAACACTTTCTGGAGGGTTGTGTTTTCGGTTTGCCCGAAGTAGATTGTCGTGATATTTGTTGAGGAGACTGAGTGTGCTGGGTTCATTACTGTGAAGTTGAAGTAGTCTGCATGTTCCACTGGGAAGTTGACGTCTGTAATCGTCAGAGTGACGGTGTTCTCTGGTTCGAGATAAAAGCTTCCCATAGTCCAGATGTAGGAAATCAGGGCACCTATCACCATGGAGCACAGGAGCAGTAGTACAAGAACAAGAGTTGAAACGGCTCTCCTATCATTGAGTGTGCGCAAATTCTTTACCCCAATGTTAGCGGTTGGTGTAGAACATATTTCCTAGAGGTAAATAAGCGTTCTCTAGTCATGTATTGTTTGGATCCTGTTGTAGAGCTAAGTTTAAATCTCGTCTGGATTTTAACAGACTAGTCCCACTTCGGAGAGGCGGTTCATGGTAGGGTGTGATGTGGTTGTAGTTGGCGCTGGCATTTTGGGTCTGTCAACGGCTTATCATCTGAAGAATGCGAACCCTAAACTGAACATAATCGTGGTTGACAGGCTGGGAGCCGCCGGACAAGGTAGCACAGCGAAAAGCGCAGCGGCCTTCAGATGCCTCTTCCACTCACGCACAAACTTTGCCATAGCTGACTCGTCAGCCGAGTTCTATAGGCACGTTCAGAGTGATTTGCGTGTTGACTTGAAGCTGAGGTGGGCTGGTTATCTATGGATGTTTGATGAGGACGGCTACCGCAAGATGCTTCCAGTTCTGAACGAACTGGCCAACAGAGGCTTCAAATACGTGGAATACGACGAAAGCGACTTGGCCCAGAAGCTGGACATGCACACAGGCTTCTCCAACGACGAAGAAGCCCAAATGATGGGTCTAGGAAACGTCCACAAGGGCATCGTGATTCCGAAAGCAGGTCTCATCGACGTGGATTCACTCGTAAAGTTCTACGAGACCGAGTTTCTGAAACTGGGCGGCAAGATTCAGTACGGCACTGGAGTCAAAGAAGTCACGGTGGAACCGCGAGCGCCTCTGGGCATGCCCGGCGAACCATACTTCTGGCAAGACTCCACGATAACAGGCGTGAACACCAACGAAGGATCGATCAAAGCCAAGAAAACAATTCTAGCAGCCGGAGCTTGGATGTCTCAGCTTCTCGATCCACTGGGAATCGAGTGTTTCATCAAGGCCAAGAAGAGACAGGTTTTCTCAGTCAAAGCCAACACGGAGGCTTTGAGAAAGCTTCTGTTCACGAAAGAGTTCACAGATGCTGGGTGCCTGCCTTTCACTATTCTTCCGAAACCCTCTGCGTATATTCGGCCTGCGCCGGAAGAGGATGCTTTGTGGCTGGCCTACGCGGACGACTTCCCAAGAGCCTTCAAAATCGAAGACAATCCGGAGCCAGAGGAGAACTATTACCGCTTTGGCCTTTACCAGGTCATGGTCAAGTATTTTCCCCAGTTGACCGACTGTCAGCCGTTCTCTGCCTTCGCGGGTCTCTATGAGATCAACACGGTTGATGGGCAGCCGTTGATCTTTGAGGAGAACGGCGTGATGGTCGTAGGCGGCGCCAGTGGCAGCGGAATTCTGAAAGCTGACGCCATAGGCAGAATAGCCACGGCACTCTGTCAAGGCGAAGAATACGCGATGCTCTACGGGGACAGAAAGTTCAAGGTCAGCGACCTCGGCCTAAAGAACCGCAACATAGAGCCAGAGAAGCTAGTGATCTGAACCAGCCGTTTCTCGTCACTAAACTTATTTACTTTCAGCTAGATATGTTAGGGTACGAATTTTGAGGCTGGCTGAAATCATGTATGGTTGGAAAGGCAAGATCCTACGCGTGAATTTGGCCAAAGACAAGGCCGTGGCAGATCCGTTGCCCACGAGCCTTGCCAAGAACTACTTGGGCGGAAGAGGATTCGCGGTCAAGATCCTGTGGGACGAGCTTGATCGAGGCGTAGATCCGCTTTCGCCAGACAACAAGCTTGTGCTGGCCGCCGGACCGTTGACTGGGTTCGCATTGCCAAGTAGTGGCAAGTTGGTTGTTGCCGCGAAAAGTCCGTTGACGAGCAGCTATGGCGACGGCAACATCGGAACGCACGCCAGTGTCCAGATGCGGAAGGCTGGCTACGATGTCACGATCATAGAGAAAAAAGCCGGCAAGCCCACGATCCTGTTGATTCAGGACAAGCTAGTCGAGTTTCTCGACGGCAAGGACCTGTGGGGTTTAAGCTCTTTTGATGCGGAGAAGAAACTGAGGGAACTCTACGGGCCTGCGGCGGGGATTCTGTGCATAGGTCAGGGCGGCGAAAACATGGTGCGTTTTGCCAACATCGTTTGCCAGCAGGGGCGCGCGGGTGGCAGGGCGGGAATGGGCGCGGTTATGGGTTCAAAGAATTTGAAGGCCGTGGTTTTTCTGGGTTCCGGTGATCTGTCTGCGGCCTATCCCAAAGAGATGAAAGAACTTGGGGCTGAGGCTTATCGAGAGGTGTTGACGAAACCGAATTATGCCTTCTGGAAACGACAAGGTACTATGAGCACAGTCGAATGGAGTCAGGAAAACAGCGTATTGCCCACGTACAACTATCGTGAAGGCGTTTTCGACAAGGCCGATGCAATCGGTGGCTTTGCCATGGAGAAAGTGAAGATCAGCCAGCGTGGCTGTCCACAATGTAATATGACGTGCGGAAACGTTGTGAAAAGCTTAGACCGGAAAGAGACCGAACTGGACTACGAGAACGTGGCCATGTTGGGTTCAAACATAGGCATAGGCAACCTGAAACAGGTGGCGGCTCTGATCAGGACTGCTGACGAGTATGGTTTGGACACAATCTCGCTGGGAAACGTTTTAGGTTTTGCCATGGAGGCGTCTGAGAAGGGTTTGATTGAGGAGAAGATTGACTGGGGCGAGTTTAAGGCCACGAAGGCTTTGATTGGTGACATCGCGTACAGGCGCGGCGTTCGAGGCAATCTGTTTGCGGAAGGCGTTTATTCTGCAGCTGAAAGCCTTGGCGGAGACGCAAACCGCTGGGCGATGCACGTTAAAGGCTTGGAGATTTCGGGTTACGACTGCCACTCCACGCCGGGCATGGCTCTAGCCTACGCCACAAGCTCCATCGGAGCACACCACAAAGACGCATGGATCATCTCTTGGGAGGTCAAAACAGGCCGTGAAAGCTACAGCGATGAGAAAGTCGCTAAGATCATAGAGTTGCAGCAAATCCGCGCTGGGATTTTCGAGTCGTTGACGGTTTGCAGGCTGCCGTGGGTTGAGCTGGGCTTGGAGCTTGGGTGGTATACCAAGTTTCTGCATGCCGCCACGGGCTTGGACATGACGTTAAGCCAGCTGAAATTCGTTGCAGACAGAATGTTCAACCTGACGCGCGCCTTCTGGGTACGCGAATACGGAAAAGAATGGACTAGCGAGTTGGACATGCCGCCGGCACGATGGTTTGATGAACCCTTAACCAAAGGTCCACAGAGAAAAGCCAAGCTTAACAGGTCAAAGTTCGAGGTCATGCTGCAAACGTATTACCAGAAGAGAGGGTGGGACGAACGAGGCATACCCACGAAATCCACGCTGAAAAGTCTAGGACTGGAGGACGCAGGCAAACAGATCAAAGGCGTGAAACTGACTGACTAGAACTCGGCATGCGAGAAACGAAAGCGGTGGAAAGAAGGATGCTTCGCCGGCCTAGTAGGCTCTGGCGAAGTACACAACTTCTGTGGCTTCTTTTCCGCAGTAGAGGCATTTCGCGAACGGTTCCTCTTTTTCGAGGGGCACTATTCTTATGGTTGCGCCTGTTTCGTCTTTGATTTTCTCTTCGCAAGACGAGTCACCGCACCACGATGCTCTCAGAAAGCCACCTTTGTCTTGCAGGGTTTGCTTGAACTCGTCATATGTTTTCACTGTTCGGGTTTCTTCTTCCAAGAGTTTCTTGGCTTTGTTGAAGAGGCTGTTCTGGATGTCTTCCAGAAGTTTCGCCACAGTGGCTGTTGCTTCTTCTTCTTTGACCGCAGTCTTCTCTCGTGTGTCACGCCTAACGAGTGTTACTTGTTTCTGTTTTACGTCTCGTGGGCCTATTTCGATTCGCACTGGCACGCCTTTCAGTTCCCATTCGTTGAATTTCCAGCCTGGCGTGTATTCGACTCGGTCGTCAAGAACGACGGCCACACCCATGTGCTTCAGCTGCCCATAGATCTCCTGCGTTTTTCCTTTGATCACTTCGGCCTCAGTACCCTTGTAGGGAATCGGTACGATCACAGCCTGTACGGGTGCGATTTGCGGAGGCAGCACGAGTCCCTTATCGTCTCCGTGGACCATGACTAGGGCGCCTATCATGCGCGTGGAGAACCCCCACGAGGTTTGCCATACACGTTGTTCTTTCTCGTTTTGGTCGAGGAATTTGATGTCGAAGACTTTGGAGAAGTTCTGGCCTAACTGGTGCGAGGTTCCCATTTGCAGTGCTTTGCCATCTGGCATCATGGCTTCCAGCGCGGTGGTGTAGAGTGCACCTGCGAATTTTTCCATTTCCGTTTTCTTTCCTCCCATCACTGGGATTGCCAAGTAGGTTTCTATGACGTCTTTGTAGGCGTTGAGGATTTCCATGACTTCTTGGTCTGCTTCCTCTTTTGTGGCGTGTGCGGTGTGGCCTTCTTGCCAGAGGAATTCGCGGGTTCGCAGGAACAGCTTCGTGGCTTTCGTTTCCCATCTGACCACGCTGCACCACTGGTTCAGCTTGATCGGCAGGTCGCGCCAGCTTCTGATCCACTTTGCATACGTGGCATAGATTATGGTTTCCGAAGTCGGCCTTATGGCCAGCTTCTCTTCCAGCGGCGAGTCTCCGCCCTGCGTTACCCAGGCTACTTCAGGGGTGAAGCCCTCAAAATGTTTGGCCTCCCTCTTCAGAAAGCTTTCTGGTATGAATAGTGGGAAGTAGACGTTTCTGTGGCCTGTTTGTTTTATTTTGCTGTTGAAGATTTCTTGGATTCTTTCCCAGATGGCGTATGAGTGTTCGCGGAAGATCATGCAGCCTTTGACAGGCGCATAGTCGGCTAGTTCGGATTTTAGAACGACTTGCGTGTACCATTCTGAGAAATCTTGGTCTTTCTTGACGGTTATGCCGGTGTCTGACATTTATTATCTCTCCAAGTGTTCGATGGTAGTTGAATATAACGGTAGCGAAGAACCAATCCTAACGTGGGTTAAGTGATGCGAGAATCTAGCGCTCTGGAACGCAATACCCCACGATCAACCACTCAAAAAAAGAATGCAGAAGGCGGCTATTAAGCATTGTTCCTTCGTGCCGTGCCAAGTCCGAATTGTGTGTGCGCAAGTGTTTTAACTGCTTACGTTCTAGACTTGTTTTGTTCACCATTCGCTGGTATTGGCGGGGTTTGGCTTTGAAGGCAGTTTTGGTTATTGGGGACGGAATGGCAGATAGGCCGATTAAGGAGCTTGGTTGGAA
>Ga0315280_10010694_pt1 | contig 11446 bp, 12 predicted proteins | sample YL17G06_40_MG_FD_203697 | JGI IMG/M metagenome (GOLD analysis project Ga0315280, IMG submission 203697) | Sediment microbial communities from Yellowstone Lake, YNP, Wyoming, USA - YL17G06_40 | ecosystem: Environmental > Aquatic > Freshwater > Lake > Sediment | place: USA: Wyoming | collected... | reverse complement strand
TCTTTTTTAAATTTTTCAAAACTTTTGGGAAACTTTATCATCTTGGAAAAATCTGTCCAAACATCAAGAAAAGTCCTGCCCAGGACCTCTCTATTTAATTCCCTAACAATTGTCTCTACTTCGGGTAACTCCGGCATCTTTGTAACTCTAAACCTTAAACGATAAACTTTAGACTCGCAATCGTTCGGGTTTATAGTTTAAAGTCTAAGGTATAAAGTTTATTTCAGGACGGTTTTTATTTTGTCGATGATTTCCCGAGGGGTGAAGTGGGCCTTAATCATATAATCGTTTGCCCCTAATTTTAAACCTCTTTCGATTTCCTCCCTTTGACCAAGATTAGATAATATGATGACAGGAATTTTTGCCAATTTTTCATCTGCTTTCATCCGCGATAAAACCTCAAAACCATCGATGCCCGGCAAAATAAGATCGAGCAAAATTAAATCCGGCTTTTCGGTTTTAATTTTCTTGATTCCTTCTTCACCATCAATTGCCTCCGAAATATCGTATCCTTCTTTCAACAATTTTTGGACAATTAATTCCCTCAAGAACTTATCATCTTCGACAATGAGAATAGTTTTTGCCATAGTCCTCATACGAATTTTAATGCAAATTTTATGCTAATTATACGAATATCCGAATTCGCAAATTCGCATTATTCGCATTGAATTCGCATCTTAATTCGTATGTTTTTATCGACCAATTTGTTGGATTACTTTATTAATGATTTGGGGGAGGTCGAATTCAATTTTGATAATCCAGTCCTTGGCACCCAATTCCCGAGCCCTTTTCAACTCAAAGGAATCACCGGCCTCCGACATTACAATAATGGGAATTCTTTTTAAGGCGGGATTTTTATTTATTTCTTCCATCACTCCCAGACCGCTCATTTTTGGCATTTCCAGATCAAGTAAAATAAGATCCGGCCAAATTTCTTTTATTTTTTTTAATCCTTCTTCTCCGTCTCTGGCCACCTCAACATCGTAACCTTCCTTTTCCAATTTCTTTTGAAGTAAATCGATGATGATTCCTTCGTCTTCAATAATGAGAATCTTTGACATATTATTCTATTTTACCCCGTTAGAAAATTTATGTAAACAGTGCTAATAATTTTATTCTTGGTATTTTTCTAACGGGGTTTTACCCTTTTTCAGGGGCAAAGCAAAATAAAAAGTCGAACCTTTCCCCTCTTCTGATTTAAACCAAATTCTCCCTCCGTGGGCTTCGATAATGTTTTTAGTGACGAACAAGCCCAAACCCGAACCCTCGGTTTCCATTCGAATAGCATTGACCCCTCGAAAGAATTTAGTAAAAACTCTTGGCTGTTCGTCCCGAGGAATCCCAATTCCAGTATCTTCAATCTTAAACTGGATTTCATTTTCTAAAAGTTCTAGAGAAATGGTAATCTTTCCCCCGGGAAAGATATATCTGACGGCATTGTCTAAAAGGTTTTCAATGGCAATTTTTATTTTTTCTTCATCAACCAAAATTTTCGGTAATTTTTTTTCTGGTTTTTTAAACTCAAATTTAATATCTTTTCTTTCAATTTCTCCTTTATAAGAGTCGATTACTGATTGAGTAATCTCAACTAAATCATAAGATAAAAGTTGGTAAATATATCTTCCTTCCTCAATTCTGGTAACATTCAAAAGGTCATTAATGAGAGTAATCATTCTTTCATTGGATTTGTAGGTTTTTTCCAGAAAATCGGTCTGCTCCTTGTTCAATTTTCCTAAATCTCCATCCAAAAGCATTCTCAGGGTCCATTTAATGGCTGAAAGAGGGGTTCTTAATTGATGGGCGGAAAGAGAAACGAATTCGGTTTTAATCCTCTCAACCGTTTTCTCTCTGGTAATATCGTGCAAAATGACTAAGGTACCTATTTTTTCTTTTTCCTTCATCAAGGGCGAAATTGTTACTTGCAGAATCAAATTTTTTTTCAGAGGAAGTTCTTTTCTAAAAATTTTCTCAGTTTTTTGTTCCAGAAAATTTGTCAAAGATTCAAAAACGGGAATTTTTGTCAGCTCCGAAATCGGTTTATCCATCAACTCTTCGGCTTTTATGTCAAAAAATAATTCGGCCTGGGGATTGATCAAAAAAAGTTTATTTTCCTCATCCAGAACTAAAATTCCGTCACTAAAACTTTCGATAATGGTTAGATTTCGATCTTTCATTTCTTTGATTTTCTTTCTCACTTCCTGATTAATAGTTGACTCCTGAAATTTTTTCATCTCGGCAATTTTTTCCTCCAACTCCTTTTCTTTTTGTTTTTCCTGATCCAAGTTTTCTTTTAAACTTAATATCTCTTTTAACCTCTTTTCCATTTCTCTTTCCCAAGCTGTCCTTGATCTTCTAAATTCATCTTCCCTCCGGAACTGCTGGCTTTCTTTTTCCCTTAATTCCTCGGTTTTTCCTTTGAGAATTTCGAGGATATTTTCCGAACTTTCCGAAATTTTTTCACCAAAAAAAACTGAACAAATTAAAATTACCGAAGTTAAAGAAAAACTAAGAAAAAAAGGGGATGGGAAGTAATAATTTAAAATCTGAAAATGGGCTAAGAGCCCAAAAGAGAAATAGCCAATGATCAAAATTAAAGAAATGATTCGAGGATAAACTCTCTGGCTGAAAGTAAAATAGGAAAATATTATATAGAAGATGGCTAAAAGAAAGAAAAGGAGGGGATGAATTAAATAACCAATTTCGAAGAGGAGGAGAATTTCAATTAATTGGTGGGCAAAATAACTGGAATTTATTTGGGGCGCCTTTTCTTTTGGCCAAATTTTAATAGCCGAAATTTCCGAAATAAAATTGGCCGGCAAAAAAAGGATAAAAATTTCAATAAGGGACCAGGACAAGGAAATTCCGATTAGTTTAGAAAATAAAGAAAAGATTAAAAAAAGAAAAAATAAAAAGAAGCGAGCCCGATTGGCAAAACGGATGTTTTGAACTAAAAGATCCTCCATTTTTTTATTTTACCACAATCAGGGTAACCTAGCGATCAAACTAAAAAATTCGAGGTCCTTGAGAATTTTGGTTACTTTTTCCCGATCATAATTCTTCCATTCCCCTTTTTTAAAATCGAAGTCGATTTCAACATTTTGATTAATTTTGGCTAAATTTTTGGAAAAGAAGGCCTGGTCCTTATATTCTTCGAGTTTTGTTCGAAGACGCTGATTTAGGCCAGTTAAGGAGGAATAGAGATTTTCTAAACTTCCAAATTCTTTAATCAGTTTGATGGCTGTTTTTTCACCAATGCTGGGAACACCGGGAATATTGTCCGAAGGATCGCCTTTTAAGGCCTTAAAATCAATCAGTTGTTCAGGTGAAAGACCGTATCTTTCTCTAACTGCCCTTTCGTCATATAAAATTGTCTCTTTAACTCCCTTTTTTAAAATGTAAACTTTGGTATGAAGATTGATTAATTGAAGGGTATCCAAATCACCACTTAAAATAATGGTTTCAATTTCCGGTAGAATTTGTTTTTTTGGAGCTAATTTGGCAATAGCTCCAATAAGATCGTCGGCCTCAAATCCTTCTTTTTCGAAAATCGGAACATTGAAAGATTCTAAAATCTCTTTAACCTTGGGAATTTGATTATAAAGTTCGTCCGGGGCTTTGGGCCTGGTGGCTTTGTATTCTTTGAATTTTTTGTGGCGAAAGGTTGGGGCGGGAAAATCAAAAGTTGCCACCATAAAATCGGGCTGGAACTCGCGCAGGACTTTAAGGAAAACCAATAAAAATCCATAAACAGCATTAACCAATTCGCCCTTTTTGGTGGTCAAGGGAGGTAGAGCATGAAAAGCCCGGTGGATGATTGAATTTGAATCAATAATAATTAGGCGTTTTTTTTCCTCAAGCATAATTTAAAATTGCAGGGGTTCAACCCCTGTATTTATTCCAAAATTAGGGTTTTTATTTTCTCTAATCCTTTTTTCATCTCGGCTTTATAAAGAATCCACCCCTCAACGAATTTCTCTAAATTTTCCGGGCCCTGAAAAACTTTTAACAAAAAAATTCTTTTCGTAACCGATGGGAAATTTGATTTCCCAATACAGTCTGGAAAACTCGACCAAGAATAAGCCTCTAAGTGTTTCATAACTTCTTTAGGATTTTTAACTCCTACTTCCATCCAATTTTTCTCTAAAAGTTCAGTGGGGTTGGTAAAGATATAACAAATAAGATTAATAAATTGCTCCTCGGTGGCAATATGGACAGCTTTAAAACGGCCCTGGAAAATAGATCCCATATTTTTTCGGTTATATTTTTGATTAAAATAGCCCACATAACTATCGGCCAATTTTTTCATAAAAAGCGAAGTGCCACCCTCAACTAATTGGCGTAAAACCAAGTGAAAATGATTTGGCATAAGGCAAAAGGCAATGATTTCCACCAGCGGCTCCCGTTTATCAGTTGAATTTGCAGGGGTTGAACCCCTGTTTTTTCTTTCTTTACGCCTTTTTATCCGGTCACGCATTAGGACAAAATTTTTATCGTTTAATTCATAAAGGCAAAAAATAAATCGGAAATAATCGGCAATTTGTTGAAAAATATTTCGCTTTTCTACGCCTCGATTAAAAACATGATAAATTTCGCCATTGACAAATTGAAGTCGTTTTGAAGCCATATTTCCTAGTCTAATTTATTTTAACCTATAAATTGCAGGGGTTCAACCCCTGTATTTTACCTCCCCTGTATTTTACCTTCGATTCTTCTTTTGGTTTTATCAATAAATTCAAATTTCAAAGTTAGAACATCGTTAGGTAAAAATTTTTTTATTCGGTCTGCCCATTCAATAGCAACAATATTTTTGGGGTCAGAAACAATTTCTTTAAATCCCAAATCCAAAATTTCTTTTGGCTTTTTAATCCGATAACAATCGATATGATAAAAAACTTTAAACCTTAAACTTTTAACTTTAAATTTCCGAAAAATAACAAAGGAAGGGCTCAAGATTTTTTCTTTAATTCCCAGTCCCTTGGCAAAACCCTGTAAAAAAGTGGTTTTCCCTCCACCCAGATCGCCAACCAGACCTAAAACAAAAGCCCTCTTTCGTTGATTTAAGAATTCGCATGGGCGCATTTGCATACCCCGAGCCGTAGGCGAGGGTTGCGCTTTTCGCATGCTTAAAATCTCTTTTGCCAAAATTTTGGCTATTTTTTTGGTTTGAGAAGGGTTTTGGCTAAGAATTTTAAAAAATTTGACCATAAGGAAAAAATAGGGTAAAATGAAACAACCTATCTTGATTTTAAAGGATTTTTGAATTTATGGAAATAGCAAAAAAAATCACCGGCCAGGTGGTGGTTCCAGAATCAATTTTCAAAGAAGTAAAAACCCTTCCCCAATTTAAAAAGAAGATCGAGGAATTTTTGACTTCCAATGTCACTGAACTTTTGGAAATTATTTTGGGAGGGGCAATTTCTTTGGATGCCTCGGATATCCATATTGAGCCAGAAAAAAAAGAAATAAAACTAAGAGTGAGGTTAGATGGAATTTTACATGATGTTTTAATTTTCGATTTCAAAATCTATCAAACCCTTCTTTCCAGAATCAAACTTCTTTCCGGATTAAAATTAAATGTGACCGATCGACCCCAAGATGGTCGATTTACTATTTTGTTAAAAGGGGCAACAATCGAAATCAGGGCTTCGACCTTACCGGCTGAATATGGCGAGTCAATTGTTTTGCGTCTTTTAAATCCCAAGAGTTTAATTGAAATGGAAAAATTGGGCTTGAGAAAAGATTTAATCAAAATTTTTGAGAGGGAAATTAAGAAGCCAAATGGAATGATTATCGTCACCGGTCCCACCGGTTCAGGAAAAACAACTACCCTTTATGCCATTTTGAAAAGAATTAATAGTCCGGAAATAAAAATTATCACCATTGAAGACCCAATTGAATATCATCTGGAAGGAATTTCCCAAACCCAGGTTGATCCGACCAAGGGTTATGATTTCCCCACTGGTTTAAGATCAATAATGAGACAGGATCCGGATGTTATTTTGGTTGGAGAAATCAGGGATTTGGAAACGGCTGAAATCGCCTGCCAGGCCGCTTTGACCGGCCATCTAGTTTTTTCAACTTTACACACCAACGATGCTGCCGGGGCGGTAGCCAGAATGGTTGATCTGGGCGTCCGTCCAGTTTCCATTGCTCCGGCCATTAATATGGTTGTTGCCCAAAGATTGCCAAGAAAGGTTTGCTCCGATTGCGCCAAGTTTGTTGAACCCTCAAAAGAAGAATTGGAAAAAATCAAAAAGAGTTTGGCCGGAGTAAAAAAAGAGATTTTACCTCCTTCTTTCTTTGAAAAAAGTTTTAAGATTCCTAGGGCGGTCGGTTGCCAAAATTGTAATCTCACCGGTTACCGGGGAAGGGTAGGAATTTTCGAAACCTTTTTAGTTGATGATGAAATGGAAAGATTTATTTTGACCAATCCTTCGATTGTTGATATGAGAGAATTGGCCATCAAAAGGGGAATGATTTTAATGCGTCAAGATGGATTAATGAAGGTTTTAGAAGGAGTTACCACTATCGAAGAAGTGGAAAGAGTAGCCGGGGAGGAATAATATATTCGCAGTATGCGAAAAGCCTGCCTTCGTCTTTCGGACTTCGGCAATGCGAATAGGCACATCCGAATGCGCTTTTCGCATGCAAAAAAGACCCTAGGGCTGGGGGCCAGACCTTGGTTTAAAACAGCAAAGTTTAGAATTTTTCCGAGGAGCGGCCCAGCCAGAGCCAGACCGTCCGGCTAAGAAAAACCCCGCCGCCCCCAGCCCTAAGGCCCATTTTGACTTTTTAGTATAGCAAATTATTTCAAATTTGTCAACCCCCACACCTATTTTTAGGTGTGGGGGTCAAGCCCTATGAAATTTTGGACTATTTTAATTCTTTTTTTATTTTCTTTATCTCCTTTTTCTTTAAAAGCCGCCGATTCCCCAAAAATATTAATTAACGAAATCTTACCCTCCCCGACCGGTTCAGATGCCGAGGAGGAATGGATTGAAATTTTTAATCCTAATGATTTTGAATTTAATCTTTCTGGTTGGAAAATTCAAGATACAACCGGAAAAACAAAAACTTATATTTTCCCAAAGGAAACAAAAATTTTGGCTAAGGGATTTTTAGTTTTGAAAAGACCGGTAAGCAAAATCACTCTTAATAACGACGAAGATGGATTAAAATTAATTGATTCAAGTGGAAAAACAATTGATGAAATCTCTTATCAAAAAGCCCAAAAAGGAAAATCTTTTAATCGAGGTGAAAATGGCTGGTTCTGGAATGAAAATTTAACTCCCGGAGCTGAAAATGTCAAGCCAATAGTTAAAGAGGAAACCCAAAAATCAATTACTGAGATTAGTGAAAAAGAATTGGCAGCGATTGGTAGTCAAATTCCAAAAGAAAATTTATCTCCCTTTTTTGTCGCCATAGGAATTGCCATTTTCTCTGGAATCACCATTTTACTTCTTAAAAGAAAAATAAATAAGGTTTCAGAAATTAACTAAATATAGAGATACGAATTAATAAAAGTGTAAAAATCGCCAACCATGCGTTTTTTTGGTAGAATAAGATATATGAAGAAAGCATTATTTGTAATCGATGTCCAGCGTTTCTTTGAGAACAAAGAAACAAAATCAATCGCAAAAAAAATAAATAATTACATAAGAAAGAATAAAAATAAATATTCTTTCATTATTTTTACTGTCTTTAAAAATAATCCTAAATCTCCGCTTTGGAAAATTTTTAGATGGGAGGGATGTGACAAAGGAAAAGATATTGAAATTATTAATGAACTTTCTGACTCAGCTAGTAATTATACGATAGTTTTCAGAAATACTTATTCTTTGTTTAAGGTCTCTCAGGTTCAAAGAAAATTAAAAAAATACAAAATTAGACAAGTAGATATTTGTGGTTTTGATACCGATGCTTGCGTTTTGGCTACTACTTATGATTTGTTTGATTCAGGATATAAACCTTTAGTATTAAAAGACCTTTGTTTCTCTTCTTCTAAGGAAAAACTTCACAAGCCCGCTCTTAAAATAATAGCAAGAAATTGTGGCTTTTTAACTAAATAGACTCAACATTGCTCAGTCAGGAAAGCCGCCCGCCCGAGAGTTTTTCTCTCGGGAATACAAAAATAAAAATTGCCAGCGATGGGCTTTTTTATAGTTTGTTTAATAACCTGTTTATTTTATTCTTTTTAAAAATTCCTTTTTGGTCAATCCGGTCTGTTTAATAACGTTGAGTAAAGTTCCTTTAGGAATATCACGACCTTCATGAATTGGAATGACTACTCTTTTTTCATTTTTGGCCAAAATTAAATGGCCTCCCTTTTTTCTCTTCGGTTGAAAGCCAAATTTAAGCAGGATTCTTAAAACCTCATTGGTTTTTAAAATTGGCAATTTATTTGGCATAACCAGGAACTAATTTCTTTTCAAAACCAGCTTTTATATCAAAATCAATACCAACAATAATCTCTTCAACTTTGGCATTTTTAGAGACTTTAACTTTTTTATCTTTAGGAATGGGCTTATCCTCTTCTAAAAGAGTCGACAGATAAAGCTCAATTGCTTCACGAATATTATATCTTGCCTCAACTAAACTATCGCCAAAAGAAAGACAACCCGGTAAAGCAGGAACAAAAGCATTATAAACACCTTTTTGTTCTTTCTCTGGTTCAAAAATAACTGTAAATTTATATACCTTCATATACTTTATTTTAGGCAAAATAAAATCAGTTGTCAAATAAAAACTCTCCAGCGATGGGCTTTTTATTTTTTGTAGCCATTTGTTATACTAAAATAATATGCCTTCGAAAGTTTTCTCAGCGGCGGTTGTTGGTTTGGACGCCCAGCCAATTGAAGTAGAAGTTGATGTTTCTTATGGTTTGAGACATTTTGAAATTGTTGGCTTGCCAGACAAAGCGGTCGAGGAATCAATTGAAAGAGTGGGAGCGGCAATCAAAAGCACTGATTTAAATCCTGCCCATAGTAAACCCTGGCGGGTTTTGGTTAATTTGGCTCCGGCTGATTTGAAAAAAGAGGGTTCTCTTTATGATTTGCCTATTGCCCTGGGATTTTTATTAGAGACAAAACAAATTAAATTTGATCCAAGAGGGAAAATTATTATCGGTGAGTTGGCTTTGGATGGAAAATTGAGACCGGTAAAAGGGGCCTTGGCCATTGCCGGCCTGGCCAAGGAAAAAGGATTTTCGGAAATCATTTTGCCAAAAGCCAATGCTCCGGAAGCGGCCTTGATTGAGAACCTAAAAGTGATCGGTTTGGAATCTTTGGGAGAGGCGATTGAGTATCTGGAAGGGAAAAAAGAAATCCTGCCTTTGAAAATTAAGGTTGAAGATTTTCTGGAAAAGGCGGAATATCCCATCGATTTGGCTTGGATCAAAGGTCAAGAATATGCCAAAAGAGCAATTGAAATTGCAGCCGCCGGCGCCCATAATATTCTTTTGCAAGGACCACCGGGTGCTGGTAAAACTTTATTAGCCAAAGCCATCCCCTCAATTTTGCCAAAATTATCTTTTGAAGAGTCCTTGGAAGTAACCAAAATCTACAGCATTGCCGGCCTTTTGCCAAATGATAAACCCTTAATTTCCCAAAGACCCTTCCGTTCTCCCCATCACACGGCTTCAGAAGTGGCTCTGATTGGCGGGGGAAATCCGCCAAAACCCGGAGAAATCACTCTTTCCCATCGGGGCGTTTTGTTTTTGGATGAATTTCCCGAATTTCACCGCGATGTTTTGGAATCTTTGAGGCAACCATTAGAAGAAGGAAAAATTACTATCGCCCGGGCAAGGCATTCCTTGACCTGGCCAGCCCGTTTTACTTTGGTAGCCGCAACCAATCCCTGCCCTTGCGGAAACCTCAACAATCCGGAGAAAAAATGCACCTGCACCCCTTCTCAAATTGCAATGTATCGGAGAAAATTATCCGGACCCCTGATGGATCGAATCGATCTTTTTATTGAGGTTCCATCTTTAAAATATGAGAAATTGGTGGCCAAAGATTCAGAAAATTTAAGTGAAAAAATTAGAGAAAAGGTAGAGGCGGCTCGGGAAATCCAAAAGGAAAGATTTTGTGGGCTGAAAATTTCAACTAATTCGGAAATGCCTTTGAAAAAAATTGAAAAATATTGCCAGATTGATTTGAAATCCCAAGATTTATTGAGAAAATATGTCAATTCGGGAAAATTATCAGCTAGGGGTTATCATCGGGTTTTGAAAGTGGCCAGAACCATTGCCGATTTAGAAAGTAAAGAAAAAATTAGCTTCGACAATTTAGCCGAAGCCCTGATGTATCGGATTAAAGAAGATTAAAAGTATGTATGTGGGATTGTTGGAGTGTTAGAAGGTTAGATTGAATAAAAAAGGCCACGAAGTGTGGCTTTAGACATTCCAACATTCTAACAATCTAACCTGTCTGCATTTTATTGTGCGAATGGATTCCTTGTTCCCTGAACGCCAAAGTGCAAATGACAGCCGGTTGATAAACCAGCCCCCGGAGTGCCGGGTTGGCCACCCATTAAGGCAATCATTTGGCCCTGGGAAACTTGATCACCGGGATTAACGAAACTGGTGGCGATGTGGCCATAGAATGTAATCACGCCATTGGGATGTAAAATTGTTATATAATTTCCGGCTCCTTTATTCCAGCCAAATCTTACTTTCAAAACCTCTCCCTGGGCGGCAGCGTAAATTGGTTCGCCGCATTTTCCGTGACTGAAATCAACAGCATTATACCAGTGAAGTCCTTGAGTAATCCGACAAGGTTGAGAAATCGGACAAATGAAATAACTCGAAGCCAAAGGAATCTGAGGGGCAATATAAGTTTTGGGAGGCATTATTCCATCGGGAATAATTAAAATATCACCGGCAAAAATATCTTTTTCGTTTTCCAATTCGTTAAATTCAATTATTTTTTCAGCATCCCCTTTATATTTTTTGGCGATTTCCGATAGGGTCTCCCCTTTCTGGACAAAGTGCAAAACTCCGGAAACTGGCAGAATAATTAATTTTTGACCCGGGGAAATTTTTGAACTCTTGGTTAAATCATTTGCCCAAAGCAGGGTTTCCAAAGAAATTTGGAAATTTTCAGCAATTTTGGAAAGAGTGTCACCGGGTTGAACAGTATACTCTAAAATTTCCCTTCTAATTTCTTCTGATTGGCCGACTAAACTGCCAAAAACTTTGGGATTGATAATTGTTGGGGAAGAAACGGCTTTTAAACTATCTTTCTGAACAAAAAACAAATTGGGGGATTCGAGCAAAAATCTCCCAACCGAACCCAAAAAGAGATTTTGATTGCTGGTAGTTTTGGAATTGATCTTGGCGAGAAAATTTCCCCCTAAATTTTTAGATTTTGGCAGGGAAATCAAAAGGGAAAAAAACAAAATAACCAAAATCAGTCCCAAATAAAAGAAGGGTTTTTTGAAAAATCCT
>Ga0315280_10010693_pt1 | contig 11446 bp, 5 predicted proteins | sample YL17G06_40_MG_FD_203697 | JGI IMG/M metagenome (GOLD analysis project Ga0315280, IMG submission 203697) | Sediment microbial communities from Yellowstone Lake, YNP, Wyoming, USA - YL17G06_40 | ecosystem: Environmental > Aquatic > Freshwater > Lake > Sediment | place: USA: Wyoming | collected... | reverse complement strand
TGGATGCGCTGGCCGCCATGGGTGCCATGCCCACGCTTGCGTGGGCATGTGATGGCGCGGAGCATGGCCACGCCAGCGTGGCCATGGCACCCGCCGCGGCACCCGCGGCCCAAGGACCGTCGGATGCCCTGGCCGCATTAGCCCGCGAGGCTTTGCTGGCCAATCCGCTGTTGGATTTCGATCGCCTCCTGGTGGTCAAGCGGCGGCCGGTCCGCGGCGGTCAGCCGGTGAACCCGGACACGAGCTTCGGCTGGGACATGGGCCTGCCGCGGAGCTCGGCCGGCAACTCGGCGCTGGCGAAAAACGCCTTCGACAACGAGATCGCGGTCCTCCATCCCGTCTCGCCCGAGGGGAAGCTGACCGCGCTCTACCGGCCCGGGCACCACGGCTTCGTGGGCGACGTGGACCTGGAGTTCGACGCCGGCAAGCTTTTGTTCTCGATGCAGGACCCCCGCGGGCGGTGGCAGATTGGCGAGATCGCCGCTGATGGCACGGGCTTCCGGCAGGTGAGCCGCGGCCGCGAGCCCGACGTCGACAGTTACGATCCGTGCTACCTGCCCGACGGGCGGATCGTCTTTTGCGGCTCGGCCTGCTTCCAGGGCGTGCCCTGCAATTTCAGCAACGTGGAAGTGCTCTACCGCATGGACGCCGACGGGGCCAACGTCCGCCAGCTCTGCTTCGAGCAGGACCACGACTTCAATCCGGTGATGATGCCCAGCGGCCGGGTGATGTATCTCCGCTGGGAATACTCCGACCTGCCCCATTCCAACGCCCGGCGGATTTTCTCGATGAATCCCGACGGCACCGGGCAGATGGTCTACTACGGGAGCAACTCGTACTGGCCCAACGGGATCTTTGGGGCCCGGCCGGTCCCCGATCGGCCGGGGAAGTTCGTGGGCATCGTGGCCGGGCACCACGGCTCGCACAGGGAAGGGGAGCTCGTGCTGTTCGACGTCGGCCGGGGCCGCCACGAGGCCCAGGGCGCGGTGCAGCGGATTCCCGGGCGGGGGCGGAGGATCGAGCCCTTGGTCCGCGACCAGCTCACGGCGGCGAGCTGGCCGAAATTCGTCCACCCCTATCCCCTTTCCGACAAGTACTTCCTGGTGACCTGCAAGCTGGACGGCACCGCGCCGTGGGACCTCTACCTGGTCGACGTCTTCGACAACCTCCTGCCGCTTTACCACGCCGAGGGCTTCGGCCTGTTCGAGCCGATCCCGCTGCGGCGGACGCCCCGGCCGCCCGTGCTGCCGGACAAGGTCGACCTGGCGCGGAGCGACGCGGTGGTCTATCTGGGCGACGTTTACCGCGGGCCGGGGCTGGCCGGGGTGCCCCGCGGCACGGTCAAGCGGCTGCGGCTGTTCACCTATCACTTCGCCTACCAAGGGATGGGCGGGCTGTTGGGCACCGTGGGGTTGGACGGGCCCTGGGACATCAAGCGGGTGCTGGGCACCGTCCCCGTCGAGCCCGACGGCTCGGCCGTCTTTCGCATCCCGGCGAACACCCCAATATCCCTCCAGCCGCTGGACGGCGAGGGGAAGGCCCTCCAATTGATGCGGAGCTGGCTGGTGGGCATGCCCGGCGAGACGGTCTCCTGCGTCGGCTGCCACGAGCACCCCAGCACGAGCCCGCTCAGCCTCTCCTCGGAGGCCCTGCGGCGCAAGCCGGCCGAGATCACCCCCTGGCTCGGGCCGCCGCGGAACTTCAGCTACAAGCGGGAGGTCCAGCCGGTCGTCGATCGCTACTGCGTGGGCTGTCATGACGGCAAGCCGAGCCCGGACGGCCGCCCTGCGCCGGATCTCCGCGGCACCGTGCTCACCGGCGACTACCGGTCCAATATCGCCGGCAACGGCAACGGCTTCGGCGGCCGGTGCTTCTCGGTCGGCTACTTCGAGCTCAGCCGCTACGTTCGCCGGCCGGGCATCGAGAGCGACATGCACCTCCTGCGGCCCGCCGAGTTCCACGCCGACACCACCGAGCTGGTCCGCCTGCTCACGAAAGGGCACTATGGGGTGCGGCCGGACGCTGAGTCGTGGGACCGGCTGCTGACCTGGATCGACCTGAACGCCCCGTACCACGGCACGTGGAAGGAGATCGGCTGGGACCCGGGCCGCCAGCGCCAGCGCCGCCGGGAGCTGCGGAGGCTCTACGCCGGGGTCGACGAGGACCCCGAGGCGCTGGCCGACGTGCCGCCGCCGAAGGTCGAATTCCTACCCCCTGCGGCTTGCCGCGCGGGTGCCGCTGGCTGCTTGTCAGCCAGTGCTGCGGCGGGCGTGAGTGTGCCGGGCTGGCCGATGGACGCTGAGGAAGCCGCTAAGCGGCAAGCCACGGCGGGTCCCGCGACCCGCCAGTCGATCGACCTGGGCGATGGCGTGAAAATGTCCTTGGTTCTGATTCCTCCGGGCGAGTTCGTGATGGGCGATGCCGAGGGGGACGCGGATGAGCGGCCGCCGGCCCCGGTGAGGATCCCCCGCGCTTTCTGGATGGGCACCTGGGAGGTCACAAACCGCCAGTACGCCCGCTTCGACCCCGCTCACGACAGCCGCTTCGAGTCGAAAAACGGCTACCAGTTCGGAGTGACCGGTTTTGACCTGAGCGGGCCCGAGCAGCCGGTGGTCCGCGTCTCCTGGCAGGATGCGATGGCCTTTTGTGCGTGGCTCGCGCGGCGGACGGGCCGGCGGTTTACGCTCCCCACGGAGGCCCAATGGGAATACGCCTGCCGGGCCGGCAGCGCGGCGGCGATGTCGTTCGGGCCCGCGGCCGCCGATTTCTCCCCCTTTGCCAACGTGGCCGACGTCAAGCTCCAGCAGTTCGCCACCGATCCCTACACGGTCTACCAGCCGCTGACCGTCTTCACCAAGTACGACGACTGGATTCCTCGCGATACCCGCTTTAGCGACGGCGGGCTGGTGACGGTGCCTGTCGGCCGGTATCGGCCGAACGCCTGGGGGCTTTTTGACATGCACGGCAACGTGGCCGAGTGGACGCGGACCGAGTGCCGGCCCTATCCGTACGATCCGCAGGACGGCCGCGACGCCCCGACGTCCGAGGGCAAGAAGGCCGTCCGCGGCGGCTCCTGGCGCGACCGCCCGGCGCTTTGCCGCTCGGCCAGCCGCTGGCGCTACCCGTCCTGGCAGAAGGTCTACAACGTCGGCTTCCGCGTGGCCTGCGTGAGCGAGTGAGGTGGGACGTCACCCCAGTCCGTGCTTGGCCAGCTTGTCGCGGAAGGTCGAGGGCCTCATGCCCAGGGCGGCCGCGGCGGCAGTCTTGTTGCCGCCGCAGGCCTTCAGGGCGTTCTCCAGCAGTTGGCGCTCGGCCTGGTCCATGACTGCCTGGAAGCTGCCGTTGGGCGCTGCCGGCCCGGAGGCGGCGGCCGCGGTTTCGAAGCTGAGCAGCTCGGCCGCGATCCGGCCGGAGCCGACGAGGTAGGCCCGCTCCAGGGCGTGGTACAGTTCCCGCACGTTCCCCGGCCAGTCGTGGCGCCCCAGCGCGGCGATCGCCTCGGGCTCGATGGTGAAGTGCCGGTCCTTGGCGACCCGCTTGAGCAAGTGCTCGGCCAGCGCGGGCACGTCCTCCAGCCGCTCGCGGAGCGGCGGGATGTTGATACGCAGCACGTCCAGCCGGTAGTAGAGGTCCTGCCGGAAGGTCCCCTCGGCGATCTTTTCCAGGAGGTTCCGCTTGGTCGAGGCGATGATCCGCACGTCGGCCTTAATGGGCGTGGTGCCGCCGACCCGCTCGAAGACCTTCTCCTCGATCGCCCGCAGGAGCTTGGACTGCTGCTCCAGGGGGATGTCGTCGACGTCGTCCAGGTAGAGGGTTCCCCCTTCGGCCAGGTCGAAGCGTCCGGGGCGTTTTTGCTCGGCCCCGGTGAAGGAGCCTTTTTCGTGGCCGTAGAGCTCGCTTTCGATCAACTGGGGGGGAAAGAGCGTGCAGCCGACCTTGACGAAGGGGAAGTCCCGGCGGTGCGAGGCGCGGTGGATGACCGCGGCGAAGAGGTCCTTGCCCACGCCGGTCTCGCCGCACAAGAGCACGTTGGCGTCGGTCTTGGCGCAGATGGCGATCATGCTCCTGACGCGGCCGACGGCGGCCGAGGGGCCGACGATCGCTTCGTCGATGCTTTCGGCGGCGGGGCGGGCCGGCTCCAGCCCCGCCGCCGTCGCCGCCTGCCTGGCCCGCTCGATCCGCGCCAAAAGCGGCAGCACGTCTTCGTTGCGGAAGGGCTTGGTGAGGAAGTCATAGGCCCCGAGCTTCATCGCCTCGACGGCCACGGGGATGCTGCCGTAGGCGGTCATCATGATCACTTCGATCTCGGCCAGCGGCCCCTCCTTGATCCGCCTCAAGAGCTCGATCCCGTCGATCCCGGGCATCTTCAGGTCGGTCACCACCACGTCGAAGCGTTCCTGGTCGAGCTTTTTGAGCGCTTCCGCGCCGTCGGCGGCAGTGGCCACGTCGTGCCCCTGGGCGCTGAGGTCGTCGGCCAGGGTGACGCGCTTGATCTTCTCGTCGTCGACGACCAGGATTCTCATGGCACTATCGCGGCGGCCGGCCGGGCGGCCGGATTGAGGGTCACAGTGAAGGTGGTGCCCTGGCCGAGCACGCTGCGGACCTCGATCCGCCCGCCCATCTCGGCAATCAGCATCCGGCACAGGCCCAGCCCGAGGCCGGTGCCGCCGCTCTCGGCGCGGGTGGTGAAGAAGGGCTCGAAGATCTTTTCCAGGTGGGCTCGGGGAATCCCCACCCCCGTGTCGCTCACCTCGATCGCCACGGAGCCCATCTGGTCTTCGTCCTTGCGCCCCAAGGCCAGCGTGCGGAGCGTGAGCGTCCCCCCGCGGGGCATCGCGGCCACGGCGTTCGTGCAGAGATTGAAAAGGACTTCCTGGAGGGTATACGGGTCGCCCTGGACCGGCGGCACGCTGCCCAGCTCCTTCTCCACGCGGATCCGCCGGTCGAAGCTCCCCCCGAGCACCTGGAGCGTGGCCTCGACCGCCGCGTTGACGTCGGTGCTTTGCAGGGTGATGCCGTGCGGCCGGGCGAAGGCCTGCACCCGCTTCGCCGTCCGCTCGATCCGCTCCAGGGCCTCGACCATCAGTTGCACGTACTCGGCCAGGTGCGGGTCGTCCTTGACCCGCTCCCCAATCCGCTGCAGGCAGTTCTGGATCCCGTCCAGGGGATTGGCGATCTGGTGGGCGATCCCCGCCACGAGCTGGCCGATCCCCAGGAGCTTCTCCTTCTGCCGCAGCTCGGCGTGCGCCCGGTCGACGTAGCGGCGGATCGAGGTGGTGAAGTAGATCGCGATCCAGAGCGTGCTGGCAAAGGCGGTGAAGACGCCGGCCAGGTAGACCCCGTCCACCGGATGGCCCGCCGGCGGCTCTGCGTCGGAGGGATAGCGGAGCGGGTAGGAGGGGATCACGGAGACCGATTCCAGCAGCATCACCGCGCCGACCAGTCCGGTGGCCACCCCGGCCACGACGTACGGCGTCCGCCCCCGCAGGTACATCCCCGCGATGATCATGTGGAAGACGAAGTAGAGCAAGAACGGGTTGCGGGGGAGGTCGGAAAAATACAAAAGCAGGGTCAGCGCCGTGAGGTCGCAAAGGACCTGGAGGAGGATGTTGCGATCCACGGTCCGTTCCCCGGCGGGCCAGTCCCGCTGGGCACGCTGAAACAACAGGTTGTAGCCGGCAATCACGCACGCCACCACGTAGAGCGGCCACGGGTTGGCGAGCACCCCCAACACCGCCGACGAAAGCCAGATCGTCGCCAGCAACAGGATGCAGGCCAGCCACCTCAGCGAGACCAGCCAGCGGGCACCTTCGGGGGGGAGCTTCATTACCTGAACTTGCTAGGCCGTCACGATCCGAAAAACGGACGACTCAGCCCGGCGGACAAGCCGGACCGAATCCCACTCCATCTTACCGCCTGCGGCGGCGACCGCCACCCGGCCAGGCGGACGGCGTCGGGTGGCTGGGGCAAAGCGAAGCGGTGCCCCAGCGCCGTTCGACTGGGGCTTCGCTCCGCCCAGCCACCAGCCATCCCACAAAGGAAGCGTGTCGGAGTACTAGGAACTGCCGCTGCTCCAGGGTAGGATGGCGGGCCGTCAGCGGGGACTGCTGGCGACTGACTTTCTTGGCGGCATTCTTGCCGGAGAAGCACAGAGGGAAAAAATGATGAACCGACAGTTCGCAACATCCGTTGGGGCGGCCGTCTTGCTCCTGTCGATCGCCGGCGGGGCGAGCAGCGGCGGAGAGGCTGCGACGAGCCGGCCCAATGTCCTGGTGATCCTCACGGACGACATGCGATGGGACGCGATCGGCGTCGTCCAGCGCGAGCAGGGCGGCCAGGCCCTGTTTCCATGGTTCACCACGCCGCACCTCGACCGGATTGCCGCGGAAGGGGCGCGGTTCGCCAACGCCTTCGTCACCACCTCCCTTTGCTCGCCGAGCCGGGCCTCGCTGTTGAGCGGCCTGTACGCCCACCGCCACAAGGTCCTCAACAACTTCACCGACTACCCGCACGAGCTTCCCGGCTACCCACGGGGTTTGCACGACGCCGGCTACGAAACGGCGTACATCGGCAAGTGGCACATGGGCGAGGAGGACGACCGCCAGCGGCCCGGCTTCGACTTCTGGATGAGCCACAAGGGGCAGGGAAACTACTGGGACAACGAGTTCAACGTCAACGGCCGGCGCCGCGTCGTAAAGGGCTACTACACGACGGTCGTCACGGAGGCCGCCATCGCGTGGATTGGCCAGAAACACGAGCGGCCGTGGCTCTTGGTGCTGGGCCACAAGGCGCCGCACGGCGGTCCCATCGTCCCGGAGCCGAAGTACGAGCACGCCTTCGACGGAGAGAAGATCATCCTGCCGGCGAACGCCACGAGCTACCGCGCCGCCGAGGGGAAGCCGGCGTGGCTGGAGGCCTCCTACCCTACGTGGCACGGGCTGGGCGGGCCGCTCTACGGCCAGAAGGATTACGGCAAGTTCGTCCGCGCCTACCTCGGCTGCATCGCCTCCGTGGACGACAGTATGGGCCGCATCTACCAAGCCCTCCGGGAGACCGGGCAGTTGGACAACACGCTCTTGGTCTTCACCAGCGACAACGGTTTCGCCCTCGGGGAGCACGGGCGGACGGACAAGCGGACGGCCTACGAGGAAAGCCTCCGCGTGCCCTTGCTCGTGCGCTTGCCGCGCCTAGCCAGGCCCGGCACGGTCCTCCGCGAGATGGTCCTCAACCTCGATCTGGCGCCGAGCATCCTCGACATCTGCGGCGCCGCGCCGCTGCCGGACGCGGACGGGCGGTCCTGGAAGCGGCTCCTCGGCGGGGATTCCGCGGGGTGGCGCACGGCGTTCTTCTACGAGTACAACTACGAGCCGCAGTTTCCCTACACGCCGAACGTGCGGGCCGTGCGGACCGACCGCTGGAAGTACATCCACTACCCGCACGGCGATGCCGGCCCCGATCGCTACACGGCCGAACTCTATGACCTGGCCCAGGACCCGCTGGAGATGCACAACCTGATCTCGGTGCCGGCGCATGCGGAGCGGGTGCGAGAGCTGAGCGCGGAGTTGCAGCAGCTCATGGAAAAGCACCATGCCCTGCCCGACCGGCCTCCCCTGGACGAGGGCATCAAGAGCACGTTGCCCAAGTACTGAACCGCCAGTGCACGCGGAGTATCTCTATTGGGGCTGCCTACTGCGTCCCGATCAGGGGCCGCACGCCGTCGATGCGGAAGTGGACGAGGTACTTCATGCCTTCCTCGCTGGCGGGCGGGACGCTCCGCCGGCGGATCGACTGGATCTTCTCGATGTCCGTCTCCTCCCGAACCATCGTCAGCGTGAGTCTCTTGCCCGGGTAGTCTTCGCCTCCCTCGGCGAACAGGTACGCCGCATGGGGATTGGCCTTCACGTTGTCGTGGCTCACCCGGTCGCTCATGATGAAGGCACACGTGCTCTCGTCGTCCGGCACAAGGAAGTGGGGCCGCGCATAGACAGCGACATTCACCTTGCCGTCGGCGTCTGCCGTGGCAAGCACGCCGATCCCCTTCGCCTTCTCGAAGTATTCGCTCAGCTTCATGGTTGTCTGCCTCGCAGTACCATGGCCCAGGATTGGCCGGCCCCGGCGGGTATTGTAACAGGTTTCGATCTACACGAGTTGCCCCGGGTCGGCTACGAAGCAGATTGGGATATCCGCTTTCTCCCTTCTTGCCTCCCGCTCACCCGGGCCGTATCCTGCCTAGTGGGCGAGTGTCGTCCGCTTGCGGCCTGAGCAAGAACGACCGAAAGGACCAGATCGACATGGTTATCAAACGCGTCCTCATCGTCGGTGGTGTCGCGGGGGGAGCGGCCTGCGCGGCGCGGCTGCGACGGCTGGATGAAACGGCCGAGATCTTCGTTTTCGAGCGCGGGCCGGACGTGTCGTTTGCCAACTGCGGCCTGCCCTACCACCTGGGTGGAGTGATCGCCGAGCGGCAGCGGCTCCTGGTGGCCACGCCCGAGCGGTTCCGCGATTGGCTGGGCATCGAAGTCCGCACCCGGCACGAGGTCCAAGCCATCGACCGCGCGGGGCGGAGCGTCGTGATCAAGAACCTCCAGACGGGGGCGACCGCCACGGAGCGGTACGACGCCCTGATGCTGTCGCCGGGTGCGGTCCCCCTCCGGCCGCCTTGTCCCGGGATCGACCTGGCCGGTGTTTTCACCCTTCGGGACCTGGAAGACACGGACCGCATCCGCACCTGGATCGACGAGCGCCGGCCGGGCAGGGCGGTGGTCGTCGGCGGGGGCTACATCGGCCTGGAGATGGCCGAGAACCTCACCCGCCGCAACATCGAGGTGACGCTGCTGGAAATGGCCGACCAGGTCATGCTGCCCATGGATGCCGAGATGGTCGCGCCGGTCCACGCCGAGCTGCGGCGGCACGGCGTCGACCTCCGGCTGGGAGAGGGACTCGCCGGCGTCGAGCCGGGCCCGGACGACCGCCTCACGCTCACCACCACGGAGGACCACCGCATGGTCGCGGGGCTGGTGATCCTGGCTGCCGGGGTGCGGCCCAACGCCGAGTTGGCCCGGCAGGCCGGACTGGAAATCGGCGCCCTGGGCGGGATCCGCGTCGACGACCAGATGCGGACCTCGGACCCGGCCATCTGGGCCGTCGGCGACGCCGTCGAGGTCCGCGACTGGGTCACCAGCCAGTGGACCCTCTGCCCGTTGGCGGGACCGGCGGCCCGGCAAGGGCGGGTCGCCGCCGACGCCATCTGCGGCCGTGAGAGCCGCTTCCGCGGCACCCAGGGGACCGCCGTCGTCGGCGTCTTCGACCTCACGCTGGCCATCACAGGGGCCAGCGAGAAAAAGCTCAAGGCCGCCGGCATCCCCTACCAGAAAAGCTACACCCACTCGCCCGACCACGCCGACTATTACCCGGGCGCCGAGATAATGGCCATGAAACTCCTCTTCGACCCGCAGTCGGGCCGGATCCTCGGGGCCCAGGCGGTGGGCCGCGCGGGGGTCGACAAGCGGATCGACGTCCTGGCCACGGCGATCCAGCACAAGGGCACCGTCTTCGACTTGGAAGAGGCCGAGCTGTGCTACGCCCCGCAGTACGGCAGCGCCAAGGACCCGGTCAACATGGCCGGCTTCGTCGCCGGAAACATCCTCCGCGGCGACGTCGACGTGACGCACTGGGAGGATTGGCGGTCGCGTCGGGCCGCCGGGGAGGAGTTGCCGCTGGTGGTCGACGTCCGCACCCGCGGGGAAGCGGCCGCGGGGGCCGTCCCCGGCGCGATCAACATCCCTCTGGGCGAGCTTCGCACCCGGCTCGGCGAGCTCCCCCGCGACCGCGAAATCTGGGTCCACTGCGGCGTCGGCCAGCGCTCCTACTACGCCAGCCGCATCCTCCGCCAGCGCGGCTACCGCGTCCGCAACCTCTCCGGTGGAATGCGATCGTTCCAGGCGATGAAGAAGTAGCGACGGGCCAGACAGCGGCGCGCGGAAGCGAGAATCGCTCGACGCTGCGCCCCCCACATTCGCGGCGCAACCGTCGGCGGGTCTGCCAAGGTTTGCGGGTTGTCGTTTGCGTCGGGTGGCTGGCGGCTGAGCGCAGCGAAGCCCCAGGAATTCAGCGGCTGCGGCACCGCTTCGCTTTGCCCCAGCCACCCTCGAAAGTACGAGGAAATCTTGCCGCGCAACCGTCGGCGTAGCATGTTGAGCCGGCCACACGCGTCCGCTAGAATGGGAAGTCGCTGCTCGAAATTTCCCACACAAGCGCGTGGAGTCGGGAATCGATGCGTCGTCACTATCTCCCCCTGGCGAAGGTCTGTCTGGTGGCTGCGATCCTTCTTGTCTCTTCCCGCGGTGGTGCCGCGGATCAAGCCCCGCCGCCGGCCTGGTTCAGCGGCTCCGCGGCAAAGCTCCAGGGCGAGCTGGCCGGCAAGTACGGCGAGGCCCAGCGGGCCCGGCTCCAGCGTGGACTGAGGCAGCTCGGCGCGTTCTGGCGCGGGGAGGACGGCGACGCCACAATCCTGGAGGCGTTCGTCCGCCGGAACTTCGCCGGGGACCGGGCCGCGCTGGACACCACGTTCGACCGGTTCGAGCGCCTGCTGGAGAAGCTCGACGGTCACATGGCCGAGCTGCGCTACGAGTTCCGCCTCCAGAGCGACCTGGATCGCGGTCCCGTCTTGCCGCTGGACGAGATCTTCGCCGGCTACGAGTCCGCCGCGCACGTGGCCGACGATTTCTTCGCCAACAAGCTGGCGTTCGTGGTGCTGCTCAACTTCCCGTTGACGACGCTTGACGAGCGCCTCGCGGAGGGCGGGAAATGGTCGCGCCGCCAATGGGCCGAGGTGCGGCTGGGGCAGCGATTCGCCAAGCGGGTCCCCGCCGAGGTGCTCCAGGCCGCTTCGCAGAGCCAGGCCGACGCCGAGCTGTACATCAACGAGTACAAGGTCTGCATGCACCACCTGCTGGACGCCGGCGGCAACAGGCCCTTCCCGCCCAAGCTCCGGCTGGCCACGCACTGGAACCTCCGTGACGAGATCAAGGCCCAATACGCCGACCGCAGCGGGGGGCTGGCCCGGCAGCGGATGATCGAGAAGGTCATGGAGCGGATCATCGACCAATCGATCCCGCAGGTCGTGATCAACAACCCGGAGGTAGACTGGGACCCGTCGAGCAACGAGGTGAAGGCGTCGCCGGTGGACGACCTGGGCAATCCGCCGCCGGCGGGCCTGAAGGTCTCCGCCGCCGCGGAGCCCGACACCCGCTATGGCATGCTGCTGGGCGTGTTCCAGGCCAACAAGCGGATCGATCCCTACTCGCCCACGGCCCCGACGCTCATCGCGCGGCGGTTTGAGGAGGACCGGCAGATGAGCGAGGCGCGGGTCAAGGCGATGCTCGAGCAGGTGCTGGCTTCGCCGCAGTTCGCCGCGGTCGGGCGGCTGGCGGAGAAGCGTTTGGGC
>Ga0315280_10010692_pt1 | contig 11447 bp, 7 predicted proteins | sample YL17G06_40_MG_FD_203697 | JGI IMG/M metagenome (GOLD analysis project Ga0315280, IMG submission 203697) | Sediment microbial communities from Yellowstone Lake, YNP, Wyoming, USA - YL17G06_40 | ecosystem: Environmental > Aquatic > Freshwater > Lake > Sediment | place: USA: Wyoming | collected... | reverse complement strand
GATCCACCGAGTTGGGTCGATCTGGTGTCATCCAAACTGAGGTAGTAATTGCCGGGGGGGCCGACCTTGATTGTATATGTGTAGGTATAGGGGGGATAGTCCGGGTAGTAAAGGTACTGCCAGGTAGCAAGGTCAGGATTGGGGGGGTTTGCGTAGGTCTCCAACCAGTTGGCCCCTGCTATCCCACACGGTAACACAAACAGTACGACAAAAACACAAATTGATACTAACTTTTTCTTGGACATAATATTCCTCCTTTTCAAGAAACAATAACTCTTAAACGAAACGCTGTTTGAATAAAGAGCAAAACGACCGCTGCTTTGAACCAACACACAATACCCTTCTTCCTTCCTGCTGTAAAGACGAAACATATAGCTTTTGCTTATTATACCCTTACCTCAAATGTATCCAATGAGTGGCAATCACCTTTATGCGGGATTTTCATTAAACATTCTTAAAACCACCTTCCCGCCTTCTAACAACCTGATTATATAAAAATCCTTTGTTAATTGCAATAGTCTGAGGCCTTAAATTTCCGGATTTTTTCCAGAGACAATTCGGTGCTTTGGTTTACTCAAGGCGTGCTCACTGTGCTTGACGATATAAAGGGTCCGTCTTCGGCGGAATGAAGTTTTATAAACCCTTATAGCACAAGGAGCTGCGCTGTGTAAGAACAGAAGTTTTGATGGAATCAATATCGTCAAACCTGCATGGTTTTCTCAAACAAGTAGAAAATTTATCATTGCCTGACCAAAAATTCCTGCGGGACTGCACGGTGGGACTGTTACGAGCCGGCGATCCTGCTGTGTTTTTGCCCGTTTAGTGTACGTGTTATGGGCCAGCGGCCTGAGCACCGCTAATGCGGTGGTTTGTACACTACTGACGCTACAGTGACAGAGGGAGATTGCGGATATGGCGGGTTGCTTCCTTGATGACCTTATCAATGGCATCTTTGGTGGCCTGGTCGCGGGCAAAGTCTTTCAGACCTTCATAGAATATGATGACTTCGTTTTCTCTTCTGACAGCATACCTGATTATCTCCTCTTTGCTTTCGCGGCCTGTGAAGCTCCCTAATGTGTCTCGCTTAATACCAAACCGGGTCAGACCCGCCATCACGTGCGGATTGGATAGTACATAATTATCAGGGTCGAAGGTTCCAAATTGGCCGGTCTTTTCAGAAAAACGCTTTCTTCTCTGCGCGAGGACCTTTTCGTGCTTGGCTTTCCAGTTAGCGAGCTTGTAATACATGTCACGACGCTCAGGGTCAGCAAATAGTTCCGCTGTTTTCAGGTAGAACTTCGCGCCCCTGTGCTCGATTTGTTCGGCTATTTGGAGAATCTCAAAGACGTTAAATTTGGTCTCCATAAATCCGCCTTCTTGGAAAAGCTTTACCAGTTTTTCTCCGACCGGCCTCTTCTTTTTACGCCTCGCTCTATTTTACTGCTGAGCTTTTCTTCCATTAGAATATAACATCTCGCGAGTGAATTCAACTGCTTGCGCATTTTTCGCTTCTCTATAACCTGATAAGGTGAACAGAATTATATATTTTCCAGGCTATAGTTCAACGCAAAATTGGGCAAAATATGCTCTTAATAATATATCGGCCTCCGGCAGGGCGGTCTTTACTTGCCGACTCTCAGAACGGCGGCAGCACGAATTTTTGCGTGCTTTAGGGAGATAAGGGCTTCATTGGCCTGCTCTAATTGAAATTCCTCAACCTGCGGCACAATAGGGATTTGGGAAGCTATGGTCAAGAGCTCGCGGGCATCCCGGCGGGTAACGTTAGCAACGCTTTTTATTTCTTTTTCAAGCCACAGACACCTGGCGTAATCCAGTTGGGGTATGGGCGTGGCTTTGCGGATGGCGTTTATGACTAATCTGCTGCCTTTATCCATAACTATCAGCGCGTTACGCACAGATTCTCCAGCCGGGCGATGTTGAACGGACTTATGCCGATATAACAAAAGCCGCAAACGACTTGGACTATAAGCCCAAGACGACAATCGAAGAAGGCCTGGCAAAATTTGTCGAATGGCTCAGATGGTAGGGTGTGCTCCGCACACCATTTTCCTGATTTCCTGATAATCTGCTTCCCTGCCTCCTGATTCCCTGGTTCCCCGATAACCGGAACGTAGGCCGTGGTAATCTCAAAATTATTTAGCCCCCACCCCGCGCGGTGGGGGTTATTTTTTTCATTTCCGCCCCGCGTGGCGAGGTCGGGATTATTTATCCGTCATCGGCACGCCTGTCCTGAGCTTGCCGAAGGGACAACGCAGTATTTAGCCCCGGTCTTTGGCCGGGGGTGCAGGCGCGAGGAATGCTTTTGCCCTCCATAGCCCGAAGGGCGTCGGAGGGTTTTTTAGCCCCGCTGGGTGATATGGTATGCAGCACCCGCAACCACGACTCGTGCCGACCGTACTATGCCCCTAATAAATTGAAGCAGATTTTCTTGTTCATTGTTTTTAACTATGAACTATCAACAAAAAACTCAGAACTAAAAATGGTGTCCCCAGATTTCCTCCTAATTAAACCCGATTTATTACATACAACATTAAGGCGTCGTACACTGCAACCACTGGGCTGCAAGTATTGCCACATCCTTAAAATCAACACAGCAGTCCTTGTTTAAATCTCCTTCGAGATATACCGTACACTCAGGTGCCTGCGGTATCTGGTCGGCAGGAGTAATATTGCTCTTCGGATACGGCAGTCGGCCTTGCCAGTCTAATGTCAGTCGAAGCGGCTGTCCGGCGCAAAGGTACACTACGTTCTCCGAGGTTGTCATCCATTTGCTAAACTGCCATAATGATTCGCTATCGAGCATTCCGTAGCTGTGTCCGAAGCGGAAGTTGGTAGCCACATACTCACAGCCGCTCTGGTCTTTCGGACCCTGTATTGTAAAGACGTGCTGTTCCGGGTCCTGCGTATACGGGTATTGATGTACAAAACGATACTGGCCCAGAAGATTCTGATTTGCTGACATATCATAGATGTCAAACCCTCCAACAACGTAGCCGCCGGTAATATCGACGATATTAGTATCGGCCATCTCAGCTGTTACGATATTCCAACCAAAGGCCGGCAGGAAGGTTCCCGGTGCGGTAGTAGGTGTTACAATTCCAAATGACATATCGACGGGATAACCAGCCAGTTCGTGCCCAGTCGGATAAGACAGTGGTAACCATTCTTTCTCCATCGAATAGACCTCGAGATATGTAATCTGAATGTCACCATCACAGCCGTTGATTTCATCAACTATTTTTATATCCAGTAGCCCATCGGCGGTATTGGCCGACATGCCGGCCAGTATTTTTTCCTGCCAGTCACAGCCGTTGCTTGTAATTGAACCTTGATTGACACCATCTACATACAAAGTAGCGCCAGATGTACCGGCCCATGGAACTCTATAACGCAGCTTCACCTCCTCTGTACCTGGTGTGACAGCGACTTTAATCTGTGCTGACGCGTTGGCATCACAATCGCCGATGCGAAGTGATGAATCTGTAGTGCAACTGTAGACCCCCTTAGAGCACGAACCGCTGGCGAGATAGGAATGGGTTGTCTGGTCTTCCCAGTAATCGAAGCTGTCGGTAAGCGTGTAAGTGTCCTTCCACGCGACTGCCGTATCGTTCCATCTGTTTTTAAGGTCTGTGGTCTTCCAACCGAATTGAGGTTTCTCCTTCCCAGTTATCTCGGCTGAAACGCCCAGCCAATACGTAATTGGATTAGTTCGCGACCCCTGCTGCTTAAATGCGTCAGCCTCTGGTATCTTGATTACGTAAGACCATATTCTGTTGTCCCGGCTTAACGGTTCTGTACCGTATGAATCCCAGAAATATTCCCCATTGACTAAGCTATACACTGTTTCCGTGAACTGACCAAAATTACCCGACCACAACAGCTTCAGAGGTTTTGAGTATTTGTTATTCTTATCATCATTCGGATCATTAGGGTTGTCACCGACAGGATCGTCGCTGTAGATATAAAGGTGGAACTTTTGGATAGTACCCGGAGCCGGGCCGGTTCTGCCATCATTATTCCATGAACCCCAGAGATAAATCTTTGTGATTTCGCCGGTCTTAATGCAGCGGAAATCATCTGCCAAGATCCGATCAATCCCGTCTTTATTATCTACGCGTATATCTGTGCCGAGAGTGGAGTTATACGGGGGCTGGAGGTACTTTGTGTCTTCGGCCCCGGGGTAGGTAAAGTAAACATCATCATACCAGATACCGTTCCAGTTCTGGAGGATAAACTCGGTGGTGATGGTTACGTCCTTGTCGTAAGGAACGGGGTTGTCGGTAAGGTCCCAGTCTACGTTGATATCAGAGCGAGTAAGGCTGGGGACATGGGTATTGCTCTCTGTAATGCAGGGGTCGTTGTTGGTAGGCCAGTCAATTTCGGTTCTGTAACCGAGAATGTTGTAATCTGTCCAGGCAGTGTAGTGCAGGTCGGTGGCGCTTTCCAGATCGTCCTGATGAATCTTGTAAGAACCGACAACCTTCTGGGTTGGCCCATCGTGCGGATCGACCGGACTGTCAGTCGGACAAAGCGTTGCCGCCTGTACAATAAAGGCGTGATTGCTACTGAAGTTGAAATACCAGCCGTTACCCTCGTTACTTCCGCCTGGATTGGGGTTGGTAAAATTGTCAAAGGTGTAGGTCTGAAATGGACCGCCGTTGTCTCTATCCGAATCGGCTACGATAAATTGTGCGGGGTTGGCAGTGAGGTTTGCGGCAGTGCCGTCATCGCCCCATGGTGTAATCGCATGTCCGCCATTACACCCTGCGCCGGCACTTGGCCAGCGTATGCCTATAGATACCGACTGGTAGTCTCTTAACTCGTTTCCTATAAACTTGGGTCCGTTGGTGTTGGCCCATGGAGTACAGTCTGTATTACCATATACGGTAACCACCGTGTATGGATTTGTCCCTGCCTGGGTATTATTGGCCGATGCCAGCCACCAGTTAAGGGCATTGTCCATCCATCCGCCGTCTCTTGTACCATGGACATTAGTGGCGTCAATACTGTTCCGCCAGACTAACATATCGAGGTATATATCTTCTGCTCTTTGCTGAATAGTGGCCCCGATACCATAGCCGGCTCCGGCCAGCATATTTGATGCTGCCGCCATCCAGCAAGACATGTCGCTGGGAGGCACGCCTGGAGCAATGCCTCCGTTGCCGGAGATGAACTCTTTGTCCACATCGGACGCCGGTGTCCTCTGCCAGTCGGCCTGCAGCGGCTCGGCTGCGGCCAGAACCATCACCACCACCGTACAAATTGTAATTAATTGTTTCATTTTCTTACCCTTTTAAAGAATGGTTAATCTTATGTTATTTTCACGGGGCGCCCTGTGCGCACCGGTACCTGCTGGCAAAATTTTACAGAACTTGACATAGAATCTAGTTTTTCCATCACCTTGTACCTCCAGAAAAGCTAATTAAACAAATATCATTGTACAGTTTTGAGGGCTGAAAGTCCAAAAAAAAATCGCAACCGTTCACGCAGTAAATATACCGATTTTAAGCCTGTTATGAGCGATTTGTTAAGCTATTTCATGAAAAATTCGTGAAAAAAAACCTTGTTGGATGACAAAAACCGCTCTGATGAGCCAGAAATGCCGTTTTTTCGCGTGAACGGTTACCCCACTTCTTAATTTTTTATCGGCATTTACCATATTAATCCGCCTCTGGCGGATTAAACGCTTGGCTATGCAACCAAGCCTTTCAATGCCACGATAATATCAAAATCTTCCTCGAATTGCAATCATCTGAAGTGTTTTTTACGACATTTGTTGCCAAATCCACCAAAATCCAAAAATATATTCTAATAACTCAAACTGACCGTTTTGTTTGTGATTCTTGTAATAAGTAATTATGAAACAAAAAGTTAATACTCACAATCTCTGGCAAAAAATAAAGACTAAAAACAGTGTTAATCTGTGTAAATCCGTGTCTAATGAAAAATAAACAGTGTTAATCTGTGTCAATCCGTGTCTAAAGAAAAACAATTAATCTGTGTCAAAAACCAGAATCGGTCACTTTGAGTAATAACAATAAACCGGACCCCAACGTTTCGGAGTCCGGTTTTGTATGCTTAAGCAATAGTTGAATTTGATGATTTATTAGTAGCGTCTTCCGCCGCCGCCATAACCGCCACCGCCGCCGCCTCTTGGACCTCTACCACCACCGCCACCGCCATAACCACCTCGTCCTCCGCCTCCGCCGCCATAACCACCTCGTCCTCCGCCGCCACCACGGTCGGTCTTCGGCTTTGCCTCGTTGACGCTAACGGTTCTGCCTTTAATGTCTTTGCCGTTCAAGCCAGCGATAGCCGCTGTGGCCTCGTCTTTTGAAGGCATCTCGACAAAGCCGAATCCTCTCGATTCACCGCTAAGCTTGTCCGTTATAACATTGGCGGATTCGACCTGGCCAAATGCTCCAAAAGCCTGACGTAAATCGTCGCCGGTAACGTCAGAGGACAAATTGCCTACATAAATGTTCATTCCAATCTCCTTTCAAGAAAAATAGATTACACCGGACGCCCGGCGTTTATTAGTTTTTCATTAATACCATACCTTGTCGGGTTCGAATGTAAATCTGGGGACACCATACCTATTTCTCGATAATACCAAAATCTTCCAGCAATTGCATCGGGAAAATCCGAAAAATTTTCAAAAAATCCTATATTTTTTGCATTCTATACTTGACATTGCAGGGGGGTGGGATAAAATAAATAGAGTGTAGAAGCTCGAGTAAGTCTATTATCTGGGCTTGCAAGAAAGAAGAAGAGTGAGAGTGATGAAGAAGAAGGAAAGAGAGCGTTGGTTTTGTACTCATAGTCAGAATGAGTATCCCCCTTTCATTTCCCTCAACATCAGCCCTCACTGCTTGAAATCTATTTATTAACATTTTTTGAGGAGTAGAGAATGAAAAAGTTAATTACAATTTGTGCAGTTGTGGGCTTGATTATGGCAGTAACCGGCACGGCGCAGGCAGACCTCGACATCAATGCGATTTGCATAAATTCATGCAAAGACCTTCTGGACGGTATACCCGACACCAGTAACCCCTGGGTTTTCGAGGTCTGGGTAGAACTTGATGATCCGGGCAGCCTTCACCACATCGATGTAACAAAGCCCGGCGCTTCAACGCCCTTTACCACTATTTACGAAGTCGATGGCGATTGGTTTTACCACTCGCCGAGCTTTTATCCTTCCCTCGGCGACCTGCGGGCTGACTACCCAACCGGAGACTATACGTTTGAGTTCCGCGACAGCGGAGATATACTTCTTGACAGCGTCACCTTGAACTACCCCGACCTTGATGAGCCCGGGGACTTCGCCCATATCACCTCGCCCCTGCACGGTGCGACGGATGTTAGCCTCAATCCGACATTCACCTGGACTATAGACAGCGGTGCCGGGGATGCCTTAGACATGGGGGTGGAGGACCCCTGCACAAGTGAAGTTTTCTACGAGAGTGCCCTGGTCTCGATGACTACAACTTCGTGGGCCCCAGGTCCACTGCTGCCCAGTCACGACTACGAGTTCGATGTCTCGGTCTACAATATCAAGGGCTGGCAACCCGAATCTGGGTTGCCAACAATGATGACCGTTGAAGGCGACACGTTTACATGCCGCCTCTGGATAGAGTGCGGCAACGATATAAGGTTCACCACGGTTCCCGAGTGTCTGTTTGATATGGCAGGCGATCTGAACGATGACTGCAAGGTCGATTTTCACGATTTTGCAATTATGGCCGCCAACTGGCTGATAGATTGTGACACGAATCCTTCCAACCCTGCTTGTGTGCCTAAATAAAAAGGATAGGACGTTCTTTGAGAAAACCAGGGGAGAAAACTAAAGGCAGTGGGGCTGTTGAAAAAGTCCGCAACATCCGAAATCTGAAATCTGGGCGACACCATACCGGGGAAAAAGGAATGTAACTTTTTTATTGACCTGCTGCGCCAAGTGCGCAGCACGGCGAGAAGGATTTTTAAAATGGCAAGATTTCCAAGAATAGATACTACTCTGCGATTCATCCTTCGTAGCAAGACTGCGGAGAACGGAAGCACTGCGAAGCACAGTCCATAGGCCTTATACTATCAAATCAGTATCAGATGCGCCACCTTAATCCGCCAGATTTATCCACCGGATGTTTGGTGGACGAACGGCGGATAAATATGGGAAATACGGGCCAAAATTTTCTATTCCGTCAAATCCAAATTGAAAACCCCACAAAACCATTTATTTTCGCCAGTCCTTGATTTTCAGGCATTTGAACTTTGGTCATTCGGATTTGTTTAGGGTTTGGTGCTTAGAATTTAGGATTTTACGCTTTTTTCCCGTGTGAATCTGCGTCTGACCTATATTCTACCTTTGTGTCTTTGTGCCTTCGTGGCAAAAAACTACCGTGTTAATCTGCGTAAATCCGCGTCTAAAAAAGGCGGTTAGTTTTTAGTTTTGGGGTAGAAGGCGAACCAATCTGTGTCTTCTTTGTTTTGAATCTTGTCCGCCTTCGGCGGATTTGTATTTCGGTTATTTGAACTTGTCCGCCTCCGGCGGATTTGTTTCGGAGCTTGTCCGCCTGCGGCGGATTTAGGATTTCGATATTCGTGCTTTTGCCCGTCCCTCATCTACCCATTCACCAATCACCAGTTACCGGTTTCCCGTCCCTCTCCTCTCCTGCCTTCTGTTTTCCGTCCTCCACCTCCCCTTGTCCTTCGTCCTTCGCTCTTCGCTCCTACCCCCAAAGTCAAGAAGTGCAAAAAAAGTGTTCAAAAACGGTTGATTTCTTGCAATTTTTGCTCAAAACACGTTCATTTTTGCAAAAAAATGCAAAAAAATGCAAATTTTTGCTAATTTTTACCCTTATTTTTACCCCAAAAACGGAATGGTCCTATAAAATCACACTTTTTACTATCGCCAACCACCCCAATTTTCAAAATTTCCCTCAAAAACCCCTTATTTCCCAACTTTTTTCTCTTTTTTCCTTCCCTTTTTCTTCTGTTCTCTGTTATCTGTCCTCCGTCTTTCGTCCTCCTGTTCCTCCCGTCCCCGCATCTACTTATTTACTCATGTACTCATTTACGAATCACGAGTCCCAGGTCACGGGTCACGATTCACCAGTTCTCGGCCATTATTAAATATAGTCCTCGTGTTCTGTCCACTGTTCCCAGCCATTAGCAGGCGGGTGTCCCTAATTGTTCCATAGGTTCCTGGGCATTACAACGAACTTGACTGGCGCACACAATAGGTTACAGTTGCACTGTCTATGTCAAGAAACAGCATATTCGCAAGAAACCTGCTGTACATTATAGCAGCCTGGGGCACTTTTGCCACCGCCGTTGTTGTATTCTTGGTTTACCGCAACGAGGCCGATCCCGATAAAAGGGCAGTTCTCTCTATGGGTGTTGGTCTCATCCTTATCTGGTGTGTCCTCGGCGGCCTTGCAATGCGTCTCTGGCGAGATCGCCTAACCGGACTGGCGAAGAGACTCAAAATCGACTGGAGGTTCCGCTTTGTGCTGTTATGTATTGCGATGGCCATGTTGGAAGAGGCAATCACAACCTCGCTGACCAACGCAGCACCGCTGCTCGGGGCCGCCACCGATGCCGCAAGAATCACCGCATCTAAAAACTACTTTGAGGTTATCCTGTTTCACAGCGTCATTGTCTTTATTCCGTGGTTCATCTGCTGGGCCTGGCTGCTGCATCGCTATAATTTTACGCCGGTAGAAGTCGTGCTGCTGTTCGGCCTTAACGGCACACTCGCCGAGACCTTGTCGTTTGGACCACAGAATCTGCTGCAGGTTGGCATGTGGGTATATGTCTATGGCCTGATGGTATATCTGCCCGCTCACACCGCCCCAACGGACCGCAACGCAAGACCCGTGCGCCTGAGGCACTGGATATTGGCCACATTTCTTCCTTTGGTGTTTGTCATTCCGCTGGCAGTATTCGTTCTGGTAAAAATACTGCTGTTCGTCTGGCATGCCCTTACAAAAGCATTCCGCCCGCCCCATTGACCCGCGAACGACCAGTCACCAATCACAAGTCACCAAGAATAGACATTGCGGACAAGTTTTGCCGGGAACTCCTCGCTGGTCCCCGAATGCTCCGCCTTTGGCGGGTTCGAGAACTGGTGAAATTGGGCGATGCAGGACTTGAACCTGCGGCCTCCTGCGTGTAAGGCAGGCGCTCTATCCATCTGAGCTAATCGCCCCTGACAGCTTACCACACAATACAGATTTTTACCCCTTGCGTCAAGATTGCCGATGCTTTATATTCTTATACAATCACAGTTTAGTTAACCCATTACGATAAAAGACAACTTTGAGGTGCAATTATGGCAGTATTGGAAGCCATTCGTAAAAGATATTCCTGTAGGGCGTATCTGGAAAAAAGCATCGAGCAGGAAAAACTCAGCCAGATTTTGGAGGCAGCCCGGTTGGCACCATCAGCTAAGAATCTACAGGACTGGCGATTTGTGGTAGTAACGGATAAGGAAAAGAAACATAAATTGGCCGAAGCTGCGAATAATCAGACGTTTATCGAAAAGGCGGGGGCGATTATAGTTGCCTGCAGCGTAAGCAGCGAGGTGATGCGGTGCGGACAGGCGGTCGGGCCAATTGACGTCGCGATTGCTCTTGAACATATCTGTTTGCAGGCAGCACAGTTAGGGCTGGCAACATGCTGGCTCGGGTCGTTTTATCCGGACAAGGTTCGGCCGATAGTGGGTATTCCGCAAGATGTGGCGATTATTGAGCTTATGGTGCTGGGTTATCCAGCCGACAAACCAAAAGAGCCAAAGCGAGAGCCGATGGGAAAAATAGTCTGCTATGAGAACTGGCGGTTCTAAGTTCTTTGTTAAACAGAAGTTAGAAATATATTGATTTTCCAGCGCTATTGAGTAAAATAGGTTTTATTGCTTAGTTTTGGGGACGTGGTGTAACGGGAGCACGCCGCGGTCGCATCGCGGAAATGAGGGTCCGATTCCCTTCGTCTCCATTTTTTCGCCGCTCAGGACAGGGATTCGTGACTCGGAAACACACTTGGGGAGGTGTTAAATGACACTCAAAATGGCCTAAAAGAAGATTACGCGGGAAATAGCGGAGATAGCCGAATAATCGTGGGTTTTGGGGGTAAAAATAAGGTTTTTCAAGGGTTTTACGGGTGCAAATTGGGGGTTTTCTAAATGGCCCAAACACGTCCGATAACCACCTTTTGACACCTAAAGCAAATTAGTCAAGTGAGGGTGCGAAAACGTTTATAATACCAATTGTAGGAAGTTAATGCGCATGTTTGTCATTTCAAGCGAGCCAAAGGCGAGTCGAGAAATCTATTAAAAACAGATTTCTCCGCTTCGGGCTGCTTTGCAGCCCTTCGGTCGAAATGACAGTAGCGCAGGTATTAAGAGCCTATCCTAATAACCCGGAACAACG
>Ga0315280_10010691_pt1 | contig 11447 bp, 11 predicted proteins | sample YL17G06_40_MG_FD_203697 | JGI IMG/M metagenome (GOLD analysis project Ga0315280, IMG submission 203697) | Sediment microbial communities from Yellowstone Lake, YNP, Wyoming, USA - YL17G06_40 | ecosystem: Environmental > Aquatic > Freshwater > Lake > Sediment | place: USA: Wyoming | collected... | reverse complement strand
GAAAATATGTTCATGATCGTGTGTCAATTACGCGCTATCACTAATCACTCTCTAGCATAAGCATTCTGTCCAGCGTAAGCAAGTATTATGCCATCAGATTGCACCTTACGACGTTTTGTTTACTCTCAGCGTTGATTGTTTTGCTAGGCCTTAGCTTTCTGTGAGTCATAAGAACATTTGTGTCCAACAGCAGGGAAGCTGCCGTTGTGGGAATGAGACGACAATCATGCTCATATGAGAGTGCTATTTGGCTACTAACGCAAGGCGTCTCCACCTTGCGGTCGGGTTTGGTGAAGCGATGAAATAGTCCAGACTCTCTTATACGGTTAGTCTACGCCTCATTGTAACCAGCGATATAGAGAAAAACAGAGCACTTAGAATAATTATAAGAGCAAGCGCCCAAAGAAGGCCGGGGTGAAATTCCCCATTAATTAGCGCCCTGGTAAGATGAACCACTGGTGTTAACGGTGCTATCCAGCTCAAAGTCTGCACTATCTCGGGAAAAGAGGAGAGGGGAAAAAACACTCCGCTGAAAAAGAACATTGGAGTGATAAATAGGGTGAAATAGTAATTAAAGCTATAAATAGCTGGGACAAAGGATGTAAATAGTATGGCAATGGAAGCAAACATTATGCCTTCTAAAAAGGAAAGTATGGGTATGAGCAGTGCCCAAGATGAATGAACCAGTTGAAAAGCCGCCGCAATGGCTAGGATAATAGTGCCAGTCATGAGCGAGCGTGTTGCTCCCCAGAAGATTTCACCAGCGATGACATCCTCAACGTTGACCGGAGTAGCGATGATAGCATCATAGGTTTTTTGATACTCCATGCGAACGAAACTTCCATAAGTACACTCAAAGCTAGCACTGAACATAGCATAGCTAGCTATGATGCCTGGTACAATAAATTCAATATATTTCTGCCCATCAACCAAGCCTACATATGCCCCGAGACCCAAACCCATAGCTAGCAGAATAATAATAGGCTCAGCCACAAAACCAGGTGCTTCTGAGTGCCATAGCCTAAAGAAGACATCTCGGTTGCGCTGCCATACTCTAATAAAACGCCAGGAAAAGCGGGTCATTCGACTAGAGACCTCCCAGTAAGTCGGAAGAAGACGTCCTCTAATGTAGCTGGTCTCCGCCTCAGTCTCTTTGGGAAATTCGCTAATCCTTCGGTCATCCCGTCAGCCTCTACGTGGAAGATATGAATCTCACCTCCCACCTCCTCAAAGTCAAGCCCCCGACTTTTTAAATCCTTGACGGTTTTATCCCTTTCCCTCGGGTCTACCTCAATCTCCCATACTTCCTTGCCTACATATCTGGAAATCAGACCTTGGGGGGTACCAAGGCTCAGGATTTTACCTTGATGCATTATCGCCACTCGGTCACAGAGGACAGTCGCTTCCTCCATATTCTGGGTGCATAGAAGTTGTGTAACGCTTTGGGATTTTAGTTCAGTCAGCTTATGCCAAACCAGATATTTGCCTTGCGGGTCAAGACCTATTGTAGGCTCATCAAGAACCAATATTTTGGGCATATTAATCAAGCCTCTGGCTAGCAACAGGCGCCGCTTCATCCCTCCTGATAGCTCCCTAATGCGGTTATTACGCTTGTTTTCAAGCTCAAACAGTCTTAAAACTTCCGTACTGCGCTGATGTGCCTCATTCTTAGGTATATTGAAGTACCGAGCAAAAGTCGTCAGATTCTGGAGTACCGTTAAGTCCGGATCGAGGTTATCCAACTGTGGCACTACCCCTAAGATAGCCTTCACTTGCCGAGAGTGAGTCTTTAGGTCATTACCTAGTATCTGTATATCACCTCTGGTGGGCGGTGATACCCCAATTATCATCCTAATGAGAGACGTCTTCCCTGCCCCATTAGGTCCCAATAAGCCGAAGCATTCGCCTTCTTCGACCTCTAAATTTACATTATCTACCGCCAATAGGTCCGTAAATTTCTTGGTTAAGTTATGGGTCTTAATAATAGCCATTGAAAACCAGCTTGTCAGATTAGCTTCTGTAAATAATATCAGCTTCGAGCTACGCCGACAAGATGAGGATAACTTCGGGGTAATGAAAAAGCGATGGCAAGTTCAGATTAGTGGGAAAGTCGTCAACAAAGGGGCGCGGATGATGACGGATTTTGAATGCTTAGATCTAACTTTTTACTAACCCAAAGACGGGAATGCCGTTTCTTCCAATGTGACTACAGATGCCCCACCTGCAACTCTAAACAAAATGACTAAATGTGACTTAATTACGCTAGTTTTACATTACTCAAATTTACAGTCCTTGATTTACAGATATAGACTAGACAGCTGGCACACTCAATAATAGAATATGCCATGAAGGAACGCACTAGACGAATCGCGGTTGCACTTATTTAGCAATTAGTTTTCATTACTCAAGTCATCGCGCTACATGGAGAGACAAATGAGATGGCGTGACTATCAGGAAGATGTAGCAGAGTTTTTTCGCGAGCTGGGCTGCGACGCAGAAGTAGATGCTCAAGTCCAGGGTGCAAGAGCAAGCCACAAGGTCGATGTCTGGGTGACATTCCACCGTTTCGGGCTGGAATACAAATGGGCCATCGAATGTAAGCAATATAAGAGGCCTATCCCTAAGGAAAAGGTGCTTACACTTAAAGGTGTCGTCGATGACATTGGCGCTGACCGCGGGGTATTAATTGCCGAATCCGGCTTCCAGCCCGGAGCTACCAATGCAGCTGTTTCGACGAATATCAGCCTCCTGACGTTCACTGAACTGCGTGAGCTTGCGAAGATGGACCTGCTTTCTGGTGTTCTGAGAAAGCTTAAGGAGAAGGCAGAACACTTGTCTGATTTACTAATGGATCTGTTTTGGCCAGAGCCAGAACCCTGGTATTCTACACCGCGTCCAGGTGTCGATGAAGAAGGATACTTTGATAAACATGGAGAACTTAGGTTTCTAATATTCCAACTGGAGCAGGCTAGAAAAGACCGATTTGCTCAGGCCAGTCTTGGCTTTTGGCGTAATATAGGGAATGCCTAAGAAGCTTATCGTAGTAGTCACTCGTGCGGGGTGCACGCCCTTCAGCTTGGAGAGAAAACAGGAATCCCTCCACTAAGTCTTGTAGCCCGATCGTCTTACTACCATGTTTCACTTTTCATTGCGGTCGGCCTATAATTTCTTATTTTTGTTTAGTCAGCTGATTACTCTCAGATTCACTCCAGCTTTGACATTTCGACCAAGTCAGTTGCTTACCCAGCTTTGTGGTGAGCCGCCAGAGACTCGAACTCTGAACCTGCTGATTAAGAGGTAGCCACCCTAAAAGGTGAAGAGCGCTTGCCTCCTTTCCAGGATGTAGCATAGCATGGGTTGGACATCAAGGTCAACCAAGCCCACAGCACTCGCAACTATCGCTAACCGTTAGGGTTCGTTTTGTGTCTTTCATAGGCAGTCATATCATAGCAGTTACAAGCCAACCGCGGTGTATCCCAAACCAGAAGCTGTGACACTGTAAGCACCATAGCCTCAAATGTGAATAGGACAAATGCTCAACTTCACCGCCAACTTCGATGGGACAATAGTGACAGAAACCCCGGCCGAGCCAAAGTGAGCACGGGGAGTGGAGAGCTGGAACCGTTGCACAATTTTCCTGCCGGTCGTATCATGAGCTTTAACAACGCCTCATGCAACCGGGAGGTGCTCCTAGCAACTTTAAAAGGAGGATAGAGAAATGCTAGCCATAGATGAAGCTAAACTTGATAACCCATATCAACAGGTGCTACAGATTGAAACGGATATGATGCTAGAGAACGAAAGATTGGAAAAACTGTCTGAGGTCACCCGACTGAAGCTGAGAAAGGAGAGTCAGGAAATACGAGCACTGAGGGAGAGTTGGCGGGCGCAGCTCCTCGAAAGCGCAAACAGTATATTTGAGTGGGTAGGCGATTTTGCAGGGAGCCCAAAGGGGCGGAAAATTCTATCCACTCTGGGAGAAGTGATACTGTTCCGCGCTCACTATTCGGATTGTAAACCAAGGAAGAGGAAGAATACGAAGCCTGGCTGACCTGTGACCGTAATGGCGTGCTGTGCTACCGAGAGTTCTACAAAGGCATTGGTAGCTTGCGGAGTAAGGTACTGACGACTCCGTCACAAATGGTTAACCAGCTGCACCCGAATTATATTCTATCAGCTCTAGATGCCATTGCTACAGGCAAGGTCTGGAAAGAGATTGACCGTGCCATTAGGTGGCGAGTCGAGATATTTGATATCCGCAGGCAGCGTGGCTGGTGGCCTCCGCAAAATCAGGAGTTGGAGTTCAGTTAGTCACCTTCTGGCAGGTGCTTAGGACAAATAGCCCGTATCTGAATGAACCTAATGGCTAGCTTCAGTCCTAGCTTCAATGGGGCAATAGTGAGAGCAACCCCGGACACCGCGTGAACCTGCTTGCCAGGGTCTAGCTTTACAGATCAACTTGGACATGTTTTGCCGTCTCTTCTTCGGTTGCCTTTTCGTTTCCTCTTCCCACGTTTAGCTGCCTTTGGGATAGTCGGTCTAAAGCAAGTCCCGAGGCACCTTTAGGACAAAGGAAGTAAACCCTAGCTTTGGGGTATAGGTTCTCGCAGATTAGAGCTCATAGACCTAAAGCTAGCTTGAGGCCTGTCCCGCATTTCTAATGACGGACGTTAGATGTCGTCCAACATTCCAGCGTTTGGTACACGGCATCAAAGAATTATTGATGGCTCTGACTTGGACAATCAGGATGGTGACTAATTTACCAACGCAAGCTTTATGGTTTTTAGTACGTGGCTTCACATGCCAGTGAACGGTCAAGACGACCCTGGCTGGGTACTTTGGCCCATAACTTCCTACCGCTTTCATATCTGAGTTGGCCAATATGTCAAAGCTAGAGCTAGCTTCCATTGTCCATAGCATATAGTTACCCCCACGGGTTGACTAAGACCGAGACCACCACTTAACTGCCATGTAACATCCCCTTGGGTTACAATAGTGCTGCTTATCTCCGGTTGTCTATCCAGGTCCCCAGCGTGGATATCACACAATTTGGTACTTTGTTCAGCACGCCTGTCCTTCGGACATAGTAGACCACGGCGCTGAGAGCAATTTCGCCCTTTTTGTTGCCAACGCCCAGCCATTGCCCAACGGGCTTGAGAAGGTCGGCTTGGGAGAGGACATCCCACGTTCAGCGGGCTTGCGGGATAGTTGGTCTGAATGGCAAGTCACGAGGCACCTTTAGGACAAAGGAGGTTAACCCCAGCTTGAGGGTATAGGTTCTTTAGATTGGAGCTCATAGACCTAAAGCCAGCTTGAGCCTGTCCCGCATTTCTAAACACAGGGGTTAGATCTCGTCCAACATTCCGGCGGAATGTGACATGTGACCCGAGAACGCGCTCGGTTGAACAAGCTTTCTGCGTGACATTCACTGAATGGCTCCCCAGCGAATTGTGCACCTCACCGGAACCCGTCAGTCTAATATTAACCCCCTCTAAGCCTAAAATGCATCTGCTAGCTTCGGAAATAATATACAAGCGCTTTGTTCAACAGAAAAGAGGCTCAAAGTAAGCGTTATCAGGGTCATCTACCTAGCCAATCAGGCAGTGAAGACTATAGGTAGAGTCTCTAACTACCGACAAAATAGTAACACTCCGTCTTTTCAATCGGTTGCCATGTCAGCCGAGTGGTCTTCTTCAACTCGGTTTCAACGCAATTTCAACATATATGTTGAAACAAGTAACGGAGCATTGAATTCCCCTCCACATTGTCTGCCACCTTGATATCTTGTGAGCCAGATTTGGCTTTTCAGATGTGCTCGGCAATAGCAGCGTTCTGTTCGCATGCTTTGCCTCTACTCTACTAGATGTTGACATTGTCTTAGCGGTATGGTAAACTCTTCAAAAATAACAAGAGTTTTGCAGACGGAGGTACCTTCCATGCCGGAGAAATGCCCATATTGCGAGAAAGTGGTTGAAAATACGAAGGCTCTCGGTTCCCATATCCACTATGTGCACGAGACTGAGAGTTGGGCATCAATGAGTCGAACGAGATCAGAGGACGACAGGGAGCGTTTTCAGAAACTACTGGACAGTTGCATTGTACAGAGAGGCCTGCCAACACCGCGTCAGGTTGATAAGGTAGAAAAGGCAGTAACGGAAATTCCTGAAGGAGTCAGTTCCACCATCGACCAGTATAGGGAAGCCTATCGATGCGCTATCGAGAAGGAGAAGCTTGTCAAGGAAATCGAGGGACTGACAAAGGAGGCAAATGCTGGCGAGAAGAAATAGACTGTTCCGCCAGGAAGCACCGCGCAAGAACCGGATTTAGGCAGCGAGGGTCGGGTAAATGCAATTGAGCGGTAAGCGATGGAGCCGCCTACCGCTCTGGGCAGCGATAAGTGGAGGATCGTTGGAAATGCCTGCCCGCTTACATTGTAGCAGTCAGCTTGGATGGTGGCAAGGTTGCCCCCGAACTAGTGCCTATGGGCGTTTGAGCATCGGCACCCGGTGGTTTCTCCAAAGACTAGAACAAACCAAGGTGGAAAATGAACGATACGAAAATTGATATTCTGAGATGTTTGTCTGATGGTAATTGGTGGACCACACCAGAAGTTGCTCAAGAATGTGGTTTGAGCTTGACTAATGCCTCCGAGCTACTTAGACGTTATCGCAGTCAAAGCCTTGTTAACCGTGAGCGTAACCCTGACGTGCCCAGAGGTTACCTTTACCGCATTACAAACGTGGGGTTAGATCGACTGCAGTACCTAATTTCCGATGTAGTGGAGACAAGCTCTACTATAGCTAGTAAAGCCGGCCTCAGCGGGGCCAAAAAACGAGTGCTTGACCGCTGGATACAGCAAAAACTAAGGAGGTAAACCGTGGAAGAGATTGACGAAATCCTCGAAGAACAGGGATTGAACAAAGAAAAGCTGGAGGCAGCCCTGGAACTGGCCCGGCTGGTAGCCGAGGAAACGGGACTCTGCTGCGAGCAGTTGGGTAAGTTTACCTGGGCTTGCTACCAAAAACTGGAGGTTGAAGAATGAAAGAGATAGATCAGGAAAACCTTGACACCGCGCTAGCGCTAGGAGACGCTGTCTGCAGTGAACTCGGTATTTGCTGTGAGAAGCGTGGCCAAGTAATATTCCAGATTTACAAGAAACTTGAGGAACTGAAGACCAAACCGAAGGCCACCGGAAAGCCGGAGATAAACGAGCCTGTGACCAAATAGAGATGCCTAGTACCGGTAGAAGGCAGCTAATAATGTGACATCCCGGTACAGACACCTGCGGGCGAGCCTTGGGTAGTGTTTGTCCTTGTTTTGTTAGGCACTTAGGACAAATAGTCTCCATATCTGGATGGGACAAGATGCTAGCTTGAGCCTTCAATTCAGTGGACAATTAAAGTGGGGTAACATTTCGATGAATCGTGTGCTACGGGGCCGACGAATTCAGACGATAGTTTCGGCGCTGTTCACTCAGCCTGTTTGGTGTGGTATAATGGCTCAGACAAGTGGATAAGGATACTCAACGAATTCTGAAGAAAGCCGAGAGGATCTTTACAGCCTACGACAAAGGAGATAGAAGTGCGCACTGGTACTCTCGGCTACATAAGCTCCAGCAAGAGCTGGATGCACTTACGCCCGGCGTTTTGCCACCGTTCCTAAAAAGACCAAAGCACCGTAAGCCTGCTGTACGCAAGAACGGAATCGAAGGGTAACGGCTTCTATCGACTGGCGGCGAACTCGACGATGCCAAACTCTCAGTTCAACATTTTGGCTTTTTGTTCAGCCAAAGCTTTTGGAGACTCCTGGCGGCGGTTCCCAGTGCTTCTCTATATAATTCGTAAGCATCTGGATTTCCATTTGCCGTGCGGTTTCTCCATCCTTTGCAGTTGCGAAACGAAACTCGAGAGCATGCCCTGCTCTTACTAGTAGCTTCTCCGCCCCGGACAAGTTCCCTTCGGGGTTAGCAATACGTCCGCCCAGCCTTTTCCTTAAACTTGGTTTGCCGCGACGCGCTGCTGACCCAATATATGCTACTCGAGAGACGCCGTTAAGTCTACCAAACTCGTAGTCAGTCCTAATCTCGTAAATGCCAGGCACATCCGGTACATTCGCAAGGGACTGCTGTGACAGTGGATACCATTGAGACCAGTCAAATTCATCCATGTACACCTCAGCTGCTATCTGACCCTTTGCAATATATATTCTAATACGAGCGTCACTATTCGTAAATAGCTGACATCGCTATACCTTGGTATTCTTAGAGTGGGAATCTGACAAATTGAACTAACTGATGAAGTGTGCAGACTATGCCGGAGGTATCTGGGAAGTAAAATCAGCTTGACATCGTCTATAACCTGGAAATAGACCGCTGGCGCGGGGAGGAGAGGCTGAGGCTTAATATCCTAAACTTTGAGGCAAGTAGCTAAGCTACAGTAGGCATAATCAATCAGTTTTTCTCATGCCTTATTGACGAATTTTTAAACCAGATGTATTCTTGTACAAGAAGCACTTAATAAAAAGGTGAAGGAATGGCGAATTCTTCAACTGCTTTACCTTTGAAATGGACTAACCCTTTGGTCTTAGAATGGGCTCGCGAACAGGCAGCCTATAAACCCGATGAAGTCGAAAGGTTGCTAGAGGCTTCCCCTGGGACGGTTCAGGCGTGGGAAAAAGGCCTAGGCTATCCCGATATTGACATGCTGCGTAAGCTGAGCCACATCTATGACTTGCCATTCTCTTATTTCTTCTTGGAGGTTCCCCCTGAGGAGCCGCAGGTTAGAGATTTACGAGGTACCCCCAAAGAGAGACGCAAGGAGCTAAGTCGCAAAACGCAACTAGCCTTACGAGAGTTCCGCCGTCTTAGTGGCCTAGCTAGAACTCTTCAGGAAGTTACAGGGAATTTTGTTCCCCAATACATAGGTAAACCCTCTCCACACGAAACGCCAGAGCAAATTGCAAAACGAGAGACAATAAGGCTTGGTATTACACGCGACCTTGGAAAAAGATGGGCAACTAAAGAAGATGCCTATCAGAACCGTCGTCAGCTAGTGGAGGCCCTAGGGGTCTTTGTCTTCTCCTTACCTATGTCTCCCTTAGAGTGCCGCGGTGCTGCGATAAGTCAAGAGTCCTACGCTACGGCGATTCTGGTGAATCAGATTGAGTCGCCTACAGCACGGAGTTTTACCTTATTCCACGAATACTGTCACTTAATGCTTAGCACTGATACGCAACTGGTGATGTGTGACCATTTCCCCGGAGATACTGAGTCATTCTCAAATCGTTTTGCCTCGTCTATCCTACTGCCAGAAGATGAATTCATCGAAATCCTTAAGCATAACGGGCTTTACCGATATCAGGACTGGTGGACAGACGAGACCCTGTCTGAGCTTGCTGGGGGCTTTTTCGTCAGTAGGGATGTTATAGCTATCCGGCTTGAGAATCTCCAGCTTGCTCCAGCTGGTTTCTATAAAAATAAGCGCGAGCGTTGGGACAGGCATTTTCTAGCAGGAGGAGGCTTTGGGCAAGGTGGAAAAGGGAAAAAGATATATACGCAAGAAAAACTCGGCCCTGGTTTGTTTAACCTAACACTACAAGCTGTACGAACTGGAATTCTCCACCCAGTGAATGCCGCTCTCTGCATTGGCGAAGTCCGGGGCGGCGAGAGACCATGGCTCATTAAAATAAAAGACATTGAAAGCTGGACAAGAGAACAAAAGCCCACATAAGCAATTGGAAGCATTCCATGACCGGGATGATAACGCATGTTAATGCCGAATTACACCATCGATACATGCTCACTGATTGATGGCCATTCTGATGCAGACACGCGCTCTATTCTGGGACGCTTGATAAAAGCAGGACGGATGAAGACGCCCCCAGGTGTTCTAGGGGAACTCGAGGTTGGTGGCGATGATACTTTTGCTTGGGCAAAAGGCTTGGAAGGACAACTCGTTAAGGAGTTAACCCCCGACAGCGCTATACAGCTCGGACCCTTACTGGACAAGTACCGTAGGCCATTTCGAGACCCCGAAGTTCCCGGTAAGACTTATCGCGGCCTAATCAAGAAGGAGACATCATACGACGCAGATCCAGAGGTTATCGCTCTAGCTATGGACCACGGATGGACCGTAGTAACCGAAGAAGGGAGCGGTATAAAGGGAGCTTGTAAGTGTGAGAAAGTAGAGTGCATCTCGCTACAAAAACTGATTGACGACGAGAGGCAAAAACAGGAAAGGCAATTACCTCTAGCCTAGGTTTTTATTGTGCCCTTCACCCTAACCCACCGTGTCCTCAAAGCCAGTATAGGCACAGCGATAGCCAATACGATTATGCCTATTATCTGAGCCTGATGCAAGCCAAAGTTTATTCTCTTAACACCACAACGTAGCGCTTGCTATAGATGAGAAAAGTTGCACATTTTGACGAAATGTGTCTCATTCTTACTGAAGCTGAACAGTCATTTGCAGGGGAAGGTCAGTCGGCGTCGTCTAATTGTTTTCAAGAATGGGCTATTTCAGGTAAGCCCAGTTCAGCCATAGTCTTCTGGGTAAGTGTATCCGCTAACTTATGTTCAAAGGTTCGTTTGAAGAATTCCTGAAATAGGTCATCCCTTAGCTTGTCCAGGTATCTCTCATAGTCATTCACTGCTTTGGTTGCCACTACTTTGTCTTTTGTTTAGCCGCTTCTAACTGCCAAATGTGTGAGGATATTGCTTCTTTGAATAATGTCCGCGGAGATACAAAAGATAGGGTTGCTAAATTAAGCCCAGTTGTCTAAGTCTGATGCACATTGCTGACTTTGGAACAGCGAAGCTCTCTGCCATCCGGTCTAAATCCTTAACCTCCGCCCACTTTTCTGCTATCCACTGTCTAGGCATCAGCGTGCAGAGGGCGAAGTAGTCAGCCAGCAACTCGTTGAAAGAACCTACTATACTTCCTCTTTTCCTAAACACGGGGCTAGTCCGGCAGTGGGCTAAGATATGAAAAGCCTCGTGGAACACGGTAAACCGCATTGTAGGAGCGGCGTCAGCCTCCTTAACTTGTATTATCCATTCATTTGTGTGACGCCAGATAGCACCATGATAGGCCTTTAATGGTAGTTGGCGGATTTCTACAATACGCTGCCGGTCTAACAGCGTAATAAGCCCTGATGACACCGGGGGGTGGCAAACCTCTCCCATTTCAAGGTACTTCTGTGCCAGTCTTTCCACCAGTTGAGTTAGCCTACAGCGTCCCTTAGCTTCACTTTCTATAAAATCATAAGCATCGAGGTTAGTTCGTTTCTCATCAAGTAGTCGCTGGAGGCGTTCTCTATTATCGTCAACGCACCAGCCACCCCTCTTTTTGAGTTTGAGTTGGCAGTGGTCATATAAAGGGCAACTCATGCCGTCGCCACTGCTTACATAAGACCACAGCTCAGCTTCCCACCTAGGAATGTTCCCCTGT
>Ga0315280_10010690_pt1 | contig 11448 bp, 8 predicted proteins | sample YL17G06_40_MG_FD_203697 | JGI IMG/M metagenome (GOLD analysis project Ga0315280, IMG submission 203697) | Sediment microbial communities from Yellowstone Lake, YNP, Wyoming, USA - YL17G06_40 | ecosystem: Environmental > Aquatic > Freshwater > Lake > Sediment | place: USA: Wyoming | collected... | reverse complement strand
CTCGATCTGCTGGATCGTCCGGGCGACGCCGCCGTTGGTCTCCAGCGCCAGAGGTAGGATGCCGGTGAGGTACGATTTGCCGTCCACCAGCTCGTCGTCCTTGATGGGCTGGTCCTGCATCAGCCGGATCTGCGTCAGGATGCTCTGGATGGCGTCGTCCACGCTCCGGGGGTTGACCCCGGCGTGCACCTCCCACGCGCCCGGGCCCAGCGCCGACTCCAGCGAGCACGAGACGTGGTAGGCCAGGCCCTGCCGATCGCGGACGACCTCGCCCAATCGGCCCATCAGGCCCAGCCCGCCGAGCACCAGGTCGGCGAAGCTCAGCGCGTAGTAGTCGGGCGACTTCCGGGAGATGGCCGGGAGCCCCATCACGATGTCCGACTGGGTCTTGCCCGGGATGACCACGTTTCGCCGCTCGACGCCGTGCGGACGGGGCGCCGGCGGTGCCTGGATCGGGACCGGCGGCTCGGCGCTCTGCCAGTCGCCCAGCGCCGCGCGGAGCCGCTCGACCGCCTCGGCGAAGGGCACCGCGCCGGCGATGGCGACGCTCAGCCCGTTCGGCTGCGCGTAGCGCCGGTAGAAGCCGACCAGGTCGTCTCGCTGGAAGCTCGACACCGTCGCCTCGTCGCCGAGGCGCCAGTGGTGATAGGGGTGATCCTTCGGGTAAGCCAGCTCGTAGAACAGTCGCTCGGCGGCCGCGTGCGTGTCGGTCGCCTGCTCCCGAAGCACGGTCAGCACCTGGCCCCGCAGCTTCTCGACCTCGTCGTCCGGGAAGGTGGGCTCGCGGAGCACCTCGGCGAGCACCTCGACCATCCGGCCGAAGTCCTCGCGGAGGCAGCGCACGCTCACCTGGCTGATCTGCGTCAGCCCGTCGACGGAGAGGGTCGCGCCGATGCTGTCGGTTAGCTCGTTCAACTGCTGGAAGGTGTGGCGAGAGGTACCTCGCTGCTGCATCCGCGCGGTGAAGGCGGCCAGGCCGGCCTTGTCCGGCGGGTCGAAGATGCTGCCGGCCTTCAGGCTGGTCCGCAGCACCACCGACGGGCTGGTGGTGCTCTCGTGGCCGACGATGGCGATGCCGTTGGGCAGCACGTCCCGCTGGAGCTTCAGCGCGGCTGGCTCGGTCGACGGCGCACCCGGCGAGACGTAGGCGCACGGCTGCACTGCCGGCACCGGCGCCGGGCCGGGGCGCTCCCCGCCGGGGCCGCCCGTGCCCGTCGGGAGGAACCAGCCGACGGTCCGGTTCTGCTCGTCGAGATAGGCTCGGGTCACGCGCTGCACATCCGCCGCGCTGACCGCGTCGACCCGGTCGAGGATGTCCTCGAACAGCTTGTGCGTGTACACCGTCTCCAGTGCGCCGAGCCAGTAGGCCTGGCTGGTCACACCCTCCGAGCCGTAGGCCAGCTGCGCCCGGACCTGCTTCCGGGCCTTCGCGAGCTCCTCCTCCGTGACCCCGTCCTGCCGGATTCGGTCGAGCTCCTCGAACACCGCCTGCTCGACCCGGGCCAGCTCGACGCCGGGCCGGAGCGTGGCCGAGATGCCGAACAGGTAGGGGTCCTTCGTCAGCCCGAACGAGCTGCCGGCGGAGCTGGCGAGGCCAGAGTCGACCAGGCGGCGGTAGAGCCGCGAGCTGCGACCCATCGAGCCTTCCCGACCGCCCATGCCCACCGGCTTGGCGCCGGAGAGGATGGCGTCGAGGACGATGAGCGGGATGGCGTCGGGGTGCGAGGCCGCGGGCGCGTGGCAGGCCACCTCGAAGTAGCACGTCGGGCCTGGACGGCGGACGGTCACCCGGCGCTCGCCCTCCTGCGCTGGCTCCACCGACCGGACCGGCGGGATGACCGCCCCGGCGGAGATCGGGCCGAACAGCTCGTCGATCCTCCGCAGCATCTCGTCGGTCTGGAAGTCCCCGACGGCGACGGCAATCGCGTTGTTCGGGGCGTAGTGCGACCTGTACCAGGCGTAGAGGTCATCGCGGGTGATGGCCTGGAGGTCGCTCTTGAAGCCGATCACGCCCTGGCCGTAGGGGTGAACCCGGAAGGCGGCCGAGTTGACCTCCTCGCCCAGGTGGAAGGTGGGGTAGTTCTCGCTCCCCTCGCGCTCCGAGAGGATGACCGTCCGCTCGCTGGCGACCTCGTCAGGAGCGAACACCGAGTTAATCATGCGATCAGACTCGATCCGCAGCGCCAGGTCGATTCGGTCGCTGGGCAGGGTCTCGAAGTAGGTGGTGTAGTCGATCCAGGTGAAGCCGTTGAGTGTGCCCCCGTTCTTGGTGACGGAGCGGAAGATCTCGCCCTTCTTGAAGGTCGGCGTGCCCTTGAAGAGCATGTGCTCCACCCAGTGGGAGATGCCGGTGATTCCCGGCACCTCGTTGCGCGCGCCGACCCGGTACCAGACCCAGAACGTGGCGACCGGGGCGTCGTGGATCTCCTTGGTCAGGACCGTCAGCCCGTTGGGCAGGGCGGTCGACCGAACTCCCGTGCTCAACCTCGTCTCCGTTCTCGTGGGCGCTCGTCCGCCGAGCGCTCGGACTCCACTTGGAATTATAGCGGGCCGTCGGGCAACATTGACATAGTGGGAGCTCAGGTGATACTATGGGGCAGCGTTTCCGACCGGCAGGACGAGCACCTCGTCGCTCGTGGCGCGGCCAGGCGGCCGGGCACGGACGAGGCTGGGGCTGGCAAGCTCGGCGCCCGAGTGCCGAAGGAGGAAGCGGTGATACCTGGCGAGGAGAGCCCGCGCCATCCCATCGTCGAGCTGGCGAAGCGGGCGGTGGAGACGTACGTCCAGGAGGATCGGATCGTCGAGCCCATTCCGCTGCCGCCCGAGCTTCCAGCGCGAGCCGGAGTGTTCGTCACTATCCGCCGCCGGGGGGCGCTCCGGGGCTGCATCGGCACCATCGAGCCGGTCGCTTCCAGCCTGGCCGAGGAGGTCATCCGAAGCGCGCTGCTCGCGGCCACCGAGGACCCACGGTTCACGCCGGTCCGCCTCGCCGAGCTGAGCCAGCTCACTTACTCGGTCAGCGTCCTCGAGCCGGCCGAGCTAGTCGAGGGCATCGGCGACCTCGACCCCTCCCGGTACGGCGTGATCGTCCAGTCGGGGCACCGCCGCGGGCTGCTGCTGCCGGGCATCGAGGGGATAGACGATCCGGAGGTTCAGGTGGACGTCGCCAGCCGTAAGGCGGGGATACCCAACGGGGCGCCGGTCCAGCTCTTCAGGTTCAGGACGCAGCACTTCGAGTAGAGAGCGCACCGCGCTCCGGAGCTGGAGGGCATGGCATTCGGCGTGAACGTCGGCATCGTCGGCACGGCGGGCAGCTTCTGGCGGGTGGTGCGCGAGGTCAGCCCGGGGGGCATCGCCCGCGAGGCCGAGCAGAGCTTCTGCGTCCTCATCTGCGGGCAGCCGGACGTCGGCAAGTCCGCGCTCCGCGGCGCGCTGAACGGCGGCGAGTGGCCGAGCGACCTGACCCTGCCCTACCTCCGGGTGGTCGAGGGCGTGCCAGCCGACACCTGCGGGGCGAGCCTGTGCCTGTACGTGCTGGACGCCTCCCGGGGCTTGTTCCACGACGACTGGCAGGCCGCGAGCCTCCTCGAGTCCCGGGGCGTCCCGCTCGTCTACGTCTGCAACAAGATGGACCGGGTCGCGGACGCCAGGTCGTTCCGGGAGGAGGCCCGGCGTGCGCTCGGCGTCGTCGCCGACGTGCTCGCCTTCGTGGAGGCGACCGACGCCGAGGACGTGCGCCAGAACCTGGTGCCGGCGGTGCTCCGGGCCGCGCCGGACCTCCACCTGGCGCTCGGACGGCGGCTGCCAGCCTTCCGGGACGAGGCCGCGACTCAGGTCATCCTCCAGACCTCCCGGGTGAACGCCGAGTTCGCTCTCCTTTCCAGCCTCCCCGCGAGCATACCCCTGCTCGGCGTCGGCTCGGCCGGCGCCGACATGGCCGTGCTGACGAAGAACCAGGCGATGATGCTGCTCAAGCTGGCGGCCATCTACGGACGGTCGCTGCACTCCAAGACTCAGTTGCTCGTCGAGATTGCGCCAGTCGTGGGCGCCGCCTTCCTCTGGCGGACGGCCGCCCGGACGGCCGTGGGGCTGCTGCCCGGGTTCGCGGCCGCCGCGCCGAAGACCCTCGTCGCGTTCGTCGGCACGTACCTGGTTGGGCGCGGCGCCCAGCACTACTACCGCCTCGGCCGGCGTCCCTCCAGGGAAGCCCTCGACCACTACGCCCGAGAGGCGCGCGAGCTTGCTCGGCGGTCCCTGCCGCGCGTCGAGCTGCCGGCCCGGGTCGACTTCCGGGCTCTGCTCCCGCCCGGGCGCCGAGACGGGGCAAACGGGTCCGGCGCGGAGTGACTCGCGGGGTGCCGAGCAGCCAGGCCGACGACGTTTCGGTGTTGCAGATCTTCCAAATCTATGCTAGTATCCTCGGGCTGAAAGGCTGAGACGCCGGTCGGCCAGCGGCACGTTTCTTGCAAAACCCCCTGGCAAAAGAAGAGCGGGTCGCTGCCAGACCTGCCCAGGGCGGAGTGTGCCCGGATCAAGCCGCAGGCGCCTGAACTCCTTGGGGCATCGCCGACCGTGTGCTACCATCAAAGCACAGAGTACTTGCGTTGAGGAGCATCGCGCTGTGTCCGATAACCTCAGGGTGCTGATTCTGTCGGCCGAGATGGTACCGTTCGCCAAGACAGGCGGACTGGCCGACGTAACGGGTGCTCTGCCCAAAGCCCTCAAGGAGCTGGGTCACGACGTGCGAGTGGGGATACCTCGCTACGGCCGGATCGACGGCGCCAAGTTCGGGCTGCAGGCCGAGCTCGAGCCCTTCGAAGTGCCGATGGACAACACCCGCGAGCCCGTGTCGGTAGTCCGGGCGACTGTGGGCAAAGACGTACCGGTCTACCTCATCAACAGCGAGAAGTACTTCAACCGCGAGGGCATCTACGGCTACCCGGACGACGGCGAGCGCTTCGTGCTCTACTGTCGCGGCGCGCTGGAGATGCTCCGCCGCCTGGAGTGGCAGCCAGACGTCATCCACTGCAACGACTGGCACACGGGCATCGTGCCCAACTGGCTCAAGACCATCTACCGGAGCGACCCGTTCTTCGCCAACACGGCCACGATCTACACCATCCACAACCTCCAGTATCAGGGGGTCTTCGGCCGCCGGATACTCGAGGTGGCCGGCATCGACTCCTACGGCTTCCTCTACCACCCGCAGATCGGCGAGCTGGCCGAGGTCGTCGACTTCATGGCCCGCGGCATCCACTTCTCGGATATCATCAGCACTGTCAGCGAGCGCTACGCCCAGGAGATCCTCACGCCGGAGTACGGGGAGAAGCTGCACCCGCTCCTTCAGGACCGTCGGGACCGGCTGTTCGGCGTGCTCAACGGCATCGACCCCGAGGAGATCAACCCGGCGACCGACCGCTATATTGCCCGCCACTTCGACGTCAACTCTCTCGACCAGCGGATGGAGAACAAGCTGGCCCTCCAGCGCGAGGCGGGGCTGCGGGTGGACGCGGAGGCGCCCCTGATTGGCCTCGTCTCCCGAATGGTCGACCAGAAGGGCTTCGACATTCTGGCAGCTATCTTCGACTCGCTGATGGAAGTGCTCGGCGTTCAGTTCGTCCTGCTGGGCACCGGCGACCAGCACTACCACAGCATGTTCTCGCGGTTCCAGCAGAAGTACGCCGGCCAGGCGGCCATCTTCCTGACCTTCAACGCCGCACTGGCCCAGAAGATCTACGCGGGCTCGGACATGTTCCTGATGCCCTCGCGCTTCGAGCCCTGTGGCCTTGGCCAGCTCATCAGCTTGCGCTACGGCTGCATCCCCATCGTCCGGCGCACCGGCGGGCTGGCCGACACCATCGCCGACTTCAACCCTCGGACCGGCGAGGGCAACGGCTTCTCGTTCGACCGCTATCACCAGATGGACCTGTTTGCGGCGGTTGTCCGGGCCGTGGAGAACTATCGGTACGCCGAGACCTGGCGCAAGCTCCAGGAGCGAGGTATGCAGGCCGACTACTCCTGGAGGGCCTCGGCCAGGAAGTACGTCGAGCTCTACCGGAAGGCGATCGCCCTCCGCCAGGGCGAGCGAGCCGCCGCCAGCGCCAACGCCTGAACAGGAGTCTTGATGCCAGAGCTACGACAGGACCCAATAACGCTTCGCTGGGTGACCATCGCCACGGAGCGAGCGAAGCGGCCAACCGCCTTCACCCGGACGGCCAAGGCCGCCGTCGCGCCGTCGGCCGAGTGCCCCTTCGACGAGGGGCACGAGAGCATGACGCCGCCCGAGACGATGGCCTACCGGGCCCCCGGCACGGCGCCCAACACCCCGGGCTGGGAGTTCCGGGTCGTGCCGAACCTCTACCCCGCCTTCGGTCCGGCCGACGCCGCGCCGGAGGTGAAGGTGGTCGGCCCCTACACGACCATGCGCGGCTCGGGCGTTCACGAGGTGCTCATCGACAGCCCCGATCACTACCGAGACATCGCCGACTTCGACGTCGCGAAGGTCGACCAGATAATCCGCGGCTACCTCGACCGCTACCAGGCGGCCGCGAGCAACCCGTTCGTCCAGTACGTCCTCCTCATCATCAACCACGGCCGGGAGGCCGGCGCGTCGCTGGAACACCCCCATTCCCAGCTTTTCGGCATCCCGCTCGTGCCGGAGGCCGTCGCCGAGGAGCTGCGGGGCGTCGCCCGGTTCCAGCGCGAGCACGGCTCCTGCCCCTACTGCCGGATGCTCACCTACGAGCGCGAGGCCGGCGAGCGGCTCATCTTCGAGAACGACTCGTTCCTGGTGTTCGCGCCCTTCGCCTCGCGGACGCCGTTCGAGAGCTGGATCGTCCCGGGGTGGCACAGCGCCCGCTTTGAGGCGCTGGCCGACGGGCAGCGGCGAAGCTTCGCCGAGGCGCTACACGTCCTCCTGGCCAGGCTGAAGCGCGGGCTCAACGACCCGCCGTACAACTTCTACATCCACACGGCCCCCGCGCGGGAGGCCGCCGAGGAGTACCACTGGCATGCCGAGCTGCTGCCCAAGCTGGCCATCGCGGCCGGCTTCGAGCTGGGCACGGGCATCATGATCAACGTCGCCACCCCCGAGTCGGCGGCCGAGTTCCTCCGGGGAGTGGACGAGCACGCGGCGCCCGCCCAGGCAGCCGCGGGCGCCGCGTCTCACGCCTGATGCGCCTGATGGCCGGGGCTGGCTGCTAATGCCAGGAGCGTAGGCGTCGCGGTTGAAGGTACCACCATCCGGTGATAGAATGGGCGCCAGGGGCTCGAGAACGCCCCCAGAATGATCCACTGGAGGTGGGAGCAGGTGAGACCCAACACCGCCAAGGCGCTGCTGAAGGCCGGCAAGCCCGCCGTGGGCGCCTGGATGAACTTCCCGTCGGTGGTTGCGGCCGAGGCACTGGCGAGCGTCGGCTGGGATTGGATCTGCGTCGACACCGAGCACGGCGCCATCGACCTGGAGACGGCTCAGAACATGTTCGTGGCCATCGGCGCGAACGGCACCATCCCCATCGCCAGGGTCCCCTGGAACGACACCATCTCGATCCACCGCATCCTCGACGCGGGCGCCTACGGTATCGTCGTGCCGATGATCAACTCGGCCGAACAGGCCGAGCTCGCGGTCAAGGCCGCCAGGTACCCGCCGGACGGCTTTCGGAGCGCGGGCGGCGGCCGCTGGCGCTACTGGGCCGGCGCCGATTACCCCCGCTACGCGAACCAGGAGATCATGGTCGTCGTGATGATCGAGCACGTCGACGCGGTCGAGCGGGCCGAGGAGATCCTCTCGGTGCCGGGCGTGGACGCGTGCTTCATCGGCCCGAACGACCTCGCCTGGTCGATGGGAGTCGCGCTCGACAAGGGTCCGAGGGACCCGCGCCACGTCGAGGCGGTGGCCAACGTGCTCGCGGCGGCGAAGAAGTGCAAGGTGCCAGCCGGCATCCACTGCTTCAGCCCGGAGGACGTGAACGCGCGCATCGAGGCCGGGTTCCAGTTCCTGGCCTGCATGAGCGACGGCGCCTTCCTGATGAAGTCGGCCACCGAGGCGTTCAGGGCCATCAAGCGGCCAGCGTAGCGGGAAGAGCCGACCTCACCCCCCTGCCCCCTCTCCGCGCGCGGAGAGGGGGAGCAACTCCTCTTCCGCCTCTCTCGCGGGCGCCCGGCCTGCGAAGGTCACGCCGCCGACGATGAGCGCGCCCCCGACCAGCTCCAGCACGCCCACCGACTCGCCGAGCGTCGCCGCCGCGAGCGCGACGCCGAGGAGCGGGATCAGGTTCAGGTAGACGGTCGCCTCGGTCGCGTCGAGCGTCTGCAGGGCGTAGGCCCAGAGGTAGTAGGCGGCGGCCGACGCCGCGGCTCCAAGGTAGAGGACCCCGAGCCAGCCGGCCGGCGTCAGCGCGGGCGCGCCGCGAGACAGGTACTCGGCGCCCGCCAGCGGCAGGAGGAAGAGCGCGCCGAAGCCGACGCTCGCCGCCGACGTCACCCGGAAGGAGAGATGCTCGAGCCCCTTGCCGAGGGTCGTGTAGGCCGTCCAGGCCAGCGCCGATCCCAGGAGCAAGGCGTCGCCCACCAGCGGCGCCGGGGCCGACGGCTCCGGCTTTCCCGCGACGACGATGGCGGCCACCCCGACCACCGACGCGCCCACGCCGGCCAGTCGCCGCGCGTTGAGCTTCTCCTTCAAAAACAGCGCCGCCACTCCGGCGACGAGCGCCGGGATGCAGGCCAGGATCAGCGACGCCGCCGAGGCCGAAGTGTAGACCAGCCCGACATTCTGGAAGACGTAGTAGCCGGTGACCCCGGTCAGCCCCAGCAGCGCGAGCCGCCCCCAGGGCAGCGGGCCAGCTCCGCGCCAATCCGCGAGTGGAACGAGGATGGCCGTCGCCACGACGAAGCGCAGCAGCGCCAGCCCGACCGGCCCGATCTGCCCGAAGAGCAGCTTCGTGGCCACGAACGTCGAGCTCCAGACGAGCACCAGGGCCAGGAGCGCCCCGACGGCCAGGCCCCTGCGCGAGCGCCTCAAGCCCACCGCTCGATCCCACCCCACCGGTAGGGCAGCCGCTCCTGGACGGACTTGAGCGGCGGGAAGGGCTTGTGTGGCTCGGTCTGGTACCAGTAGGCCGTGCTGCACCAGTCGCCCCGCCTGTCGTTCGCGTGGCCGTGCTCGATCGAGAACAGGAGCGACCGCTTGAACCGGATGGGGTCCTCGACGTGGTAGCGGTACATCGAGTGCTTGCCGGTGTAGTCGGGGTTGGTCTTGAAGTGGTAGCCGAAGTAGGGCGTGCAGAAGGTCTGCCTGAGGGCGTTGAAGTTCCAGGCGCCACAGAAGTAGTCCTCGGTGCCGGTGCCGTGGATCTTCGGCGGCCACTTCTCGCCGTCGACGAAGAACATGTCGTCGCCCTCGCCCCACCAGCCCGGCTCCGACAGGTCCACGTCCAGGTGGCAGCCGACGTAGTGGCCGCGCCCCTCGGCCTCGAGGACGACGTAGTTGTCCTTGCCGGTGGTGTTGAGCCGCTGACCGCGCTCGCCGGTCGCGTCGGGCGGGTTCACGGTGGTCGGGTTCTCTCGGCGCCACTGGGCGTGGAACCGGCCCAGGTCGCCATCCAGTGAGTCGTAGACCTCGTAGTCGACGTAGTAGTAGTAGGTGGCGGGCTCGTCCGCCTCGTTCTCGACGGCGATTCGGGCGCCGGAGGCGAACGGCATCGGGAACCAGCAGTTGAAGCCCCGGTCGAACATCTGGAGGGGCAGCGAGGCGAAGTAGGTCCGCTGGGCGTGGCCGAGCCCGAAGAAGTCGCCGACCGGCACCTCGACGCTCGGCTGGGCCTCGCCGTCCCACCACATCCGAAGCACGAGCTTGCGGAGGTGGTAGGGATCGCGGCAGGCGATGGTCGTCCAGATGTGCGTGACGCAGCCGGCGCCGACCACCTCGGCCAGCGTCGCCGTCTGCCCCGGTGGGATCGTCAGGCGGTCGTCGTTGCCGCCGGTTCGGTCGAAACTCGACGCTCGGCGCGACTCGGCGTCCCGCAGGACGGCCAGGTCGCGGAGAGACGAGCTACCCATCCTCATCACTAACCTCCAAGCCAGCCCCCAGGTGTCCTGTGCATCCTGGGAGCATCCTGTCCATCCTGTGAATCGTCCCCGTTCGTTACCGCTTCGCGCCGATCCAGCCGCGCCGGTAGGCCGTCACCTCCGGATCGTTGAACCAGTAAGCCTCGTTCTGCCGGCCGTGCACCAGCTCCCGAGCGGCGGCCATCAGCGTGGCCTCCTCGTCGGACGAGAGCGGCCGGGGGTCGGCGGCGGCGGCCGCGGCCTTCTCGACCTCCTCGATCGACCGGACGCCGACCGAGACGACGTGCGCGCCCAGCCCGAGCGCATAGCGGATCGCCAGGCTCTCGTGCGCCCCCAGCGCGCCGTCGCCGAGCACCTTCATGGCGACGAGCCCGCAGCCCGCCCGCTGCACAGCCGGCACGAGGAAGATCTGCGGCGCCGTCACGAGCGCGTCCATCGCGCCCAGCGCCGACATCGCCGCGTCGAACGGGAACCTCTCCAGCGCGAGCGCCAGGATGTTCGGCCGGGCGTGGCCGGTGATGCCGACGAACCGGACCAGTCCCTCCTTCTGCGCCTCCACGATGGCCTCGAGGCTGCCGCCGGGCCCGGTTACCGCGTCCAGGTCGCCCAGCGTGTTGACGCAGTGGATCATCATGAGGTCGACCCGGTCCGTCCGGAGCTGCTTGAGGCTGAGCTGGACGTCGCTCCAGGCGCCGGCCCGGTTGCGCTTGACCGTCTTCGTGGCGAGGAAGACTCTGTCCCGGTGGCCGACCAGCCCCTCGCCCACCATCGACTCGCTCTCGTAGTGGTGGGCAGTGTCGAAGTAGGTCACGCCCAGCTCCAGCGCCCGCCGGACCATCGCGACCCCGTACTCGTGCGGGACCTTCCCGAAGCCGAACGCCCCGGTGCCGAGGCCGAGGACCGAGACCGACGCACCCGTCTTCCCGAGGACGCGAGTGGGTAGAGCCATCTAGCTAACCAACCTTTCCAGACGAGATTCACCACGGAGACACAGGGGACACAGAGACGCGCAGAGTCCCCTCTGCGTCCCTCCGCGCTCTCCGCGTCTCTGTGGTTCCCGCTCAGACCGAGTATCGCTCGACCGACTTCGGGTTCAGCTCCGGCCCCAGGCCGGGCCGGTCCGGGTAGGGCGACCACATCCCGTCCTTCGGCTGCGGGAACTCGGCGTACCAGATGCGATCCCCTTCCTCCGCGACGCCGAGGTACTCGACGACCGCTCGGACAGCCGGCCCGCCGGTGCCCGTCCCGAGTCCCTCGATCCCGGCGTCAGTTCTCACGTGGACGAAGAGGGCGCTGCGCCCCTCGGAGCCGGGCTTCGGCGGAGGGATCGTCGCGTCGCGTCCTGGATCGGCTTGCCGTGGGGATACCGGAGCATCCTCGTGG
>Ga0315280_10010689_pt1 | contig 11449 bp, 10 predicted proteins | sample YL17G06_40_MG_FD_203697 | JGI IMG/M metagenome (GOLD analysis project Ga0315280, IMG submission 203697) | Sediment microbial communities from Yellowstone Lake, YNP, Wyoming, USA - YL17G06_40 | ecosystem: Environmental > Aquatic > Freshwater > Lake > Sediment | place: USA: Wyoming | collected... | reverse complement strand
CCTTTGCTGCCAACTGTCCCGGCCTTTCCAGTCCAAACGGCCCTGGGTTTCGCAACGTTGCCCAGTTACCATCATCGACAGTCTGGAGCCGCTTTTCAAGGGGAGCACCACACCGCATGGCTGGACCAATCGAAGCGGTGGTGATCGGCGCCGGGCTCCGGGGGCGCGACACCTACGGCGCCTACGCCCTCGAGAACCCGGAGCAGCTACGCGTCGTTGCCGTGGCAGAGCCGGATCAGGAGCACAGGGAGGTATTCGCCAGCGCCCACGGCCTGCCCCGCGAGCGCTGCTTCCGGGACTGGCAGGACTTGTTGGGACGCCCGGCCCTGGCAAGAGTGGCCGTCATCGCCACCCCCGACCACGTTCACGCAGGCCCGGCCCTGGCTGCCATCGAGCGCGGATACGACGTGCTGCTGGAGAAGCCCATCGCGCCCCGGGCAGCGGACTGTCTGCGCGTGGTTGAGGCCGCCGACGCCGCCGGCCGCCTCCTCCAGATCGGCCACTGCCTGCGCTACACCTCCTTCTACGCCAAGATCCACGAGGTCATGGCCTCCGGCCGCCTCGGCCAGCTCATCACCCTCTCTATGGCTGAGCACGTGGGCTTCTGGCACATGACTCATGCCTTCGTGCGCGGCAAGTGGGGCAACACGAAAAGCGCCGCACCCATGATCCTGGCCAAGTGCTGCCACGACCTCGACCTGATGGCCTGGTTCGTGGATCGACCCTGCCTGCGCGTCGCCTCCTTCGGCTCCCTCCGCCACTTCCGGCCCCAGGACGCCCCACCGGGGGCCCCTGAGCGCTGCACGGACGGCTGCCCCGTGGAGGATACCTGCGTCCACTCCGCCCCTCGCTTCTACCTGAAGGAGTTCCCCGGCTGGCCCTGGTCGGATGTCTCCCTGGCCACCGACCTGGAGACCCGCCGCCGGGCCCTGGAGACGGGCCCCTACGGCCGCTGCGTCTACCGGGCTGGGAACGACGTGGTAGACCACCAGGTCCTGTCCCTGGGGTTCGAGGACGGCGTGACGGCCACTTTCGTCATGCACGGATTCGCCGCCGTGCCTGCCCGGACCATTCGAGCCAGCGGCACCCTGGGCGAACTGCGGGGCAGTTTCGAGAAGGGCGAGATCGAGGTCCACATGCACGGCCAGATAAGCTCGGAGGTCATCAAGATCCCCTTCACGCCCGTGGGGCACGGGGGAGGAGACGAGGGGCTGTTGCGCCATTTCGTAGAGGTGGTCCGCCAGGGCGCCGCCGACGAGGTGCTGGCCTCCGGCCGGGTGGCCCTGGAGAGCCACCTGATCGCCTTCGCGGCCGAGCAGTCCCGCATGGAGGGGCGGCTGGTCAAGATGGCGGACTTCCGGGCCGAGGTGGCCGCCGCCCTCGCCTCGGAGACAGCAGCGACGTCGGGCGGCTAGGAGAGGAGCACCAGCCCATGTTCATAGAAACGCGCTGCAACTTCTGCGGCGACTGCCTGGCGCGCTGTCCCTACGTGGACTACGACCAGGAGCGCGCGGCCGCCGAGATCAGGAGCCTCATCGCTGGCGACGAGGCGCCGATCCTCTCCTCCTGCGTCACCTGCTTCGCCTGCAACGAGTTCTGCCCTACCCAGGCCCGCCCCTTCGACCTCATCCTGGAGCGACAGGAGCAGTTCGGCTCCCTGGGAATCGCGGCGGAGACCATCCAGGCGCAGGAGGCTCTCTTCGCTACCGACTCCCCGGTGCAGGTTGAGCGGACGGGCGGGCGGGTGCTCTCGGCCTGTGTCTTCAGCCGCAGTGACCCCGACCTCTTCGAGGGGCGCCTATTCCAGGGCCTGCCGGTAGTCCGGGGACGGCACTTCTTCTGCTACATCCTCTTTGACCACCTGGGCGCCGGCTCTGTGACGCGCCGCCACGCCCAGACCTTCGTGGGCAGCCTGGCCGCCACCGGCGCCGAGGAGGTGGTCCTCCTCCACGACGACTGCTACTCGATGCTGGTGGATCGGGCACCCCAGTTCGGCATCGAGGTGCCCTTCCGGCCTGTCCACCTCTTCCAGTACCTGCGAGACTTCCTGGACGAGCACCGGGCCGAGCTGCGGCCCCTGAAGCTGAGGGCCGCGTATCAGCGCCCCTGCGCCTCCCGGCTTTCGCCGGGCAAGGAAGAGGCGCTGAACGCCGTCTTCCAGCGCATCGGCGTAGAGCGGGTCGAGCGGCGCTACGATCGCGAGGGAGCCCTCTGCTGCTCGGGCGCGGTCTCATTCCTCCAGCCCGAGATGGCGGCCGGCGTGCGGGCACGCAACCTGGACGATGCCCAGGAGGCCGGCGCGCAGGCCATGTGCTACCTCTGCCCCATGTGCCGCCAGACCCTGACGCCGGACGCTCAGGCGCGCGGCCTGGGCAACTACCACATCATCGAGCTCGTGCGCATGGCTCTGGGGGAGCTCCCGGCGCCCCAGACACGGCCTTGACGCGGTCCGGCTCAAGAGCCCGCACGTCCCGCGGCTAGTGAGAGGGCGCCCCCGGCCTGTCGCCGGCAGGAGCGGTGGGCGCCGCCGACTCCGCCAGGTAGGCCTCCGCGTCCTCGCGCAGGCCGGCCCTCTCGGAGGGAGTCATCGGCTTGTAGGTGAGGGCAAGAGCCACGTTCTCCTCCACCTCCGAGGGGAAGCGCATGCCGGGTATGGCCACCGACAGGTGGCGGCTGGAGAGGACGTAGCGGAGGAGCGTCTTCGCGTTCAGGCGGTCGCAGTAGGGAGAGGTCTTCAGCGCCCCCGCCATGCCGAACCCGCCCAGCGGCTTCATGACGATGACGCCGATATCCTTCCGGTGCGCCAGGCGGATCAGCTCCTCGTTGCGGAGGTTGAAGACGCTGTACTTGAGCTGGACGGTATCGAACTGGCCGCTCTCGATGGCCTGCCGCAGCACCTGGTGAGAGTGGCTGGAGATGCCCACGTAGCGGACCAGACCCCGCTCCTGAGCCTCTCGCAATCCTTCCAGGGCGCCGCCGGGGGCCATCACCTGCTCCCAGTCGTGGCGGCGAACATCGCCGAGCTGGTAGATGTCCACTTTCGGTAGGCCCAGGTGCTCCAGGCTCCGCTCCAGGTCGCGCAGGGCGGCGTCCCGCGAGCGGCCGAGGGTCTTACTGGCGACGTGCACCGAGGGCCCCCGGTCGGGGAGCTGGCTGAGAGCGCCGCCGATCATGTACTCGCTGCCTCGGTAGACCCGCCCCGTCTCAACGAAGTTGATACCGAGGGCGAACGCCCTGAGCAGCGCCTCCTCGCCTTCGGGCGCGGCGGCCACGTTGGCGGCACCGAAGCCCAGCTCGCGGACCAGCAGGCCCGTGCGCCCCAGCCGCCTCATGCGCAGCTCTGCCATGGGGCTCCTCTCCCCATCTTGCGGTCCCCTCGTGGTCTGCACCCCACCTACGCCAGCCCTCGCTAGGCGGAGATGACGACGGGCGATGGCTGCCGCCAGGGCTACGCCGGTCGGGGCGCGCTTACCCCTCGCCCGTCCCGTACATCATAGGATACAATGCCGTTAACGCGCTTCGCAGCGCGGCCCCGCTCTCGCGCGGCTGGTCACGTCAGGCGGACTGCCAGCCGGCAGCCCCGGTCAGCACCGAGTCCCACGGAGAAAGGCAATGCCGTCCAAGGAAGAGATACAGGAAACGCTGGCCCGAAGGCTCCTCCTGGGAGAGCTGATAGCCCGCAACGCCCGCAAGTCCCCAAACAAAGAAGCGGTCATCTTCGGGGACACGCGCCTCACCTACAGGGAGTTCAACGGCCGCATCAACCGGCTGGCCCACGCCTTCCTGGACATGGGGATAGGCAAGGGCGACAAGGTCGCCATCCTCATGTTCAACTGCAACCAGTACCTTGAGTCCTACTTCGCCCTCGGCAAGATCGGCGCCGTGGCCGTCCCTCTCAACTTCCGGCTCCACCCTGAGGAGATCGTCTACATCGTCAACAACGCCGACGCCGTCGCGATGGTGGTGGGCGAGCAGTTCATCGACACCATCAGGAGCATCCAGAAAGACCTGCCGCTGGTCAAGCAATATATCTCTGTCACGGCGGCGCCGGTAGAGGGGATGCTCCACTACGAAACCCTCATCCGGAAGTACCCGGACGCCGAGCCCCTCGCCCTGGTCGATGAGGAGGACCCCGCCTTCATTATGTACACAGCGGGAACCACCGGAAGACCAAAGGGAGCGGTGCTGACCCACCAGAGCCAGGTGATAATGTGGATGCTGGCCAGCATCCAGTACGCCTCCGAGCCCGGGGTAGGCAACGTCTGGGACTTCCGCGTCTGCGCGCCTCCCCCGGTCTTCCACCTGGCGTCCTTCGGCTACTGCGAGGCGCATTTGCTCATCGGGGCGACGGTGGTCCTGCCCACTCAGGTCTTCAACCCGGTGGAGATCATGGAGATCATCGAGCGGGAGAAGATCGACTCCATCCTGCTCATACCCGCCATGGCCAATTTCCTTCTCCAGCTACCCGACCTGGACAAGTACGACGCCAGCTCATTGAAGATCTGGGCATCGGGCGCCGCCATCCTGCCCACCCAGACCCGCAAGGCCATGATAGAGCGCTTCCCGGGCCTTATGGTCTACGACTGCTTTGGGCAGACCGAGACGGGCGCCCTGGTCTGCATGCTCAGGCCCTCGGAGGGCGAGCGGAAGGTGGCCTCCGTGGGCAGGCCCCTGCCCCTCATTCAGGTGCGGGTGGTCGATGACGAAGACCGGGACGTACCGATAGGCGAAGTAGGCGAAGCCGTCTACCAGGGGCCCAACATAATGAAGGAATACTACAAGAACCCCGAGGGCACCGCCCAGGCCATGAGGAACGGCTGGTTTCACTCGGGAGACCTGGTGCGCCAGGACGAGGAGGCCTACATCTACATCGTCGACCGCAAGACGGACATGATCGTCAGCGGCGGCGAGAACATCTACCCCGCCGAGGTGGAGGATGTCCTCTACCGACACCCCAAGATCCTGGAGGCGGCCGTCATCGGCGTCTACGACGAGCAGTGGGGCGAGGCTGTGAAAGCGGTGGTCGTGCCCAAGCCGGGGGAAACGTTGACCGAGGAAGAGGTCATCGACTTCTGCAAGCAGCACCTGGCCAGCTACAAGAAGCCCACGTCCGTCGACTTCGTCGACGCCCTGCCGAGGAACCCCGCCATGAAGGTGCTGAAGAGGGTCCTGCGGGAGAGGTACGGGAAGGCGGTGAGGTACTAGCACCGCCTTCTGACACATTCTAGGCCAGATCCGCCAGGACCCTCAGCCCGTCGCAGAGGAGCCGAGGGAGGAGCAAGCAAGGAGATTCCAATGACCTTGAGACTCGAGGGACGCGTCGAGCTGGTGGATGGGATGACGTTCAGAGGCGTGTCCGGGTCCGGCCACGCCGTGCTCATGGACGCCGAACCCGCTGCCGGCGGGCAGGAGCAGGGCCCGCGTCCCATGGAGGCGGTACTTCTGGCCTTCGGCGGCTGCACTGGCATGGACGTCATTTCCATCCTGCGCAAGATGAGGCAGGATGTAAGCGGGTACGAAGTCCGGCTCGTGGGCGACCGCACGGAGCAGCAGCCAACGGTCTTCACCGATATCAGCGTCGAACACGTGGTGCGGGGGCGCAACCTTAGCGTGGACAACGTCCGGCGCGCCGTCGAGCTCTCGGTCACCCGCTACTGCCCCGTCTCAGCGATGCTCAGCAAGGGGGGAGTGCACATCACCGAGCGCTACCGGGTCATTGACGAGGCCAGCGGCCAGGAGCAGACAGGCGTCCTCGAGAAGACGGAGACGAGCGCTCCTTCTACCGGTTCGGAAGCGGCCCCCTAGACGCGGCACGACAGGCAGGCCCGCTCAGGCCAGCGGCTTCGGCTCGCTACCAGCCTGATCACCACTAGCTCCAAAGCAGCCGACACCGGGCCGCCTAGAGCCTGACTTCAACCACTGGCCCCAGCGCAAGAGACCGAGGCCCACCTCGAACCTGGCGACGTTGACGGGTAAAGTCTACCGCAGTAACGTACAAGCGTTGCAAGCACGAGGCTCACGGTTCTACTCTCGCGCAGGCCCCCAGCAAGGACAAGGTCCGGCACAGCCGGATTCGCAGGAGAAGCCAGCGAGGAAGGTGCGACACGAGACGTGACAGGAACGAGTTCGGTGGACCTCGACCGGTTGGAGGCCCGCGGCCGCTGGTTCCGACGTGGAGCCCTGCTGCTGATCCTGGCTGCGGCTGTGGCCGGCGGGGTCCTGCTCTGGCGGTTCCGGTTTGGGGGCAACGACGAGGCAAGCCGCGAACTAGAGACCGTCGCCGTGAGCCGGGGGACCATCCGCGCTACCATCGCTACCTCCGGCACCGCCGAAGCGGCGGACGAGACCCAGCTCCGCTTTGCCACCGTCGGCCGCGTCAGCGAGATCCTGGTGGCCCTCGGCCAGAAGGTGAAGAGCGGTGACCCGCTGGCTGTCCTCGAATCGGACGACTTCAAGGACCGCCTGTCTTCCGCCGAGGCCAACCTGGCGGTGGCGCGCATTCGCCTCCGCCAGCTCCTGAAGGGCGCCGACGAAGCCGATCTCCTGGCCGCAGATCAGGCCGTCGCCAGCGCTCAGGCGGCCGTCAGCAAGGCCCAGCGCGACCTCGATGAACTGCTGAACGGCCCCTCTGAGGCGGAGCTGGCTGCCGCCGAGCAGGCCGTCGCCTCGGCCCAGTCAACCCTGGACACGGCCCACGCGAAGCTAGCCACCCTGGTTCAGAGCCCCTCTCCCGCCGAGATGGCCTCAGCCCAAGCAGCCGTGACCACCGCCGAGCAGTCCGTCGCTTCGGCCCAGTCGACCCTGGCCTCGGCCAGGGCCAAGCTCTCCCAGCTCCAAAGCTCCCCCTCGGCCGCGGAGACGGCAGCGGCCGAGGCGGCCCTCACCGCCGCCGAGGTCAGCGTCGGCACCGCCGAGAACACGGTGAACAGCGCCGAGACTGCCCTAGACTCCGCGGAGGGGGCCCTGAGGGCGGCCGGCGGCGCCTACTGTGACGCTATCGCTGACGTCGGCCTTACTGACCCCCTCTGTCCCTTCTCTCAGGTGCCGCTGGAGCAGGCATCCGTCGACCGTTTGCTCGACGACCTCAGCAACCCCGCCAAGGACATAGTAATCGACCCGGAGTGCGAAGAGGGCCCCGTACCGGCCCTCTGCCCTACCCTTCACGACATGATCCAGGCGCTGCTCAGCGCCAATAGCTCCTACGTCTCCGCCCAGAACGCCCTCACCAATGCCGAACTGAATCTGAAGGCGGCAGAGGCCTCCCTAACCTCTGCCCAGGCCAACCTCGATGCCCTGAGCGACATCCCAAGACCCGATGACCTCCGGGCCGCCGAGGCGGCTGTCACCGCCGCCGAAGAGGGCTTGGACGCGGCCGAGGCCAACCTCAGGTCGGCCCAGGTGCGCGTGGACGAACTGGCTCCCTCTCCAGAGGACTTGACGGCAGCGCAAAGCGCCGTCGATTCTGCCGAAGAGAGCCTCCAGGCGGCAGAGGCGCGATTGCAGGAGCTCCAGGAGGGCCCGGACACGGGCGATATCCAGGCGACGGAGGACGCCCTGAGGAGCGCCGAGGCCAACCTGAACGCCGCCATAGCCAAGCGCGACAAGCTCGTGGAGGGCGCCGACCCCGACGATGTCGACCTCCAGGTGCAGCAGGTTCGCCTGGCCGAGATCGCCGCCAGCGAAGCCCGAAGAGCCCTTGACGAGGCTACCCTGAAGGCCCCTTACGACGGCTCCGTGGCCAGCATTGACATCGAAGTCGGCGATCTCGTCAGCTCCCAACTCCCTGCCATCACCCTCCTGACGCCGGGCGCCCTGAAAGTCCACCTCACCGTGGGCGAGACGGACCTGCCGAGCCTTCGCCAGGGCATGGTGGGGCTCATGATCTTCGATGCCCTCCAGAACAAGCCCTTTCCTGTAGTGATCACGGCCATGGGTCTGGAGCCGGAGGTGGAGCAGGGCATCGTGACCTATGCGGTGGAGGCCGCTCTGATCGGGGTTGGGGAAGACGCGGCCAGCCGGCCGGTGCCGGGGATGAACGGCTCGGCGGTGCTCGTCACTGAGGAGCGCAAGGATGTCCTAACGGTGCCTAACCGCGCCATCCGCCGTCGTGGGGACGAGGTAGTGGTGGAGGTGATGGTGGACGGCAAGACGGAGATCCGCCCGGTCCAGACAGGCCTGAGCGACAACGACAACAGCGAGGTTGTCTCAGGGCTGGAGGAAGGGGACCTGGTCGTGGTGCCGGGCACCGCCGGGGCTAACCAGGGGCAGGAACAGGAGGCCCTCCCCGAAGGGATCCGCTAGTCATGGCCATGATCCGTCTGCGAGGGGTCAGCAAGGTCTACCAGATCGGCTCCATGGCCGTGCATGCCCTGCGCCCCCTGGACCTGGAGGTAGAGCGCAGCGACTTCGTGGCCATCATGGGCCCGTCGGGGTCCGGCAAATCCACCCTCATGAACATCCTGGGCTGCCTGGACAAGCCCACCAGCGGCTTGTACGAGCTGGACGGCCTGCCCGTGAGCTCCTTCGGCGAGGACCGGCTGGCCGAGGTGCGGAACCGGCGCATCGGCTTCGTCTTCCAGAGCTTCAACCTGCTCCCGCGTCTTCCCGCCCTCCAGCAGGTGGAGCTGCCCCTCATCTACCGGGGTATCCCCCGCCGGCGCGAGCTCGCTGCCCGCGCACTAATGGAACTGGGGCTGGGCGACCGCATCCACCACCGGCCCACGGAGCTATCTGGTGGCCAGCAGCAGCGGGTGGCCATCGCCCGCGCCCTGGTGAGCAACCCCTCCCTCATCCTGGCCGACGAGCCCACCGGGGCCCTGGATACCGCCACCAGCCACGAGATCATGGAGGTCCTCAGCCGCCTCAACCAAGAGCGGGGCATGACCATCCTTTTGGTAACCCACGAGACCGAGATAGCGGCCTATGCCCACCGCACCATCCGTCTGCGCGACGGCGCCATAGCGGGCGACGAACGCAACGGCTCCCGCCGGCCGGTCCGCTTGGGAACCTCGCCATGAACGTCCTCGACACCATGGGCACGGCGCTCCAGGCGCTCGCAGCTAACAAGCTACGCTCATCGCTCACCATGCTGGGCATCGTCATCGGCGTGGGCGCTGTCATCGCCCTCATGGCGGTGGGGCAGGGAGCACAGCAGGACATCACCCACCGCATCCGGGGGCTGGGCACCAACCTCCTCTTCATCCGGCCTGCCCCGGTGGAGACCGGCGGCGGCTTTGAGGGGGAGGCGCTTACCCTGGTGGACACCGACGCCGAAGCCATCGATGACCCGGGGCGCTTCCCCTACGTCGACGGCGTCACTGCCCAGACCATCATCTTCACCGCAGCCTATTCCTACCGCGGCAAGGCCGTTCACGCCCCCTCCGTCGGCGTAAACCCCAACTACGAGTACGTGCGGGAGTTCTACGTCGAAAAGGGCAACTTCATAACCGAGGCCGACGTGGACCGCAAGGGGCTGGTGGCGGTGTTCGGCAGCCGCACCGCCGAAGACCTCTTCGGCGACAAGGATCCTGTCGGCGAGGTGGTGCGTCTGTCAGTAGGAGCCGGCCGCTTCTCCATCAGTTTCACATTCCGCGTCATAGGTGTCATGGAGCCCAAGGGCGCGACCAGCACAGGCGACGAGGATCAGTTGGTCTTGCTGCCTCTGCCGACGATGCAGGCGCGCATACCCTTCCTGCGCAACCCCAAGGGCCTCAGCAACATCGCTCAGATCACCGTGCGCCTCAGGGACAGGAAGTACATGGAGCAGGCCAAGGACGACATCAAGCAACTGATGCTGGACCGTCACGGACAGGAGGACTTCTTCATCCGGAGTCAGGAGGACCTCATCTCCACCGTCACGGACGTCTCTCAGACGCTCACCATCCTGCTGGGGAGCATCGCCGGCATCTCCCTGGTCGTCGGCGGCATCGGCATCATGAACATCATGCTGGTGTCGGTGACGGAGCGGACGCGGGAGATCGGCATCCGCAAGGCGGTAGGGGCCCGCCGGCGGGACATCATGATGCAGTTCCTCATCGAGGCGGTGACAGTGACCCTGGTCGGTGGAGCTGTAGGGATAATCCTGGGTATGGCAGCCGCCCAGGCCGCCAACGGCCGTACCATCGGCGACCGCGAGCTGAGCACCCTGGTGACGCCGCTCTCAGTAATACTGGCCTTCGGCGTATCGGCGGGGGTTGGCCTCTTCTTCGGGATCTACCCCGCCTTCAGCGCCTCCCGCCTCAACCCCATCGAGGCCCTACGCCACGAATAGGGCCGCGCCTCGTCAGTGCTTCGAAAATGCCGCTGTCCTTGGCCTCATGTCCTTCGACAGGCTCAGGATGCCCTATGCACTATGTTCTGCCCTCCCTAGCGACAGATCGTTCGGCACCCCGAGCTTGTCGAGGGGCCTACAGGTGCTGCCCGTACCAGTCGAGGGCCTCCCGGACGGAACGTTCGAAGGGCTGTCCCTGGTAGATGTCGTAGTGGCGGATGCCCTCGATGACGACGAGGTTCTTGGGAGTGGAACGCTCCACGCTTGCCCTTTGCCGTCAAGATCGTAGCGCCTAGGCCTTCAATTCGCGCCGGAAGACCACCTCATTGAAGTTGAGGCGTGCCATGTTAAGACGTTCAGTGACGTAGTTGACCGTCTCCACCCGGTAGAATTCCCACCCGTCCGTCGCATGCCGGGCGATCAGCGCTTGAAGCTGGCTGGCGACTTCCTGGCTTGTCGCCGAAGAGACCATTGGTGACTTCAACTGCGCGATGAAGGGTACAACTCGATATTCGTATGCCACCGGGACGCTCCTTTCGAACGAGCGCGCTGGCCGCCGAGATTGTACCACCACGCACAAGCCGCCACAAGCTGCGTTCTACGGGGCCTGGTTCGCCGGGGCCTTCTCACCAGACCTTTATGCGCCCTTCCTCCCCCTCGGTGCCAGCCGCTCCGCAGGAACGCACGAGCCCGTCGAGCGCCTGGCCGAAGTTGCCGACCAGCGGCTTAATCGCCTCAGAGCCCTTATTACCGCCATTGGCCGCCTTGCCTGCCGCCTCCCACGCGAACTCCACCAGCTTCACCTGGACTTCCGATGGCAGTTGTCTTAGCTTCATGGTTAGCCCCTTTCCGAGCGGTTCCGCTCTTGCGGGTACACTAACCCGTTTGGCCCCGCAACCCCCAGCCTGTGTTGGCACGGTCATCTATCGTCCACGACGCCGTACCACCGAGAGCCCGGCCACGTTTGTAGATGGTGGGCGCGGGCACCTCAAGAATCAGCACAGATCCCCGCCCGCGGTTCCGCCTACAAATACCTCTCGTACCAGTCCAGCGCCTCCTGGACGGAGCGCTCGAAGGGCTGCCCCTGGTAGATGTCGTAGTGGCGGATGCCCTCGATGATGACCAGCTTCTTGGGCTCGCCGGCCTTCGCGTAGACAGAGCGGAACTCGTCCGCCGGCG
>Ga0315280_10010688_pt1 | contig 11449 bp, 9 predicted proteins | sample YL17G06_40_MG_FD_203697 | JGI IMG/M metagenome (GOLD analysis project Ga0315280, IMG submission 203697) | Sediment microbial communities from Yellowstone Lake, YNP, Wyoming, USA - YL17G06_40 | ecosystem: Environmental > Aquatic > Freshwater > Lake > Sediment | place: USA: Wyoming | collected... | reverse complement strand
ACTACACCCGCCTAAAAATCGCTTTGCAGGAAGAATGTAGTTTCAAATATGCTATAATATCGGTTGTGATTGGACATCATATTCGAAACAAGCGGCGGTTTTAGAAGGAGTAGCTATGAAGATGGATGCAAAATATAGCAGGTTAATCGAAACTTGCCTGACGGCAGTCAAGAATCGGGTCTATGTGCTTCTATCCCTGTTACTGCTTGTGTCATTTATAGTTATTCTGGTTGATAAAAGCGCAACAGGACTGCGTCCGGTTTTTGCCTCAGAAGACAAGAAAGCAGATGCTAATCAACCATCTGTGCAACAGCAAAAGGACCCAAACGAAGGAAAACCATCGCGTCCTGACCATAAACATCCTGCCTTCAGAGAGCGTGTTAAAGAGCGTATCGAAATGGTTGCCGAGCAAATCCAGGCACGAGATGTCAACGACCCCAATGTTCTAAAGGCGATGCGGATAGTGCCCCGGCACGTTTTTGTCCCCTCTACTGAACAGCGCTACGCATACGCCGACTACCCGCTTCCGATTGGCCTGGGACAGACCATCAGTCAGCCCTATATCGTGGCCTTTATGACCGAGGCACTGAAGCTCAAACCCAACTCTAAGGTTCTGGAAATTGGCACCGGCTCCGGTTATCAGGCCGCAGTCTGTGCCGAGATAGCCCAGGAGGTATATACAATCGAGATTCTGGAAGAACTTGCCAACTCTGCTAAGGAACACCTGAAGGAACTTGGCTACAAGAACGTATTCGTTAAAGCCGCCGACGGATATTTCGGCTGGAAAGAGAAGGGACCCTTTGACGCCATAATCGGCACAGCCGCAACCGGCCGTGTGCCTCCGCCTTTGCTTGAACAGTTGAAACCGGGCGGGAGAATGATTCTGCCATACGAGGACGACATCGGCTTTCAATATCTGGTCTTAATTACCAAGGATGACAAAGGCAACATACGCAGGAAAAATGTTATGCCGGTCCGCTTTGTGCCGATGACAGGCCAGGTCCAGAAGCCCGAAACCGAATCAAAGAAATGACGCCGGGGGATTCCCCCGCAGTATCTTGGGCGGGGTGCTTAACACGTCAGGTGCAACGCGGCGGCGACGTTTACACCTGCCTGTATTAATTCATTAAACCGCTCAATGGCTTTGTGGGTATCAAGTGCTTCCAGTTGAATGTCGTGCTGTTCTAAAGATTGCCGGGTTTTCTCGGACACCTTCATAAACCCTGATGCTCCGCAGCCGACCACAAGAACCGAAGGTTTGGCTGCAATTACAGGTTGCAGGTCCTCGGCAGATAACAGATGCCCTTGTTTTCTCCACCAGTTTGGGTGTACGGAGTCGCCGAGGATAAGACAATCGCTGTTGTAGCCAACTCCATCTATAACGATTTCGCCGAATTGGTATGAATCAATGTGCATTTGTAAAAAGGTATTTCTGTTGCCAAGAAAAACTTATTAGGACCACTAATTAACTTCGACTTTGATTAAAAACCTGCAACGAGTCTTACAAAAGCATTGCTGTCACTTTTAGTTAAAACACCGGCCTCTTTACCTCCCGCTAATACCGCATTAGTCCGGACCTTCCAACTCTGGTCTTTGAATAGTTCTTCCAGTTCCGGCCGGGAAAATTTATATCCGATTTTTCGCAACTGCCAGACACACCACGCCCGCATATCGACATTACTGCAGGTCAGGGCCTTTTTAAGCAATTCTGCAGATTGACCCTCGAAATAAGGCGAGATGCCGAAAGGCTCAAAACTCCTGTCTTCATCTGCCGCCGACAGCATTATTTCAAAAAACTCTTCAGCAATCTGCCTGTCACCGTAAAACCCAGCGAGCTCACGCAAAGGATACAGCACTCTATCAGGGCTATCGCGAAACAGACCATAAGGCGTCTTTTCTGCATGTGGCTGCCAATTACGTGCCTTATCTAAATAGGATTTAATTACTCTGCGAGTCTGGGTTGTCGGCAGCAAGATTAACCCATTGAAAAGCTGATTGTCTTCGAGCAAGTCAGAGACCTCTCGATTCTGGATATAATCCAGGAATCGGTCTGCTGCCTCATTGGGCTCGGAAATACACGCCAGCGCACCAATAATCTCATCTGCTCTGGCTGGTATATCCAGATAGGTTCTTGGATGCTTCGCCTGCTCATCTTCTTTCTTGTCAAACTCGCTCTGCATTTTGGTTTGTAAAAGCTCCTCCAACTTTTCTTTTGCCGTCGAGTCCCCCAACCTTGCTCTGGCAACCAATGCCCTCTCACTATCCGGCTCATCCAAAAAGCCAGCGATAATACCCGCTACATCCCTGCCGCAGCCATTCATCGCAAGAACCAAATCGCCATCATTCAACCTCACTTTCTCTAATCGGGCCATTTCTTCTTCGCTTGCCCCTTTTCCAGGCCAAAGTGGCGGTATCCCCCAGTAGTCTGCGAATTCTTTGTTCTTTAGCTTCTGCAAAAGGGCCGGCAAATCTTCGGGCATAACCAAACCTAACAGCCGGTGAATAGCCGTTTTGCTAAGCTCCTTTGCTTCAAACATGCTCATCACCTCCTGGTATGCTTCGTTGGGGTCGGGCAGGATTACCCTGCGGTCAACGGTCTTAAATTCTCTGAACTCCAGGTCTATGCTATTAGCGAGCAAAGGCGTCAATGCTATGAATAGCACCCAATATACTACTACGAAGGGAGCTATGAGTCTGAGACATTTGTTTCTAATGGCTGCAACGTCGGGCTTTCTACTAAAAAGCCGAAGCATCGTCTTGAAAACCGACCCTTCATTGGGCTTAACTACAGCCGTAGCGGCATCGGCCAAAACGAAAGCAATCATTGGCAGATAGTGAATATACCGATATCCGCTCGCCAGAATCGTCGCCGAGCCCAAAAATGTTGCGACCAGAACCAGCCGGACAATCCTGTATCTCAATAGCCACCAGGCAACTGTTATAATCACCCACGCTAAAATACTGACAAGTATGCCCACATTTACACACCTTTGCCACGATGCCCACCATACAAAATATTCGGCATACAACACAGTAAACGCTGCTATGCCTCCTACACCAAGAGACACGAGGACTCTCAAATACCAGAACTTCCAAAATGCCTTTTTTTTAAGGCCCAACCCCAACAGTGCTACCGGCCCAGCCAGGAACAGAACCGCGAGCATCGGCTCGTATTCAATGTATTTTAGCCCTGGAATGGGCCTTAAGGCATCAATATAAGAAAAGCAGCAGAAATCCTCCAGAATCGATACCAAAAAGAATCCTTTAACGATACAGAAGTAACTCACACAGCCGACTATAAATAATAAAATGTCGAGAAACTTGAGCTTGTTTCTTTCACCAAAGCCTCGCACCGCTGAGATAAGCAGGAATATCGCACAACCCCACAGGAACGCAATAAACATTTCGCCTGAATGCACCGCCGGATGCACAGTGAGAGACACAGTTCGTTCCTCTTCCTTTTTTTCTTTCTCGTCCGTGTTTTTGCTTTTCTCCGCCGGTTTTTTGCGTGATGCCATCAGAGCACACAACTGGAGCCGATTATTCCTGGCCTGCTCTTTAGCGAGGTTAACTCTCTGTAGTTCCAGACCGAGCGGGTGTTGCCAGTGTCCGAAAATACATGGTCCCGAAAAGAACATTAGATTTTTTAAGGAAATCGCGCGCAGCTCTCCGTCGCGAAGCTGACGCTTCTGCATCTCAGCCAAAGCATCGGTGATGCGCATACCTTTAGCCGTATCACCATCCGTAAATGCTGCGCTTGCCCACCAAATTAATTGTTTCCAGATATCAGAAGTAACTGGGTTGTATGAGATAGAGAACCCTAATTCCATCAGTAGGAACCGACCTAATTTTGCTTTATTCGCTATGTTTATCGCTCGCCGTCTATAACTGTTGTAAGGCAAATTATATTCGTGACACCTATTAGCATATTCCAACTCTTCGAGAGCAGTATCAATGTCATTGCCGTGTCTGTCTGCCAAAAGGAAATAGCACTTTATGTAATGGTAATTTGCATTGTCCGGCTCTAAAGCGATGAGTCTTTCCACAAATGTAAGTGTAACTTGTGGGTCAACTGCACGGCCATCCTCACAAAGATATCGGACAAGCTCGAACAAAAGAAATTTGTTATCAGGGTATTCTATGAGTTTCTCGGCAACTGCCTCGATTCTTTCGTCCGCTTCACGATGGAACCGGCCCAGGCACACCTCCACAACTGCTGCTGCTTCCGGGTCTTCTTTCGCCACCTTACGCGGGATAAAAGGCCCGCATATTTTCATCGAGTGGTCTTCATATTTAATATGCCTGTGAAGGGATGAGTATTCCCGCCAGATCAGACCCAGGTTTTCTCGCTGCCACAACCCCAAGCCCACACAAACAGCAATTACAGCAACCCAAATTGACGTTCTAAGTTTCACAAAGATTTCTCAAAAGCACTACGATGTTATTATACACGTTTGGTAAAAGTTAAGAAAAATATCTCAAAGATTCAGCATTCCTTTCGACGAAATTGATACTCATAATTTGTGGCTAATGCCGCGTCTATCGTCCATCGTATTTCGTATATGTTTGCATCCTGCTTCAGACGAATCGTCTTTTGTCCTTGTCCTTCTGTGCCTGTCTTTGAATGGTGTTCGGTGGCGTTCTATGGGCGAGGGGAGGCGTCAATCAATTTAAGGGCCTGGTCGATGAAGATTTCGCCGGTCATTTCCCCGAGGCAGGTTCTGCTGATATAGTTATAGCGTTCAAAACTATTCCAGTCCACCTTTGTCAATATGTAGCCGAAGGCATCGTTGGTCAGACCAAAGAGCAGATTGTGCCTGCCGTGCATCTTTCGTTTCAAATAGTAGCCGATGTTCGGCAGGGCTTCACCAGGAATCGTCAGTATCTGAGCATCGCCGATGTTTACGACGTTAACCTGGGTGCTGACCCTTCCTCTTTCGTTTAGCTTGTAACCTAAAGGAGAGAGCTTGATAACAGACAGCAGAATTTCGCTTTCAAGTGGAAATTCGACGATTGTGCTTGCGCAGAATAACTTCGGGTCTTTCTGGACCGGTGCATCTGCAATGATGCCAAGGGCCTGGTCTGTAAGAAGATGTCCGATGCGTATGCACTCATCCCAGGTTCGGATGTCTTTACCATCAGGGCCCCGGCAGTCGGCGGTAACCATTCCTCCTGCTGCGCTATTAATAAAGATGCCAATACCACCGCCTCGCTCGTGTATTCGCTCGTAAAGCGGCCCTACAAAATCCGGGCAAAGAATACCCTGCTCCGGCCCGATTATTTCAGGATGACAAGCGTAGTTGACAAGAGTGGCTAACGGCTTGCCTTCGACATCGATGACCTGGATGACGTGACAACGCGGGTCAAAAAGTTTCTCTGCGTAATAATTATACGTAATTTTGCCCTTTGCTTTGCCTGTTGCTATTTTGATATGTGCCGGCTGCAACTGGCCGACTGCCTGCTTGATAGCATCGGCCAGTTTCTCACAGATATTATTCAAGTATGCAATATCAGCGGTGGTTTTCCCATCCTTGTCCGGAAAGCCATAGCAATCCGGTGCGCTATGGTTGTGCGTGGCGGCAATAAGGATGTTCTCCGGAGGGATGCTCGGAACTTGCTGGCGAACCTTATTGCAAAGGACGCTCGGGAAGCCGAGAAAGTCAGTGCTGCAAATAGCAATACGGGTATCGCCGTTTTCAAAAACCAGGGCACGCACCGTCAATTCGCCTATCTTGCGAGTGACAGGTTCAGCCGGTCCCACCCCGCCTGAGACAGGAAGAAGCGGGTCGGGTGTTACGTTACGTATGGCAATGGCAGCGCGAAACTGAGCAAATAGTGGGCCGCTGTAAAATAGATAGATTCCAGCTAACACTACGACCGATATAGCTATCAAACTACGCTGTTTTTTGTTCATAAAGTTCCTTTCATGCAAACTGTTTCCTGTTTGACCATCTAAATCGAGTTGAAATACAATACGATATACCCTTCGATTTCCATTATGATGGTGAGCAACGTCGAATCACGAACTACGAAATACGCAACACGCACAACGACTAAACGGAGCAGGAGGGATTCGAACCCCCGTCCGCCTTACGGCGGAAACGGTTTTCAAGACCGTCGCCTTAAACCACTCGGCCACTGCTCCGAATTTTTAGGAAATTGGTGGGCTAAAGTCCACCCTACAATATCTCAGTTCAAAAACGGTCATTTTTAGTCAGTTATTATATACTCGGCTCGAAAGAATTTGGTTTATTAGCAAAGTTTAGATTACTTTATAACTAAAAGGCGGTTTTTGCAAGGGGTTTCGGCGTAAGCAGACCGCTAATTAGATTTGTAAAAATTTGATGTGGCATTGCACCACAGTATGCGGTATATATTTGCATCCAAAAGAAATAACAGAACGATAATTAAAGGAGGTTTCTATGAAATCTAAAAGTGAGCAGATTCAATCGAAAAAGTCTCTAAAAGCCGACAATACGGGTTGTGAGTTGTCGAGGCGGCAGTTTCTCGGCGGCTGTGCCGCCTGCGCAGCCGGCCTTGCGGGGATATCGGCCTTGAGCGCTATACCGGCTTTGGCCCAGCCGCCGGCCAGCAGTGAAAAAGCTAAGGTCCGGCTTGTCTTCACGCACATCCCGCCGCAGACCCCGACCTGGCCAAATATCGGCTATGATTACGAAGGACGCAAGAAGGAACTGATAGAAAAGATTAGCAAAGGCTGTCCCGGCATTGAGTTTCTTCCCTCTACAGTCCAGAATCAGGACGAGGCCAAAAAACTCCTCGAAGCCGATAAGGAGGTCGATGGGTATCTTGTTTATATGATAGGCATCTGGACAGGTGCTCCCCAGGTTATTGCCGCATCCGGCCGACCAACCATTTTTGTTGACGACCTGTATGGCGGGTCGGGAGAATTTTTGGTTGCTTATTCGTCTGCCAAAAGGCAGAACCTGAAAGTGGCCGGCGTCTCATCTACAAAGTTTGACGATGTAATCCAGGCAGCTAAGTGCTTCGAGTGCATCAAGAAACTGCGGTCATCGGTAATCCTGCGGATAGGAGGTGGTTTTGGTTGTTCTGCTGAGGGAGTAGAAAAGGTTTTTGGCACCAAGGTTATGGAGATAAACTATGACCCGCTCAACGAGCTTTACAACAAAGCCGATAAAGGCGAAGCTCGCAAGTGTGCTGAGCGATGGACCAAGGAGGCGGAGAAGATTGTGGAGCCGTCGCATCAGGAAATCGAGAAGTCAGCGGCGATGTATCTTGCTATGCGCGAATTGATGAATCAAAACAAAGCCCAGGCTATTGCCATTAACTGCTTGGGCGGGTTCTACGGCGGACATATTACGGCATATCCGTGCCTGGGCTTCTTCCAGTTCAATAACGATGGTTTCGTAGGCGCCTGTGAAGGCGACCTTACATCGACTATCACGATGCTGCTGATGGGTTATCTGGTCGGGCGGCCGGGTTATATCTCCGACCCGGTTATCGATACTTCCAAAAATCAGATTATTTACGCACATTGTGTGGCACCCAGCAAGGTCTTTGGACCCAATGGCCCGACTAATGCGTATCATATCCGCAGCCATTCCGAGGACCGCAAAGGCGCTGCGATTCGGTCACTGATGCCGTTAGGTGAGATGACTACCACGATTGAGTTCAATCCGGACAATCGCAAGGTTATTTTCCATCAGGGAAAAACGGTGGCGAATATTGATGAGGATAAGGCCTGCCGAACCAAACTTGCTGCTGAGCCGAAAGGCAGTATCGACAAGCTGCTTAAATACTGGGACCAGTGGGGCTGGCACCGCGTTACTTTCTACGGCGACCTCAAACGTCCTGTCGAGCACATCTCTGCCTTGCTCGGATTTGAAGTTATAGAAGAAGCTTAGCAAACTGCTGGAAGACGCAAGACGGAAGCAAAAAGGGGAGGAAAGAAGAGAAAAAAAGGGAAAAAAGAAAATAAAAAAGTCGAAATTTAGAGGTTTTTGAGAGAAATTTTGAAAAACAGGGTGGTTGGTGGTAGTAAAAAGTGTGATTTTATAGGACTTATTTGTTTTTGGGGTAAAAATGGGGGTAAAAATTAGCAAAAATTTGCATTTTTTTGCATTTTTTTGCAAAAATGAACGTGTTTTGAGCAAAAATTGCAAGAAATTAACCGTTTTTGAACACTTTTTTTGCACTTCTTGACTTTGGGAGTAGATGAGTAACCAGAGAAAATCCGAAATTCTAAACTCTAAATCCTAAACAAATTCGAATAACCGAAATACAAAATTCAAAACAAAAAAGAAGGCACGGATTGGTCTGCCTTCTGCCCCAAAACTAAATCCGCCATACGGAGCGGCGGATAAAGACTCGCCTGCCCGCCACCGTTAGAACCCCCGCTCTTGCTTCGCAAGAAGCTGCGGGGGCCATTCGGATTCCGCAGAAGAAACGCCTCCAAACGTTGAGCTTGACAAGCGCGGAATTTCTCAATTTCCTCACTTTTTTCAATAAAAGAGGCAAAACCTACCTCAATTTTCCTTGATTAGCAACGAAGCTGAACCCATAATGTGCTGTATTAGATCTTTCGACAATTTCGTAAAGTCAACAAGTGAATAGTGTATAAGTGCTGAACTTTTAGCGTTCCTACTGAAACCGCTAAGTATTTCAAATCGGAAACGCAAGAAGTCGGTGCTCCTTTGCCTGCGGGCAACAGGGGCATCGCTTGCGTGTTTCGGGTAGGCTCTGGTGGGCCTTGAAGGAGAACAGTATGTCCGAGAGAAGCAAAAAGTGGCTGGAGGAATGGAACAAGAAGCTGGGCCGACAGAAAAAGAAAAAGCAAAAGGATTATACGGCCAACAAGTCTTCCCTCCCATTACCGGCAAACAAGGCGAAGTATTAGATGACGAGTACGATGTAGCGGTGCCCTTTTTGGTGCGCCGCAAAACATTAACAATTTTTTAAGGAGGAACACAATGTTCAAGCAAAACAGTCTTATCACAAGGTATTGTCTGGCCGTGGTTGTTATGCTGGCCCTGCTCGGCCCGCTGGCTCAAAAAGGCCGGGGCGACTTCGAACTGTGGGACGACCTCCAGCTCACGGTCAAATGGAGTCATTCTCAGGGGATTTTACACGAGAGGAGCGGCGCCTTTATCGTTCCTGGCAGTAGCGCGAGCGACCTCCGCGCCTTCGACTCCAGCACCGTGGGTATCTACGGTGGGGGCGTGGGCCACCTCGACGCCTACGACTCCAGCACCGTGAACATCTCCTCCGGCGGGAGCGTAAGCGACCGCAACCTCATCGCCTGGGACTCCAGCATCGTGAACATCTCCTCCGGCGGGAGCGTGAGCCACTCCCTCACCGCCACAGGCTTCAGCACCGTGAACATCTCCGGCGGGTCTATTGGCGACCTCTATGCCTCCGGCTCCAGTGTTGTGGACATCTCGGGCGGGAGCGTGAGCACCCTTGAGGCCTCCGGCTACAGCGTGGTTACCTTCTACGGTCAGAACTTCAGTGTCGGCGACGGGCTTTTACTGTTTGGTGGCCGCGTGGTGGGGAAAGGGAACCTGAGCGGTGAGTGGTTTGATGGGACGCAGTGGGTGATGAACATCTCTGCCAACATTTTCACAGCGATGGTCATGGCGATTTCTGAGCCGGCGAATAAACCTTACCCATTTTGTGCCAAACCTTCTCGTATGGATTTTAACGGCGACTGCAAGGTTGACTTCTTCGACTTTGCAATAATGGCATCATCCTGGCTGGAGTGTAATCTTGTGCCAGAAAGTGCCTGCTGGGAATGACCTGAACCTGCCACAGTCTTACTGCTCGGCGTTAGGAATATGGATGTTAAAGACAAGCAAGAATCCTAAATAAGGATTTTATTTCGAGGGTATTTCGATGAAATATTGGGTACAGGTGAACAAGCCGACATCCAGGGCGATAATACACGAGGAATCATGTGTTTATTGCAACGAAGGAAAGGGTTGTCATGGCGTCAGCAAACCCACATATAGTAAATGGTATTCATTCCATACATTAAACGACGCTAAAGACTATGCCCACAAAAGTGGTAAGAAGATTAAAAAGGGATGTGATTATTGTTTGCCAAATGTAGGCTATCTCTGAACCCGCCACGCTATTGCTGCTCGGCCTGGGTGCGGTGATGTTGAGAAGGAAACGCTAAACTATCTTTGTTTTCCCCTTGGATATCTGGTGTAAGGGGTTACGGCCTGGGGTTTGTGGGCGTTTTCTCAAACATAGTAATTCTGGGGCCGGTGATTCTTCTTTTTTGCCTGGCCTGGAAACACAACTGGAATATCCTGATGTTGAGTCGATGGCTCGACAACTTTACTATAAGAACCATACTTTTTTGGGGTTTTATTGCTGCTATAGTAGTTCTTAATGTTGCACGGTTGTTCTTTTCTGCTACTGCGGCACGAATGATGCCGCACCTACTTCGAGGCGCCATCGTCGGTCCGGTAAATAAAGTTCGATTATGACTCTGAACACAAATGACGGGAACTACGTTGGAATCTCGAAGTAGGTGCGGCAGAGCCAATGGACAGATAGCCGTTGTTTGGCAGGCTCTACAGTTGTTAATTCCAGTTCTGCTGGTTGTAATCCTGATGGTGATACTGCTCCGGCTCCGTGCGTCGGAGATTGGTATGGTTGAAAAGTAGTTTCATAGTTACCGGCGGCCAAAATATAGTAGCCGGCAAGACCGAACGACTGTTAACCCAAATTTTTCAAAGCCACAGAGATCACAGAGAACACAGAGAATTAAGTGGTTTTTATTAAAGAACTTACGACATTAGACATAATTTTAGCCGTTTTTCCACAAACAACAGTGTGCAATTTTTGGCTATGCGCGTAACCTCTTAAGTAGTAAAAAGTTAAGTCACATTTTCACAAAACTCATGAAATATTCGGGTTAAGCATTCACGTTAAGGCCAGCTCACAGCAGGATTTATAGAAATTTCTAAAAAATTTTCAAATTTATGGATTTTTTAGTTGACATTACACAGTTTGCATAGCATAATATGTAATGTAAGATATATAGAACGTAGATTAGGCTAATAAGCCCAAACAAAATGATTGTTGAATACCAACAAAGGAGTTCTGTATGAAATTTGAAAGTCAATTACTAAAGGGAATTGCGCCGGTGGTCGTTCTGGAGATTTTATCTCGCGGTCCAATGTATGGTTATGAGCTCGGCCAGGCCATCGAGCAGCGAAGCGGCGATGTCCTGACGCTCGGCAAAGGCACGCTGTATCCATTGCTTTACAATTTAGAGGCAAAGAAACTTGTCGCGGGCAGATGGGGGACGTCCGAATCCGGTCGAAGGAGAAGGTATTATTCCATCACCGGTGAAGGCAAGAACGAGCTTGCAAGGCAGAAGGCGCAGCTTAAGGAACTGACGGCTGGATTGAATTTTGTCTTCAGCGGAGCACTTGTGCCGGCTTAAAAGTAGAAAATT
>Ga0315280_10010686_pt1 | contig 11452 bp, 5 predicted proteins | sample YL17G06_40_MG_FD_203697 | JGI IMG/M metagenome (GOLD analysis project Ga0315280, IMG submission 203697) | Sediment microbial communities from Yellowstone Lake, YNP, Wyoming, USA - YL17G06_40 | ecosystem: Environmental > Aquatic > Freshwater > Lake > Sediment | place: USA: Wyoming | collected... | reverse complement strand
CTCCCGGCTTCGCCGCGCGGCGTTGCCGTGCTCCAGGCATGTCTGGCGGCGGCCGGGCTGGCGGTCGCCTTGGGCGGCCCGTGTCTTGGCGCCGATGACCACCCGTTTCAGAGCCTGGTCGGCCAGCTCCCGCGGTCGGCCAACGCGGTCGTGCTCTTGAACATCGAGAAGGCAAAGCAGAGCCCGATGGGGGTCCGCTTGGGTTGGAAGGAGAAGATCGAGAAGGCCTTCGAGGAGGGCCTGACGCGGGTTCCCCCGCACGCCACGCGGCTGGTGCTCGGCGCCCAGTTGGACTTCGAGAGCATGCGGCCGCTCTGGGAGGCGGCGATCCTGGACCTGAGCCGGGCACCGTCGATGGAGACCATCGCCAAGACGTACCAGGGCGCGATGGACCGCCTGGAGGGTCGCGACGCGGTGAGCTTGCCCAGCGGCGCCTACGTGGTGAAGTTGTTCCCGACGACCCTGGGCGCGGTCGCCCCGGCGAGCCGCCAATTCGCCCTGCGGTGGCTCCGCGAGGTGAGGTCGTCGGCGGGCATGCCCCTCTCGCCGTACGTCCAAAAGGCGGCCGGATATTCGGACCAGGCGGGCAGCGACATCATCATGGCCATCGATCTTGACGGGGCGTTCACACCAGAGCGGGTGTCGGCCTACGTCAATTCCAGGGAGTGGCTGAAGAAACGGGGCGTGAACCCGGGCCAGCTCGCCGGCCTGCTCTGGCGGGCCCAGGGGATCCGCCTGGGCATCCGCATCGGCGACCAGCCGCTGGGGCGGGTGGCCGTGGACCTGGCGGACGACGCCGCCTGGACCCAGCCGTTCGCCAAGCAGTTGTTGATCCAGATTCTCGAGGACGCCGGGATGAAGATCGACGACCTCGACGCCTGGAGGGTCGTGGCCCAGGGCAAGGAGATCGCCCTGCAAGGGAATTTCTCCCCGGAGGGGCTGCGGCAGGTGCTCAGCCTGGTCCAGTCCCCCGCCCCGACGGTCAACGTGGCCGGCGAGATCTCCTCCGAGGTGCCGCAGGCCAAGCAAACGGCCGATGTCGCCACGGCCTCGCAGCAGCACTTCAAAACGGTCGTCCGGTTCCTCAACGAGCTGAAGCTTGAGAAGGGGAACATGAAGACCTTCGGCCAGCACGCGGTCTGGTTCGATCGCTATGCGGCAAAGATCGGCAAGCTCCCGATCCTCAACGTGGACCCGGAAGTGGTGCAGTACAGCGCCTTCGTGGCCCAGAAACTGTGCGAGGCGTCGGAGGCCGTGCGGATGTCGGGGATCCAGGCGGGGGTGAGGAAATCGTACGTCCAGACCGGTACGCCGGACGTCTACACCTACGGCTACGCCGGCGGATGGTACGGCGGCTACGGCTACGCCCGCTATGCCCCCTATGCGGACCTCCGCTACGAAGGGGCCCAGCGGCGGATCATCCGCAAGGAAGAATACGGCGCGGCGCGGGCGACCGAGCAGGAGATCAAGGGGGACATCATCGCGGCCACCAGCGAAATCCGCCGCAGAATGACCGAGAAGTACCAGGTGGAATTCTGAGCGGCTTGACACCGGTCCGCCCGAAGGGGGATAATCAGGGTTGGAGGCCCTGCCCGAGCAGGCTCGACCGGACACGGAGATTCCGCCTGTGATCCCTTCAGGGGACCCCTTGACGTCCATGCCGGAGCCCTTTGCCCCTGCCGGCAACGCCGCTCGCTCCCCCTCGCCCATCGACCAGTTTGTCGACTGGGTGCGGATCGCCGGGGCTTGGTATGCGGCGAGTTTCATCTTCCACATGTTGCTGATGTGCGCCCTGATGGTCATCGGCACGGCGGTGGTGATGCCGGTGGAGAACGAGGCACCGTCGTTTGACGAGGCCGAACTCGAGACGCCGGTGGCGGCCTCGCCCGTGCAGCACTTCGAGCTCGAGGACGAGGCCCCGGGCCTGGACCCCTCGAAATTGGACCTTCAGAACCTGTCCCTCAATCGACCCCCCGGGCCGACCGTCGAGGAGACGGAGAACATCTACTACGACGACAGCCCGATTTTCACGGAGCGAGGAGGCGGGAGGCCGACGGTTGCTCCCGGCCCTTCCCTGGGAGGAATGGGCGGATTCAACATCGTGGGGATGGGTCCGGGAGTGGCGGTCCAAGGCCCCGGGGGCGTCGGCAGCGGAGTGGGCACGGGAACCAACCCCGGCAGCGGAGGATCCGGCATCGGCTTTGGCGGACGCGGCAGCGGGATGAAGCGGGCGATGGTCGGCGGCTACGGCGGCACCAAGCAAGGGGAACGGGCCGTGGCCCTGGCCCTGGATTGGTTTCGCCGGCACCAATTCCCTGACGGCCACTGGGGGCTGCAAACCTATACCAAGCTCTGTACCGACAAGTCTTGCACCCCGCCGGGCACGTCGAACGCCGACGTGGCCGCGACGGCCTTCGGTCTCCTCCCCTTTTTGGCCGCCGGCCAAACCCCCGATCCCAAGACCCATTACCATGACGTCGTGCGGCGCGGGCTGGCCTGGCTGATGCGCAACCAGGCGGCCAACGGCGATCTGGCCCCCGGTTCCGCCTCGCACATGTATGCCCACGGCCTGGCGGCGATCGCGGTGTGCGAGGCGTACGGGATGACCAAGGATCGGACCCTCGGCCAGCGGGCCCAATTGGCGGTCAATTTCATCCAGTGGGCCCAGAATCCGGACAGCGGCGGCTGGCGCTACGAGCCGCGGACCGACGGGGACACCTCCGTCGCCGGCTGGCAGATCATGGCCCTGAAAAGCGGTCAAATGGCCGGCCTCTCCGTCGATTCCAAGGCCCTCGAAGGCGCCAGGAAGTGGCTCAAGTCGGCCTCGGGGGGAAACTACGGCGGCCTGTTCGGCTACGTCTCCAAGAACCCAACCACCACGACGATGACTTCCGTGGGGCTCCTCTGCAGCCAGTACCTCGGCGTGCGGCGCGGCGATCCGCTCTTGAGCGAGGGCGTGGCGTACCTGATGGCCAATCTCCCCGACAACAAGACCCGCAACCTCTATTACTGGTACTACGCGACCCAAGTGCTCCACAACGTCCCGGGCCCGGAATGGGACGTCTGGAACCGGCGGATGCGCCGGGCCCTGATTGAGACCCAGGTGCAGGAGGGATGCGCGCAGGGAAGCTGGAACGTGACGCAGCAAGGGGTGACCGCTTCGGACTACACTCAGTCGGGCGGTCGGATCATGTCGACCAGCCTCGCCTGCCTGACCCTGGAAGTCTATTATCGCTTCCTGCCGCTGTACAAGCTGGACGCGGAATCCCCGCCGGAGAACATCTCCGTGATCCAGCCGGGGATTGCCCCGCCGCCTTTGGGAAAGCCGTAGCCGCAGCGGTGGCGGCGCGCCATGGCCTTGTCCACGACTTGCCGGACCTTCAGCGGCCGCCGCTCATCCTCCCGTAAAACAGCGTGAAGGAACCACAAAACAACGACTCCAGTGCTTCACGAGACCGCCGTTTCCTCCGCAGCGGGATGCACGGCGATTTGTTCGGGTTCGGGCAGCCTTACGTCGGGACCGCTGTCCAGGGGCAGGCCGTGCATCTTCAGCCAGCGGTAGCGGCGGACCCAGTAGAAGCGGACCGGGATGAAAATGTCGACCACTTCGTCGGCGATCAACAGCCCGCCGAGCACGGGGGCGGCCATGGCCGAGATCACCTCGTGGCCCACGCCGGAGGCCCAGAGCATGGGGGCCAGCGCGATGATCGCCACGCCCTCGGTCAAGAGCTTGGGGCGGAGCCGGTGCACGGCCCCCTCGATCACCGCCTGCCGCAGCTCGGCCAGGGAGCGGATCTTCTCCAGGCCGCCGCGCTTCTCCAGCGCCTCGCGGAGGTACACGAGCATGATGATCCCCGTCTCCGTGGCCATGCCGAAGCAGGCGATGAAGCCCACCTGCACGGCCACGCTGAAACGATCGCCGAGCAGCCAGAGCAGGAACACGCCGCCCACCAGGGCCTCGGGCACGGCCATCATCATCAGCACCGCGTCGACGAAGTCGTGGTAGGTCAGGTAGAGAATGACGAAGATCAACAGGAGGACGGCCGGGAAGACGACCTGCATGGTCTTGCGGGCGCGGACCTGGTTCTCGAACTCGCCGCTCCACTCGATGTACATGCCCGGCGGGAGCTTGACCTTCTGGTCCACGACCCGCTTGGCCTCCTCCACGAAGCCGACGACGTCGCGGTCCTGGACGTTCAATTGCACGTAGCTGCGGAGCATGCCGTTTTCGCTCTTGATCATCGCCGGGCCTTGCTCGATGCGGACGTCGGCGACCATCGAGAGGGGGATTTGCAGGGGGCCGGCGCTGGGCGAGCCGTTGCCCATCGACAACGCCGGGGAGCTCACGGCGCGGCCTCCGTTCATGCTGCCGCCTCCGGCCACGCCGCCGCCTCCGCCCATGGCACCGTTGGAGCCGGCGGCGCCGGGCATTGCTCCCACGGCCGCATTGACCAGGAGGTTCTTGACACTTTCTTCATCCTTGCGGAAGGCGCGGGCATAGCGGATGCGGACGGGGAAGCGCTCGCGGCCTTCGACGGTCATGGTAATGGCCTTGCCGCCCAAGGCGGTTTCGATCACGTCCTGGACGTCGCCCACGTTGACGCCGTAGCGGGCCGCCTTCTGGCGGTCGATGACGATCTCCAGATAGCCCTTGCCGCCCTGGCCGGTGACCTGGTCGGGGACCACGCCCACGGCCCCGCGGACCTGCCTGAGCACCTCGGCGATCTCGTCGGAGACCTTCTGGATCTGGTCCAGGTCGCTGCCGAAGACCTTTACGCCGATCGGCGTGCGCACGCCGGTGGCCAGCATGTTGATGCGGTTGATGATGGGCTGAGTGAAGATGTTGGCCCAGCCGGGCACCTGGATCGAGGCTTCCAGCTCCTTCACTAGATCGGGGGTATCCTTCGAGCGGCTTTCCTTGGAGTTTTTCCATAGGAAAAGATGCGGCGCCCAGGCGGCGTCGAGCTGGGCGCGGAGGGACGTGAGCGTTTCCTGCTCGCGCTCGGCGTGGGTCTGCTCGCGCTCGGCGTGGGTCTGCTCGCGCTCGGCGTGGGTCTGCTCGCGCTCGGCGTGGGTCTGCTCGCGCTCGGCGTGGGTCTCCTGACCCCGCCGAGAACGGGGACCGGAGGTCTCCTCTCGTTTTGGGACAGCTTCGGTGGGTCCGTGTGCGGGGTCGGGAGACCCGCGCACAGCGCGTGTGCCCTCAGCCGGGCTCTCTCCCGGTGGGAGAGGGGGCTCGGCCCAGAGCCCCTGGCTTTTTGCCTCTTTGCGGAGTTCCTCGATCGCGTACCAGTCGTAGGCGGCCACCGCATAGTCGAAGATCTCGTAATCCAACTGCCGCACCTGCTCGCGCCAGTGCGCGTCGCGCCGCTTTTCGATGAAGTCGAACATCTCGGTGAAGAGCGTCGGCCGCTCGCTCCCCAGGACGTTCATCACTCCCAGGTACGCTTCGTAGAGGGGATGGAATTGCGCCGTCAGCAGGTCGGGGTTGAGGTCGACCTTCTTCTCGGCCGCCAGCTTCTCGGCGATCCGCTGGACCAGCCGGTTGACGTCCGCCTGGCCCGGCCCTGCGGTAACGGTCGCCGCGAACTCCTTCTCCAGTTGGGCGGCGACGCGGTCGGTGTCGGACTCGGAGACGGGCCCCAGGAGCCGGCCCGCCTGCTGCCAGCGGCCGGCCAGCTCGGCGACGAACTCGCGGAGCAGTTTCGGGCCGAGTGTCGCCTCGAACTCGCGGCAGCGCTGGAGCACCAGCTCGCGCATCGCCTCGTCGAACCGCGTCACGGCATTCATCGTGGCCGCATCGAGCAGGGCGCGGCGATCGGAGTCCCGCTGGATGGGCTCGATCAGGCTCCGCTCCTGGAGGGCCGCCAGCACGACCGCGGTCTGCCGTTCCGCGTCCTTGTAGTAGAGCTTGCGCCGGGGCCAATACTCCCTGGGCCGCAGGGTGATGATCGACTCCACCATGTCCAGCGGCGAGGGATCGGTGGGCGTGTCGGCCCGGCCCGCCTTGCCCACGACCATCTCCACTTCGGGAAACCGCCGCAGCATCGAGTCGCGGGCCTTGAGGTCGTCGGTGGCCTGGGTGACCGAGAGGCGCGGGGAGGTGATCGGCATGTCGAGGATGCTCCCTTCGTCCAGCGGCGGCATGAAGTCGGTCCCGATCCTGCCGAAGTTGTAGGCCCACAGGGCCAGGGCCGCCAAGCTTGCGAACGACACGACTTGCCAGTGCCACCCCGCGATGAAGACGATCGTAAAGAACATCGTGACCGCCACCACGACGAGGAAGCAGACGTGCCAGGGGATCCCCACGACCGCGTCGAGCGGGAACAAGCCGGCCCCCACGATCAACAGGGCCGAGAACGACCACATCGCCAGGTTGCGGCGGGGCATGAGCCAGGTCAGCCAGGGCTTGTAAATGCCGATCAGGTTCCGCACCAGCCAGCTTTCGTCTTCGCTCCGCAGCCGGCCCTTGATGAACGTGGGGATCATCGCCGGCACCAAGGTGATCGAGAGGATCGCCACGCCGACCATGGCGAAGCTCTTGGTGAAGGCCAGCGGGTGGAAGGTCTTTCCCTCCCGGCCGCTCAGGGCGAACACGGGGATGAACGAGATGAGGATGATCATCACCGAGAAGAAGATCGGCCGGCCCACCGTGCGGCACGCCGGGATCACGATTTCCCGGATGTCGCCGGTGATCTTGCGGTGGCCGAAATGGGCGGTCAGGTGGTGGGTGGCGTTTTCGACCATCACGATCGCCTGGTCCACGAGGATGCCGATGGAAATGGCGATCCCCGAAAGCGCCATGATGTTCGAGGCGATGCCGAAGTACCGCATGAGGATGAACGACACCAGGCCGGCCAGGGGGAGCGTCATGCAGATCACCAGCGCGCTGCGGAAGTGCATGAGGATCAAGAGGATCGCCACCGAGGCGATGATCATCTCTTCGGTGAGCGTCCCCGTGATCATCTCGATCGCCCCGTGGATCAACCGCGTGCGGTCGTAGAAGGGGACGATCCGCACGCCCTCGGGCAGCCCCGCCTGGAGCTGCTCGATCTTCTCCTTGATCCGCCTGGTCACGGCCAGGGGGTTCTCGCCGTGCCGCATCATCACCACCGCGCCGACCGCCTCGTTGCCGTCCTTCTCCAGCACGCTGCGGCGGAACTCGGGGCCGAGGCTCACGGTCGCGAGGTTGGAGACGTAGATCGGCGTGCCTCTTTCCGGGTCGGCCTTGACCACGATGTCCTCGATGTCCTTGGTGTTGCGGATCCAGCCCACGCCGCGGACGATGTATTCGGCGTTCCCTTTCTGGACCGTCTTGCCGCCGACGGCGGAGTTGGAGCGGGCCACGGCGGAGAAGAGCTCTCCCAGCGTCACGCGGTAGGCGCGGAGCCTGGTCGGATCGACGTCGATCTGGTACTCGATGGGAAACCCGCCCACGGAGGCCACCTGGGCCACGCCGGGCACGGAGTTGAGCTGGTAGCGGACGTACCAGTCCTGGATCGCGCGGAGCCGGCCGAGGTCGTAGCCTTCGCCCTCGACCGTGTACCAGAAGATCTGGCCCAGGGCGGTGGCGTCGGGGGCGAGGTACGGCACCACCCCCGGCGGCAGGAAGGTGCTGGCCAGCGTGAGTCGCTCCAAGACCCGCTCGCGGGCGAAGTAGAAGTCCACGTTGTCCTCGAAGATGATGTTGATCATCGAGAAGTTGAACTCGCTGGAGCTGCGCACCGCCTTTACCCCCGCCAGACCCTGGAGGTTCACCGACAAGGGATAGGTGATCTGGTCCTCGATCTCCTTGGGGCTCCGCCCCATCCAATCGGTGAACACGATCACCTGGTTCTCCGATAGATCGGGGATGGCGTCGACCGGCGTGTTGATCACCGCGTAGACGCCCCAGACGATGACGCCCAGGGCCAGCAGGATCACCACGAAGCGGTTGCGGACGGAGAATTCGATGATTTTCTCGATCATGGGGCAAGCTTCTTCAGGGTTTCCTCAGGGGCGTTCTTGGCCTTCCCGGCGCACCCCTTGCAGCAGAGGAACACCGGCCGGCCGCGAAGGGTGATCTTGTAGGGTACTCCCATGGACCCCAAGGGCTTGCCGGTGATCGGGCAGGTGCGTTGCGCCAAGGCCAGCTCCCTGTCCTCCGCCGGCAACTCGGCGATGTTCTTCCGCTCCTCGGCGGAGGGCTCCTTGGGCTGCGGCTGGGCCTCCGGCTTGGGCCCGCCCGCGGGGGCCTGCCCCGGCTGCGGCCGGGAGCTGGGAGCGGCGGGGGCGGCCCCGCGGCCGCCGCTCTCCGATCCGCCGCTGGCGCCGAAGTAGGTCGAGGCCGCGGCCGGGTTGAGCCGCGTCTCGGCGTCGATCAGGAAGGCCCCCGCCGCGGCGATCCGGTCCCCCGGCTCGAGCCCCTTGACCACCGGGTAGTAGTCTGCGCTGCGGCCTTCTTGCTGGAGTTCCACGCGGGGCCCAAGCTCCACTTCCACCCCTTCAAACACTCCCGGCTCGCGCTCCACGTAAACGACCTTCTTGGTGCCGCTGTCGACCACCGCCCGCTCCGGCACCGCAAGAAACCGGTAGTGCGGCGGACTGCCGGCGGCGCCGGAGGCCGCCAGCACGACCGGCGCCTTGGAGTGGGCCAAGGACGTGAAGGGCTCGACGGCCTCCAGCGGCGTATCGAGGCGCACCGCGGCGAACATCCCCGGGCGCAGCTCGTGACGGGGGTTTTCCAGCTCGAAGCGGACGCGGTTGGTGCGGGTGGCCGCGTCCAGCTTGGGGTAAATCAGGGCAATCCGCCCGGAAAAGACGCGGTCGGGAAAGGCCTCCACCCGGACCTCGACCTTCTCGCCGGGGTGGAGAAAAGCAAGGTCCTTCTCATACACCTCGGCCTCCACCCATACCCCCGACAGATCGGCCACCTCCAAAAGCGTCATCCCCGGTTCGACGCTGGAGCCGACCAGCACCTTCTTTTCGATCGCGTAGCCGCTTTGCGGCGAGCGGATCACCAGCCGCGTCTTGGCCTTCCCCGAGCGCGCAATCTCATCGATTTCCGGGTCGCTCACGTCGAAAAGCCGCAGGCGTTCCCGGGCGGCAGCCGCCAGATCCGCGGAGCGGGCACTGCTTAGCGCGATGAGGTACTCCTGGGCGGTGCTGTATAACTCGGGGCTGTAGATCTCCGCCAGCGGCTCCCCTTCCCGTACCGTGACGTACGTCTTGTCCACGTAGAGCTTCTCGACGTACCCTTTGACGCGGCTGACGACCCGCGAAAGCCGGCTCTCGTCATAGGTCAGGTAGCCCACCGCGGTGATCTGTTTGCTGAGCGCGTGGTACTCGACGGGCACGGTCTTGATTCCCGCCTGTTGCACCCGCTCCGGCGTGAACTGGACCCGGCCCGTGACGCCCACCGGCAGCGGCGGCGCCTCCCCTTTCTTGCGAACCGACAGGGGCATGCCGCAGATCGGGCACTGGGGCACGTCGCCGTTGGGCTCGAAGGTCGAGCGGACGACCTGCGGGTGCATGGGGCAATAGAACTCCTGCCCCGGCTCCAACTCCCGCACGGCCGCGGCCTGCGGGCGCGTCCACTTGTCCCAGTAGTTCTTGATCGTGTCCCAGTAGCCGATGAACATTCCCACGGCCACGAGGATGGCGATGAACCGCACCCGCTTCAACACCACCAGCAGCACGAGCCGCAGCTTCTGCCGCCCGGTCATGGGGGCTTGCGGCGGCGCGTCCTCGGGCCGGGGCGGGCCCGCCACGCCGGCAGCCGCCGGCAGATCAACACCCGTCGAGCCGCCTAGCCGTTCTTTGCCAGCCATAAGACTTCTCCCAGCGCCCGGCGATCGCTAGCGGGCCGCGCTGATCTTCTCCAGGTACTTGTCGGGGTCCTTCTTGATCTTGGCTTCGCATCCCTCGCAGCACAGGAACACCGTTCGGCCTTTCACCGTGACCTTGTACGGCTTCCCCATCGAGCCCAAAAGCTCGCCGCTGACCGGGCAGGTCCGCTGCTTCTCGGCCAACGCGCGGTCCTCGGCCGACAGTTCGGCCAGCCCTTCCGGACTGCCGGTCTTGGCGGCCAGGGAATCCCCATGCTCGTGCGGCTTGGCGGTCTCGGGGGACGCCGGTTCGCCGGTCGTCTTCGCCGCGGGCTTGCCCTCCGGCGAGACTGTCTTGGAACCTTTCTGCGACGCCGACCCGCTGCAGCCGGTCCAGCCGACGGCAAGCGCTGCCAACAAGCCAAATACACACACACTTCTTACGAGTGACATTGCGATTTCTCCTTCTTGGTACAGGGAGACACAACCGGGCAAACGCGCGGCCGCTAGGACTCAGACGGCCTTGGGTTCTTGGAAACGCCGGTCAGACGCCGCGGCTCGGCGCGCGGCATCTCCGTCGCGGCGGGCCGATCAGATCAGAAACCGGCAGAGCGTGCTGAGACGCTCCAGGGAAGTGGGTGCGGAAGGCGAGGACTGCCAGAAATCGCGTCCCGAGGTTGTCACCCCCGGCGAGTCGATCGCCGCGACAACCAGCCCGTCCGATGGGGCCGAAAGTGCCTTGCCGGCCTGGGGTGCGGCGGGTGCCGGCGGCGGCGTGGGACGATCGTGCCGGCACAGGCAGGGGCGGCAGCACCTACAGGAGCAACCGCAGCGCGGCGATGAAGATCGGGAAATCAACCCCGCCCGAACCGCTGCCGGACTCTTCTTGCAGCAAGACGGACCGGTCGCTGCCTGGGAGGTGGAACGCGGAGCCGGCCGGCCCACCGCACATGCGCAAGCCATCCCCACCAGGCCCTGCCAAGCAGTCATCCAGGCGGCGAGCCAAACCAGGGCTCTCGCGGCGATCGTGCGGAGTAGACGCATAGGCTTGGGCCGGAACGTGCGGGGGGAGTTTTCCCGTACTGTTAATGCTACCATTTGCGCCAAGTGGGGGCAACATTAATTTGCAGCCGGAAGTGGCTCACGAGAGTCCCACCGCAAGGAGAGGTCCACGCGTTCGCTTTATGTCTATGCGCTCTTTCGGACCCGCAACAGTCCCCGCAACTGTTCCGCCATGCGGACGGAGGGGACGAGCGGATCCCTCTTAAGGGTGCTTAGAACTTCTTCAAGCTGTTCAGCGGGTCCCAGGTCGAGGTTGAGGAACAACCACTTGCGGCCTCGGATTTCGCAACCCCCGCCCGGCGCACCCCCCAGCCACTCTTGACGCACCTTGTACCCGGCTTCCTCGGCCACGCGAAGCGCCTCCTGAAGGAGATCAACCGTGTGCATCCCAGCTTCTCCAAATCGCCAAATTTCCTATTTGGCGTATGGCGAGTGCGGATTATATCGGCTATCCCTACAGTTGCCCAGCGATCTTCGACGATACGGTCAGTAGTGAGTAAACCGTTTTGAGAATTGAAGTTAAGACACGGCCTCCCGATAAGGCAGCAGGAAACACGGTAACCGGGCAAGGCGGCGAATCTGGA
>Ga0315280_10010685_pt1 | contig 11452 bp, 13 predicted proteins | sample YL17G06_40_MG_FD_203697 | JGI IMG/M metagenome (GOLD analysis project Ga0315280, IMG submission 203697) | Sediment microbial communities from Yellowstone Lake, YNP, Wyoming, USA - YL17G06_40 | ecosystem: Environmental > Aquatic > Freshwater > Lake > Sediment | place: USA: Wyoming | collected... | reverse complement strand
GGTTGGCGGCACGCGCCCCATCCGGGTGGACGTGCGATTCGTGGCCGCCACCAATACCGATCTGGAACGCGCCATGAAGGAGGGGCGGTTCCGGCCGGACTTGTACTACCGGCTGAACGTCGTGCCCCTTGTCCTCCCTCCGCTCCGCGAGCGGAAAGAGGACGTCAAGTCCCTGGCCCGGCACTTCATCGAGAAGTACAGTGCCGAACTGAAGCGGCCCACCAAGACGATCTCGCCGGCTGCCCTGGCGATGCTGACCCGGTACAAATGGCCGGGCAACGTCCGCGAGTTGGAGAACGCGATCGAGCGGGCGGTCGTCCTGTCCGTCGGCGCCGAGATCGGCCCGAAGGATCTGCCGATCCTCAGGGGCGAGCCCAGCGACGAGGCCCCTGAGGGGTCGTCCGGCACCTATCACGAGGCGGTGCTGCAGTTCAAGCGCGAGCTGTTGCGGTCGGCCCTGGCCCAGGCCAACGGGAATCAGACCCGGGCGGCCGAGGCCCTGGGCCTTCAGCGGACCTACCTGTCACGCCTCCTGAAAGACCTGGGGATTCGCGAGTCCTGAGACCAGTCCCCCCCGGATAGGTCCGGAGCTTCCTGAAAAAACGTAGCTAGCCTCCTCCGTTCCCGCCGTTCTCCAGGTGGTTGTTCACCACGCTGCTGAGGGATGCCATGAACTGATCCACTTCGCCCCGCTGCATGTGCCCCGTGATCTCCAACACGATCTTCACGCCCAGCTTTTCCTTCTTCGTTGCTTTGGCTTTCGGCATTGTCTTCCTCCCTTCAGGTCGTTGACCAGAAACTCCCGCCCGGACCCTGAGCGCTTCCGACCGGAACCCCGCCTCAGCCTCTTTCGCTCTGGTCATGCGCCAGCGTGGATGCGCGGAACGTCACGATGAGGCGATCGGCGTAGTCGGTGACCCGCCGTGTGTGGGGATCCACGCGGACCCACCAGCCCTCATACCTGTCCTCTTTAAAGACCGCCCAGTCGTTTCGGTCGGGGGGTGTGGCACCCTCCACTTTGGAGAACCAGGCGTTCTCGAAGGCCTCGGCATCCAGCTCCCACCCTCGGGCGATGTGGACCATCTCGTGGAACAGCACCGCGGGAAGCCTGACGATGCCAGACGTTGGCTCGGGCAGAAAGGCCTTGGCACAGAGGAGAATGCGGTAGCCGGCGCTCCGCGCAAAGGGCTGCTGACAGACGCCGTCCGCGCCCCCATACGCGAGATCCACGATGGGGCGATCGCCAGCAAGGATCGCTTGCAGTTCCTTCCGGAGATCGTGAGGCATGGGCCCCGGGGGGTGCTCGAGCCGCTGCCGGATAGTGACCAGGGTCTGGCGGAGGAGGCGCGCGTATTGGCGAGGGAAGCCGCGGGAATTGATGGCCATGGTGTCCTCTGTTCAGGAAAGATTCGATGGGCGCCTTGCCACCTCGGATCCCCGGACTGCCGGGCCGCCGCACCACCCGATTCCTTGTTGCGGTGACATATCCCCAATCCACGGCATTGTCAAGGCCGAAACCCAGACACCATCCAGGTTGGACGCTCCCTTTGCCTCAGGATGTCCCATATTCCGTCCCCAGGTCCCGCAAGAGCTCCTCCTGCATCTCGCTCAGCCCCCGTCCTGCCGCGACCCGCTCTTGAAGTCTCTTCACCGTGTTGGCGTCCTTCTGCGACAGATGGGCCGCGTCCGCCCTCTTCACGAGCGCGTCCAGAAGCTGCTCGATCTCCATCTCCACCCCTCACCATCCTTTCCCCCGGGGCCCGACGTCTGGCCGGGGGGGTCTCTCGCCCGCTACCGATCGCCGCGGTACTTCTCCACCATCCGGGAATCCAGCTCGATGCCCAGGCCCGGCCGGTCGCTGAGCTCGATGTGGCCCGTCCGGTCCACCAGCAGGGGGTTGTGGACGAGGTCGGCCATGAGGGGGTGGGCCGGGAACACCATCTCCGCCATGCTGGCGTTCGCAACGGCGCCCAGCAGGTGGACTGCCGCGGCAACGGCAATCGCCGACCCATGGATGTGCGGGGCCAGCGGCAGGTTCCAGCTCTGGGCGAGGTGTGCGATCTTGAGGCCTTCCGTCAGCCCGCCGCACCAGGCCACATCCGGCTGGACGAAGTGGATGGCCCTGGCGGCAATGTAGTCCCGAAATCCGACCTTCCCGTAGGTACAGGTCTCGTAGCCTGCCACCGGAATCGTGATCTTGGCCGCCACCTCGGCGCTCCCCACCAGGTCGTCTGGGCAGACCGGCTCCTCGTACCAGTAGACGTCGAGAGGCTCCAGGGCGCGCCCCATCTTGACGGCCGTGGGGACATCCCAGGCCCCGTTGGCGTCCACCATCAGGCGGATGTCCGGCCCGATCGTCTCGCGGACCGCCCGGACCCGGCGGAGATCCTCGGCCAAAGAGACCTCGCACACGCCCCGATGCGCCATGGCGCGCAAGGGGCTTCCCTCGATGTCGCTGTTGCGCCCCACCTTCATCTTGACGGCGCGAAAGCCATGCTGGCAGTAGGCCCGCATCTCGTCGCAGAGCTCGCGGATCCCCTTCCCCTCGGCATAGAAGCCGCCCGTGGCGTAGGCGGGCACGCGCCGGCGGTAGCCCCCCAGCAGGCGCCAGAGCGGCATCCCGCTCATCTTGCCCCGCAAATCCCAGAGGGCGATGTCGATCCCGCTCATCGCGGCGATGAGGACCCCGCCGCGGGCATGCTTGTAGGCGCGCTGGTGCATCCGTTCCCACAGCCGCTCGATCTCGCGGGGATCCTCTCCTAGCAGATGCTCCCGGAGCTCGCCCTCGATAACGGTCTGGGTCGAACGGAGCGGCCCCCCGAAATGGGCGGCCTCGCCCAGGCCGATCAGGCCGTCGTCCGCCTCCACCTCGACGAGGAGCGCGGGCTTTGTGGCCATGATGTAGTTGGCGTCGAAGACAGGTTGCGGCAGGGGATACTCCAGCGGGATCGTTCGCACGTCACGGATGCGCATGGTGGGACCTCCATGCTCGGGAATGGCCCGGCAGCGACGAGGGGGTCGGAGGATCGAACGGCAGTCTACGAGGGGCCGGGAGAAGTGTCAATCCTGGTCCCCAAGCCCTGAACCGAGAAAAACATTGAACCGCCAAGGCGCCAAGAACGCCAGAACGAAATGGTTCATTACTATCATGCTCTTCTCTCTCGCCGTCTCCGATGCTTTCTCATGAGACAGGACGACCGGGTCCCTGACGAAACCTCTTGACTCCCGAAGTTTCAGGTGTAATTTACGGGACGAACATTCGCGTCTGCTGGCAGCCGTGGAACGCCGAATTGTAAAGGGGATCGCGTGATGACCACGACAGATGAGCTCGCAGAGAAAGAAGGCAGAGTCAGGCGGTTCCTGCAGCAAAACGGTTTGAGGGGTGTGCTCCTCAAGCGGCAGGCCAACTTCTCCTGGATGACGTGCGGGGGAGTGAACGCCATCGGACTCGCCACAGAGATTGGGGGCACCTCCCTTCTCATTACCGAGAACGCCAAGTTCGTGCTCTGCAACAACGTCGAGGCTCCTCGGATGATCCAGGAGGAAAACGTCGAGAAGCTGGGGTTCGCCATGAAGACATACTCCTGGTACGAGGATCTGGAAGCCCCCATCCTGAGAAGCCTCGTCGGGAAGGGCTTGGTGGCATGTGATGTGTTCGTTCCGGACACCCGGTTGATGGCGGAGGAGATCGCCCGCCTTCGATACTCGCTGACGCCAGCCGAGGTCGAGCGCTACCGCTGGTTGGGGGAGCGGGTTTCCCAAGCGGTCGAGAAGGTGGCGGTGGAAACCCGCCGGGGCGAGAAGGAATCGGAGGTGGTCGGCAGGCTGTGCCGCGAGTTGTGGAAGGACCGGATCGATCCGGTCGGCCTCATGGTCGCGGCGGATGACCGGATCCGGCGATTCCGTCACCCCATCCCCACCGAACGTCCCATAGACAGGTTTGTGATGATCTCTGTCAATGCGCGAAAAGGGGGCCTCATCGTCTGCCTGACCCGGTTCGTCCACTTCGGCAAGGTGCCGGCCGCATTGCAGAAGCAGTACGAGGCCAACGTCTTCGTGGATTGCACGTTCATGGCCCACACCCGTCCCGGCACCCCCGCGCGTGAAGTCTTCCAGAAGGGGCTGGATGCCTATCGAGAGCAAGGCTTCCCCGACGAGTGGAAATTGCACCACCAGGGAGGCCCCATCGGCTACCAGCAAAGGGATTACCGGGTCCACCCCGGGACGCCCGACGTCATTCAGGTGAATCAGGGCTTCACCTGGAATCCGAGTATCACCGGCACGAAGTCGGAGGACACCATCCTCGCCACGTCCGGCGGACCGGAGATGATCACTCCCCCGGTGCAGTACCCGACGATTTCCATGGAAGTGGCGGGCGTGCGCTTTACCCGCCCGGCCATTCTGGAGAAGGAGTAAGCTCCGCGATCGGCTGGGGGGCTGGGATACTTGGAGGCTTGAAGCCTCCCAGCCTCCTATCCCCTTTTGGAGATGAGCGAATCTACCCGAATCACAGAATGGTGAGTTCCCGCGGCGTGAACGTCAGGTACTCCGGGTCACCGCTCGTCACCAGGATCGTGTCCTCGACACCGACCATGCCGCGACTCGGAAAGACGATCTTCGGCTCTACCGCTAACGTCATGCCCGCCTCGATGGTCGGATTCGACCCCACCCCCAGGTAGGGAATCTCGTCCAGCTCGACGCCCACCCCGTGCCCGACAAAGCGAACCTGCGCCGGCCCCGCATTTATGAACCGGTCGGCGTAACCCAGTCGCGCTGCCAGGGCTGCCGCCCGACCAGGAATACGGGACGTTGCCAAGTATGACAAGTTGTGGGAGGTTTAGGTCGCGATGCCCCGCCAGGCCCGGTTGGATGCGCCCAGCGCCCTCCACCACGTCATAGTGCGGGAGCTCGAGCGGGAGAAGATTGTCGCGGACCGGCAGGACCGGGCGGACTTTGTCGCCCGGCTGGAGGCAGTAGCTGCCGCGACCCGGACGACGATCTATGCACGGGTCCTGCTCCCGACCCGCGCCCACCTGCTGCTGCAAAGCGGCCCGCAGGGCCTCCCGACCTTCATGCGGCGGGTGCCCACGGGGTCCCCCATTTCCACCGCTGTCATGGGGTCTCGGGGTGGATGCCCTGCAGCCGCGCAAAGTGCCGTCGGTCAAATGTATAGACTGCCGTGTATCCCTGAGCCCGAGCGACCGCAGCGATCCAGGCGTCGGTGAAATCAACGCCATGGTCGCGGTAAGCCGCGACGGCCTCTGCCATCAGCGGCCGATCAGGAATACTGAGACCCGGGGTCGCGAGCACCGCCTCCAACAGTTCGGCCACCTCACCCCGGGCCAAACGGAAATAGCTTTCCAAGACCCAGGCCAGCTCCGCCAGAAGCACAGGCGGAACCAGCAGCTCCAGCTCGCCCCTGGCTGCCCGTGCCAGAAGTGCCCGGACCCGCGTCGCCTTGGCCGGGTCATCCCCGGTCAAGTGGCGGATCAGGGCGCTCGTATCCAGGACGCCGCGGTTAGCGTTAGCCACGGCCCATTACCCGGCGGGAGACGTGAGCCTTAGCGGCCCGCCGCATGGCGGTGAAGCCTTTCCCCTTCGGGCCACGACCCTTGAGTACGCCAGCCAAGTCATGGAGCGTCCGAGCCGGGCGGACAACCACCCGATCGTTCTCCACCTCGAAAATCAGCATCGACCCGGTATCCACTTTCAGGTGTTCGCGCACGCTCCGTGGAATCGTTATCTGCCCCTTGGATGTCACCTTGGCCAGAGCGGTCATATCGGATCTCCTTTCGAGCAGTGCGATTCCTTACTGTCGATAATTGTAAGGACACCCTTCCCGAGAGTCAAGGGGGAACCTGTGTCGCGGCGCCTCGCGATGCCACCCCGCAGGATATCCAGAACCTCGGGCGTGGGAATCTCGGAGGGACGACGGTAGCCTTGAAGGCGGGGGACTCCCTGCGGATCGATCTCGAAGCGCAAAGCAAGCATCTCAGTTCACCGGCTGATGGCTCATGGTCAGCACTACGAGCCAAGAGCGATGAGCTATGAGCTACGCGTGCGTCGCTTTCGCACGACCTCGGCGATCCGCGCGATGTGGGCGGGGGTGCTGCCGCAGCAGGCGCCGACGATGTTGGCCCCGCCGTCAATGATGGCTGGATAGCCCGCCGCCATCTCGTCGGGTGACAACTCGTACGTGGTGCGGCCGTCCTGGATCCGGGGAAGACCCGCGTTCGGGTACGCGATCAGCAGGCCGTTCGTCACCTTGCGCATCGCCTGCATGATGCCCGCCGCCCGGTCCGGTCCGCCGTCTCCGCAATTGCAGCCGACCACATCGGCGCCGGCCTCGATGAGGATCTTGGCCGCCCGTTCGGGACTGGTTCCCCACATCGTCCGATCGCGGTTCTGGTCCTTTTCCCACTGGAAGAACATGCTGCACATCACCGGGAGACCTGTGCTCTCCTTCGCAGCGCGGATGGCCACGACGGCCTCCTCGGGGTACATCATGGTCTCGACGGCAAACAGGTCCACACCCCCCTCGGCCAGCCCGAGGGCTTGTTCCCGGAAGTTCGCGTAGAATTCCTCCTCGCTCACGTCGCCGAGCGGCTCAAAGGTGTCCGGCAGGTGCCCCGTCGGACCGATGGAGCCTGCCACGTACTTCCCCGGGGGACACACGCTTCGCGCGACCCCCGCCCCCAGCGCGTTCAGCTCCCGCGCCCGCTTCGCAAGTCCGTAGGCCCCCAGCTTCAGCCGGGTCCCGCCAAACGTGTTGGTCTCGACAAAGTCGCTGCCTGCGTCGAAGTAGGCCTTGTGGATGTTTCGAATGACGTCGGGGTGCGTGTCGTTCCACGCCTCCGGGCAGGCCCCTTCCGTCAGGCCCGCCTCGAAGAGCATGGTCCCCATGGCTCCATCGAAGACGAGGATCTCTGATTTCAGCCGTTCAAGAAGCTCCTTGCCTGTCGATTCCATGATTGCGGTCGGCTCCTTGTCGGTACTACGGTGTCTCCCCCTTCCCCATCAGTGTCTTGGCCCGGACCACGGTCGCCGTTTCGTCCTTGGCGTAGCCGTCCCCCCCGATCTCGTCGCAGTAGGCCTGGCTCACCGGGGCTCCGCCGATCATCACCTTGACCCAGTCGCGAAGCCCCGCTCGCGTGAGGGCCTCGATGGTTCGCTGAATGGCAGGCATCGTCGTCGGGCCGTGCAGGTCACGACCGTGCCAAGGTACTCGTCCACGGCGGTCCGAGTCAAGAGTGGTTTTCAACTGGGATGAGCCCCTTGAAGATGATCGTTTTCGGATCGATCCATTCAGCCGCGGCCTGGCGGGTCATCTCTCACCCCACGGTATGTTATCCCAGGATCAGAGCGCCGGCCTTCGCCGGATAGCCGATTTGATCATCTAAATGTGTACTGTTCTTTCATGCAGTTACCTCACTTACCTCAGACATTGTCTAATGGTATTTTGAGACACTACTCGAAGATTTCAGCCCCCGGATCAATCCCAGGTTCGCTCGTCGGAGATCCTTTTCCCATCCGGGGAGAGCGTCCCCGAGGGGACGACTTCCAGCAGGCGCCTCCCCAGCCGGATGTTGTCCAGCATGCTCCTAGAGCGGCCAGGAGGCTTCTCTCCTGTCATCGGATGTTCAGGCAGTCGAGCGTGCCGTTGCCCCGCCGCCTTCTCAATGACCCGCGTCGTGAGCCGCTCCTGGAGGAGCTCATGGAAGACCCAGCGGCTGCGCTCCCTGCCCTTCTGCCGCCGTTTGTGAGCCGGGAACCTACCACATCAAAAACCGACGTGCCCATAGGAAACAAGAGAAATCCACCTCTCCAAAGGATTGCGCCTGAATCTGAACCGCCGACACCAACGGCATCCGCCTCCGGCGGATTGGTGCGCCAAGCTCGCCAAGATATTGTGGCAATTCGGCAACCCGGCGCACCCAGACGGTACCCGGCGACCCGGAATTCCTGATTGCCAAGTTGCCGGGTCGCGTGGTTGCCTCCCTATGGTGTTCATATCCGCCAAAGGCAGATTGGCGGTTGGTACCTTCGGACCGGGGTTGACCGGTTTGCCTCCGCGGTATATACAGGGCGGGCATCATCCAGGGGCATTGGAGGGAAGAAGGAGCGCACCATCATGATACCTTTCGACGTCAAGAAGCTCGAGGGCCTCATGGAGGCATCGGGCCTCGACCTTCTCGTCGCCAACACCCGCCACAATGTCCGATACCTGACCGGCGGGTACTACTTTCACTTTCACGCGTACGCAACCCGCATGGGGAGGAGTCAATACTTGCCCTTGATTGGGTTGCCCCGACGGCGCTTTGAGGATGCGTTCTACATCGGGCACCCCGAAGAGGAGGGTCAGATCGAGGCAGAGCGCCTCTGGATCCGGAATCGATCAACCGTTACGGGCGGAACCCTGGGCGCGGCCGAGGCTGCGGCCCAGACCATCCGGAAGCTGGGCTTGGCCGAGGCCACCATCGGCCTGGAACTCCCTTTCCTTCCGGCCGATGCTCTCCTGGCACTCCAACAGACCATGCCCCGGGCGATCTTTGTGGATGCCACACCCGTCCTCGACGGCCTGCGGGCCGTCAAAACGTCGGCAGAGCTGGCCCACCTGCGAACGGTGTACGACCGGACGGCCGAGGCGATCCAGGCTGCATTTGCCTTTGGATGGCCCGGCGTCACAACCGCGGCCATCGCCGATCGCGTGCGGCAGGAGATGGCGAACCGCGGGCTCACCTTCCTCTGGGCCTTCACCTGCGCCGGGCCGGGCACCCTGCGGGCGCCGTCAGGCGTGCGGTGGGAGCGGGGCCGGGTGCTGCACATCGACGCCGGGGGGGAGGACCGGGACTACCTGGCCGACATCTGTCGGATGGGGTGCCTGGGGGAGCCCTCTCCCCTTGCCAGGGAGCTGCACGCCGCCTGCCTGGAGGTGCAGGACCAGGTGCGACGACTCGTCCGCGCCGGATTGCCGTGCCGAGACTTGTTGCTCGAAGGAGAGCGTGCGGTCCGCCAACACAAGCTTGCCTCGTACGGACGCTTCGTCGCCCACGGGATCGGCATGGTCTCGCACGAGCAGCCGAACATCACGCCCACCAACCCGCGCCCGCTGGAGGCCGGCATGGTCCTGTCCATCGAGACGGAGTTCATCCATCCAGAGGTCGGGCACGTGAAGATCGAGGATGCTGTGGCAGTGACGGAGATGGGCTGCGAAGGGCTCGGGGACCTCAGGCGGGAGTGGCAGGTCGCGCCGGTCTGACTGATCACCGGAAGGCAGGCAGCCGCCAGGAAGACCAAGAGGGCGCCGGGATTCCGGCGCCCCTTTTTTACACGAACTTGGGCATGATGAGCTTCGGGATGAACAGCACGGTGTACGGGAACAAGATGATGAGGAAAAGCATGATCAACATCGGGATCAGGATGACCACCACGTCCTTGATCACGTGGGCCACCGACGTCTTCGCGATGGCCACGTCGATCAGGAGGCACAGACCGTAGGGGGGCGTGACCAGACCGAAGGCCAGCGACACGACCCCGATCAGCGCGAAGTGGATCGGGTGCATCCCCACCTTCGCCGCCATCGGCGCCAGGATCGGGGCGATGATGATGATCGAGGGTATCGCGTCAATGAAGCAGCCGATGAAGAGGAAGGCCGCCGCCTCCACCAGCCCCACGCTGACCACCCCGACGCCGAACTTGGTCAGGTACTTGATCACCGCCGCGGGGATCTGGTAGTAGGCCATCACCCAGCCGAAGGCCGAAGCGGTTCCGATGCAGAACAGCGAGATCGAGGCCAACCGCGCGGTGTTGTACAGGACGTCCCAGATCTGCTTCACGCCCATCGAACGGTGGATGAACAGGCCGACGGCGAAGGAGTACAGCACCGCCACCACCGCCGCCTCGGTCGGCGTGAAGAACCCGCCAACGACTCCCCCAATGATGATGACGGGCGTCATCATGGCGGCAGCGGCGGCCCAAATTGACTGGAAGAATTCCTTCAGGGTGGGCTTGGCGTAGATGGGGTAGTGTCGAGCCCGGGCGTAGAACCAGGTCGCCACCATCTGGGACAGGCCAACCATGATCCCGGGGATGAAGCCGCCGAGGAACATGGCGCCGATGGAGACGTTCATCACGCCGCCCCAGACCACCATCAGGATGCTGGGCGGGATGATGACCCCCATCACCGACGAGCAGCAGGTGATGGCCACGGTGAAGCTCTTGTCGTAGCCCTGCTTCTCCATGGCCGGGATGATGATGGAGCCCTCCCCCGCCGCGTCTGCCGTCGAGGAGCCCGAGATCCCGCCGAAGATCATGCTGACCACGACGTTGATATAGGCGAGTCCTCCGGCGAACCGTCCCACCAGGCACTTGGTCAGGTCGATCAGGCGGTCGGTGATCCCCGCCGAGTTCATGATGTTCGCGGAGAGGAGGAAGAACGGCACCGCCAGCAGGATGAACGAGTTGTAAGCCTTGGTCATCTCGCCCATCATGAGAATGGGGTTCAGCCGATCGTCGATGACGAAGATGGGGAGGCAGGCGAGGCCCAGGGCGAAGGCCACTGGGACCCGCAGGAGGATGAGAACGGCGAAGGTGACGAACAGGATGGCTGCGACTTCACCGGGCGACATTATAATCCCCCCGCAAGAGGGCAACGGCGCCCTCGTCACCGCGCAGGACCCGAATCGCGACCCAGATTCGCTCTGCCAGGAACACCACCCACGTGAGCCCCGCCACCACGTACACGCCAAAGATGAACACCATGTTGATGCCGGTCAGCTCCGAGGTCTGCGTGTAACCGAAGGCGGCATAGCTCCGGCCGTACCAGACGAAGATATAGGTGAAGACCAGCATGAAGAAGTAGACGATCAGCTTGAGGACCGCTTCACCTCTTGGGGTTGGGGGCGTCGGTATGACGTCCACCTCGAAATGGGTCCCGTCCCGCACCGCGAGGGTGGCCCCCAGGATGATGATCCAGATGAAACAGAAGCGGGCCGCCTCCTCCGTCCAGATGTAGCGCGGAATCCACCCGGTGTAGCGCGAGAGAATCTGGATAGTAACCGGCACCACGAGCAGACCCATGAGGGCCGTGGCCAGCCACTTGATGAGGAGATAGTAGCCATGGATGATCCGGCCAACGAGTGAATGTTCAGACATTGCCCGTCCTTCTCTTGATGCCTCGGGGCCGAGCCCCCCCCAACCTCGGGTGGCGGGGCTCAAGCCCAGGAGCGGTTGAGGCCAGTAGCTTCGTGCAGTGATGCTCGACGACAGTCAAGCGGCCTCGATGGCCCTGCCGGCTGGCTTCCGTCACCGGCACAGAACGAACCGGCCCCTTGGCGCTCCAGGGAGCCGGTTCGTTCGAACCCAATCTCTGACGGCGTGCTTAGTGTTTACTTCACCGCGTTGATGTTGGCCAGCACCTTCTCTGCGCCGACCTCCTTGGCGAAGGCTTCCT
>Ga0315280_10010683_pt1 | contig 11455 bp, 5 predicted proteins | sample YL17G06_40_MG_FD_203697 | JGI IMG/M metagenome (GOLD analysis project Ga0315280, IMG submission 203697) | Sediment microbial communities from Yellowstone Lake, YNP, Wyoming, USA - YL17G06_40 | ecosystem: Environmental > Aquatic > Freshwater > Lake > Sediment | place: USA: Wyoming | collected... | reverse complement strand
GTGAAGTTGAAAGGCGTGTGGTTGCACAACTTCTCGCCTTAATGGATGGTCTATCGGGTAGAGGAAACGTCATAGTAATAGGCGCTACCAACAGGCCAGGCGCGCTTGATCCAGCCCTCCGCAGACCTGGCAGATTCGACAGAGAAATTGAGATAGGTGTCCCAGACAAGAAAGGAAGATACGAAATCCTTCAAATTCATACGCGGGGAATGCCTCTAGCAGAAGATGTTGACCTGAAGAAACTTTCGGAAATGACTCATGGATATACTGGTGCTGACCAAGCCGCCTTATGCAGAGAAACCGCCATGAAAGCCCTACGCAGATATTTACCACAAATAAACCTTGAAGAAGAACGCATACCGCCAAGCGTACTGGAAAAAATGGAAGTAAAGATGGAGGACTTCATGAACGCCTACAAGGAAGTAACACCAACAGCCATGCGTGAAGTATACATCGAGGTGCCTACGGTCCACTGGGACGACATAGGTGGACTGGAAGAGGTAAAGCAGGAGCTTAAAGAAGCGGTAGAGTGGCCGATTAAGAGTCCAGAAATATTTGAGAGGCTCGGCATAAAGCCACCTAAGGGAATACTTCTTTACGGACCTCCTGGCTGTGGTAAGACCCTCTTGGCTAGGGCTGTTGCAACTGAGAGCGAAGCCAACTTTATAACGATTAAGGGTCCGGAAGTGTTTTCAAAATGGGTTGGAGAATCTGAAAAAGCCATAAGGGAAGTTTTCAGAAAGGCTCGAATGGCTGCTCCTTCGGTGATATTCTTTGACGAGATGGACTCTCTTGTGCCTCGCCGAGGCTTAGGTTTTGGAGACAGTGGAGTGTCGGAACGTGTTATCAGTCAACTCTTAACGGAAATGGATGGGATAGTGTCCCTAGAGGACATAGTTGTTATAGGAGCCACAAACAGACCTGACCTTGTGGACCCAGCAGTGCTTCGGCCCGGAAGATTTGATAGGTCAATATATGTGCCAGAACCCGACGAGAAAAGCAAGCTTCAAATATTCAAAATCTACACAAAAAACATGCCGTTAGCCAAAGACGTAAACTTATCGCAATTAGTTGCTATGGCTAAGAATTATTCAGGCGCGGACATAGAAGCCCTCTGCAGAGAGGCAGCCATGCACGCCTTAAGAAAGGACGTTAACGCCAAAGAGGTTACGATGATAGATTTCCAGGAAGCAATAAAAACGCTTGGGCCGTCAATCACGCCGGACATGGAAAAATGGTACAAAAGTTTTATGCAACAGGCTCGTCAGGTGCAGAAACCGACAACACCAGTTGCTTAGGAGCATAGCCCTTGCCAATTAAAACTTGGAAAACTCATCCCGCCTACTACTTTCTCTTGGAAATTTTGAAAAAGAAAGGTGCCTTGACAGATGCGGAACTTTTTGAACAGTTAAGTGAAGAGTTTAAAGATTTAGGCTTCAAGGACTTTACCGAGTTGTTAATGCGTTTAGAAATTAGCGGAAGAATACGCACAGCCTCAATGGTTCGAGGAAAAAGACGGATTGAACTTGTAACATAAGTAGCCAGCCAGCTAAACCATCAGTGTGTGGCAAATGAAAAACCTTTCAGACGTAATAGTCGTCGGAGGCGGACCGTGCGGCTCCTTCACGGCGTTTAACCTCGCAAAACAAGGGGCTAACGTAACGGTTTTTGAGGAACATGGCGAGATTGGCGTTCCATCTCATTGTCCTGGTCACCTAAGCATTAAGGGTCTAAAACGATTAGGACTGTATCCGCTTCCTGAAGAAATCGTTGAAAACACCTTTTACGGAGCAATCTTTCACTCACCAAAAGGTAAAAGTTTCTCAGTTCGTTTTTCCCAGCCAGTAACATGCGTTGTTAATCGGGTTCTTTTTGATAAGTACATTGCAGAAATGGCTGAAGATGCTGGGGTGCAGTATCGTCTAAATTCACGGGTTGAATCCCTAATTATTGAAGACGGTTTCGTTAAAGGAGTAAGCATCAAGCAAGATGGGACAAAAAAGGAAAAATCTTCTGCTAAAATTGTTATAGACGCTGAGGGAATATCTTCAAGGATTTTGAGGTTGGCTGGCTTATCAGGCATTAAGCGTCGCATGCTTGTTAATGGCGTGCAAGCGGAAGTCGAAAATGTTAAAGACACTGAATCAGACATGGTGGAGGTCTTTCTTGGGAGAGACTACGCCATGGGCTTTTATGCATGGCTTATTCCTAAAGATGATGGAAAAACAAAAGTCGGATTGGCCACGAAAACTGGGAATCCAAAAGAGCTTTTGCGAAGGTTTATGCTCAAACATCCTGTCGCGTCGAAGAAGCTGCGCACTGCAAAAATCCTGCAGATAGAGTTTCATCCCCTAACGCTTGGAGGAATAATTCCAAAAACCTATTCCAATGGATTTCTAGCTGTTGGAGACGTAGCCTCGCAAGTAAAGCCCACAACTGGAGGCGGCATAATTTTTGGGATGACTTGTGCAAGGGTTGCAGCCGAGGTTGCTTACGAGGCTTTGAGTCAAAACGATTTTTCTTCGGAATTTCTGAGCGCATATCAAAGGCGATTCAAAGAAATCTTGGGTTTTGATGTAAAAGTCATGCTTAAGATTAGAAAAGCGCTTGATGCAATGTCTGACAAGAAAGTTGACGACGCCATTAGTTTATGTACAAAACTTAACTTGGACAAAAGCCTCCAAAACGTTAAAGACATAGATTTTCAAGGGCAATCCATTCTGCGCCTTTTGCCAAACCCCAGAATGTTGACGGCTCTCTTCTATTTCTTTTTCCTTTATCTGTCTGCAAATCCTTAAAACCTTCAAATAATAAACTGATAAAAAACGGTTGAAAAAGCATGTCCGAATTTCGTTACAAACAAGTTATCGTTTTCCGTTCTGATTTGAGGTTGAGTAAGGGAAAAATTGCAGCTCAGGCTGGACACGCTGCAATTTCAGCGGCTGAGGAAGCCAGAAAAAGTCATAAAGGATGGTGGAAGGCGTGGATGAAAGAGGGGCAGTGCAAAATAGCTGTTAAAGTGAGAAGCGAAAAAGAACTTTTAGAGTTGGAAAAGCAGGCGAAAGATTTGGCGTTGCCCTGCGCATTGATCATAGACAGAGGTCTTACCGAGGTTCCTCCAGGAACAGTAACTTGTTTGGGAATTGGTCCTGCGCCCGCTGAAAAGATAGACAAAACTACTGGTATGCTTCCTCTCGTTTAGAAGGCTGAAGGTTTGCTTGTTCCTAAATTGGAGAGGCTAATCGGCATAGAGGTTTATTCCACATGTTCTTTAGGCATTGGCGGAATCATTCGGCAGTTTGTGGAGGATTTTGTTGTTGAGGAAGTGCTTGTGGATGGTTCTAAAGCAGAAATAAGCCAGTCTGAGAGCTATGTTAAACGTGGAGTGTTAAGTTCTTCTGTCCTTAAAGAGCGTTATCTGCTATGCGTCTTAGTTAAGCGGAACTGGGACATGTTTCAAGCTCTTAGAGTTATTGCTGAACAACTGGGCATAAGCACAAAGTATATTCATTTTGCGGGCATAAAAGACGCCAAAGCTATCACCGCCCAACACATTACAGTCGGAGGCGTAACAGCCGAAGAAATTCAAAAAGTTCAAGTTAAAGACATAAAAATCCGTCCAATAGGCTATTTTCGCAGCAAGTTCTCGTCATACTTTCTTTTTGGAAACAATTTCCACATAGCCATCAAAGCCGTAAGCCATCCAAAATCCACAATTAAAAAACGAATAACAAGAACTATCAAAGAACTCGAGGCAATAGGTGGCGTTCCAAATTTTTTTGGTCACCAACGCTTCGGCACAACTCGCCCAATAACACATTTGGTTGGAAAGGCAATCGTTAAAGGAAACTTCAGAAGAGCTGCAATGCTTTTTCTGGCTAAACCAAGCTTGTATGAGCATCCAGAATCTAGACAAGCCCGAGAGCAACTGCAAGCCACACAAGATTTTAAACAAGCTTTGAACAACTTTCCAAAACAACTGCATTACGAACGCTTAATGCTTAGGCACTTAGCCAAAAAACCAGACGATTATGTGGGCGCCTTTAGAAGACTCCCAATAAGGTTGCGAGAACTTTTTCCGCAAGCCTATCAATCTTACCTTTTCAACAAGTTTCTAAGTAGAAGAATTGCGTGTGGGCTTCCGCTGGTTAGGGCTGAAGTTGGAGATTATGTTGTGAGTGTGGAACGTTCTGGACTACCAATGTTAGCAATGCACAAGATTGTAAGGGCTGAAACATTAACAGAAATCAACAAGGCAATCGAAGCTGGAAAAATGCGATTAACAATTCCTCTAATTGGTTTTAAACAACACACATCGCTCGGTGTCCAAGGACAAATCGAAAAACAAATCCTAGAAGAGGAAGGCCTTAGCCAAGAAAGCTTCAAAATCCCAGCCATGCCGGAAATCACTGCAAGAGGGGAACTGCGAACTGTCATAACTCCGCTGAACAATTTCTCGCTGAATGAAATTTCAGAGGATTCAGCAAGCTCATCAAAACATAAAGTTAAAGTAAGCTTTACGTTGCATCGTGGCTCCTACGCAACAATAGTCCTAAGAGAACTCATGAAACCACGCAACCCAATAAACGCAGGATTTTAACTTGCCCTATTACAGAATCATTTGTAGTGCGCCACGCTTACCCTATAGCTAATTCAAACTGTCGCTCCTTGTATTATTGGCCAAAATGAATATCTGATTCTTAAGAGATTAGTAAGTAGAGAAGGAAAAAGGGAATTAACATGGAACTTGAGAATGGTTTTAGTTTTAAGAACTCTTTCACTTTGGGTTTAATGTTAGCTGTTTTGATTTTTAGCTCTCTGCGATTCGTGCCTTTGAATGGCAGTTTTTCATCTATAAGTTATCTAACTGCAACTTCTAGAGAAGGAAGCATTCAAGGGAATTTTGTTTCAATACAAGAAGCAATTAATGAAGCTGAAAATGACTCTACAATCCTTGTTCCTTCAGGCATATACTATGAGCATGTGATTGTAAACAAAACAATTTCGCTTGTTGGCGAAAATGTTTCGACGACCATCATTGATGGTAATCATGCTGGATCAACGGTTGTACAAATCATAGCGGACAATGTTAGCATAAGTGATTTTACTGTCCGAAATAGTGGCTGTGTATGGCAAGGAAGCGGAATTCAGGTTAACCGTTCAGATAACTGCAAGATTGAAAACAACTATTTACTGAATAATTGCCACAATATTCGACTGGACTATTCGCGCAATTCTAGCGTCTTAAAAAACACAATAAAGGGCGAATGCTATGGAATTCGATTAATGAATTCTTTTGATTGCACAATAGAAGGTAACAGTGTTTCAGGATGTATTGGAGGAGTCCACTTAGAAAATGCGACAAACTGCATTGTAAGAAGAAATTACATTACACAAAATGACCAAGGTGTTCGCTTGTATTCGCCTTGCACTTTTAACACGATAGTTGCAAACACCATATATAACAATACCTATGATGGCATGATAGATATGATGCCTCCAAACACAACTTTTTCAGAGAACATATTTTTCCATAACAGCTTCGTTAATAATACATATCCATTTATTTGTGAAGGATCTCACATCTGGAATGACGATTATCCCTCTGGCGGAAATTATTGGAGCCGCTACAATGGCACAGATTTATACAGAGGTCCCTATCAAAATGAAACTGGTAGCGATGGGATAGGGGATGCACCATATACTATTAATAGCGAGAACGTTGATCACTATCCACTCATGTATCCTTGGGGTCTTTTCTTACTTATCGATAAATTCTTGGCAGAGCCTGGTGATCCCCGTTGGGACGTGAACTGCGACGTAAACGACGATGGAGTAATCGACATTGCAGACATTTCCATAGCCATCGACCACTTCCCGGAAAGCATTCTGTACACGAAATACTTATAATTCTGTCAATAATTTTGCCGCCAAGCTTAATGATTGCTACACTTTTGCTCTTTACTTGAAAAACGAGCGAACTATGTCTAGACATTGCAAAAATGTTTTTTGTAGGGCAAAAATTAGTGTTTAGAGCTAACATTAGTTAGCAATTAGATGTTGACTAGTGGTTGATAGGTATAGAACTTAATCCCGTAAATTATAATAGTTGGGACTCATATCATTATAACGCTGAATTAAATAAAGGAGAATGGAGAGGTTGAAAAGAAATCTTATTTCTGATACTGTTGCTTTACTTTTAGCATCATTTATGCTCATTAGTTCCCTGACATTTCTACCAACAAATACAGGTTACGCTGCAGGAAGCAACATGACTTTCGTTACTGGCCAAACAATCACATTTAGCAGTAATACTGAAATGACGTTCAAGACTGGCGTGAGCATGGATTTTTCGTCTGGTGTCTCGATGAGCTTTGGAACAGGTGTTCGGATAGTGTTCTTCGTAAATGTCCCTATGCTTGACTATTGCACAGTTGGCATGATGCTGCAGGGAATTCTTCCTGAACCGTGCACTTGGTGGGAACTTCTTGATCTAGGCACTATGCAACCGACAGGCATAGAATTCCACGTAGATGAGAACAATGGAATAGACACGTTTCATATAGACCAGGTACGACCTCAGCCTACACCAGTCGCGCCTGGTGCGTCTTTGATTGCAGAACGAAAGATTGACTCTTTAGAGTTTTGTGATTACTTTGTGGTTCATTCGGGACCCTTGCCTGAGCCTTGTTCTTGGTGGGAAGTAATATATCCAAGCGGAATAGTTGGCGAGTTTCATGTGGATTCGGCTGATCCGGGTACGGGCGAATTCCACGTAGACGATGTACTACCAAGCGATATAACTGTGCCTCCTCCTGGAATCTACGAGATAATAGCGGACCAGAAAATGACCGATATTGCACCCTGCGACAATTTTCTGATATACTTCCCAATTTACCTGCCTAGTCCATGCACTTGGTGGGAAATAATGGATCCAATAGGCGAACCTACAGGCTACGAGTTTCATGTAGACTCCAATAACAAACAAGACATGTTCCACGTGGACAACGTATATCCCGGGCCCTATGTGTTTCCAGAACCAGTAATTTCTGCTGCTGCTGAACAAAAGATAGTAAACATTACAGCTTGCAACTCATTTGTAGTTGTCAACCCGCAAGGGTTCAATCCAGCAACTTGTTCATGGTGGGAGATAATAGACCCTGCTACTGGCGCGCCAACAGGCTTGGAGTTCCACGTAGACGCATCTACAAGCGGAACATTCCACGTAGACCAAGTGAAGCCAGGATCACCCATAACTATACCTTGGGGTCCATCATACACTGTTACAGTTAGAAAGAAAATAGATGTTGTACAACAGTGCCAATGGTTTAGAGTTGATGATATTGCGCTCACCCCTGAACAATGCTCATGGTGGAAAATAATATCTCCTTGGAACCTTGACGATGTCGAATTCCACGTAGACATATACTACCCTGAAAATGGAACATTCCATGTGGACGATGTTGATCCACCAACTTCGGTTGACCCGCCCATTTATCAAATAGTTGCTGAGAGAAAAATCCAGCACATTAAAGCATGCGACACTTTTGCCGTCATCGATCCACTAGGCTTTGTTCCTGAGGTTGACTCAAAGTGGAAAATAGTTTCGCCAAGCGAATGGGCTGACAAAGAATTCCATGTAGACTGGAATGATGGAGAAAGCAAATTCCACATAGACCAAGCTGATGTATTACCACCTGGGCCAATTCCTCCACCATGGAACGTAACTGCCAAACCTGTACCAAAGCCGCCTCCACCATGCCTTAAACCGCCATACCCCGATTATTCGCCAAGTGGAATGCCAGACTTTGATGAAAGACAAGACAATTGGTATTGGCGTTATTGGGCATTTCCAGACGCAGTTGCAGTGTGGCAACACTATAATGTCATGTATAATGATTGGGATATCTACTACTCGATCTACACTGAGCCTAACATATGGTGGACATTAGGAACCGACAATGCGCGTTCCCTAGTTTTGGATTGGCCTGGTCATGGCGTAATTCAGTATATCGCGGGAGACGATAAGGAACCAGCCATTTCATGGTATTCTAGCAATTACGCAATTGCTGTGTGGCAACACTGGAACGGAGCCGACTGGGACATTTGGTATTCCAGATTTATTCCAAACATAGGGTGGACTACACCAGGCTCATTACATGGTGGTTTAGCACTTGACGATACTGATCCAGCAATAGCGTTTGATACAAACGGATGGGCTATTTGCGTATGGGTGCATGGAACCGCAGCGGGTCCTAGAGCACTCTACTATTCAATATGGAATCCTAATACGCTTTCATGGATAGGCCCAAACAATGCTATAGGCGGTGCTGGATGGCCAGGAAAATCAGTCATGCCCGAGGTGGATATAGATTCACAGCACAACGTAGTTGTAATCTGGACAGACGGTGCCAATTCACAAGAATATTACACATGGGCAGCCTTTAATGTACCAATGCCGCCGTACCCCGTTTGGGCAAATCCTGCAATTATTCCAGGCTGTCCAATAGGTGTCAATTGGCAAAAAGGAATTTCCCCTGATAATTTGGGCAATAGCCTCATAGACTTTGGTCTTCCAGCCCCAAGCGGCGGTGCTGAGCCACTCTACTATGCACAATTTATGGGACCTGGCGGCTGGATTCCTGCTTCAACACAATTTCCAGTTCCGACAAATGGTGAACACCCTGACTTGGCATTCGATCTAAACAACAAGGCAATTGCAGTCTACACGGATTGGGCACCAACAATCCCGCCTGCTGGACAAATATACTTCTCATATTGGAACGGCGTAAACTGGCAACCACCAGGTGGAGCGTTCGCTGCTTCCGCTAATGCCATTATGGATCAATGGCCCGCAATAGCATTCATGAAAAACAACAAAGCGATTCTAGTATGGCAGGCATATCCAGAACCTGGTGGCAAAAGCGAGATTTATTACTCAGTTTACACACCGCCCTATCCGCCGGGAAGTTGGACTCTGGCAGCAACCATAATGCCTCTGGGAATTTTCCTAACAGGAGACGATTTCTACGTTGATATCGCATCGCCAACAGGAAGCCCAACAACACCCCCATCAATTCCACCATCACCTCCAACACCAGCTCAGCCATATTGGACTTGGTGTGGACCACTTGCTGTTGCAAACTCGATATGGTGGTTCGACTCCAAATATGACGCACTAAACGTTACTCCGCCAACAATAAGCGATAATTTTCCACTTGTAAGATCCTATAACCTAGGAGTCTGGGATGATCACGACCCTCAAAATGTGCAACCATTTGTCGAACACTTGGCTTACCTCATGGATACAGATGGAATGAGAACTAAGCTATGTCATGATGGAACAACTGTTTGGGATATGCAAGCAGGAATAACACACTACCTCTCATGGAGTGGAGTTAATCCGCTTGGAGACGTAGACGGGGATGGCATGGTCACTCAAAATGATTGGAATCTAGTAAATGCTGCTATGGGAAGCACGCCTGGAACAGCAAAGTGGAACCTTGCTGCCGATATCTGGCCTGAGACGGTTACAGGTCCATATACAGCAGACAACATCATCGACCAAAATGACCTAGACCTAGTGAATGATAACCTTGGCAAGAAAGGAATGTTCTACGAGCACACAATCCCCGAGTGGCCTGATGTGTATCCGAGCTTCTACACTATAGAAGAAGAAGTCATGAAATGCCAAGACGTAGTCCTATGCCTTGGCTTCTATGAAAATGGAATTCGCGATGGCGGACACTTCGTGACAGTAGCAGGCGTAAACTCAACTACTGTGGAATTGGTAATCAGCAATCCTATAAGAGACGACTTCGAAGCAAAACTAACTACAGGCGAATCCCCGGTTAATCATACATATCCACATGACTCAACTGTTCACAACAACGCCAGTTTAGTTTCGCATGACAACTACACCGTAGTGTATAACTCCGTAGGAGGCTATTGGTCGTTGCAAGGATACTTTGCAGATCCAGCATGGGAAGCAAGAATAGAATACGCCGTCATAACATCACTCACTGGGTTGGCGCACGATGTTGCCGTCACAAACGTAAGGCCGAAACAAACAAACGTTGGTGTAAAAATGTTACCGAACTCTAAGAACCCATTCACTGTGGACCCAGACTTTAACTGCACAATAAATGTTACCGTTACTAACAAAGGCAATTTCACAGAGACCTTCAAGGTAAAGCTTTATGCTCTCAACATGCCACCTGCACTCGTCATAGGAACAATTACGGTTTCCAACCTATTAAGTGGTGAAACAAGAACAATTTCCTATAAATGGAACACAACGGGCTTTGCGAAGGCCAACTACACCATAAGCGCTGAGGCAGACATTGTTCCAGGCGAGATAACTCTAGATGGGCATAAAATAACTGACAATAATTTCATAGATGGCGAGGTCAAACTCACAGTGCCAGGCGACGTTATTGGTCCTGAGTTCCTCTGTGACATTCAGGACACATCCTTACTTATCGATAAATTCTTGGCAGAGCCTGGTGATCCCCGTTGGGACGTGAACTGCGACGTAAACGACGACGGAGTAATCGACATAGCGGACATCTCCATATCCATCGACCACTTCCTAATGGACCCATAAAATCCAAAACCTCTATCCCCCATTTTTCTAGCTTCATCAAGATCGTGACAATCTGTTAATCGCTTCTTCAACACTTCTCATTAGAGTTTGCTTCCTATCTGCTGGCAATATCACACTTGAAGCATACTGATGTCCATCTGCTATTCCAAAACCTTCTGAAGCCTTATCTAGAAGATTTACTGCTCCTGGCAGTTTTCCACTGTCAATTTGAACTTGAATAGCCTTAGGCACTCTCATAGAAGCCTTAACAAAATTTTCTTTTAGCTTTCCCCAGCTAGGAATTTCTGGCAGAACATTTACAAGCCCCATAATATACTTGTTCGGCTTTATCAAGCGTGTTTGATAAGATAGGAAAGAACAGAATTGCCCTATCACTTTAGTTCCCATACCCTCATACATGTCTCCAGCGTCAAACCACTGAATGTGCTCTGTTTCCCGAAGTCTTTCACGATAAAGCCTTGCCAAAACCCGACGGTTAGCCTCCTTGCGCCTATCCTCCAAAATGTTAACCTTCTCTTCCGCTTCCTTGCTTAATCCTTCTAGGCAAGCGTTTATCCCAATTTCTGGTCCACCTTCGTAGTAGCCTACTGCACCCAAAATTTGAAGTTTCGAAAAAAAGGCATCAACGCGCATCTTAAGTTTGGTTATTTCAAAGCTTTTGCCCTTTTGCTGAATCACTCCGTTTTTTAAGGCTTCTTCTAAAACTATCTTGTTTATTCCAAGAAAACCATCTGGAATTTCGCAACTTCCAACCAAAGCCAGATAGCTTAGATCCGTATTGCTTTCGCTTAAGGCTTTTGCAAATAGATAGCAACATGTAGCTCCAGAAAAGTCTGTTTCGCCTCTAAA
>Ga0315280_10010682_pt1 | contig 11455 bp, 11 predicted proteins | sample YL17G06_40_MG_FD_203697 | JGI IMG/M metagenome (GOLD analysis project Ga0315280, IMG submission 203697) | Sediment microbial communities from Yellowstone Lake, YNP, Wyoming, USA - YL17G06_40 | ecosystem: Environmental > Aquatic > Freshwater > Lake > Sediment | place: USA: Wyoming | collected... | reverse complement strand
CGGTAGGGGTAGATTTTATGCCCCTCTCCGGGCTGGCTCAGCCGGGGCTGGGCATAGAGAGCTTGGATCCCCATCACCCTCATCAGCCGCGCCACCCGCTTACGATTGACCTCCCACCCCTGGCCCCCTAGCCAGGCCGTCAGCCGCCGGCTCCCGTAAAAAGGGCACCGCGTGTACTGCTCGTCGATCAACCGCATCAGCCGCAGGTTTTCCGCGCTCTGGCCCGCCGGCTGGTAATACAGGCTGGCCCGGCTGATCCCCAGCAACTCGCACTGCCGACGCAGGCTCAGGCTGACATGCCCGGGCTCCACCCACGCCCGCCGGTCCTCACTCCAGCCAGCCAGCTTTTTTTTTCACCCAGTCCAGCTCCACCTTCAGCCGGCCGATCTCCTCGTAGAGCGTCTCCTTCTCCACTTCCTCGGCTCGAGCCTTCCGCCGACGCCCATCCACGAATATCTCTTCCAGTTGTTCCAGCGCGGCCCGGCGCCAATGCGCGATCTGCACCGGATGCACTCCGAAGTGTGATCCCAGCTGGTTCAGCGTCTTCTCGCCGCGAATCGCTTCGATCGCCACCCGTGCCTTGAACTTTGGACTGTACTCTTTCCGCGTCGTCGTCATGGATCCTCCTAGTCTCAACGACTCCGCCGAATCTTAACTTATTGCCTGGTCCAAAATCCGGGGTCCACTATAACTCCTTTCGAGCTTTTCGGAGGTTAGAGTTCACAATCGGTGGTGCAGCATGACGCAAACTTCTTCAGGCCCGGGAGCTCAAGCGCCACACACCACATAAACTCCAAGCCGCCGATCAAGTAGCGACGCCACAGGCGGCGCGGCTCCATCAGCAGCCGCCAGAACCATTCCAGTCCATGCTCGCGCATCCAGCGCGGCGCCTGCTTCACTCGACCCGTGTTCAGGTCAAAGGCCGCGCCCACGCCCACCATGACGGGGGCCTCCAAGCTCTCATGGTGCTCGTACATCCGGCGCTCCTGCTTTGGCGTGCTCAGCCCCACCCACAAGACATCCGGCTTGGCATCGCGGATCTGGCGCGCCACTTGGGCGTCCTCATCGGGCGTCAGCGGGCGGAAGGGAGGAGAGTAGGTGCCGACGACTTGCAGGCCGGGAAACTCGCGCGGGAGCTTGGCGGCTAATTCGTCCGCCACCCCGGGCGACCCGCCGTAGAAAAAGTGCCGGTAGCCCTTACTCGCCGTCGCGCCGCAAAACTCCAGCATCAGCTCCGGCCCGTAAAGACGCCGCTTTAGTGCGAATCTGTGCCATCCCCCCAGCCACACGACTGGCATGCCGTCCGGCACAACCAAGTCCGCGGCATTCAAGATCTCTTTCAACTCGGGATCGTGCTGCGCCTCCGTTACCCCGTGCATGCCCGTGACGGCAATGAAGTGGCTGCCCTGCCGCGCCCCGATCCACCGCTCCATTTGACCAACGACGTCCGGGATCTGCACCGCATCCACCCGCACGCCGAGGACTTTCAACAGCTTTTGATTCTCGTGCTCACCCATGACCAAGCCAGGCAGACTAGGGAACGGAAAGTTCAAGACCGCACGATTGGTAGAGCCTTCGCAATTCAGTGGCGCTCCTGGACGTTTGAGCGTGAGCTCCTGGTTGAATTATGACTTTTGCGTGACCAACCCCCATTACAGCTCTTGGGAGAAAGCTCCGGCGGGGTCGTCTATAAGGGACCTTCTCTACGCAAAGCTTAGATCATGATTCTCCTGGGCGGACCGACAACCGAACCTCACGGAGAGAAATTAGATTTGCAGCAAAGTGGGGCGCTGCTATGAGTTTCGCATAGCGGTGCCCATCAGAAATCCGTCGCGGATTGAATCGGCTATACCCTGAAAGACCCACCCTGCGTATCTGCCGACTTGATAGATGTCATGTTCCAGTAAAATCTTCAAGGCCGCGAGCCTCCAACGCGACCCTGGCCAGGACCATGTGTAGGCGACATCGATCCAAGTCGGATCCATTACTTCGCTCTCACCGAGGAATTCCCACTCCTGGAGCTCCTTTATGATAGCTTGGCCGAGCGATTGGGTTTCCTGCTCACGGGGCTTTTGACCCTCTTTCAACGCCTTTTCAACATAAATGCTCACACGGTCGTTTCGCGCCTGCGATGAGGTCGGCAAGAAAGAGCGATCCACATTGCTGTAAATCCCCACGCGGTGAAATCCCGCCCTGCTTTGCGGAATGTAGACCCAGTGATCATCCGGGCAACGGGACCCCTTGATTCCGCCAATGTTTACGACGAGGACGGAGGATGATGGATCCGGTTTGCTCTCGGTACTGAGGTTCGCTAGCGCCATCATTTTGTTCAATGGGAGTGACGAGATTAGAATTCGATAGTGTTTCTCAGAGTTGTCCGCAAAGCCGACGAGCTTCCGCTTCACGTCTATGTGGACCACCCGCTTCCCGAAATGTATTTTCCCCCTCTCAGCCATTCGTTGAGCGAGGGTATGCAAGCCCTCTTTTGGGTACGCGAACTGTGCGTTGTACCCAACGGGAGGAACATCGCCCATCGCTCCCTTGATCAACAGAGAGAGATCGACCGGCGTCTTGTAGGCATCCTGGGGCGCGATTTCCCGGTACAGACCCGCAGTGTATAGATCGTGAAAGGGGTCAAAGAATATCTCACACAGCGTCTGTCCGAAGGTGCTTCGGACCCACTCGGCCATTGTTCTGGCGGGTTGGTGAGAAGTTGCTGCCGAGAGAATTTCTGTGAGTACTTTGACCCTGGTTTCTTGATTCAGAAAAGACACATGATTCTGAATTGGGTACGCAACAGAAAGTCTTTCGTTAGGAAAATATACCCCAGACTTGCGCAGATAGGATCGCACCGGGGTCAGGCGATCAATATAGTGCAGGACGCACGGTTCCCCCCCAAATATCCAATGCCCACCTCCGATTTCGAAGTGGTATGCCTCGCCATCCCTCGGCGCGGCAGAAAGGTGCTCGGAACTGAATGGGCGCATGTAGTACGAGGAACAAATACCACCTGGCTGCTCGTCCGCCTCGTAGCACGGAAATCCGGAGGCAACCGCGGCCGCCAACCCAGTCATTCCTGCACCTAAAATGATGACGTCGTCGCTCACTTTGTTATTCGCCCCGGTTTTCGTCAAAGATCGAATAGAGGCTGAGCTGCCTCTGATTCGGTTCAGTTATCCCACCTAGCCGCCTTAAGCTTCACCTTGGACCGTCCGGCGCTAGCTACTCATAAGGGGCTAGCCGGGAGCTGTTTTAGTTTCTTCTCCAGAGCCAAGACGGTCAAGCCGACTGGGATGACGGTGGCAAAGAATACAAACTGCACGAGAAGCGAATACGCCACTGCGACATTCGGCTTTACTCCGAACATTCCGAGGCTTAGCAGGAATGCATATTGGAACGTCCCAACGTATCCGGGCCCCGACGGTATCAGCGTGGCGAGATTCGCAACGACGAGTAGAACCGCCAATGCCTCCCATGGCCAGGATGTTCTCAGCGACCACATCGCACACCAGAAGACTGCATATTCAACCAGCCAGATCAACAGTGAAACACCGCAAACCTGCGCGATCGAACTCGACGAAGTTGTCATGCCTAGTCCATTAACAAAATTCTCTTCAACCCGAAATATGGCTTGCGCCCACGAGTGTGGCAGAACTCTGGAACAGACGATGGTGAGTCTTCGCATTTTCTCCGCGTTGCGCACGACCCAGAGGATTCCCCCCAGCGAAGAGCCGAAAATCGCCAATGCTGTGATCCCCAGCAATTGTATCCATTTGGCCCGGGGCACGATGATGAGCAACAAGCCCAGAATGCTGCTGAGGACAAGTCCGTCGAAGATTCGTTCCACCAAAATACTGGATAACGCTGAGATGCGACTTATTTGCATGTGCACGCCAAGCGAATGCGCGCGATAGAAATCTCCCGACCGGGCAGGGAGCAGGTTGTTCAACGCATAACCTGCTAGTAGATTTCGATATAGAAAACCGGCCGGCAATATTTTGACTGACTTCAGAATGATCTGCCACCGCCAAGCACGCCACACGAACGATGTCAAGTAGAGTCCAGAGGCCGCCACCAGCCAACTCAGACGCGCGGTCACTAGGATTGTGTTGAGGTCATGCCAGGCAAACTTGCGGAACACAAGATAGAGGAGGAACAGACTGATGGCGAGGCCGACTATATGGCGAAGATAGGCGCGGCGTCTGTTGTGGGTTGGCAACACAGTGTTATCCTCGGTGCCTGCGCGTCCGAAGGCGGATGCTCAAGATTTCCCAGAATGTGCGCATGCATGCCTTGGCCAGCTTCCACTTCCGAATCGAGCATACCCCGGTCAAGCGCGGGAGGTGTCTGACCGGGACCTCCTCTACCCGGTAGCCTCTATATCTCGCGACAGATGCCAAGAGAATCGAGGGCGCAAATGCTTCACGATCGATCTCGCGGAGGCAACTGTCCAAGCAGTTCTTGCGAACCAGCTTGAACGGAGAATTGGCATCGCGCAGGTAAACGCCAAAAAGGAACAGATTGACCAGACGAACGCCCCGAGTCACCGCAAGACGCAGAAAGGGATCTTGGCGCTGCTGGCGATAACCGATCACCAAGTCATTGTCGGCCGCCTTCTGAACCAGTTTCCAGAAATCCGTTGGATCGTTCTGGTAATCGCTATCTGCGTGGAAAACCCAGTCGCACTTGCTGTTCTCCATCCCCAAGCGGAGCGCCTTGCCGTGTCCCCCGTTACGGGCCGGGCGCAGTATGCGGAGTTCAGGCAACTCACCGGCAAGTTTGGCCAGAATCTGGGGAGTGGAGTCCGCTGAGCAATCGTCCACAATGATGAATTCCGAGCCCGGGATCTTTCGGATGATTTCTCGATGGAAATCGCGTACGGTCTTCTCGACGATTTCTTCTTCGTTGAAAACGGGCATGACGAGAGACACGGGAGGCAACGTTTCCAAAGCGGTTGCCCCAGATGTCGAACTTGACGCATCTACCTGGGTAGGCGCGATGTCAGGCGTTGTAGCGGCATCAGGTTTTTCTTGTTCCGTCTTCAAGCGTCGCTCCGATGGGGTCTATGAAAATCCGATCTGGTCCCTGGGATCACGGCGCAGTGCACATGGGGCAACTAGGACGCAGCCAATGGCCACTGAACCACAGCCGTGGACAGGCGCAGAATTCTCCCAATCGAGAAATGCTCATTGATCGCACTATCGAGGACCCCAAGACTCCCCCACCACTGCTTGGCCGTTCAACACATATATCTCGAACGCATTGGGTGACGCAATTCTGCGTGCCCCGATGGCGACGACCGCGCCCCTCCATGTGTTCCAGCGGTCGTATAGGTCGGGCTTGCTCAGCACGAGGACAATGGGAGCATTCTGCGCTGTTGTTTCGATATATCGGTCGAGGTCTTTCTTCGTCCAATTGGCGCCGAAGATTCCCTTTCCAAGAACCCGCCAGTTCACGCGCTGACCTAGCAGTGCTGGCCTTGGGTTCTGCCCGCTCACAAAGGCTGGCTCAGTGAGCTCGACTCCATAATATCGGCCAGCCAAGGCATCAGCAGCCCAAACAATCTGCCCACCCAGGGATCCGGCCTCATGCAACGCCACTTGGGCAGCGTCCCGATAATCGTCTTTATGATATTGGGGAAGAAAGAGCAATCTTGCATCGGAGAGGAGCCATGTGATAGCGATTAGCACAGTCAATGCTCTCTCAACGAACCGCCAGCGCCCTCCACGGTCAGCACCAGAGCTGAACTGGATTGCGCCAAGGACAAAGAAAGGAAAGAGAACGGCCAGATGAGGCCCCCAGAATCTGAACTTCGCCACCGTGGCTAGACCGTAGAACAGAATGAAGCTGGTCGAGAGTCCCACCCACAAACCCCCCTTCCCTTGCGGTGTACCCCATTGTCAAGACCATTTTGGGGTCGAAATAAGCTAGTTTCTTCGTGGTCGTTTCCTCTTTCTCTGGCCTTTGGTTTCGCGTCTATCCCCGTGCTTGCTGGTTGTTGTTTCTCTGCTTGACGCCGTCTGCTGATCGCCTGGCGCTGGAGCGGAGCCGGAGCGGAAGCGCCAGGCACCCGGCCCCCCTAACCCCTCGCTCATCCTCCCAGGTAAACCGCCTCGGGCGTGCGATAGCCTAGGGCCTGATGCAGACGCTCCTGGTTATAAAACCCGACGTAGCTGGACACTCCTCGCCGCGCAGAATCGCTCGATAGCGTTGTGTCCCTCTCCCCTGCCCCAGCAGCCGGCAGGCCTGCCGTTCGCTCAACCCGTACTGCTCGCGCGCACGCTCTACCGCACAACGCCGCCGCTCGGGGCTTAAAAGTTTCCCTGCGCCACCTCGCGCAGTAGCTGCTTCTCCAGGGAAAGTTCCGCCACCAACCGCTTCAACCGGCTGTTCTCTTTCTCCAACTCCTTCAGCCGTCGTGCTTGGTCCAACTTCAGCCCACCGAACTCCCTTCGCCAGCGGTAGTACGTCTGCTCGGTGATCCCCACCTCCCGGGCCGCTTGGGGCGTCGTCTTCCCGTTGGCAATCTCCACTTCCATCTTACGAAGCAGATTCACGATCTGCTCCGGCTTGTACCTCTTGTTTGGCATGACCGGTCTTCCTCCTCAGGTGGATTCTCTCTCATTTCCCCTGGTACAAAAAACCCCGGTCACGTCATGACTTGCAGGTCTGTAACCCAGTCGAAATCTCCCACACTGGTTGTCCCAGGGCGCCGACTCAACCCACGCTGTCATCCTCCGAGCGAGGAGTCGCAAGCCAGCGATCTATACCAAAGGTCAGCGCTGGGTAGAGCAAAGGTACAAGCACCACGTATCCGCGAGCTTCACCCAGTCTGCCCCCGAAAGCCAGGTAAAGACATGGCAGTAAGGCAACTGCGACCAGCACCGCCTTATGGAAGAATCCTAAGACCCTCCAGAACTGAGCTGTGGCCAGCAACGCAAGGCCGAACAAGATGACGTATGTCAGCACAAACCCCACTAACATGTAGAACCCGAGATTATGGCTGAGAGTGGGGCCCGCCCATTCCCGGTGAAATCCGAAATACAGCCGGTAGAAGACCTGCCCCGCGACCGCCGTCACTCCCAGCACGAACGCGAAGACAACAACATGGCGCTTATCCTCGTCACGAAAACGGTAGACGAGATACAGGGGTAGAATGAGAAAATGTTTCTCCCAAACCAGGCCGGAGGCTAGGGACAGCAGCAACGTTCGACCATCATCTTCCCGGCGGTAAATGCGGTCCGCAAGCAAGGTTGCCAACAGTAGGCCCCACGGGTCGCTGGGATGATGATAATTATCCCACCACAAGACGGGCTGAAGGGCGGCGAAGAAAGTCGTCGCTAGCAAAGCGCTTGATGATGAACCAAATCTAGACAGAAAAGAGTATAGGCTAATGAGCAACGCAGTGTTACCGAAAAAGTAAAAGGCTTCATAAATGAGAGCTAACCTGCGGGCATTTTGCGGCACGCGGTCGTTTAGACCCAGCATCTCCATGACAGTTTGAGCCGCTACCGCAAATGGATACATTTGGTACTGGGCGGGGGATGGAGCACTATTGGAGAGAACCTCGCGGTGTAGTGCAGCGACGAGCACTGCGTCGTGGCGGCCGAGTTCCAGGATCAAATATCGGGTCACGCCGACTTGGACGAAGGATAGAATCAGGAGGAGAATCCAAGGGATAAGACTAGCCCTGAGCGCCACCACCAGTTTTCGGCCCATGTCCTGCCCCAGACGAGCAAGGTCCGCCAAATTATTCTCTCCCCGCCTCCAAGGTGGCGCTTCGACAACGAGCCCAATTCAAATGCGTATTCCGTTCCCCAGACACCACTGAATCGACCTTCTCATGCCTTCCTCAAGCTCAACCGTGGGGGAATAGCCCAGTTCTCTTTCCGCTTTGCGAATCGAGCAGGCAATCGTCTTGTTCATCTCTGAAAGCACATGCACCTTCGAATGATAAAGCCCTGTCCCTTGCACCACCTGATCAGCTAAGAACGCGACTTCGCTGAGAAAGCTGGGCAATCGGACTCGTCTGTGGGCAACGGGGATGTGAAACTCCTGTTCCAGCAATCTCTCCACAGTATCCACAACCTCATTCATTGTGTACGCTCGGCGGTCCGCGATCCAATAAGTCTGACCGGGCGCAGTCCCAGAGTTTTCCACTAGAAGGCAAGCCTGGCACAGGTTATCCAGGTAGGTCATGGAACGCAAGTTCCGGCCGCCGCCTACGACGATCCCCTTTCCGTTCTTAATCATCGAGAAGAAAAGGGATTGTCGCGCTGGCTGTCCAGGCCCGTAGAACCAACACGGATTGTGTGATGGCCCAAGCAACCTTTATCCCCCGAAAAAACTGAAGAATTCTATTTCCAACTCACGACGGGTGCAATGGCCTGGAGAACACAGGTGACGCCAAGCCGCCAGTTTAGAGACGCGGCGGGGCGGTCGCGCCCCCTCGGTGGTTGCACCCGCTAAAGATGGTGCGATCCACGCTCTGAACACTGACAAAGCGGACCATCGGTCGGGTACGGCGGCGCACCTCGACAAAGCGGCGTTCGATGATCCCCCTCTGCGGGATGGTGCGGAACTTCCTCCGCAGATGTCGGGGAAAGCTGAAGAAGGACAGTAGCTCGGGCAAGTCCTTCTCCAACTGGCGCACATATCGGGGAAACAAGTTCGTCCAAGTGGCCTGGGAACACCGAGAGATTTTCTGCGCATGGCTGCCGAAGTGCTAAGTTTTGTCCTGGCGCTCGGACTCCTCTGGCTGATGCTCGCCAGGTCCGTACCCGTACCCATAGCCGTACCGGTAGTAATCCCCGTAGCCATAGCCACCTTTCCGCACGTCCACGTCGTTGAGAGCCACTCCCAAGATGCGGGCGCCAGCATCATAAAGTAGCGAACGGGCGCGCCGCACGACTTCGTAAGACGTCTCGTAAGCGCGCACCACCAAAGCCACGGCATCCGAAACGGTGGAAAGTATGCGGGCGTCCGCCACGCTCAGCAAGGGCGGCGAGTCCAGAATGACGTACTCAAATTCGCCGCGCAGTCTCCCCAGCAGCTCAGCAGCGAACGGCGAGGAAAGGAGTTCCGCGGGGTTGGGGGGAATCGGGCCGCAGGGGATGACGCTCAAGTTTGCCACGCCAGGAACAGGCAGGATGGCGTCTCGAAGCTCCACCCGCCCCGTCAGGCACTGCACGAACCCCGGCTCGTTCGGGACGCCGGTCGCCCGGTGGCACGCCGGACGTCGCATGTCACAATCCACGATGGCTACCCGGCTCCCGAGGCTTGCCAGCATGGCAGCCAAATTGACAGTCATAGTGGTCTTCCCCTCACCCGGCAGCGCGCTGGTAATCAGGATGATCTTTGGCACAGGGTTGGCCGACAGCAAGATTGAGGTCCGCAGGGAACGAAAGGCCTCCAGGACAGCGGGATCGGTCTCAATCGCTGGCGACCGCCCCTCCTGTGGACGATGGGCAATGGAAACCAGCTTTCCCTCTGAAGCCTTGCTTGTGCCATCCGGGGAGAATAACGGGATCACGCCCAGAGCAGGCAGTCGGACCAGTGTCTCCACCTCATCTGGCGTCTTAAGCGTGTCGTCCAGATACTCCTGGAAGAACGCCAGGCCCACACCCAGCCCAAGGCCTAACACCATCCCCAAGGCGAGATTCAAGAGGACGCGTGGCTTTACCGGACCCTTTGGGACCTCTGCAGCATCCACGATCCGGATGTTGCTGGCCTTTAATCCCGCCGACACCTGGGCTTCCTTGAGACGCTGGAGCAAGCCGTCGTAAAGCTGCTTACTAGTGTCCACTTCGCGCTTGAGGATGTTGTACTGAATCGACTTCTCGGCGATGTCGTTCACTTCCTTCTTCTGCTGCTCGAGTGCCTGAGTCAGATACTTCTCATTGGCCAACGCCGAATGATACTCATCCACAATGTTCTGCGCTAAAGCCTTCTTCTGGCGGTCGAGTGACGCCTGCACGGTGTCCATTTGCTTCTTGAGGGCCACCGCTTTGGGATAGTCAGGCTTGACGGTCGCCGTCAACTGCGAGTAGTCGCGTTCGAGCTCCGACAGGCGCACCGCCAAGTCTTGAATCAGCCGGTTGGAAAGGAAACCGGGCAGGTCTTGCACCTTTCCGGCCTGGACTAACCCGTAAAGCGCTTCCTTCTGAAACCGCTCCGCCTGGGTTTTGGTATATTGCTCCTGAAGCTGAGCCAAGCGCTCGTTAACAAGGTTCTTCTTTTCCTCAACAAACAGAATAGAATTCGCCTGGGCGTAAGCCTGCAAAGTGTCCTCGGATTTTTCTAGTTTCCCCTTGAGCCCCACGAGTTGCCCCTGAAGCCATTCCGAGGCCTTGATGGTTTCGTCCCACTTCACCTGAAGGTTCTGGTCAATGTAGTCGGCCGAAAGCTGGTTCGCCACACGCGCCGCCAGGGCAGCGTCCTCGGAGTAAAACGTAACTTCAACAAGGTTGCTGCGCCGCACTGGGCTGACACTGAGCGAATCGAGGAAATGCTTCACGCTGTTGCGATACGCATCGCTTGAGGAATCAGGCGGACCTGGGTCGGAAGCGGAAGGAATCTGGTCGGGGTCGCGTTCTACCAGGCCGAGGAGCGCGCGCCTCCGATAGAATTCGGGATACTGGTAAAGCTTCAGATCTCGCACCACGCGCTCCGCCAAGGTGCGGCTTTGCAGGACTTTGTACTGGGTCTCACGATAACTATCCATGTCCCGGGTATCGATCTGAAGGATTTCCTGAAAGTTCAGGACGTTGGGAGGCTCCGGGTTGATTTCGGTCAGGACTTTACCCTCATAGATGGGTGTCTGCTTGAGCGTCCCAATCGCCACCGTGGAGAAGACGATCAGAAGGCAGGTGAGCACCGCCCAGCGGCGCTTGACGATAACCCGCCAGTAATCGAGTAGATGTGGGGCCTCTTCTGGGGAGACCTCCAATATCTCCTGTCCACGGAGGGCCTGCGGGCCGATGCGGGCTAGGCTCTGCGATTGGTCTGCTGGAGGGATTTCGTTCTCGTCCATCAAGATTCCTTTGGCATGTGGCTAGATAACGACTCGCTCACTAGCGCCTGTAAATCAGGATTCCACTGATCGTTCCGATGGCGGCTTCGGCGCCGCGCTTGACAGCCGCCTTTCCCGAGCTGGTAGGAACGAAAAGAATGTCATTCGCGGCCAACTCTATATCCTGCGATTTGCCCTTAAGAACCTTGGAGAGATTTACGGGGATCTCAACTCGTGATCCGTCCTGAGACCTGCGGATGATGCGCGCCGAGCCTCTGGAAGCTGTCCCAGTTAAACCCTCCGCCATCGCCAGGGCTTGCAGGACCGTGAGACTTTCGCGGTCTTCTAGGACAAACCCGCCGGGCCTCCTCACCTCCCCCACGACATAAACGATATCCGCCTTGCTCACGCTAATGATATCGAGCGGCTGGATTGGGATGTTGA
>Ga0315280_10010681_pt1 | contig 11456 bp, 8 predicted proteins | sample YL17G06_40_MG_FD_203697 | JGI IMG/M metagenome (GOLD analysis project Ga0315280, IMG submission 203697) | Sediment microbial communities from Yellowstone Lake, YNP, Wyoming, USA - YL17G06_40 | ecosystem: Environmental > Aquatic > Freshwater > Lake > Sediment | place: USA: Wyoming | collected... | reverse complement strand
CAGGCGGACCCGGGTGTAGCGCGAGGCGCGGCCCGCGCCGTGCTCGGTCAGACGCCGCGCCACATCTTTCGCAATACCCGTGTAGAGCGACCCGTCGCGACACCGGAGAATGTAAATGAACGGCATGGGGAATCGGATGATGGCGGCGCTTACAGCCGCGGCATGATCATGCGCACCGTCGCCGCCAACAGGTAATCCGGGACGTTGCCAAGTACGTCAAGTTGCGCCAAGTACCTTGACGGCGTAATGCGGGACGTGGCATCCTACGTATCCGTGCGTTTTCGAAGACAATATAGGGAGACAGGGGGACACGGGGAAAAGAAAGGCCCGCCGAGCCCGGAGCCATTCCGCTGCCCGAGAGTAATCCCCACAACGGGGAGCGGGGATTGGGGAAATGCAAAGCTCATGATCCCGAGAATGGCCTGCCTCCGATCCCCCCACCCGTGTCCTCCGGTCTCCCTGGCACCGTGGATACAAAACGCCGATGCTCATCCGAGAATCGGCGCTTATCCCATCCTGCACTCGCCACCCACCATTTTCGTGTCCGGCATCCCCCGCATGCCGAGGAGAACCGGCACCCGAATCTGCTTATATCAGGAACGCCCCGGCGATGCAAGGCCCGTGCACGGGGCGACAGGGACAGCGACAGGGACAGGAAGACGGCTACCGGGGAGATAGCGATCTCCGACATGGACAGCGCATTTCCCGCCCCTGATACGCAGGAACCGCCGCCGAAGCCCCGGTTACGGGCCGCTCCGCCATCCGGATCCGCAGATTACGCAGACTTCGAATGGAATCAAATCTTTAGGGGAAACGACAGCGTGTTCCTGCCGGCAGCATCGTTCAGGATCTAATAGGGGATGTTGGTTCCGAAACAACTTGCGCAGGATCGTGAAAGAGGAGGCGGGCCGCTAAAGCAAATCGCTCCTCTCGACGTCGGGACGTTGTGCGTACGTTGCATGAGCCTGCTTTTCCAGCGGTCTCCCGGGATCGCTCCTCCCCGCTCCCCGTAATAATGCTATCCACTCCTGTCGCTGCCCTGCAGACTCAACCAGCCCGCCGCTTCGGTGGTGATGGTGGCCCTGGCCTATCTCTTGTTCAGGTTGGTGCCGGCGCTGCCTTGAGGTGAAAGAGGTAGGTGTTGGCCTACGTCCCCACCGTCGCCTCTGACACTGCCCGAGGGCCCGCCAAGGGGGCACCCCCCGCAGGCATCAGTATTGACAATCCAATCCGTCAGGCGTAGCGTCTCCGTGCAGCGGGACGGCCTTTCTGAAAGGACTCGCGTTCTGCTGCGGTCATGAGTGACCTCAGCCATCTATCCGGTGTCGTCGAATCCGCGACGCTGCCCCGTACGTCTCCTTGCCAACGATCGGAAAGGGGCTGTAGGGTTTGGGGGGGCAGGGCATGACCCTGAAGAAGACGGAACTCTACCGCGGGTTCAACATTTTCACGGAGGAGGTCCGGGCCGGGGTCTGGCGCGTCGCGCTCGTTGAGGTGCCCTCGGCAGAAGGCACGGAGCATAGCCGTACCCCCCGGCAAGGCCGGGTGCCGGGAGAGCATCCAGCGAAAGAGTCCGCCCTCACAGCGGCCCGGGCCCATATCGACCGGATCCAGCAGAACCGCAGGAACCGCAGCAGCGAGTAAGAGGGGAACGGATAAAAGGGGGACGCGGTCACCTTCCTCACCTTGTGTAACGCAGGACCCGGATGCCGAAAGAGCGAGGGAAGGGCATAGACCGCAAGCCGGGGGTTGCTGGGATCGAGCGCAAACACTACTTCGTGGACGAGGCGGGCGACCCGACGCTGTTTGGTGCGCGGGGGAAGGTGCTCGTCGGGAGCGAAGGGTGTTCTCGGTATTTCATCCTTGGCTTGGCCGATGTGAAGGACCCGCCAACGCTTGCCGCCGATCTGGCCGCACTTCGAGCCCGCCTGCTCGCCGATTCGTATTTCAAAGACGTGCCCTCCATGCAACCGGAGCAGCGAAAGACCGCGCTGCTCTTCCATGCAAAGGATGACCTGCCCGAGGTCCGGCGGGAGGTCTTCGCACTTATCCAGCGCCACACCATTCGGTTCTCCGCCATCGCACACGACAAGTTGGCCATTCTGGCCTATGTGCGCAGGCACAATGAAACCGATCCGGCGTACCACTACCGGCCGAACGAGCTATATGACTTCATGGTGCGGCGACTCTTCAAGGAACGGCTCCACAAGCATAGCGCCTACCGGGTTTGTTTCGCGCGGCGCGGCCGGGCTGATCGCACCGAGGCTCTCGGGCGTGCCCTCGACATTGCCCGGCGACGATTTGCAGGGCAGCAAGGGATGGCCGTAAACGTCGCGATAGAAGTGGTGCCCGTATCGCCGATTCAGGAAGGGGCTCTACAGGCGGTGGACTACTTTCTCTGGGCACTGCAGCGGACCTTCGAGAAGCACGAAGACCGCTTTCTCCGGCTGCTGTGGCCGCAGTGCAGTCTGGTGATTGATGCAGATGACAGTCGCGAGAAGGAGTACGGAAGGTACTACACACAGCAAAGGCCGCTGACGGCAGCGGCCTTGAAGCAGGCCGAGGGATATAGGAGCCAACCACCGAGGTGACTCGCTCACACGGCATGGAGCCGATTTTCGTCCCTCGTGCCAAGCCCGATACTCATCCAGGTTGCCGGCAAAGTCAAGCACCTTTTCCGCAGAGGCCGAGGCGGAATTCCGTGCAATACGTTTCAGTCTATGTCGCCTAGCGTTCTGGCGCGGATGCATAAAGGGGGACGATGCATCCCGAGACCCCTGGCGCTGGATCACCACGATACGAGGGGACACGATACGTGGGATACCTTCCGAGGCGGGAGTGGTTCAGCCCTCGGCGGTTCGCACCGGCACCAAGCGGATCTCCAGCCGGCATCCCACCGCCTTCGCGTACCTCTTTAGGGTGGCAATGGTCGGCGAGTGCTTGCTGCCCGAAAGGGAGGTTTCCAGCCGGGTGACGGCTGGCGCCTTGGTCCCCATCTTGCTAGCGACCTCGGCCTGACTCAACCCCACCTTTTGCCGGGCCAGGAGGAGTTGGCGCAAGAGCGCGTACTCAGGCCCCAGGTCGGCGTATGCCGCCGCAAAGGCCGGATCCTTCTTCCATCGCTCCACCATCTGGCGGTGGGTCAGTCGCAGTGCTTTCCCCTTCATGATCCACACACCTCTCGGTATCGCCGGCGCGCCATGGCCAGCTCGCGTGCCGGTGCCCGCCGCGTTTTCTTCATGAACGACAGGGCATGTCGAATACATAACATATCTGTTATGCGCAGGCAAGAAAAACGTCGCTGCCAAGACGAGTCGTCGCCATCGGGGTCGTTGCGGAACAGGCCGTGCACAGGGACATCGAAACCCAAGATGCAAGAGCCAGCCGGGGATTGTCAGCGCTGATCCAGGAAGGCGATGGCACTTCACCGCCTTCTCCCCTCACCTCTCGTCAAAGCTTCCCCTGTCGGCAGACACCGGCGTGAAAACGTGTCGCCGGACGATCGGCCGGAGAACCATCACGATGAAGCTGGATGCCCGAAATCGTTTGTGGAGGCCGGCCGCTACGTCCGCAGCCGGGGATCCATGGCGTCACGGACGGCGTCGCCGAAGAGGTTCAGGCCGAGCACCGACAAAGCTATCGCGCAGCCGGGGAAGATAGCGATCCAGGGGGCGTTCCGAATGTATTTCTGGGAATCGTGAAGGATGTTGCCCCAGGTGGGGGTGGGGGGCGGCTCCCCCAGGCCGAGAAATGACAAGGCCGCCTCGGCGAGCAGCACCTCGGCGAAATACAGGCTAAGCTGCACCACGACGACGGAGAGGCAGTTGGGGAGGACGGTCCGGAGAACCAGGCGCCAGCGAGGGCTGCCAAGCGCCTGGGCGGCCACAATGTATTCCTGGGCGACGACAGTGAGCGCGATGCCGCGGGTGACGCGCACGATGCGCGGAAGGTACACAACGCTGAGCGCGATGATGATGCTGCGCGTTCCCGTTCCCAGCGCCGCGGCGACCGCCACCGCGAGCAGGAGCGGAGGAAAGGACATCAGCAGGTCCATCAATCGCATCATGATGCCGGAGATCCGGGCCGTGCTGACGCCGGCCACGATGCCGAGCGATACCCCCGTCAGGCCGGCCGCCAGCATCGTGAGCAGCGACGCCGCGAGACTCACCCGCGCCCCGTACACCACCCGGCTCAGGACGTCGCGACCAAGCTGGTCGGTCCCGAACCAGTGACCCGAGCCTGGTGGAAGAAACCGCTGCGGGACATTCAGCTTCACCGGGCTGGACAGGCCGAGGAGGGGCGCCGCCAATGCCGCGAGGACCAGGCTCACCACGATCAGACTTCCGATGAGTGAGAGGCGATTTCGCCGGATCTTTCGCCAGGCCCGTGCCAGTTGCTCAAGCGCGGTGGGCGGCGGCGGAATGGGGGTCGAACTCGCCTCAGACATCGCAGGTGCCATGGTGCTCCTCGGGGTCCGGATCGCCCCGTCTACCCGAAGCGGAGCCGCGGATCCAGGTACGTGTACAGGAGATCCACGGCCAGATTGATCAGGACGTACAGCACCGAGATGTACAGGATCAGCCCCTGGATCACAGGGAGGTCCCGGTTGTAGAGGGCCGTGATGACGAGCTGTCCCACCCCCGGGAGCACGAACATGGTCTCGATCACGGCGCTACCGCCGAGGAGGATCCCCAAGTTGATTCCCATCACGGTAACGGCGGGAATGAGCGCGTTTCGCAGGGCGTGGCGGAAGAGGACAACTCGCTCGTGCAGTCCCTTGGCCCGCGCCGTCCGGACGTAATCCTGCCCCAGGATTTCGAGGACACTGCTCCGGACCAGCCGCGCCAGGAGGGCCGTGAGATACGTGCCCATCGCACAGCTCGGCAGGATCAGGAACCGCAGCCCGCTCCACAGGTCTGTGACGACAGAGGTGTACCCCACAATGGGCAGGAGGTTCAGCTTGAGAGAGAACAGGATGATCAGCATGAGCCCCAGCCAGAAGCTGGGCATCGACAGGCTGACCAGCGTGAGCAGGCGCGCCACGTGGTCCACCCACGAGTTCCGGAAGACCGCTGAGAGGAGCCCCGCTGGAACCCCGATCACGACGGAAATCAGCAGGGACAAGCACACCAGGGTCAGCGTGGTGGGAAACCGCCAGATGAGCTCGTCCACGACCCGCGTGCGGTTGTACAGGGACTCGCCGAGGTCGCCACGCGCCACCCGCGTGAGCCACTCCCAGTAGCGAACAGGCAGCGGGCGATCAAGCCCGAGCTGTTTTCTGAGTTCTGCCGCCTGCTGCGGTGTTCCCTCGCCCCCGAGCATGACCAAGGCGGGATCGCCCGGGATGACGTGCACCAAGGCGAACGAGGCGATGGAGAGCGCGAAGAGCATCGGGACCAGCGCAATCAGGCGCCCGATCGTGTGACGGAGGAGCGGCGACATGGCGGCTCGCAGACGAGGAGTGCGAGGCTAAGAGCCTGGGACCGGGGTATACCCCCCGACCCCAGGCTCGGCTCTCGGCCCTCGGCTCTAGGGTCTTGACCCTACTTCCCTACCGTGACATTCCACGCGCGGGCATATCCTACAGACCAGTGCTGCCACCCCTTCACCGTGCTGCGCCAGCCTTCGACCTGCGGGTGGTACATGATCGGAACCCACGGCACATCGGTGCGGAGCAGGTTCTCCAGGTCGGCGAAGACCTTGGTCCGATCCTCATGCTTCAGGGTCGTCCGCGCGGCCCGGCAGAGCCGGTCGTACTCGGGATTGTTGTACCCGGTCGAGGTGCTGGTGCTTTCCCAGAACTGGCAGTAGTAGATCTCCGCATCCGGGCGCGGGCTGAGGCCCGAGAGGAAGAAGGCGAACTCGCCCCCGTCCCAGGTCTTCTGCAGTGCCGCCGACTCCAGCGTGCGAACGCGGACGTTCATCCCCACGGCCTGGAACTGCGACTGGAGCACCACGGCGATCTCCGGGTAGATGCTGGGCTGCAAGTGCGCGTCCAGGATGATCTCCTCGCCCTTGTAGCCGGCTTCCCTCATGAGCTGCTTGGCCTTCTCGGGATTGGGCTTGGCAAACGGATCTTTGGCGTGCACCGCGCCAAAGTAGGGGGTCCCGACGGGGATGCCAGCCGGCGCCGGTTTGCCCAGACCGAAGGTCACCGCCTTGACTATCTCCTCCTTGTCGATGGCATACCCCACCGCCTGGCGGAGCTTCTGGTTGTTCACGAAGATGCCCTTCTTGAACCCAAAACGGAGGTCCGAGAAGGAAATCCCAGGTATGGCGGCGACGGTGAGATCCGACTTCCCCTTGTACCGCTCCACGTCCTGCTGCGTGAGGGCGAGAGCCACGTCCACGTCGCCCCGCTCCAGCGCTGCCGCCCGGACCGAGGAGTCCCGGATGGGAATGAAGTCCACCTGGTCCACCAGCGGCAGCCGCTTCCCTGTAAACCCGGAGGTGGGGCGGTCATCCACGGTGTAGCCGGCGAACTTCTTCAGCCGGATGACGCTATCCTTCTTCCACTCCACGAACTCGAACGGGCCTGTGCCGACCGGTTTCGTGATCGAGCCCCCCTGCCGCTCCGCCTCGCCGTCCGAGTAGATCACCGCCGGGGCGATCGGGTTCGCCAGCGTGGCGATGAAGCCGGCATTCACCTCGCTGAGCGTGAACTTCACCGTCAGCGGATCGGCGGCCTCGACCGACTTGATCAGCTTCTTGAACTGGCCGGACCGTGGGCCCTTGTTCTGCATCTTGGTGATGGAGTACACGACGTCCTTGGCATCCAGGGTCTTGCCGCTGTGGAATTTCACGCCGCGGCGCAGCGTCAGGGTGTAGACCAGGCCGTCCGGGCTCACGGTGTACTTGTCCACCAGGGATGGCCGCGGCCCCATGTCCTCACCCAAGGCAAACAGCATGTCGTAGACGTTGAGCAGCACGACCCGGTTCAGGTAGTGGGTCGTCATGTGGAGATCAACGTCCGAGATATCCCCGTCGGCAGCGATCCTCAGGACCGTGCCCGCCGGCGTCGGGCCCGCCACCCCGAGCAACAGCGCGAACCCCAAGATACCCCCCGCGATCCATGTCTTCCACTCACCGTGCTTCATGATCATTCCTCCTTCCCTGAAGGTGGTTGCTCCTGAACGATCCAACTACCAGCGAATGTCCTTCTGGGCCGGCAACCGGTGCTGGTCCGAGCGGGCCTCGACGGGCCGGGTCCGGTACTCCTCGAGCCAGGCCAGCATATGCTTCATAAGGCGCAGCAGATGGACGGCGTCTCCAGCACGGTCCGTCGGGCAACAAGGTCCACCATCGGGCCGTTCGACCCGTGACCATTGACCAGGGCGATCCGTTTGAACCCATGGTACGCCACACTCTTGGTCACGTCCAGGCAGAAGTTGATGAAGTGGTCGGGCTGGATGTGGATGGTGCCGGGGAAGTCGATGTGGTGATGGCGTCGTTCATCTCCGGCCAGGTCAGCCTATTGTACAGGTACGTCTCTTTCGCTTTCACCGCCGCTTCCTCCTCGTTCCTCACGAATCCTGCCTCGGTGTCGTGCTCCCGTCTCGCGGTCCAGCCTTCCGCCTTCCGCCTTCGGCTTTCGCCCGTCTGCCTTCTGCTTTCTGCCTTCTGCGTACTACTTTCCGCCCTACGGCTTCAGCCCAAAATCCCCCACCACCTTCTCCGCATGCATGTCCTCGCGCTGGCCTCGAGGCCGGTCCCGGAAGTCCCGCACCAACTCCACCATCCGCTCGATCACCGCATCGAACATCGCCTTCCCCTTTTCCTTCGTGGCAAGCGTCGGGTCTCCCACGACCCCCGTCTTCGAGAAGGTGCTCCACCAGTCCATCATCTGGACCGGAGACCCATCCACGAGGTCAAGGAAGATGTACTTGCTGGGGGGCAGGTTGATCTCCTTCCGGATCTCCGACTTCCGGACGCGGCGCTCGGCCAGGTAGAGGAACAGCGATGTCTCCAGCTCGCAGGCGTGGGCCATGCCGCCCGGATGTGCCGACTCCCGAATCTTGCGGCACACATCCGTGATCAGGTTCGTGTAGATGAAGGAGCCGCACAGTGCGTCGGTCTCCAGGACGACGCGCCGGGCGACGACGTCGAGAAGTGGGACGTTACTGCCGTGGCCGTCCACGATCAGGATGCGCTTAAACCCGTGGTACGCGATGCTCTTGCAGATGTCGGCGACAAAATTGATGAAGTGCTCCGCTGCCACGCAGATGGTCCCGGGGAAGTCGATGTGGTGGATATTATATCCGTAAGGAATGAGAGGCATCACCAAGACTTCGTTGGGGATGCGCTTGGCCGTCTCGACGCACACCGACCAGACCAGGAAGTTGTCCGTGTCCAGCGGGAGATGATGCCCGTGATCCTCAGTCGTCCCCACGGGGAGCAGAACAACCCGCCTCTGGGTGGGGAGATCTCTTAGCTCCTTCCAGGTGTAGTTACTGTAGAAGTACGGCTCGTCCCCTGTTTCGTGCATCCCGTGGCTGTTCATGGAGCCCTTCTCCTTTCTTCCTTGGCGCTACACAACATACATATCCCGGTTCAGCGTTGTCAGCTCACGAACCCGAGGTTTCTCGCTTCAACCGCCGAGGGTTGATGGTTTCCCTTGATCGGTGGAATTTCCTTGTCGATTCCAGGTCAACAAGGCACCACCTCTTCCGCGAGCACGTCCCGATCCTTGAAGAACCGCTGGATCCACGCTTTGTACTGCGCCGTGGGCTTGTAGTAGGGCGTCTTGGCAGGGCGCTCCCGGACCATCTCATAGCCTTCCAGGAGATCGCGGACGACCGTGCCCTGGGTCTGGGCGGGTGGCTCGATCCCCAGGAGGTGGGCCAAGGTCGGCGCCACGTCGATCAGGCGGATGTCTCCGAGTTTCTCCGCCGGCCGCTCGTAGCCCTGCTTCACCCCCGGGCCGCTGATGAGAAAGATGGCCTTCTGCGTCCCGTACGTGTGCTCCGCCGTCGGCAACATCCGGGCATGGCCCGAGGAGAGGTTGCCGGTGTTATCCTCCAGGGGCCTCGGGCCCTCCGCCTTGGCCAACTGGTAGCCCGCCTCGAGCACCACGACCACGTCACCCAGTTGATCCCCCCACAGGCCGAGGAGCTGGGCATCCCGCTTGGCCAACGCCAGGGCCACGACAGTCTGCTGCGTCTGCTCGTCCACCCAGGTGCGCAGGTCCCGGATGAGATCCCGCTGGATGGTCTGGTACTCGGCCTCGCTCTTGGCGTTGATGTAGATGTTGAAGGGATCCAGGAACACCCCCTCGTGGAGCCACACCTTCGTCTTATCCCAGTCGAGCCGGGTGTACCAATCCTTGGCCAGCATGGTCTTCGGCTCCATGTAGACCAACCGGTTGATGGGCGAGCAACCGTGGTCGGAGACGGTCACGACGTAGTCGTCTTCGGTTACACCTTGGAGGAGGGTGGCCATCATCCGATCGATCGCCTGGTACGCCAGGCGCACCTTCGCCCAGTGCTGGGGAGCCTCTTGCGGATCGTAGCGGAACCAGAAAGGATCCAGGTGGGCCAGGTGGTAGTGGTTCACGTCATCCAGGAAGTGCCAGTGGCAGAAGAAGAGGTCACAGCCCTTTTCCTGGGTGAGGTAGAGGGCGGCCTTGGCCAGCCACTGCCCCTGGTACTCGCCCTCCTCGACGCAGGTCGCGTAGTCCACCACCCCCATCACGTCGAAGACCTGGCTGACGTGCTCCACGAAGGGCCCCAGGCGGTCGATCAGCTCCCCGCCGATCGCGTCGGGCTCGGACCAGCCGTCCCTGGGCATGATATGAGAGCGGTAGAGCGTCATCGTGCTCGCATCCGGGGTGAGGGTGACCAGCTTGAACCGGACCGTGCCGTTGCGGTTGCCGAAGGGGAGGGTGGCCCACTCGCTCCAGGCGCCGAGCCTGGTCTCGCCGATCGCCGTGCTCAGGTCCTGCTCCCGGCAGACAATGGCCCGTTCGTATCCGTTCGGGCCTCCCCGCACGAGGACCTGCCAGGTTTGCCGATCTTCTTCCTCCTTGGTGCTCACCGGGATTGCCACGGCCAGCGGCGGGGGGCCGCCACTCGCGATCCCACGCCACCCCTGGGCCGGGGTGAGCTGGATTGGCTTGACGGCCGGGTGCTCCATGGGCGGGGTGGTCATGTAGGCCTCGGCCGTGGCGATCTCGTACGGGCAGCCGCCAAAGATGGGGCCGGCATTGCCATCAATATGGATTGCCAGTTATTGGGCGTATAGCAGGGGTAGGATGCCAACGCCTGGTAGACGGAGCCACGCTCCATCAGTTTGGCCAGGGTTGGCACACAACCCTCCCTGATCATCTGCTTGGTGAGGGGGAGGACCATCTGGTCCACGCCCATGACATAAAGCTTACCTCGCTGTTTCACCATGCCTCCATGGGATTCCATCCGCCCAGCGCCCCTTGAGAGGACTCCAAGCTTCGCACCTGACCCTCCTGCAGTGCTCTTGGCGCTTGGCGCTACACCTCCCGCAACACCTCCCGGATGCTCTTTTCCAGGATGGCCACCATCTGGTCGATGTCCGACTCGGTCACGATGAGGGGCGGCGCAAAGGCAAGCCAATGGGGGTCGAATCGGAGGAGGAGGCCGTTGTGCAGACACCGCTTCCCCACGCGGAGGCCGAACTTGACTTCTGGGGGGAAGGCGCGCTTGGTGGCGGGATCCCGCACGAACTCCACCCCGATCAGGAGGCCCTTGCCCCGGATGTCGCCGATGATCCCCAGGGACCGGAGACCCTCCAGCCGTTTGACCAGATGGGCCCCCACCGTGCGGGCGTTCTCGGGGAGCTTGCGGTCGAGGATCTCCCGAATGCTGGCCAATCCGGCGGCACAGGCCACAGGATTGCCGGCGTAGGTGTGTCCATGGGCGAATTCACTCCCCGGCTCGCCCCAAAAGGCATCCGCGATGTGTTTGCGGACAATGGCTGCGGCGAGCGGGGCGTACCCGCTGCTCATCCCCTTCCCGCAGCAGAGGATATCCGGCACGACGTCGAACGTGTTGGCGGCGAACAGAGCCCCCGTGCGGCCAAAGCCGTTGATGATCTCGTCGAAGATGAGCAGGATGTTGAACTCATCGCACAGTTGCCGGAGGATTTTCAAATACTCCATGGGGGGCGTGATGATCCCCCCGGTGTTGGTGATGGGCTCCACGATGATGGCGGCGATGGAGCGGGGATCCTCCCATTCGATCGTGGTCCGGAGCGTCCGCGCGCAAAACACCTCACACTCCGGATAGCTCTTCTCGTAGGGGCAGCGGTAGCAGTACGGCGGGTAGGTGTGGAGGAAGCCGATGGCGGCCGGCTCGTAGAGCGTTTTCCGGTAGCCTACCCCGCTGGCGCTCATGGCGCACCCTGTGGCCCCGTGGTAGCTCAGGTAGCGAGAGAGGATCTTGTACTTCCCGGGGTTACCGGTTTGGCGGTGGTACTGCCGGACCATC
>Ga0315280_10010680_pt1 | contig 11457 bp, 6 predicted proteins | sample YL17G06_40_MG_FD_203697 | JGI IMG/M metagenome (GOLD analysis project Ga0315280, IMG submission 203697) | Sediment microbial communities from Yellowstone Lake, YNP, Wyoming, USA - YL17G06_40 | ecosystem: Environmental > Aquatic > Freshwater > Lake > Sediment | place: USA: Wyoming | collected... | reverse complement strand
ATGGTGAATGAGGATAATAACCATCACTACTGCTCTTTGACACAGTACCGGGGAAATAGAGGCACCCATTCTTACCACCATATGAAACCGTAATCGTTGCAATCATTGCCGCTATCATTAAACTTAGATGAAAATATCTTTTCATAACTTTTTCCTCCTTTACAATAGTATGCTGTTAGAGCAGAACGAGTTACAACCCACCATAGCAACGGGTGCCCGTCGGGGCACTAATACTATATAGTAATTATTAACCGAAAGTTGTTATAAGTAGAGCTTAATCCCCCCTTCCGTCCCCCCTTATTAAGGGGGGCTGGGGGGATTAATTATGCCAAGTCTAAACCAAACAACATAACAACTTTTGATTAATAACCACTATAGCTGGCAGTAAGCCGCTTTGTTTTAACTACCAACTTATTACTTATTAATTATCGTCATAATCTTATAACTTCTTTAATTCAAGCTGACCAAAATTAGCCGGAGGTCATGCCTTCGGCAAAAGTTACAGGTTTTGTGATTCTCTCTTGGAATGCCTCAATGTTAGAGATGTTCAAAATGACATCATCATGTGTTAAGAAAAATATTTTTACTACCTATAATTTTATTATACTCCGTTAGAAGCGTCGGTAGTGTTTAATCTCCCCGAATGATTTCGGGGTCCTGTGCTATTGCATCCTATCAACGGACGAGCCCTGCATCGTTACTGGTACAGGACGAGTGTAGGTTCGTTCTAATTCCTTGCCCCGTTAGAAGCGGAATTACGCAGAGAAAATAGCAATGCAAAACTTTATAATTGATGTTATAGTCACTTCTAATGGGGTTATACTACTCTCAAAAAGTTCTTCCCCGGTAATTGCTTTATATATCTTTTTAACTCCATATCCAATAATGTTGCACTGACAAGCGGTGGGGATAATTTGGATTCAATAATTATCTCATCTATGTGACGCGGTTCATCTTTAGAGAGTAGGTTAAGAATTATTTCCTGTCGATAATCCAATACTACTGACTTTTTCTTCTCTTCCTTTAAGACTGATTTGATTCTGGTTTGATATAAGGCTAATTCTTCCAGAATATCATCTACATTCTCTACAAGTTTTGCACCTTGTTTGATAAGGTAATGACAGCCCTGACTGGTTAGACTATCTACTTTACCGGGCACGGCAAATACATCGCGATTCTGGTCAAGCGCCATATTTACCGTAATCAATGCTCCGCTTTTAAACGGCGCTTCAACCACCAATACCCCAACACTTAATCCGCTGATGATACGGTTGCGAACCGGGAAATTACGGCTATCAGGCGGAGTATTCATAGGAAGTTCTGATATCACTGCCCCATTTTTGGCAATATCCTGTGCCAATTTCTTGTTCTCTGCCGGATAAATATTATTTAATCCGCATCCTAAAACTGCAATAGTCCGCCCCTTTGCTTTCAAGGCGCCCATATGTGCATAGGTATCTATTCCTCTTGCCAAACCACTGATTACACAAATTCCACGAAGCGCTAAATCATAAGCCAGTAATTCTGATTGCCGTTTCCCATAATAAGTGGCACGCCGCGAGCCGACAATGGCAACAGCTAAATTATCTTCCGATTTAAGCTCACCTTTAATATATAATAGCAAAGGATAATCGTAAATGGTGCGAAGATTTTCCGGATATGATTCATCTTCATAGGTGATTATCTTTACCCCTGCTTTTTTCGCCTGCTGAAGTTCTTGACTACCCCGTTTTTCTTCTATAGATTGCCTGATTTCATGGGCAAGTTCAGGACCAATGCCGGGAACATGTTCCAACTCACTTTGCCGCGCTTTTAATATGCTATCCAGATTTCCGAAGTGCTGCACCAATCGTTCATAACGAACAGAACCAATTCCGCGTGCGCTGGTGAGGGTGAGAAGTTGTTCCATAAAAATAATTAGCAATGCGCCCCGAAATAATCGGGGTTAACTGCTCATTGTTCATTTTGCCGGACGTCCTACTGGTAATATCTTCATATAATTATTTCTTCTCCTGTAACAACGATATTATTTTTTCTATACCTAATAATTCATATATTTTCTTCCCTCCCGGAATACGCATGATTAAATATAATAATATCACAATAACCAGGAATAACACATAAACACCGAACAAAATCCTTGGAATACCATAACCGTATTTAACATAGAATGTCATTTTAGTCCCTTTGATAATCTCGCTCCGCAATACGCCGGATGACAGATAATCTATTTGGCTTTCTATTTTACCTGTTGGATGAATAATCATGGAAATCCCCAGGGCGGCGCTTCGTAAAATAGGACGCCTGGTCTCTATTGCCCGGAAAGGCATCATTGAGGCATGGTGCTGGTGCGCTAATCCGCCCCAATTGCCTACTTCAAGAGCCGGAACAACAAACAATTCCACGCCTCTTTTACGGGTAAGCCACGCCGCAATATTACTGAATCCCGCTTCATAACAGATGAGTACCCCGATGTTACCAAGCGATGTCTCAAAAACACCCCATTTATCACCCGGTGTAATCACAGATTCAATAAAAGGCACCGGCACACGCTTAGCATATTGGCCGATTAACCTTCCTTCAGGCGAGAAAAGCACAACCAGATTATGGAATCTAACCACTTCTTCAGTTGGCTCAAATGTCCCGAAAATCAAATATAGTTTTTTATCCCTGGCCAGGGCTTCAATCATATTACGATTTGATGAGTTAGTTAATCCCCTTTCTATGGATGACTCGGGCCAAACCACGAGAGTTTCACGTTTACCATCTACAGATTCCATTGTCGTCTTAATATAATTATCCAATGAACCAATCCATTCCTGAACCACGGCAACAGGAATAGTCGGGGTAGAAGGCGGCCTGCGATATTTAGGCTGATAGTGCTCCCTGGTTATCCCGTAAATTAACATGAGACAGATTATTACTGCCGAAATAATCGGATAGCGGAAATTCCATTTCCCTTTCCTGATACGATGCAGAATAAACCAGCCGATTAAAGCATTAACCACCATTATCAAGAAAGACAATCCGTAAACCCCGAAAATATCGCATGCCTGAATGAGATAATATAGTTTGGACTGCGAATAACCCAATGCTAACCAGGGGAATTTTAGGAAGTAAACTTCCGAACGGAAATATTCAAGTCCAATCCAAAACAACGGAGTTAATAGGAATGCACGGCTTAATCCGATTCTCTTAGCGACCAACCAGAAGGAAACGGCAAAGAGAGCAATGAATATAGTCTGGATATTAGCCAAGACAATTCCCAAAAAACCGGAGGTGTCTATCAAGAAAGATAAAGAAATGGTGTAAAATACTATGCCGGTCACCAGACCGCATACACCGGCCTTTCTCTGTGAACGACAACCGGAAATGGCAACCAATAAAGGCACCAATGCCACCCAGCAAAATAATCCATAACCGAGAGGCGGAAATGATATGAATAATAATAATCCGGAAAAGGCAGAGAGGACCAATCTAAACCATTTGGTTTTATATAACAACTTGTTGAATCCGGAATCCCACGCCTGATTAGGTGTAACGGTATTATTAATATCCATAAGTAATCCCGAAATAGATTCAAATTATAACGGCATCAAGACTTGTTAGAGGCATTTCTCTATGCAGTATCATTAAGAGCGTATTTCATAACCTCTTATTCGTCACCCTGAACTTGTTTCAGGGTCTCATAATACAGATGCTGAAACGAGTTCAGCATGACCCTATTAAAGCAGGAAACGATTATGCCAGTTATGAAATACGCTCTAAGCCTTAAGCAGATTATTTAAGGTTACATTGACAACTCTAATGGGTCAACCCCGTTAGAAAGAATTTAACTAAGTAACAAAAATGTATTATTTATAGTACAACATAGTAACTTGAACTTTCTAACGAGGTCAAGAAAAATAGCGTCAGCTTATTTGAGGTGTGCCGTCATTCGGTTAAAATAATTTCGTTTTTTTGGATAGGGTAATATCTCATACTTTGGGGGGTAATGATTGTTTCATTTAGGGGTAACATCTCAGCCATAGGGTGGTTACCCCCCTACCCTACCGTCGTAACTACTAAAAACTTTGCGTGGTCACGGGTCAACCTTTTGGGGGTTATAAATCGGTCTTGTCGGGGTAACAAGTTGGTCGTTTAGGGGTAACTTTTTATTCATTGGGGGGTTACGCTTTAATCAAACACCCGTTACAAGTCCAAGGCTGCGGGGTAACACCTCAATCAGTTAGGGGTAACAATTATGTCTTTTAGGGGTAACATCTCAACCATAGGGTGGTTACTTCCCTACCATACCCCCCTCTCTTCCCGCTCTGCGGGATGCATTATATTGCATCTATGAGTATGACTCTCTAATATATTTATTATTAGATAAGATAAATCTTGAAGTTAGCTTAATAACTGCAATATAATAAAGAATTAGAACGCAATTAAATGAGGTTTTATCGGTTAAGTTCAAGATTTCAGGAGTTAATCTTGAACTTAAGAGGTCTGAAAATAAGTGAGAAAATGAATGTCGCGGAATCATTTTTTTATTAAACTATCGCCTGCAGAAAAAGAAGCCTTAGAAGGAAATCGCCAAATATGTTAAGTCGGGTGAACGTTCGGTCTGGCGTTGGCTTATAGTACCTATTAATCAAAAGTTGTCATAATTTGTTATCAAGCACTCCAAAAGACTGTCACCCTGAACTCGTTTCAGGGTCTAAAGAAGATGCTGAAACAAGTTCAGCATGACAAAAAGGCTAACTATGATAACTTTTGGTTAATAGGTACTATCTGTTCTCCACAGGCGAATCTGTCCAGCCTACGGCGGATCTGTCCTCCACGGCGGATCTGCCGGAGGCATGACCGAAGGCACGACCGTAGGCATGACCGAAGGCCTGACCTCTGGCATGAATTCGGTCGTTTCACTCCCTTGCAATGACTTATGCTGCAAGCCTAAAACAGGGAATTTTAATAGGGTTATTACCATATTCGTGAACCGCACCCTATTTGAGGCAATCCTTTAACCACGACCGGCGATTATTTGCCTCCAAGGTAAGTGTTGCCAATGCTGTGCTGTAGATGCGGCCGCCCACCTGCCCCCACTGGTCATTCGCCTCCCAGCTTCCACAGAGGGTATTGGTGTTGGACTGGTTCCGAACAAGCATCTTGGTCATGTCTTCATGCCATTTGCTGATTTCCGGATATTCCAGATAGGAAATGAAATACAGGTGATAATAATTCATATCTTTTATCGGCAATGCCTGTTGCGGGATATTCCTGAGCAGGCATTGATATTTTTCCGGTTCGGGCAGGTATTTTGCTCCGCCATAAGTATAACAAAAAGCAGCCATAGCAGAAAGTGTTTCTGCGCCGTATGGAAAATCACTCTTGGTCCGATATCCGGGGCGTCCCTGCTCATCTGAAATACGGGCTAACCACTGGAATCCGTTCTCTAAAGTCGGCGTAACATCCTTAAACCCCATTGCTTTTCCCCATACTAATGCCTGTAATACCCAGAACGAAGCCGCTGTATTAGGCGATTCATTAGGCAATGTCAAATAGCCCCATCCGCCGCTTGGCGTCTGGGTCCTTCTAATATAGTTGAGTGCAGATTTAATAGAACTATCCCACTTTGTCTCTTTGGTTAATGCGGCTACTTCAAGCAGGCACGTTGTGGCGATTCCATGATTATAAAGCGCCCCATTAAACATCGGGCCAAACCTGCCCTCAGGTGATTGCTGGTCAAGCAGGTATTCAATTCCCTTTTGGATATTCAGATTATATTTGGCACGCTCTTTCTCCTCACTGCCCATAAGTGCCATTATGGAAAGTCCGCTCAATGCCGTCTCATATTGCCGGTTACCGCCCCACTTTTCTACAGACCATTTGCCACTTGTTTCCTGATTATGGGCAAGCCAGTCCAATGCCTTATCAAGGGCAAGAGTTGAGCTCGTTGATTGACGGGAGATAATAACCAAACCAATTATAATGGCAACAAGTATTCCGGCTGCAGCGGCAACCCAGCCAAGGCGTCTCTGGATTTGATAAGGCTGTGCCTCAATCCGGTTTAATACCTTATCCACAATCGCGGTCTGCGGACGTTCTGTTGGGACATCTTTTAATTGTTTCATCAGCAACCGGCTATCTGCAAACATCTTCGAGCAAGTCGAGCAACCGGACAAATGACATTCAAAGCGAGAGGTCTCTTCCGGATTCAACTCGTTCTGCAGATATGCTATCACATTCTCCGATTGTTTGCATGATACATTATTCATCATTTTTAAGTATCTCCCTTAATTGCTCAAACGCCAGAGACATTCTGGATTTAACCGTCCCAACCGGTATTTTCAATACCCCGGCAATCTCCTCATAATTCAATCCCTGATACACGCTTAGAACCATTGTTATCCGCAATTTATCAGATAGATTATTAATCGCCTCCTGAACCGCCAGTCTGCTATCTACGGCATTCGGATTGACACTTCGCAATTCGCAATCCGCCATCCGCAATACCTGATGTTTCTCTCTCCGCCAACTATCCGCCCAGCTATGTCTTGCGAGCGTATATAAAAAGGTCGTAAACTTATGGGTCGGCTTATATTTCTTCCTATAATTGAATAACTTAATAAAGGTTTCCTGAACACATTCCTCTGCACTATCTATATTAGCGCCCAGGCGGCGGAAAAAGTTCAGTAGCGAAACCTCATGATGCTGGATGATTTTCCTGAAGGCGTCTTTGTCACCTTTTTTCACCTGAGCCATCAATTGAATATCATCTAAGATTGAACTTTCTGATATGTGGATTGTATGTTCTTGTTTGTCCCCTTTATCTATTGGAACATCCGGCGTTACTACTTCTGTGGTAAGCATAAAAATCATTTAATCAAATCAGCTATTCTTAGGCAAATAATTAAAATATTAGAACCTATCCTAAAAAGGGAATATTCTTCCCCCCCACGGTGGGTCATTCCTGCGAAAGCAGGAATCCAGAACCACAGAAGACTGGATTCCCGCCTGCGCGGGAATGACGGATGGGGTTTTTGGATAGGCTCTAATGCCCTCTGGAAATTTCTCTTGACCCTCTTAGAGATGAGTGATATACCGTCGCATCGGATTCCGGGTTCGCATCCTGAATGGTTATGGACGAATGCGGTTTAATAATAACCACATAGGTTTTTGGGCAAGGAAACCGTGGAATAACGTGGTGAGCCAAAGGGGACACATCACACGGCGGATCAATCGTTAATACAGTATTTGAGGATTACACCTTTATTACCTACGATATAGCAAGCACCGTTCGCGGTAATGACCATACCATTTAAATCTTCGTTACTCGAACAGGGTTGCGATAACCATTTTTCTCCACCATCAGTGGTAAAAAGGACTGTTCCTGTTTTGCCCACGGCCCAACCACAGACAGGATTTATAAATTTTATCGCAGTTAAGTCGTTGCTAATAGGGTTGTTCTGTTCATTCCAGTGTTTGCCGTCATCGGTGGTGTGAAAAATGCCACCGCCTTCACCGATTACCCATCCGGTAGATTCATTAACAAAGAAAACGCCTGTAAGAAAGCCTTTGGTATCAGCCATCTGCGCCGTCCATGTCTCCCCCCCATCTTTTGTTTGGAGAATATTACCCTTATCAGATTCCATGATAGGCATATTCAGTTTCTTACTATTTTCCTTGGCAGATTCAAAATCAAGTAGTACAGACGAACCCACTACCCAACCGATTTTGCGGTCAATAAAAAAGACATTCCAAAGTGTCCGGTAAGCATTTCTCGCGCAGTATTTTGCATGCTCTTTTGGCCATGAACCTAATCGCCAATTTGCACCACCTGTATCTGTATAAATGATATCGCCATCCGCATGTTCGTGTCCGACACCACTTACAATATATCCAATCTTATGGTCAATCATCTGTATGTGGCGAAGGATAAAATTAGTAGGTGTGCTTTGGAAATGCCACGTTTTTCCTCCGTCATCGGTATGAAGAATGGTTGACGGAGGCGAAATCGAATGCCCGGGTTTACGTACGTAATGAGTTGGTTCGCCCTTCGGTACGGTCTTTCCACCTTTCCCTCCCTCTAACCCATTATCACCCACAACCCAGCCATGCTCAGCATCAATAAAATCCACATCTCTTAGGATGGCATCTGAACCAGATACAGCGAATTTCCAAGTCTTGCCTCCGTCCTGCGTATTCAGGATAGTGCCATCTTCACCCACTACCCAGCCGTGCTCTGCATCTAAAAAATCTACGCCGTAAAGATTTTTATGGGTTGGAGAATCTAATTTTACCCATTTCCCCTTTAAAAGGTAGTCAGTGGATAGCGCACTTTTTATAGGGGACACTTCTTTTGCCTGGGGTCTGTTTTCACAGGCCGTGTGGATTAAGGAGCAAAGGGAAAATGCTATGATTAAACCTATTATTCTTAATTTTAACATCTTTAATTTAGGATTAGTATAACTTTATTTCTCTGACCCAGGAGTCGGGACTGCGATCTGTGGCGGTGGCTTGAGCACATCTTGAAAGGTTTGATATAAGGCACGCGTCTGCATCTCGTCCTTGATAAACTGAATCAAGAGGTCATAGTCATAAAACATACCCACAGGATTATTGCACTTAAGTAAATTCGCCAGGTCAATAAATTCCGTCATCAGATTATCATCACCCGAAACCTTATAAGGATTACACACCGGATCACTTAATAATCTCATTATATTCAATGCTTTCATTAAGACGGCATTGTTTTGGTTAAGGTTATCAACCTCAGCCTTACTGAGCATAAAGATACTTTTGAGTATCCATTCTGTCCCTTTACGAGGTCGGGACTGACTATAAGGCACATTAAGTTCGGTCAAGGCAAAGGTTAACCGTTCATGATAACATGGGTCCCAGTCAATCAACTTGCCTTTAGAGAGTAACTCAATGGCTTTTGGGTCATTCATCACTTTAAGGGTATCTATGGCTGAATATGCTAACGGCACACTCGTATCAAAAATTAGACGATAAACTTCCTTGGTAACTTCCTTACACCTGAATTTGCGCAATGCCTGCATCGTACGGAGGTAAAGGAGTCCTAAGTTAAGTTTCTGCTTATAACTTTCTAACATTTGAGACGTTAGTTCTGCTAACTTGGATTGTTTTTCGACATCCGATGATTGTCGCTTACGTAACTCAAGCAATTTCTCTTGGTAAAACTCGTGCGGCTTTAAATATGTATAATCACTAAGTTTGCTTTTAAGGATGTTAATTAAATCCGGAATCGCCTCTGTGTACTCTAATTCACCCAAACTATATACGATGACACACCGCACGGTTAAATAATTGTCTTCCCTCAGTTGTTTAAGCAGGATTGGTCCGCTGATAGTGGACGAATATTTAGCAATGCCGCGAATTGCCCAGATGCGGATTGATTCATCTTTCTCTTTAAGCGCATCATGGAACCTTTCTATTTGCTTAACCGCTTTCTGCGCTTCAAAGTCCGGAGACTTGGTGTTGAGACTCTTTTCTGGAGCAGTTTCGGTTGAAGTAATCGGTGTATCCGGGGTAATTGGCTCGCCTATCTTATCCGTTTCGGGAGACCCGGAAATTGCATTAGAACCAATACCTAATAAAATAGCAATACATGTTATCATTGTGATAAAAACCGATATGAAACGATATCTTGTTTTGTGTAGAGAAACTGTGAGCTGAAATTCAAATGGATTTAGATTAGACACGACTTCCTTTTCTACGGTCTCGCACTGAACGTTTTCCAAGTAGTAAATAACTTTCATATTCCTTATTCCGATACAGAATAAGATTATAGACAAAAGAAGGCTTTGTCAAGAAAAATATCCGGCATAATATTTTTCTTCAATCATGGATTAATCCGAGAACGCAATATTAATTCCCAAAAATCACCTAAGATATTAGAGATTTTATCTGTGTAAACTTGCCCCATACGGGATCCCGTTAGGGATAGTGAGTCCCGTCAAAGACGGGATAAATTCCGTCCCGTGACCGAAGGGAATCACGTAATAGAATGGAGGAAATTATGCCATCGGGGTGGCTGAAAATGAATTATACCAATTTCAATAAGTTTTTGTCCGCCACGGCGGATCTGTCCAGCCTACGGCGGATCTGCCGAAGGCATGACCGTAGGCATGACCGTTTTAATTGATGTAGTTGCCCGATTTATCGGGCTAAAAGCCTCATAAATGAGGCAACTACAATAGGCAGGAATTAATTAGAATTGGTATTAAACGCATAATTGAGCTATTTTGATGGAGACTGAAATTGGAGTTTATTCCTTGGCTGATATGGAGTTATCGTAAAATAGAGGGGGATACCCTACCCCTTCACACCATGGACGATACAATATCCTACCCAGTACGATACAATTTCATACCCTATACGATATAATATCACTCCCTGTACAATACAAAATCACTCTCTGTACGATACAATATAACCCCCTGTGCCATACAATATCACTCCATATACGATACAATATCATACTCTATACGATATAATATCACTCCCTGTACGATACAATATCACACCTTATACGATACAATATCACCCTCTGTATGATATAATATCATCCATTATATAGTACAATTTCATGGGTAGGCGTAAGAAATTATTAGTTGACCAGAATCTTAGATTGACTCGATTTACCGTGGATGGTTTATCACATGTGGATTACATCATGGAAGACGACCAGTTGTTCCCTGAAATTCAGGTAGATAGGGTTTAGGAAAAAGGATGTAGGATACAGGATGTAGGATGCAGGAAAGAGAATACAAGGATTTAGGGCGTTTTCGGCAGTACCCCGAAACGCCCTTTTCTTTTTTATATATTACTGAACCTTTTTATCCTTTCAAACGCTAATAATATAATAGTTTCCTAATATAATGAGGGTTATACCAATTTTATGAAGTTCTTGCCCTTTTTTTACCTAATAGTCACTCCTCCAAAATGTCATTCTGAGCCCGTACGGGCGAAGAATCTAAAGAACCAATTATTAGATTCTTCACGGAGTTTATCATGAGCGAGATTCTTCGGTCGCTTCACTCCCTCAGAATGACAGAAAAGGCAGAAATTAAATGAGCTTGGTATTACATCACACAGTCTTGACCAACGTCGGGACGATGAATTAAAGGAGATTTTATGAAACGATTGATTATATCCTGCTTTGCTTTCATATTTTTGGGTGGAATCTGGCTATACAGTAATGATGAAAATAAACCTGACCGGAAAAAGTTAGATGAAATAATCGTTACCGCAACTAAAACCAAGAAAGATATTAAAGACCTCTCCGGTAATGCGACCGTTATTACCCAGCAGGATATCCAGGAATCAAATGCCGTTAGCGTTGACCAGTTGCTTGCACTCCAGCCGGGCATAGACATAGAAGGCGGTAATTTTTTGGGATTGAAGCCGAAATTAAATATCAGGGGATTGCAGGGTAATTACGGGGCA
>Ga0315280_10010679_pt1 | contig 11457 bp, 12 predicted proteins | sample YL17G06_40_MG_FD_203697 | JGI IMG/M metagenome (GOLD analysis project Ga0315280, IMG submission 203697) | Sediment microbial communities from Yellowstone Lake, YNP, Wyoming, USA - YL17G06_40 | ecosystem: Environmental > Aquatic > Freshwater > Lake > Sediment | place: USA: Wyoming | collected... | reverse complement strand
TGAAGGAAATTGGAGTAGAAAGCAGATTAAGTTACAAGCCAGACATTTATACTCTCCTTGGTATTTACTCAGACAACAAGGAAAGGTTTAATCTTAATAGGATTACACGATATGCAATTTAACATAGTTCTAATTAGTTCTTTTGTTCTGCCATAAATGCAGAGTTTTCCATAAGTCAAGAACAATAGAGAAGAAAACATCAGGAGTTTTGAATATGCTTTCGTCTATAGAATCAATGAGGCTTAATGCAGCAAAACCCATGTCCTTTTCTATCAAACTTTTCTTTTTTTCAATGTCAAGTTTCCCAGTTTCAATCAGAATATCCAATAATTCCTTGTTTTTATCTGAAAGTTTTTCCCTTGGCACTTTCTCTGCAACATATAGAACATTCATTGACCTCAAAGTGTCAGTGATTAACCTCGCATATACTATATTAATCGGAGTATTCGGTTTCCATTGTTCATATTTTTGCTTGTATGTATCTGGAGTTACTTCCATGAAATATCTCCAATATCGTTCAGTCCATTCATTGGGGTAAGCCTTTATCATCATTGAATAAACTTCAAAATGGTTTCTATCGGTATCCAGTCTTGCGATTATTTCATTTCCATAATGTAGCAGATTTCTACCAAAATAAAGTCTCCATAATGTCCCATAACTGCTAGGATGAATACTGCTATCGCCTTTTTGCTCAACTAAATGACATAATTCTTCAAAGATTCCAGACTTATGATACCTCTCAATGTCTGTGATGTCCTCTCTTTTTTGAGTGAATTCATTGAGGTGTTTCAAAAATACCATTATGCAACCAACATTTTTTCTGCTCTGGGCAAATGATGGAATAGGCTCCTTAGAGTGGCTTATAGCCGAATCGTCTAGTATATTCCTGAGGCTATCTTCTACGTTTGGGTCTGTCGATTCATAGAAGAAGTAGACTTGAATAAGTTTGTAATTCTCATTCAGTTGTTCAGCTATATCTTGATTCTCAATTAGACATTTGATAAAAAGCCGTTTCAAATATTTAAAATCTCGATTAGTAACTCGATTGTTCATGATTCTAAAGCGAATTCTCTCTTTTCCTCTTTTTCGTAAGATGCTCATTGAAATGCAAGCCTTGATAAATTCTCTTCTCACTATTACTTTTCTATTTTCCAGATTCATAAACATTCTAAAACAGATAATCTTGTGCTTCGACTTTGTTCTTTTAGGGACTTCATAAAAAGGAAAATTCACAAATCATGTCTTCTCTCAGTAGGTAAAAGGAAAGAGATATTCTGTTTATGTTAGGTATTCGTATTCAATGAAGACATATCAGTGTTTACTTTATCTGACTTGATCCAATTGTCCTTCCTCAAGACTTGAACGATTTTTTCCTTTATCTCTTCTTCTTTTTGGTTTTTCTCTAGGCTTCTATCAAAGATTATAAAGGCAGGTCTGTGATAGGTTTTGACAATACCTTCTTCGCTCCTTCTAAAAGTATATCTTAAGAACTTCTCAATATTTTTCCAAAAAGGTTCATCTTCAGTAGGTCTAATGAAATACATTTTGCTAAAATTTTCAACTTGACTTGCTAGAAACATTTCACCCATAACTTGTCTATAGTCTTCTTGAAATATGAGTTCAAAAACGATTTTTTCTCTAGTTCTTTTGTGTTTCCATACTACATCTGGTCTGTAATCGACTTTGGCATCTCTGAACTTAGAAAGCTCGACATTGTCTTTTCTATCTGTAGTCCAAGCTTCATAGCCATTTTCTTTCCCGAGGGTTATCAACCAATCTTTCAGTTTGTCATGCATAGATATTTTCATAACTGATATCACCTGTTCAAAACTTTGGTTTCGTCTGAGTTCAAAAATATTTCCTTTCAACTTGCATTAATAATTTAAGGAGAAATACTCTATCTACAAGAGTCAAGTTAGCTTGGAATGTAATGAGACAACAAGCACTAAGTTTCTGTAGAAAATTGGCTAGAGCTTTATACATTGGAAATCATTACATCGAGTGGTTTCCTCGGATTGACTCTGAAGCACAAGAAAGATTGAGAACGGTCAAAACCCAAGTTGACGCATTGATTGATGATGTTAAGAAGGAAGCATCAAAATTTCAATTAAGATGTGAAAGAGTACAACTTTTGACTGTTGGTGTTGGTAACATTCCGACTACTTGGTATACTTTTCAGTTGACAAACTCATTTGATTTCAAATTTGACAAACTTTTTTCTGTAGTTAAGAAATTTTCGGGAGTAAGGGTGCCTAAGAAGTTTGAGCTCCAATTTGATATAGGATTCATGGGGAAACACGTTACTTACCGAACTACGAATAATGTTTGGAAAATCCATGTTTCTGGTGCTAACCATTTTGAAATTGACGACTTACACACAATATCCTTCGACATTGAATACGTAGAAAATGCCCATGTTCACTTAATAGGTTTTGATTTAGGACATGAAGTGCTTCATTCTTTGTTAAAGATTCGTGACAAAGATATGGGAGATTTGGATTTCAAACTTTATAAGAGCAACAAAAACCTATTGGAAAAGGAAGGTTTGAGATTTATGCAAAGTGTTTTTTCCAAGTCTAGTGACTTCTTTCAAAAGGTTTCAAACATGACAAATACACCAATTCTACGAAGTGTAACCAAAGCATTGGATTTGATTATTTCAGATGCCTATTTGAATTTGGATTTTCCTTTTGCACCAGATTTTAGGATGAAAGGCGATGTGACTTGTCACCTATGTGGCTCACCCATAGAGATTATAATGTCATAGATAATTTATCGGTTCAAAAGAATGTCAGGTTTTTCTTTGACTGATGTTTCATCCAATTCTGATTAATTCTTTTGGTTCAGCTATAATGCTTTTATATTTCTTATATGCCTAGTTTTTATGCTTCTTTTCCTTCAGCTCTTTTAATGAAGGTAAAGGCTCACCAATTTCAACTTGTTTAAGTAAATCATCTATCTTATCCAAATTTTCAGAATAATGTTTGCTTATTGTGCGTAGCCCATAAGAAAAGGGCACTACGATACAAGCCAACGAGATATAATATACTAGGAGATTAATGTGTCCTTCATACACAAGTGTCATGAGTGCTATAGCCAATGCAATTAAACCCGTTAGTAGAAATGACAAAACCAAGTTGAATTGGGTATGATAGTAATCTGCAAGGATTTGAACTTTGAGTAGTTCCACATCTCTATTCATTTACTTACACATCTTAACAGTTCTTTTGGTTCTGCTATAAGTTTTCTGCTTCTCTCTAATCTACCATAAAGAACCTAAAGCCATAAGGACGATACCAAGGACTAAAAGAACTCCTCCAACCGGTCCGCTATATTCTCCAAACTCTGTGTCAGCACTGACTCTGCCACCTACGTCTAGTAATAGCAAGATGAACCCTATGAGACCAGATAGGGCACCTACAGCAATAAGTCCACCAATCACTTTTTCGCCCTCAACTATTGTCCTTTATTCTTCTTCATCATCGTAAGCCTCTACTGGAGTTGGTTCAGGAATTTGGATCATTAGACACTTCTTACAGTTTTAATGCTTTTTTGGGTCGGACTCTAGTTAAATCAGGCTCTTCTTATGTGGCTATCATAATTCTTAATGAATTCAATTTCTGTTTTGTTCAATCCATAAATTTTTCCAAGGAACTCGTCAATTGAATCTATCACATTCTTGCACTGTGCGGTTCTGAATTCTCCTACTCGCCCCGTTTCGGCTAGAAACGATTTCAATAGGCAATCGGTAATTTTGTTTTTCAGTTCTTCAATTTCTGTCTTGCTTTCGTTCAAATTATCAAGTGATGGAAAAGGAAATCTTTCCAATAGACTTAATGGAAAATCTCTTAGATTGCTGTATGTTGACCAATACAGATAGAACAACGATGAATTAATCAACAAAATGCAAAAGTCCCTTTCTACTTGGTTTTCAAAATTTAAAGTCTCAATTTTAGTCGATCTATATGGCATTTTTTCCAGAGCATTGAGCCAGTAACCACCTGTTTTTCTAAACTCCATTCCATTACTAAAACCAATTTTATTGATTCTATGTTTTATTACAATAACTGACTCTTTCTTCAACTTGACGAGAACATTTCTGATTATGGAATTGCCGACTTTTGGCAAACTAACATCATCAAGTTCATCACCGATTCTCTCCTTACCGAGTGTAAGACCTTCTGTACTCTCAAATGAAAGATTGTCTAAAACAGAACTTCTCTGCTTACTTGTAAATTTGATAGCATCCGTTGTGAAAATTACTCCTTGTTTTTTCGGGTCATCTCTTTTGCCTAAAAATATCATAACTCTAATCTCTACGTCAGGGAATATCTTTGCTGGGCGTGTTCCAAATAATGCCATTTTACTTGTTGACATATGTCGTCTTATCAAAGACCTTGCTGCTGTAGTACTTCTGTTTATGGCAATTGCATTGGCTAGAACAAGTCCCATACGTCCATTGTCTTTAACGAGTTTTATTGATCTTTCAACAAAATTTGCGGCTATTTCATTTGCATTTTTTGTCTCAAAATTAGGGAGAATCGTCTTCTCTATCTCCTTCAGAATGTTTCCGTATGGTGGATTACCAACTACTATGTCGAATCCTCCTCCTGCAAAAACATTATCGAAATCAATTCTCCAATGGAAAGGCATAATTTTTGTCAGGCTCTTACTAATTTCGTCAATCTCCTCTTTGCTGAGCCTGATGTTTTCGTGTACAAAATCGAGGTACGAGTGGTTTATGATATTGTATAGCTTCTTTCTAATTTCCTCCAAGATATCCCTAATTTTGATAGCACGATCTCCTGATTCAAGAGCGTACAATTTTACGAGGTTTCTGTAAGCCTTTATTGTATCTTTTAACTTCATTCTACTAAGAAGTTCTTTAACTTCTTCTACGTTGACTTCATAAAATTGCCTTAGACTATCTAGTCGCACTTGAACATGGGAATCTTCCAGCAGATTAATTAAAGGATGTTTTTCAAGGCTTTCATCTAACCAACCGATAAGACTGTTTCCTGAAAGGATGTTAAAATCGATGTTTGGCAACGTGTCAACATGCTCTGAATCTTCTACATCCTCTATAATTGAGAGCCAGAGTCTTAGTCTAGCAATCTCTACAGCATTTTCGTCAATATCAACACCAAACAGATTTTGGGAGATAATATCCCTTTTTAGTTTATATCTGTCTACGCTCTCCCCAATAGTTCTCAATAGGCTCTCCTTCACTCTAAGAATATGTGATAAAGCAGCCGTAAGGAAGTGACCCGATCCACAAGCAGGATCTAACACTTTGATTGTTTCTATCGATTTAATTATGTTTTTTATGTGCATGGGATTCTTGGGCATATTGTCTGGATTGAGTATATCCTCTATTGAATTGTACCCTTTTAAGTCCGTTTTACTCCACCCTGAATTTGCTAGACCTTCAACCATTTTTTCAAAAATAGCAGGCATTAGTGTCTCTTCTATAATAAATTCTACCACATCGTTTGGAGTATAGTATGCTCCTTGCATTTTCTGTTGATTTGTTCCCGTTCCAGAGATGAAATTAATTGTTTTTTCAAAAATATAGCCCAAAATGTCAGGATTTACACCTGAATCCAGCCCAAAATCATATTTTTCAAGAAGATTTTCTAAGACTAGATCAACACCATCATTGTCTACATCATAATCCTTTTCAGATTTGATTACTTCTCTAAACAATCCACCATTTAAATATGGAATTTGACTGTATAAAGGATTTGTCTTAACAATTGGTGTTCTATCGTTCTTGCTCCGATTAAGAATTTCGTAAAACAGAGGTTTTAAATAAGCTTCATAAAATGAAACTGGAGTTTCAGACGATTTATACTTTTCAAGCAACTTTCTAAGCAAGTCCTTTGGAACTATTCCTTTTTCTTCGAGGAATTTAATGAAAATTATCCTATTCATAAATACCACAGAGAACAGGTTTCTATCCTTACTGTTTGTTGTTGAGGGCACAATAACCTTGCTCAACAAACATATGCCTTTGATGGTGTTACCTTCCTCATCATATCCAAAAACATATCTAACATAATCATTATAGAACCTCTTTGAGATTTCTTCTTTGCTTTTTTCGATTATTTCTAAGTAACCTGTTAAGAATGATGATATATAGTCTCGGTCAAGTTTAAGAAAATCTTCTTCTATCTTTTCGATTTCATCTGATGTTATGAAAGCACTGGGATTTAGAATCTTTAAGAAGATAGGTCTCAGATTTATTTCTAAAACCTTCTTACTTCTTGCTGAAGTCGTGTCGAATTTTACTAACACCCATTCAAAGCCATTTGTGGCTATGCCGTAGTCAGTCCTTGAGGCTCTGGACAGTAACCAATCCTCTACTTGGGAGACACCATGATCTCTGCTGTACAGATCTATGTTTAGCGGTTCGGCTTCCACATAGAAAATAGGTTTATCTTGGTTCTTGGGTCTAATCGTATAATCAGGTTTCTTCCTTCCACTTGGTGACGGCAAAATAGTTTCAGGAACAATTCCGAATCCTAAAAGATCAATAAGTGGTTCTATCAAGACCCTTCTAACAAATTCTTCTGGTGATTGTTCGTCCTTCAAATCACTAGAACTGTAACCTGAAGAACCAGTTAAGACCGCTTGAAAAGTACTAAAATTTTTAAACCTACTTTTTACATTATGGTAAATCTCCTCTAGTTTTCTCTCAAGATTCTCTTTCTTCTCAGAACTAATCTGGCTCACCAAGAATCGAGTTTGAGGCATAAATAATGATATACATTGGTTCGTAAAATCTTTAACGGTATCTGAATATTACACAGTTGGTTGAACCAAATAAGTTTAGGAAGGAAGAGAACTTCTTAGCAACAAGATTCTGAAGTACACGGTAAAGCTCAATTTGAATGTTCCTTTCAAGCATGAAGTCCAAGTTTCTACTTAGCCCCATTCATATAGCAGATTGCTCCATTATATAAAATAAATCTTGTACTAAGAAGAAAGGCTTTCTTTAACTTTCTCAAATGCCCCAGCTATTTTTTGGCCTTTTTCCGTCAGCGCATAATACGTCTGTATAGGTTTAGTTGTAACCACTCTCCTTTTAATCAGCTCCTCTTTCTCCAGTTCCTTCAAGTTTGCTGATAACGTTCCTCTACTCGCTATCAGCCTTGTCAAATCAGTGTATCTTACTTCACCTTTTCCATGGATAAACAGCAGAATCCTGACTGAAGGAATTTCTAATATACGTGATATTTTCACCATTAAGCCCTATTCAACATGAACTATACTCAACTGATAATATCATAACACGCAGAACAGAACAAGGTTCAGCGAAAAGAACTTAAGCTATTAGATTCACAATAGTAGTTTTGGATTAGGCATGGTTAAGATTGGGAAGAATGAAAAATCGTTAGCAGGTGAGTTTTTCACTGTAGCTAAACTTTTTTATCATGGTTTCATAGCTGCTCCCACTTTGGGAAAAACAAAGCATGTAGACATTTTGGTCTATGACCCAGTGAAAGATAAAAGACTGCGTATTGAGGTCAAAACAAGCGACGAGGAAACTGCTAGATACAAAACAAAGCCTTTTGGAGACAACTTCGAGTGGATTATGGATAAAAAGCATGAGGAAATCATGGATGAAAATTTGTTTTACTGTTTTGTGCTTCTAAGAGGAACAAAGCAACTGCCAAGATTCTTCATTGTTCCAAGCAAGTATGTAGCAGATTATCTGAAGTGGGAACATGAACACTGGGTGTCTGTGCCAAGGAAGAAACCAGTGAAAGAGACCAGTATAAGAGTCTTCAGAATTGGAGTGAACGATAAGAAGTATGAGGACAACTGGAACTTATTGAGGAGATGAGATTTAAATGAAGAACTATAAGGCTGTTTGGAAACCTTATCGTGCCACTCATCTAATTACACATGAGCCAGTAGAATTTGAAGAGGAAATTAACAAACTAGCAAAAGAAGGGTGGGAAGTTAAGTCTTCAAGTGCAGTTGCTATTAAAATTGCTGCCGTGGATTGGATAATGTTTTATGCTTTGATGGAGAAGGAAAAGTAGTCCAATTAACATTTCAATCTTTTGAAGTATTAGTTAATCTGCCTTAATGGTTGTTTTTTCTGTTTATAAGGCGGTAATGAAGTCAGGATGAGCTGTTATCCAATTATATTCGTCGATAATTCTGGTTAGTGTTTTATGTTTGTATCTGCTTCTAATTTCTTGTTCGGTCTCATCTAACCCCTTTCCTGTTTCCTTTTGCCGGTCTTCTAAAGCTTCCTTTAGTTCTCTTTGTACTTCTTTCAAAAATTCCAGATACCCTTCTGGAGTGTCACGTATACGATTGTTCTTATTTTTATATAACTTTCTAATATCGTTGTCCCACATAACAAAAATCTCGGGATTAAGCAAATGTAAGATTTTTGGTGCACTAGTAAGACCGCCAATGTATGGTACAGAACGCAATTTTCCGTATATATTCTTTATAATACTAGAAATTTTTACTTCATCGAAATTTATTAGGACGAACCTTTTACCTCTGAGTTCCCCAAATTCTTTTTCTAAGCTACGTAATATTTCACCTAACTTCTTCCAATCCAAGCCTTCTCTGCCTGCAACTCTACCCATCATCCCCCATTGAATAAGAAACGGTTTAATCACCCTTCGGATGTGCTGAGTGTCCTCTAGCTTACCTAAATCTTCCTTCACATTTCTGAGCTTTTCAAGTGCTCCAAAATAAATACACTCAGTTAATTCAATCTCTTCTTCAAGCTTATCGACTTTATCTATGAGGTCTTTGTATTTCATGATAGTGAGTTGTCTACTCTTGATTTTTAAGTTTTGGTGTAACCATGTTAGAAAAAATGTCATACAATGTCGGAGCATGCCAGCAGTTAATATCTACACAGTCTGAATAAGGCGTTGTCCATAAATCGAAAAACTCTTCAGATGTGAATTTTAGATTATGCTTTCTGCATACTTGTGCTATGGATTCCATTATCTTCCGTCTGTACGTGTACTCAGGCAACCTATAATGGCTTAAATCCTCGTCTCCGTGTTTGAAATATAGCTCTTCATATTTACTGATAAGCGAAGGAAAGTTATTTTGTAGGAAAGCTTTAACGTTCTTCCATACTATTGGCCTAATCTTTAGGAAAATAGCTGAACAGCACCTTGCTCCATTTTTAGATGATTCTCTTATAAAATCCTCCAGAAATGGCTCAGATAAGTATGGAAAGATTGGACTCAAATAGATGGAACATGGAACTCCAGCTTTTGTAAGTGTATTCATGGCATTTAATCTTCTTTCATTGTTTGGTGCATAAGGCTCAACCTTTGTAAGTACTTCATTATCTAATGGTGTTATGGTAAAGTTTACAGCAACCAAATTTCTTTCAGCTAAGGATTTGAGTATATTAATATCCCGTACAACCAAATCAGATTTAGTTACAATAAAACAAGGATAGCTCAATGCATCACAAACTTCCAGCATTCTTCTGGTTATCTCATATTTGCTTTCAATTGGCTGATATGAGTCAGAAATACTGCCCAAACAAACAGGTTCCTTTGGTCTATTCTTTTCTATTCGCTTTTCCAGTTCTTTCTTTAGTATTTCATGTGCGTTGATTTTAGCTGTGATTTGTCCTTTTCTACTGTACCATTTAGCATAACAATAGACGCAGTCATGCCCACATCCAACATATGCGTTTGCAACCAGCCTATGTGGAAAAATCAGAAAGTTAAGCGGATAAACGCTTGTATCATGTAGTATTGTTTGGCAGGTTCTTTCAACTATTTCCTTTTCCATGAAAAATGTAAAAAGGATGTACGTAATAAGATTTTTGAAAAATAGGATAGTTTCAAGGATATTTCAGCAATTAAACCATAATATTGACACATTTTCTTTTTTTTCAATGCGAAAAGAAAACTCATATAGTAGCATGTAATGATATAACTGGAGAAATGCAATGGAAATTGATGAAGCTGTAAAAAGGTTGGCTTTCATTAAATACCTATACAATGTTGGTGTTGAACAAGCAAGGAAACCAGAACCTTTTTGCTGGATGTCAATTCTAATATTTCATGATGCAGTTGAGCTTTTTCTGGAACTCTCCTTGGAGTATCATGGTTCAAGTAAGCGTCTAAAAGACATGAGGTTTATGCAATATTGGGATGAACTCAATCCAATACTTAATAAAAAGGAAAAACCAGAACTGACGCAAAAAATATCTATGGAAAGGCTAAATGAGGCCAGAGTTGCATTCAAGCATCATGGCACTCCCCCTTCTAAAGCAGCTATCAACGATTTTAAAGCAAATGTAACAAGCTTCTTTGAGGAAAACACTCCGATAGTGTTTGATGTCAAATTTGCTGACGTAGCCTTGGTTGAACTTGTTAAATACGAAACTACCAAGAATTACCTTAAAGAAGCTGAAGAGCTGCTCAAACAAGACAAGATAGAAGATTCTCTAGATAAGATTGCACTTGCATTTGCTCAGTTAATTGATGATTATGAAAGCAGAAAGATGGATGAGTTTGGACGTTCTCCATTCTTCTTTGGTGGAAAAATGCGTTTTCTCAATAGTTTCTTTATGGGAATAAAAGGAAAAATGGGAGATTTTATTGATAGAACAAAAGAATCAGTAGAGGCTCTTCAAGAAGCTGTCAAAATTCTGAGTCTGGGATTAGACTATAAGAGATATGCAAGATTCAAGTTGCTTATACCTCATGTAGATAGATATCTTGATGGGAAATATAGAATTGTAAGGATAGACAGAGGTTCTGTGGGCGTTCCAACCGTTGACGATGTCAACTTTTGCATAAACTTCGTCATAGAAAGTGCTTTGGCATTACAAGAATTTGATTTTGAGGTAGCCAGAATTCAAGAAGAATGAATCCTGCAGAAAGAAATAGCCGTCTGTTGTTAGTTTCGTCTGAAACCCTTTTGAAGTTCTTATTCTTCCAATTTTTGAGAGCTTTCTAACAAACTTTTAGTGACTAAGCCATTGAGGAAATCACACAAAAACATCCAAGTCAAACACAAAACAGCTTCCAAATCATCAACAAACATGCTTTTTCGTATACTAAATCTGACATTCTAATCAAAGTCAGAACTTAAGGAGATACTGATATTTGACTAAAGAATCAGAGTTTCATATAGAAAATTTAATGTTTATTTTTACAAACCGATATTAAAACCTTGGAAGATGGAATTTGGGCAGTATTTGAGGATTTGACATTGAAAAGCTAAAGTAGGCAGATATTAAGTTGGTATTCATAATTTTTTGCCCTGTTTTGTGTTTGAATAATGTATATATAGGAACAAGGATACTCATCTATTAATATACGTGTTTGAATGGTTATCTTATGCTCTTCTTAGGGAGGCTTTGATATGCCAGCAATAGAAGTGGGTAGAATTTGTGTGAAATTGACTGGTCGAGAGGCTGGAAGAAAATGCGTGATAGTTGAC
>Ga0315280_10010678_pt1 | contig 11457 bp, 12 predicted proteins | sample YL17G06_40_MG_FD_203697 | JGI IMG/M metagenome (GOLD analysis project Ga0315280, IMG submission 203697) | Sediment microbial communities from Yellowstone Lake, YNP, Wyoming, USA - YL17G06_40 | ecosystem: Environmental > Aquatic > Freshwater > Lake > Sediment | place: USA: Wyoming | collected... | reverse complement strand
CAGTTCAAGCTTTGCCTAAGGAGTTTGTCGTCAGGCTGGAAAATATTACCGTGGTCGTAGAGGATCAGCCAACCCCTCGTCAATTGGTCAAGGCGAGGCTCAAGCGTGGCCAGACTCTGTTCGGCCTCTATGAGGGGGTGCCCCTGACAAAGCGAGGCGCTCACTACGGTCTGGTAGTGCCGGATAAAATAACCATATTTCAGGGGCCTATCGAGTCCGCATGTCGAGATGATGCCGAGATCACGGCTGAGATACAGAGAGTAGTACAGCACGAAATAGCTCATCATTTTGGTATTGGCGATGCCAGACTGAGACAACTGGGTAAGTGAAGAACAATCTTCAATATGGTGTGGCGCAGCTGATATCAGCCAAGTTCGATCCAGTCCAACAATTCATCGTTTTGTTAACACAATGCAATCCGAAAGGAGGCAAGCGGTCTCCGCCTTTTAGCTTTGTATTCTCATAAGCCCTTGGTCGGCGGTCCAAATCCACCCGCTGCCATTTTTTATCCTTCTCTAACGGCTACAATCAATGCCCCCGGTCCCGTGTGTACCCCCAGCGCCGGTCCTACCCTGCTCATCCTTATCCGCTCCCGGTCAAATGTGGGACCCAGCTGCTTCGCCAGACTCTGCGCTTCATCAGGGGTGGTACTATGCACTACCGCCAAATCCTGTATATTTTTGGCATTTTGCCCGAATTCAAGGAGCTTATCTATGCCTTTAGCCCGGGTGCGGGCTTGACCGGCAGGGACTATCTCCCCGTCCTTTAGCGTTACCATCGGTTTCACACTTAATATTGAGCCAAGGAGCGCCTTCGCCTTACCAATGCGCCCACCAAGAAGAAGGTATTTCAGGGTATCAAACAGACACAGGAGATGTATCTTGGGAATAGTCCTTTTTACCTCTTTCACGATCTTGTCTAAGCTTTCCCCCTTCTTAGCCATAGTAGCAGCAGCTATGGTTAACAAGCCTAGCCCCATGGTTACCATTTGTGAATCAACCACCTCAACCGGGCATTTCGTGTCCAGCATGTCCTTTGCCATCGTTGCCGAATTACAGGTGCCACTCAGTTTAGCCGAGACATGGATGGAAACAATGCCATCGGCTTTTGGTGATAGTTTCCGGTAGACCTCAAGAAAATCCTGTGGTCCCGGCTGGACGGTGCTGGGATGAACCGTAGTTTTTTCCAGCCTTCGGTAAAATTCGTCCTCAGACATGTCCACCCGGTCAAGGTAGACCTCTTCCCCAAAGCGTAAATATACGGGCACTACAGTAATCCCCAGCTCCTTAACTAGCTGGCTGGGCAGGTCAGCGGTGCTGTCGGTAACTATTCTTACTGCCATAATCCTCCCTTCACGAGGTTGGCTGAATTATAAGGCTTTTATTTGCTTTGTCAATTCCTATTTAATCTAGGCATATGGTAAAATGGGGTTAATAGACAATCTATAAATGTGTACTGACAGATAATAAAAATGACTGCTATCTTATCCAAGCCGGAAATTCACCGACTGTTGAAGAAAACGTCCCCTTTAATTGAAGGCTATATCAGTCTTGAGGAGCAACTTCAGCCTAATGGTGTTGACCTTACCCTGCGTGAGGTTGCCCTGCTCCAGTCATCGGGGAGGATAACGGTCCAGAACAGCCAGAGGCTGTTGCCTGAGCTGGCACTACTGGCCTTTGACGGGATGGGTTTTATTGACCTTATGCCCGGCGCCTATATCATCACCTACAATGAGATTGTCCACCTGCCCAAGAATATTATGGCATTAGCCAGACCCCGCTCGAGCCTGCTCCGCTGTGGTGTTAGCGTGGGCACGGCGGTGTGGGACGCTGGCTACTCCGGGCGCTCCCAGTCCCTGATGGTGGTCTATAATCCCCAGGGGTTCCGCTTGCAGAGAAACGCCAGAATCGTCCAGCTTATCTTCCTCAGGCTAGGTCAAAAGACGGAAGGCTATCGGGGAGTATATCAGGGAGAGAATATAGATTGATTTTTATACCACGATGCTTAGAGCCGCCGGTACTACCCAGAAGGAGGCGGGGCACTCTCCCAGCAGTTCACCATCGGCATACACCAGTACTGTCTCCGGAGATTCAATGGCGATATGTGTTGCCTTTTTCATCTTGAATTTGGGGTGATTAACGTGGGTCCCCTTATATACCGTAGGCAGTGCTTTGAGCAGCTCAAACTTGCCCATATCCCCCACGATGGCCAAATCAAGTAAGCTATCGCAGAGCTCAGCCTCAGGTGCTATATGCATTCCGCCGCCGAGGTAGCCGCCGTTAGCCACCACCACATTTAACACCCGCCCGCTTATTGCCTCATCTCCTATATTCACCACCACCGGTTTATTCTTATAGATGAACAGAGTCCTTAACAGCCCGGCCACATAAGGGACGGTGCCGCCGAAGAACTTGGGCAGGCGCTCGGTTTCCTTCACTACCGCAGCATCAAAGCCGACGCCGGCGGCATTGACGAAGAAGCGCCGTAAGGTTTGCCCTTTACTCTGGTACTCAACAATGCCGACATCAATAGACAGCCTTCTGGAGCTGGTGAGGGTGGAGCAGGCAGTGGCATAATCGCGGGAGATACCAACTGAGCGGATGAAATCGCTGCCGGTGCCAGTGCTTATTATGCCGAGGGCAGTACTGGTGGCGCCGGTGGAGTGGAGTATGCCATTGGCGACCTCGTTCACCGTCCCGTCCCCCCCCACCGCCACCAGAAATCGGTAACCGTCGCTGGCGGCTATCCGGGCTAGCTCAATGGCATGCCCTATACCCTCGGTATACTGAAAGTCAAAAGAGAGACCGATGCGCTCTAGTATCTTACTAATGATTGGCCACTTGCGGCGGGTGGAGTAAGCTCCAGCCACCGGGTTAACAATTACCTTGACACGTGATTTTGGCATTATCTTGCCTTAAAAATGGGCATATTCATTCTACCACAGTTGTCAAGCCCGAGGGGCTAGTCCAGATAGTTTATCTGGGAGGGGGGTCTTGGCTTTATATTAACGGCTATGCCGGCTTCGCGGAAGAGGTCAATAAATGAATTATCGTCATACTGGCCAAAGCTGACGAATCGCTTTATCTTGGCATTGACCAGCATCTTGGCGCAGAGCACACACGGCGTATGAGTGCAGTAGATAGTGCTCCCCTCAAGGCTGACTCCGTGAAGGGTAGCCTGGATGATTACATTCTGCTCGGCATGAATGCCGCGGCATATCTCATGCCTTTCTCCCGAGGGTATTTTCAGCTCGTCGCGGAGACAGCCAAGCTCAAGACAGTCCGAAAGCCCGGCAGGGGCGCCGTTATATCCGGTAGCCAGGATGTGCTTATCCTTTACCGCCACCGCCCCGACGTGATGGCGCCGGCAGGTTGAGCGCTCCGCCGCCACTGAGGCTATCTTCAGAAAATACTCATCAACATCCGGTCTGGTCGTTTTTTTCATCTCAATGCGGCGATAACCCTTTTCGCCTCTTTCTTCAGGTCGTCTAGGGTAGACTCGTTTATTATGGTGAAATCAGCCACGGCGATGGGTCCGCCCTTATTGCTGTTCTCAAGCTCCGCCCGGTCACGGCTGATTGCTTCTTTTAGGCTCAGACGCCGGCTTGACCTGTTGCTCAGCCGGGCATACCTTGTCCTCGGCGATGACCATACTGCTACCAGATAAAGGTCTTCCCCGTAGCGCTTCTTGAGATAAGTATATTCCTCCCAGGAGTAAAGACCGTCAATGACTACATCTGAGCTTTTTAGCGCCTGCTCAATCCGGGGTAGATTAAGCCTGGCATAGGCCGCCATCCCCTGCTCCTTTCTCAGGAGCTCCCTGACCCGGCGCTCATTTTCCTCGCTCGGCTCCAGCCCCCTCTTCTTCATCTCCTCATCGGTGAGGTCGCCGAATCTTATCCTGGTAAAACCGTTCCTCTCAAATATCCTGGACACCTCTGATTTGCCGGCGCCGGTCATGCCCACAATTGAGACCACTTTCACGGGCTTCATTATAAGAGAACATAAGCCAAATAACAATAACCTGTGCTATAATCCACATAGAAAATGCCGAAGCAGATTAATCTAGCCAAAATAATGGAAAAGCAGCTACCCGCCGAGCTGGTCAACTTTATGTGGCTTGCCGGCGAGATAGCCCTCACCCGTCAGGAAAGGGTATACCTTGTCGGTGGGGTGGTCCGCGACCTGCTCCTGGAGCAAGCCAACCTTGACCTTGACCTGGTGGTGGAGGGGAACGCTGTAGAGCTCGCCCTGCAGCTAAAAGAGGTTAACGGGGGGGAAATCACCACCCACCTCCGTTTTAGCACAGCTAAACTTATGTGGGACAAGTGGAGCGCTGACTTTGCCACTTCTCGCTCCGAGACCTATGATAAGCCCGGAGCCCTCCCCCGGGTGACGCCGAGCCCAATTGATAACGACCTCTCCCGCCGTGACTTCACCATCAATGCCATGGCTATCCACCTCAACCCCGGAGACTACGGCAGACTGGTTGACCCCTGTGGCGGGCGTAGCGACCTCAAGAAGAGGCTTCTGCGGGTGCTCCATGAAAAGAGTTTTGTTGATGACGCTACTCGCATCTGGCGGGGGCTTCGTTATGAGCAACGGCTTGGTTTCCATCTGGAGAGAGGGACTCTAAAGCTGCTCAAACGGGACGTAGATATGCTGGACACCATTAGCCGCGACCGCATACGCTACGAGATTGAATGCATACTGCAGGAAAAGTACCCGGAAAAAGTCCTCAGCCGTGCCGATGAGCTGGGGGTGCTGCCGAAACTTCACCCGGCGCTGAAGGGTAACGGCTGGCGTGCCGAAAAATTTGACCAAGCCCGGCGGCTGACCTCCCCCCACCCCCCGGAGATCGGGCTCTATCTAGCCCTCATTGCTTACCCCCTGACCGGCGAAGAGGCGGAAAGCCTCATATCACGCCTCAACCTGCCGAAGTCACTGGCGCAGACCGTCAGGGACACCATCACCCTTAAGGACAAAATCAAGCTGGTGACCATCCCCGGGCTCTCGCCAAGCAGTATCTATAACTTTCTTGATGGCTACTCCCCTCAAGCCCTGATGGCAAATTCCCTGGCTACCGAGTCCCCTACCGCCAGCCAGAATATCCGCTTCTTCCTCAGCAAGCTGAGGCATGTTGAGGCATCGCTCAGCGGCGAGGACTTAATGAAAATGGGCGTTGTCCAGGGTCCTCAAATCAAAAAGGTTCTGGAACTACTGCGCGAAGCCAGGCTGAACGGCAGGGTAACCACCAGGGAGGGGGAGGAGGAATTAGTCAGGGGCTGGCTAGCTGAAAGACAGGGGTGAGGTCTCAGCTAGATAAGATTCAAGGTTTTGTTTTTGAAGATTTTCGTATAGCCTCTCCGCCCCAGCCCTGTCCTCCACCAGAGTAAAGAGCGCCGGTCCCGAGCCGGCGAGGTGGACATTGGAGGCGCCGAGTTTTATAAAATGCTCTTTATAGACCTTTAAGCCGGGGAACTGGTCAAAGGCGACATTCTCAAAGGTATTGAATAAAAGAGACGGCTTAAATTCCCTGCCCTCTTTTAGCGCTTTTGCAAAATTTTCTGTAATCTGACCGTCGGTGTAGTGATTTATTTTCAGGCTGACGTAAAGCCGTTTTGTCTTCTCCGCCAAACGAGGCACATCCGGTATCATCAGGACAACCCACCTGCGGGGCAAGGGTGGTAGTGGGGTTATCTTTTCTCCCCTCCCTTCCACCAGTGTCGTGCCACCGTAGAGAAAGAAGGGTACGTCTGAGCCCAATCTTGGGGCAAGCTCGGTTAGTTCCTTTAATGATAGGCCAAGTTTCCAGAGCTTATTAAGCCCACTCAGTATAGCGGCGGCATCGCTTGAGTCCCCACCCAACCCTGAGCTTAGCGGGATACGCTTGGTGATTTCTATTGTTGCTCCTTTAGCGCAATCTGTTGCCTGCTGGAGCAGGGTGGTTGCCCGCGAGATGAGACTCTCCGCCACCACCAGCTCCGGGTTATCGCAGCCAAATTTTATATTATGACTCAACTGGAAGCGAAGGCAGTCGCACAGGTTTATGCTCTGGATAACGCTGCGAATTTCATGATAGCCATCGGGGCGCTCAGCCAGGACCTCAAGGGTCAGGTTAATCTTTGCCGGTGCCAGGATACTAAACATCCTTCTTTTCCTTAAAGACCTGCCACAGCCGCGCCCACTCCTCAAGGGTCAAGGTCTCGGCTCGCCGCTGTGAAACTATACCTGCCGTTTCCAGCAGGGATAAGGCTTCAGCCTTTGCCATCCCCAGCCCCTGAGCCAGGGAATTGGCAATCTGCTTGCGGGGGGTGGTAAAACCAGCCCGCACCAGCTCAAAAAAGCCCGCCTCGTCTACCGACACCCTCGGCTGGGGATATAAATTAATCCGCAGTATTGTCGAATCAACCTTGGGAGGAGGATAAAAGCATTGCGCCGGGACATAGCCTATTATCCTCGGTTCCCCATAGAACTGAACGCTGACACTGAGCAGGCTCATCTCGCCGGGCTTGGCGACGATAGCCTCAGCCACCTCTTTTTGCACCATCAAAATCATAAGCTGGGGTTTGGTGGAGGCCTCAAGGAAATGGCGCAGCACCGGGGAGGTGATATAGTAGGGGAGGTTAGCCACTACCTTGTAGACGGTTGCCAGATTTTTGGGCTCAATCTTAAGCACATCGTCATTGATGATGGTAACGTTATTAAGGTGAGCCAGCGTCTGCTTTAATGCCGCCGCCAGCTTATTATCAAGCTCAATGGCAATCACCCGGCCGGCTTTTTGAGCCAGCTCTCTGGTCAGGACACCCAGCCCGGGACCAACCTCAACAATGACATCGCTGGGGGTGAGCTCCGCCGCCGAGGTGATGTGCTTAAGCACCTCTCCATCAATAAGGAAGTGCTGCCCCAGTCCTTTCCTCGCCCGAAGGTCAAACTGGCGCAGTAGCCTCTTGGTTTGAGTCAGGAGTGAGCCAGCCACCCTGCCCCCCTTTTAAGCCATAGCGTAGCCACCGTCTACGCTGATTGCCTGCCCCGTTATCCAACTGGAGACGTCTGAAGCCAGAAAGAGCACGGCACTGGCTACATCCTCCGCCCTGCCCAGTCGGCGCAGGGGGTAGGCTTTAGCCATCTTCTCTTTTACCTCGGGCGTCATCTTGTAGAACAGCCCCCCGCTCCGCCACATACTTTCTGAGCCTATCTCTTCATCACTGGCCGGGGGGACTGTCCCCAGGCAGACAACATTGATATTAAGCCCGTAGCGCCCGACCTCCCTCGCCAGCGACTTGGAAAAGGCGATAACTGCCCCCTTGGCACCGGCGTAGACAACCTCTCTATACTCCCCGATTTTGCCGGCATCAGAGGCAAGGCTGATAATCCTGCCACTTTTCTGGGCAATCATATGCTCAATTACCGCCCTGGTACAGTTAATTACACTCCAGTAGTTGGTATCGACCTCTTTTACCCATTCCTCCCTGGGCTTTTCCACAAAGAGGCGGTCGTATATCCAGCCGACGCAATTAACCAAGATGTCCAGCCGCCCGAACTCATCAAGCGTCCTTTTTACCAGCGCCTGGCACTGCTCGGGGTCGGTTACATCGGTCTTGGCTACCACCACCTTGCCCCCCTGCTTTCGGGCTAGCTTAGCCGTCTTCTCTCCCTGCACCTCGTCTATATCAGCAATCACAATATATGAACCCTCCCTGGCGAAAGCCAGGACTATGCCCCGGCCGACATTTGAGGCACCGCCGGCAACAATGACCGCTTTTCCTGCCAGTCCAAGCTCCATTAAGGGTAATTACCTCCGATTAACAGCCTGAGGTCGTGCACCTGCCCTCGACCCTGCCTAACAGCTTGCCTGAGCCAGCCGGCTCCAGCCAGGTAGCCCTACGGCACCCAGGGCTTCTATTTACCGCTGCTTCCTCTCGGACCTGACGGGGTTCATAGGGCTCTGCCGCGTAGGACCCAGCCTTCATCGCCGCTTAGCCCGGGTAGTCCTACCAGACAAAGGCCTCAAGTAGGGATTCGACCCCGCTATAGCGGATTGCGGGTTCAGGGCACCGCTAGCTCCCCGTCTAGCACGACCTCAATGAAATGCTAACCCTCACCTAGCGCTTTGTCAAGCCAAAATGGGGGGACAAAAAGGAATTTAAGAAAGGTAAAACCTTTATTGGGTGGGCTGGGTGGGAAGCAGAACAAAAAAGAAAACCCCGAGGCTTTGCCACCCCGGGGCTTCTCATTACAATCCGGTTTGATTGTATTATTATTTCTGGGGTTTGCCCAGGACGGCTTCGAAAAGCTCCTCGTCCATAGCATGCCCCTCGGCAAGCATCTGGCGGTACTTGATGAAGTCTATGGTATCCTGGCCGGTTATCTTCTTGGTGTTGAAGGCGCCGAAGCCGAGGAAGGCTTCGCCCGTCATGTTGACCGCCAGCCAGTAGCGGTGGTCGTTCTTGTTCGTATCCCAGAAGAATTTTTTCTTCTCCCGGATACCCATGATTGATTTCATCAGGCAGCCTTCAAAGAGGTTGGTAAAAGTCCAGAGTATCTTATTCACTTCGTTATCCAGGGGGGTGAGGTCTACCGGGAGGGACTTGACCAGCTCCCGGGCTTTTTTAGCCGCCTCGCCGGTAACGAACTCGCCGTAGGCAATCTCGCCGTCCTTAACATAGGTGTCGGTAATGACCTGCGGGTTGCGGATGAATTTGTCGCCCTGTTTGAGTACCGGCACGACTTTGCTGAGGTAATTCTTGCGCAGCATCTTGTAGGCGCTCCACATCTCGCAGGATACGCAGTTCCACATGGCGTCCTCTATGGTGAGGGCCCAGGGCAGGAAGTCCGAAGAGCCACCGACCGGCGCTGAGCCGTGCCTGGGGCCGGCCTGCCCGAAGATAGCCAGGTCGGAGGCTACTCCTATATCGCAGGCGCCGCCGATTTCCTGGCCCCCGGCGACACTCATGCCGTTGATTCGCCGGATAACCGGTTTCTGGCACATCAGAATGGAATCGACCATGCCGTTGAAGAGGTCCATGTACTGGCCGTACTCCTCCGGTTTAGCGGAGTAGTATTCCGAATATTCCTTGGTGTTGCCGCCGGTGCAGAAAGCGTTACTGCCGGCGCCGGTGAAGACCACCGCCACTACCCGGCGGTTCATCTGCGCCCGGTGGAAGCCGGCGATGACGCCCTTAACCATCTCCGTGGTGTAGGAATTGTACTGGGCGGGGTTGTTCAGGGTAATCCAGGCGCTGTAAATCCCCGCCACCGGTTTGCCGGTGGGGTCAATTATGGGTTTTTCCTCATACATGGTGCAGGGAGCTTCCGTGCCGAAATGCTCCGTACCAAAAATATTATGGTCTTTGACACCACCTTCTCTTGGTACCCAATCTAAAGCCATTTATAATTCCTCCTTTTTAGTCTGGTGTTAATACTATCCGCTTCATCAGGCTGGTAGCGTGAGCTTCGTCAAAAGCCTGCTTTATCTGGCTCATCGGTCTGGTCTCAATAAAGGGCTCTATCTTTATCTTACCGTCCAGGACCATCTTAAGAACCTGGGGGTAGTATTTAGGCAGGCAGCCCCATGAGCCCAGAATATCAGCGTCAAATGCCATCAACCGTGATAGAGAGAACTCATTCTTCTGCATGCCAAAGCCGCATATCACCAGTTTGCCAATAAATGATAATAGCTCTAATGCAATTGCCTGACCGTCGGCAGTGCCAGTCCACTCAAAAATCTTCCAGCCGTAGTTTGACGGCACGCCCTTTTCCTTGCAGTAATTGCGGAATTCGTCTCTGATATCCCTTGGGCTCTTATTTGCCGAGCTGATAACATGGGTGGCGCCAAAGTCAAGGGCTCGCTTCAACTTCTCCGGGTTTCGGGCAATACCTACAACCTCCTTGGCACCCAGCGCCGAGCAAACCTGGGTGGCATAGACACCAAGACCACCGGTAGCGCCAATGACGATGGTTAAGTCCCCCGCTTTTACCTCAGCCCTCATCGCCGCCTGATAGGGCGAGGTTACGGCATCAGCAACCACGGCAAAATGGGAGAGGGGTACTCCCTTCCTATCAGGAATGAGACACAGGTCGGCGGCGGGGACAACAATATGGCTGGAAAAACCGCCGTAAATCCCCATGCTATTTCCCGGCATCTTCTGCGCCAGGCAGCGGTTGCCTCTACCGGCGGCGCAGATGGGACAATTATTGCACGGCATCACCGCCGGGATAATTACCTCCTTGCCCAGCCACTTTTCATCACCAGCGACTACCGTGCCACTGATTTCGTGCCCCAGGGTGAGCGGTGGCTTGTTTACCGTGGGCACGCCATCAAAAAAATAGCCGAGGTCGGTGTGGCACACCCCGCAGCCAGCAACCTCAACCAGCACCTCACCCGGCTTTATTTCAGGGACATCAATGCTTACCTGCTCCAGTTTGCCTGGCTCTGCCATCTGCCAGGTTTTAATTTTATCCGGTATTTTCGCCATAACTTTGCCTCCACTCTGAAGTCTGTTATTAAAAGAGCAAAACTCAACCTTTACCTTTTGTTTCATCACCTCCTCACCAGGGATTTTCACGCCGTGATTTGGACAATCCAAATAGTAAGTTTATCGTCTGAGCCCGCCTTGTGTCAACAAGCTATAAACCTTGGCTTAGGCGAGCCACCAGGCGCATCGGCAATCTTTCCTCTACCATCCTGGCTTGAGTGGCGGCAATATCATAAGGGACGCGGTAGAGGTTAATCTTTTTGGTCTCGCTATCATAGATAGCGTAGCTTGCCCTGGGGTCGCCGTCACGAGGTTGTCCCACGGCACCGGGATTAATAATGAGTCTCTCCTCGCCGAGGACAAGCCCCTCCTTGGGCGAGAATTGGCTAAAGGAACAGGAGCCAGTTTTTTTACCAAGTCTGAATATCCCCGGCACATGGGTATGGCACACCAGGCAATACTTTGACTTAAAGTAGTTAAAATTTTCCCTAGCCGTACCAATTGACAGGACGTATTCCCAGATAGGCTGTCTCGGGCTGCCGTGAACCAGGGTAAAATCGTCCCGCTCAATAACCAGTGGCAGGCTTTTAATATAGACCCTATCCGGCGTGGCTAATTGCTTTGCCGTCCACTCACAGGCGGCGGCAGCATCAGGGTTAAAATCGGAGGTGTCTATCTCACCTATTGCCGCCAGGTCATGGTTCCCGACGACACAAATATGCTTGGTCCGGCGCAGGAGTTCAATACACTGGCTCGGGTCTGGGCCGTAGCCAATAATGTCTCCCAGACACCACACCTCCGCTATCCCTTCCTTCTGGTAAATGTCAGTCAGCACCGCCATAAGAGCGGCTAGATTGGCGTGAATATCAGCAATGATGGCGTAACGCATCTACCATAACAATATACCAGCTTTTTTGTTAGATGTATATGGCTGGAGCATTGACCCCATCCCCCTTTATCCCCCTTCCCATCTCACTCCA
>Ga0315280_10010677_pt1 | contig 11458 bp, 8 predicted proteins | sample YL17G06_40_MG_FD_203697 | JGI IMG/M metagenome (GOLD analysis project Ga0315280, IMG submission 203697) | Sediment microbial communities from Yellowstone Lake, YNP, Wyoming, USA - YL17G06_40 | ecosystem: Environmental > Aquatic > Freshwater > Lake > Sediment | place: USA: Wyoming | collected... | reverse complement strand
GTCGGAGAGGAAGAGGCCGGTGAGGGTGACGATGACCCCGAGGATGACGAGCGCTCCGCCCGTCCTTGCGCCGAAGCGGACGTGGCCGGCCATGCCGCCCGCGCCGTGGCAGAGGGGCACCCCCCCAATGGCGCTCGAGGCGAAGTTCATGAGGCCGTGGTCGAGGGCGATGGTCTTCACCTTCAGCGGCCGGTCGGGGAAGAGCTCGTTGTTCTCGGCGGCGATGCCCAGGATCGCGTTGCCGAGAGTGAGGGGCGCCTGGGGCAGGCCGAGGATGAGGGTACCCATCACGAGGTCGGTCCAGGTGATGCGTCCGAGGGCAAGCTCGGGCAGACGGAAGTGCAGCGAGACGCCCGCGAGCTGGCCAAAGAGGGCTGGGTTAGCAAGGAGCGAGTAGGCGACTCCGACCGCCAGGAGGAGGAGCATCGCCGGGATGCGCTCGTTGGTCAGGAACAGGAAGGTGAGGACCACGGCGCCCACCGCGAGGAGTGGCTGATCCTGGGCGAGCTTGAGAGCCTCGATGACGAAGGACATCCCCAGCCCGAGCATGATCCCCCGCATCATCGGCTTGGCGGTGATCTTCTCGAGCCAGGTAATCGTCCCGGTGAGGGCCATCACCGTCCAGAAGGCGGCGGTGAACAGGCCCGAGCCCCAGATCATACCGGGAGTAACCGACTCCGGGTGAGCGATGGCCGCCCCGCCGATGGCCTTCATCGGCTGGACCGCGACCGGGGTCTTGAAGACGCAGCCGACCCAGATCTTGAAGAGGCCGAAGCTCAGCAGGATCGGGAGCGGGTCCAGCTTGTTGACGACGATGTAGGCGACGACGAAGGGGATGAAGGTGCCGAGGTCCCCGAAGGCGCCGGCGAACTCGCCGCGGTCGTAGCGGTTGCCACCGAAGACGACCCTCCAGGCGAGGTGGCGGAGCCTGGCCAGAGGGTCAGAGCCGGCGGGAGATGCGGGGGCGCCCGCCTGGGGCCGGGCGGCCGGCTGGTGTGGCGCGGCGACGGCCGCCTCGATCCGTGGGGAATCGTGCGAGCGTTGGGTGTGTTGGTCGTCCACCAGGTTTCCCTCCAGCTTTCTCTCCGTCTGGCGGGCTGCCCAGTGGCACTCCGGTGGCCCGCCGACGCTATGGACAGCCTAGCATAACGCGCGAGCCGGGACAACCGGTCACAGTAGGCGATCTTGCCAGAGAGCGCGCAGCCGGGTCAGGGCCGCGACGACAGGTCCCGGCTCCGGCGAGCCCATCGCCGGAGGCCCGTAGCGCGTCCGGACGTAGCTCTCGGTGAGCGTGCGGACCTCGTCGCTCCCGGAGAGCGAGCCATCCGCGCTCAGTCGGCGCTCGTATTCGAGGGGGGTCTCCGTCGGACGGCGGGCCCGGCCAATCGCGGCGCCGAGAGAGAGGAACTGTCGGTACAGCTCGCGGACGCTCCCGCCGAGGATGTCGGCGCCTTCGACAGTCCTCCCGAACAGCGCGGCCACGATCCGAGGCGGGCGGGGCCGCAGCCGCGCGAGCAGCCACTGCCAGATGGCCGCGAGCCCCGGCCAGCTCCAGACGAGATCGCGCACCTCCTCGACGTCGTCGCCCTGCCACCAGTCGCGGAACCGGAAGACCGCCCGAGCCAGCAGGGCGACCACGATGGCGCCCAGCGCGAGCGCCAGGATGACCTTGACGGCGAGCATCAGCTCCGGGGGCAAGGCGTTCGAGCGCTCCTGATTGCGCAGCTCGTCCAGCCAGCCCATGTCCGGCGGCTGTGGCGGCGTCGGGGCCGCGCCGCCGGGCCGGATGACCAGCCGGAAGAGGTAGATCAGCCCCTCCACCAGGAATCCCAGCGGGACAAAGATGATGTAGAAAAGCGCCCAGAAGACCGTCTCCAGGGGTCCCCGCAGCGGCTCCAGGAGGGCGCCGATCCGCTCGAACGTGAAGACCTGCGCGAGGAGCAGCGTCACGAGCAGGAGGCAGGTCACCACGCCGAGGAGCATTCCGAGCCAGGGGCCGCTCGGCGCGAGACTCGGTCCACCGGCGTGGCGCGGGTGCTCGCTCTCGTCGGCGATGCGCGCGAGCGGCATCCCGATGAGGCCGACGAAGATGAGCACGAGGGTCGGCGGGATCAGCGAGTCCACGGCCGGGGCAGCTGCCGGCCCCACCAGCGCGGCCACGACCAGGACGCCGGCCAGGGCAAAGATTCCGAGACGGAAGTTGCCCTCGACGTGCCAGAGACGGGGCCGCTCGCGTCCAGTGGCGATGCCTCGCCACCAGACGAGGAAGGCTAGCCCCGCCGCGACCAGAGCATGCAGGCCGGCTTCCGTCTTCTGCAGCAGCTCCCCCACCTCAGCCCAGCGCCCCCAGTGATCCCCGAGCGGTATGGCGGCGAGGCCGGCGAGCGCAGCTCCGAGAAGCCCCGCGAGCGCCAGGGCGACACGCACCAGGCGAGCGCTCGGACCCCCGGTCAAGGCCAGGCGGGTGGCGACCGTGGCCACGAGCAGAAGCGCCAGCAGCAGCGGGAGGCCCAGCACCGGCCAGCGGGCTCTCCCGAGCCAGACGCCGAGCCCGATGGACCAGGCGTAGAGCCAGGCAGCCTCGCCGGCTAGGAGCAGGGCGAACTGGACCCCGCGTAGCCCTACCGGCAGATGGTTGGTTCGCGGGTTGCTTGCCATCAGCCCTCACCTCCGGGCGGCTCTGCTGCCGGTGTCGGTCCCCCAACCCCCGCCGCCGGCCACGGCATCTCGCCCACGCCCCTCGCGCCGTCTTCGGGCTCCCGCCGACTCGCTGGCGGCCGCTGCCCGCCCGTCTCCAGCGAGAGCGCCGGGGCTGCTCGCCAGATCTCCGGAGGACCAACCCGTCGGATCGCTATGCCGTCGAACGATGTGCCGAGCTCCCGACGTCCGGTGAGGACCGCCGTGACGGCGTGGCCCCGCGCCCGCAGTGCCAGCGCAGCCTGGGCAATCGGCGGAGTGAGCCCGGCCGTCACAAGCACCACGGTCGCGCCAAACGGGAGCCGCCGGGCCTCGCGGGGCAGCATCTCGTCGAAGCGTCCCACCGCGAAGGGCTGCAGCCGGCCCAACGCCACGAGGGTGCGCTCGAGCTGGCTGGGATCGCGGCCGGGTTCCACGGCGACGCTCCCCCAGCTCCAACGGTGCATGCCATTCGTGTAGAGGCCAACCTGGTAGCCCTGCTCCAGCCCCCAGTTGGCCAGCGAGGCCGCGGTGACGATCCCGAGCTCCAAGACGTCGGGGTCGTAGCGCAGGCCCCACCAGTAGTCCTCGTCGGTGGCCAGGTTCAGGAAGACGGCGAGGTTGTGGCTCGTGGTGGCTTCGTAGACCTTCGCCTGGAGCCGCTGGGCTCGGACGCTCGCCGGCCAGTGGATCCGCCGCAGCCCGTCCCCCGGCCGGTACTCCCGAGCGCCGGCGATCCGGCTCACGTCCTCGAAGATCCAGCTCTGCGTGCGCAGATCGCCGATGGGGTGGCGGGCCGGCAGCCCCAGGTCCGTGAGCGGCACTACCCGCGGATAGACGACGAAGGTCTCGACCTGCTCGCGGGTCTCCTCGCGGGTGGCGAAGCCGAAGAGGTCGCCGGAGCGCAGGCGGACCGGTCCGAACACGTGCTCGCCCCGGGTCAGGCAGGGGAAGACATAGCGGCGGCGGATGCGCTCGTAGGGTCGAAAGGCGAGGAGGTTCGTGAGGAGGGCCCGCTGCGGCTTGTGCGAGATGTAGACTCGCCCCCGGTCCGGCTTGAACTCGGTCGAGATCTCGTCCTCGACCTCGAGCCAGGACAGAGGCAGAGGCTTGCGGTTGACGACCTCGACCTCGAGTTCGACCGACTCGCCGTAGGCTGCCTGGCGCTGGCTGAAGTGTCGGCGGTAGGTAACTCGGTCCAGGCAGTAGCGCTCCCAGAGGCGCGAGAGGCCGGCGGCGACCAGGAGAGCCAGCGCCAGGAGGAACAGGGAGTTCTCCCGGGCGATGAGGCTCACCACGAGCAGGACAAGCAGCACGCTGAGCATCCCGCCGCCGAACATCGCTAGCCTCCGACCGGGACCCCGTTCTCGACCGGGGCCGGGACCCGGGCCAGGACCTGCGCGACCACCTCGGCGGCGCCCTGACCCCTGAGCCGGCCCTGGGCCGTCAGGATCAGCCGGTGGCCGAGCACCGGCTCGGCCAGGCGCTTGACGTCGTCGGGCAGGACGTAGCTGCGGCCGTGGATGGCGGCGAGGGCCTGGCTGCCTCGGAAGAGCGCGAGCGTCGCCCGGGGGCTTGCCCCGAGGGTCACCCCGGCTGCCTCACGCGAGGCCCGAACGATGTCCACCAGGTACTCCTCGACCGCCTCGCTCACGAAGACGCGCCGGGAGATTCGGGCGAGCCCGGGAAGCTCGGACCCCCCAAGCACCGGCTTCAGGTCGTCCAGAGGGTTCTTCTCCTGGAAGCGCCTCGCGACGAGCTTCTCCTCGTCGCGCGAGGGGTAGCCCAGGCTGATCCGCATCAGGAACCTATCGAGCTGAGCCTCGGGGAGCGGGAAAGTGCCCTCGAGCTCGATGGGGTTTTCGGTCGCCAGGACGAAGAAGGGCCGGGGGAGCTTGCGGGTCTCGCCTTCGGCCGTCACCTGGCGCTCCTCCATTGCCTCGAGGAGCGCCGACTGAGTCCGGGGCGTCGCCCGGTTGATCTCGTCGGCCAGGAGCACGTTGGCGAAGACCGGGCCAGCTCGGAACTGGAACTCCTGGGTCTTCTGGTTGAAGTAGGCGAGCCCGGTCACGTCCGAGGGCAGGAGGTCGGGCGTGAACTGGATGCGCTGGAAGGAGAGGTCGAGCGAGCGAGCCAGCGTCTTGGCGAGCATCGTCTTGCCGACGCCGGGCACGTCCTCGATGAGGACGTGGCCCTCGCAGAGGAGGGCGACGAGCAGGAGGGTGATCGCATCCTCCTTGCCGACGATCACCCGGCCGACGTTGGCGCGGATCCGCGCCGCGGCCTCGGCCACGGCCCCGATGCTGGAGTCATCCATCTTGCCACTCCTGGCCCTTGTGCTCTGTCGCGGGCGACAGAAAAGCTTCTACCCGGAGCGCAACCGCGACGAGGTAGAAGCTATCGGCCAGCGGGCAACTGGCGGCTTGGCAGATACATACCTGCCCGGCGAGCCTCACCGCCGCTTCAATCTTCACCCGGCGCCCAGGCCGGGTGCGACGACGCCTCAACGGCGCCGATCCACTAACACCCCGATTATAGACCGGTTGCCGAGGAAGGACAAGTCAAGCTCGGCCGAAGCCCCGGCCTCCGGCCACGATGGCCAGCGCCCGCAACGGCGACATCTCCTCCACCCCTCTCGGCTCTTCCCTGAAGCGGTAGTCTTGCTTGCGGATGTATTCGGCTAGCTCCTCGCGTAGGCGCTGACAGGCCCGGATCTCCCGCCGGGCGAGGGCAGCGGCCTTCTCCGGTGGGGCTACCCGGAAGACGAGCGCCAGGTGGGGTACACAGAGCGCTGCCCCTTCGGGAGTCGCCCGATCACTACACGCCAGGGCAAGCTCGGCGAGTTGGCCGGCGTACGCCAGCTCCCACTGGGACCGAAGGGCACAGGCCCGGCAACCGGTGGCGGCTCCCTCGGTGCCCCCGCGCTTCTGCAGAAGCTCCAGGTGGCCGACAGTCAGGGGGTGGCGCCGAGCTTCCTCCGGGCCGCCGCTCAGGTCGAGGGCGAACCAGGCGTGGACGTTGCAGAGGTCACCCGCCGAGATGAGGGCTGCCACCTGCTCCGGGAAGGTCCGCCCCCCGGCGCGAAGCTCCTCTTTCACTCGTCGGCCAACCAGCAAGCAGATGGGGCACTCGTCGGGGTTCACGAGCGCCTCCAGTTCCGAGGACGCTTCGCGCACACGGTCGGGAGGCGGGCCTGGCGCCGACGGTGGCCTCGAAAACGTGTCTTTGGTCCCGCGCTTCCCGAAAGCCGCCTCGACCAGGTCCAGGAGAGTGCCCCGATGGCGTGGCCCCGGTCCTCTTCGGTCTGGCTCGACCGACGACGCGTTCCCAACGGATCTCCGCAGCCCCCGCAGCGTCGCAGCCCAGGCGCGCTCCAACTCCGTCCGGGCGAAGCCGCCACTTGTGGCGAGGGCCGCCCGGAGGTGGGGCAGACAGGGGTTCGAGATGCCGCGGCCTCGGTCGGCGATGGCCGTGGCCAGGGCCTCACACGTGGGACAGGGACCGTTGGGCAGGAGGCCCCGAAGGGTCTGGGCGACCGCGGGGCCTGCCTGCAGAGAGGTGCGGCTCAGCAGCCCGAACACGCGGGACCCAACGCTGCCCTCGGCGATTGGCCGCAGCTCGGCGACCACCGTGCCGAGCACGTCGCGGTAGATCAGGGCTGTCCCCAGGTTGTCGCGGGCGACGTCCACGAACTGCCAGGCGTGGTGGTTGCAGAACCCTCGGGCGGCCCGGAGCTCGGCGCGAACCTGGACGTCGTTCACGTTCTCGTAGGAGAGGCCGTCCAGGTAGCGGTTGACCGTCGTGAGCTCGAGGTCGCAGCGCGAGCAGCCTCGCCTGGCCGTGGGCAGCAGGGACTCGAGGTAGTCGAGGTCTTCCTCCACGAGCCAGCACCCTTTCAGGCCAAGGTCGCCGTTGGCCAGCCTCCGGAGCACCTACGCCGCCAGCCGACCGAGGGCTTCGGCCGCCGCCATCCGCACGAGCCGGTTCGGGTCGCTCGATGCCCGCGCCAAGAGATCTCGCGCGGCCGGCCCACCAATCTCGCCAAGGGCCCGCGCTGCACTCGCCCGCGCTGGCAGGAATCCCCGGGCCAGCGTCTCTTCCAGCGCCGGGACAGCCCGCGGCTCGCCGATCTCGCCAAGCCGCAGAAAACGAGAGCCTCTACTGGAAGGCCCACCAGTAGAGGCTATCAGCCACTCGCGTGGCACATTGACTTGACTGATCAGAGGCGAGCCTCATCGCCCCTCCGCACGATTATAGGCGCGTTGGCCTCGGCCAGTCAAGGGAGGGCAACTCAAGGCCCACGCAATCCCACGCTTGACTTCGGCCCGATTGGCCGCTATAATGTATTTGCAGTCCGGGTAAGTCACCGACCGTGATGAGGCTCGCGGGGCATCGTAGGCATCGCCGAGGATGCTCGAACCGTCAGTTACCTGACTGATAGCCTCTACTGCTGGACGAGGTGCTCCAGTGGTAGAGGCTTTTTTGCCGGTGTGCGCATCTGATGAGCGCCGGATAGGCGAGAGGCAGCACGGGTGAGCACTGGCGAGGCACCCGAAGTCTGCTGCACGTGCGGCCGCGCCCTACTTGGCCGCAGGTATCCCTGCACCCGCTGCGGCGGCCACTTCTGCGCCGAGCGCACGGTGGACCTTGGCACCAGGGCGGCCGAGGTCTGTGGCTTCCGCCGCGACAACACGACCGAGGCCGACGTCGTCACCCGGGTCGACTACCGCTGCCGGAACTGTCGGACGGTCCTCTGGACGATCTTTGGCGCCGACTGGCAGGACCTGCGGGGCCTCGCGCTCCTCGGCGTGGGGTTTCTCATCGCCACCACCGTGTTCTGGCTGCTGGTCGTCGCAGCGGTCGCCCGCCTCAGTCGAGCCTACTGATGATTGGCCGGGAGGTGAGTCAGCATGACGAGAGCCGCCAGCAGGCATCGCCTGTACTATGACCTGCTCGACGCTTTCCGGCAGGAGGGTTGCCCGATCTGCCGGCTTGGCAAGCTCACCGTCGCCCGCTACCTGGACATCCTGGCCTACGAGAACGTCAACGACCCCGGCGTCCGCGAGAAGCTCCGGGCGGCCCGTGGCTTCTGCAACTACCACGCCTACCAGTTCCTCGAGGAGGTCCGCGACCTGCTCGCGGCGGGCATCATCTATCGGGACGTCGTCAACGCCGTGGTCCTGGCACTGCCCGCGGGCGATAGCCCGGCACTCACGCGTCAGGTGCTCTCGATCGTCCGACCAGGGCCCGAGGAGCCCGGCGAGGACCACGGTCTGGCCGGGCTGGTCACTCCGGGCGCGCCCTGCCCGGCCTGCCAGGCCCTGGACCAAGGAGTCACCGACCGACTGCACGGCTTCCTCGAGCACCTGCCCGAGGCCGACTTTCGCGCGGCCTACCAGGATTCGGACGGGCTGTGCCATCCACACTTCCTCGAAGCAGTGGCGCAGGTGAGAGAGCAACCCCAGCTCGAGCTGCTCGTGCGGAGCGAGGATGCCCTGCTGGCGCGAGAGGCGGCCTCGGCGTCCGGAGCACGTCCAGGGGTGGGACGAGACGTCGCCTACTACGGGCGCCGGAGTCTGCTCAAGGTTGTGATAAGCAGTTTCGGCGACCGCGGGGCGATTGCCCGGGCGAACCGACCAGGCCGGGCGTTCGGACGAACAACGCACGCCGGGCCCTCACCACAGGGGGAGCGGGCCCAGCCGAGTGCCGACCCGGACATCTGTCCGGCCTGCGCAAGGGCGCAGTTGCCAACCGCCCTGGCAACTGAGACCTTCGCGCAGGAGCTGTCGGCCGGCGGCGAGCGTGGGACAGAGCTCCTCGATCTCCTCTGCAACCGCCACGCCTGGCAGCTCGCCCAGGCGGTCCCGACCGGCGGGCTTCGCCCGCTTTTCGCCGCGGTCGCCGAGCGCCGGCGGTCAAGGCTCGCGGCCCTTGTCCCCCCGCTACTCGCCCAAGAGAACGGCCACGGCGGGCTGGAGCTTCCTGGCCGCCTCCCGCGAGCGCGTCGACTCGGGATGGAGCTCGCGCGCCAGCTTGAGCCGCGTGGGACATGCCCGCTCTGCGAGCGGCAGGCCGCGATCGAGCTCGGCGAGCTTCGGCGGTACCTGGCAGAATCGGAGAAACCGGGGTTGGGAGACGGCGCGGCCGGGGAGATGGCGACGCTCTGCCTGCCTCACCTCAGCCTGTCGTGCCACCTGCGGCTGAGTTCGGCGGGGCGGGCGGCGCTCGTCCGGCGCCAGGTGCTTGGCTGGAGCGCCCTGATCGAAGAGCTGAAAGAGTACATTCGTAAGCAGGACTACCGCTTCCGGGACGAGCCGCGGGGCCACGAGCAGACCTCGCCCTACCGAGCGGTAGCGCAGATGGCCGGGCGAAAGGACCTGCGCTGATCGGGCAACTGGCGAGAGGCGAATCGACGCCGAGCCGGCGACCGACTATCTACCAGGATACCTGGCTACCAGGGAAAGCGATATGGCAGTCACTCCAACAACACTTGCGACAGAGTCGACGACTCACGCGGCGGCTGCCGCGAACCCAGACACGACCGCGTCGCCCAAGGCCGCTTCGAGCGATACCCGAGCATTTGAGATCCGCGTCGAGGCGACGTCGGGCCCGTACAACGAGTACCGCTACGACTCGGGCCGTCGCGCCTTCCGGCTGGAGGCCGTGGTCCGGCCGGAGCAGACGCCCCCGGCGGACCTGGGAGCGATCGAGGGCACTCTCGGCACCGACGGCCGCCCCCTGGCTGCCATCCTCATCGTCGAGAGGCCGACGATGCCCGGATGCCTCGTCGAGGCCCGGCTCCTCGGGGGCGTCGAGCCGCCAGGTGGGGAGACGAGGATCGTGGCCGTGCCTCACGCCGACCCCGCTTTTGCCGACGCCGCCGATTGCGCCAGCCTGATGCCGGAGACCCGCGAAGCCGTCGAGCGCTTCGTGGCCGAGACCGCCTCCTCGGCGGCCTTCCCTGGCGGGCGGCCTCGCTGGATCGGCCCGGAAGAGGCGACCGAGCTCGTCCGGGAGGCCCAGCGCGCGGCACGGGTGGCCATCGCCGCGAACCGCAAGGTCGGTGGAGCGCCGGCCTGGCAGGTGCTCGATCCGACGCTGCGGAGGATCAAGCGCCCTGGCGAGGCCGAGGCCTACAGCGAGGCGGAGTACTCCGTCCAGGACCTGCCCCCACGCTTCCAGCGCCACGTGGCCGACTGTCTGCTCCCGGAGGAGCGAATCCTCCACTTCGTCCACCGTCCGGAGATGGCCATAGACTCCCGGCTATCCTTCCTGCGGCCGCGCCGGCTGAACGACGGGCTCCTCGTCGCCACCGACCGGCAAGTGCTCTGGATGACCGATGCCCTGCCACCCGACTCTACCCTGGTCGACTGGGGCTACCTCGCGACCTCATCTCCGGTCGAGCAGGTGCTGGCCGCGCGGCTGGACGAATCGGGGCCGACGCTGCGCCTGGAGGTGGAACTCCAGGCCCGGCAGGGGAGCGAGGTCCTGACACTGGAGTTCCCCCGGTCGAGCCTCGGGGCCTGCCGATACATGGCGAGCGTGCTCTCGCGCTTCGCCCCGCGGGCGGATGGCCGGGCGCTGCTGCGGCTCTACGAGGCCAAGCCTGCGACCAGCGACCTGAGCGAGGCGATCGCGATGACCGAGCCGGAGGCGGTGAGTCGGCTCGAGGCGTTCGCGGCGCAGGTGCTAACCACCGACGAGCAAGTCATCGCCCGAGCCCTCGCCCCGGGGACGACCGACCGACGGCGGGGGGCGAGCCTGCTGGTGGTCACCAGCGGGCGCGTCACACTCATCGAGGATCGCCGGGGTGGGCCGGCGGTCGTCGGCTCGTGGGCAGTCGAGGACATCTCGAGCGCCGAGCTGCGCTACTCGATCCTGGGCTCGCGCCTGCGGCTGACGGTCCCGGTGGATGGGCGTCGCGAGCAGCTCGGCCTGGAGTCGGAGAGCCCGGGCGTCTTCGGACCGATGCTTCAGGCCTTCCGGGCACTGCTCCCGCTGCTGGCCAATCCGGCTCCGGTTGCGGGTTAAGCATGTCACCATAAGTAAGGCATGCTCCTAGGGGCGGGGTTTCCCCGCACCAGCGCGCAGGGCGCGGAGACCGCGCCCCTACGGACTTCTGGCCATGCGCTTAGTGGAGACCCTCGACCGGCATCGTGCGCCGTGGTCAGAAGGTCGATGTGGATTCCGGAGAGCGACCGATGGTGGAGGAGTCTCTGGCCTCGCTACTGAACCCGAGCCAGAAGAGACGCCTGACGGTGACCCTGTTGTACGTGGAGAAGGCGCTTCGCCAGGTCGAGCAGACCCTCGACGGAGGCGGGTCCGGAGTGCTGTATGAAACTGTCGGCGTGCCCGACGAGGCGCAGCGACAGGCGATCCGCGGCGTGATCCGCCAGATCCAGACGGAGTTGGCCGGCCTGGCTCGGGATTTCCAGTTGGAGCCGACGAGGGAGAATGCCGCGGCGGCCATCGCGGCCCTGATGTCCAGCGCCTGGGAGGGCCTCGAGGACTGCCGGCCGGCCTCCCTGCGGCGCTACGGGGCGGTGAACCCGGGCCTGCAATCTGCCCTGGGGCCGAGGATCGAGCGTCTGGCCGAGCTGACGCTTCGGGCCACCAGGGAGGCGGGGGCGAAAGCGGGGCGGGAGCCAGGAGGGTGACAGTGCTGGTGGATCCAGCGCGAGGAGGTCAAGCGATGCTGGCGCGAGACATCATGAACCGCGAGATCGTCCCCGTTCGCCGGGGGAGCAGCCTTGCCACGGCGGCCAGGCTGATGCTGGAGCAC
>Ga0315280_10010676_pt1 | contig 11458 bp, 8 predicted proteins | sample YL17G06_40_MG_FD_203697 | JGI IMG/M metagenome (GOLD analysis project Ga0315280, IMG submission 203697) | Sediment microbial communities from Yellowstone Lake, YNP, Wyoming, USA - YL17G06_40 | ecosystem: Environmental > Aquatic > Freshwater > Lake > Sediment | place: USA: Wyoming | collected... | reverse complement strand
ATGACCGCTTCAACGAGAACCTGACGCTCCAGGCCCTTCGCTTCAACGGCGTCAACCAGCAGCAGTTCATTGTCAGCAACCCGGACTTCTTCCCCAATGTGCCCTCCATCGAGACGCTGGGCGTCCAGCAAGTGCCCGAAACCATCCGCCGGGTGGCGGCGGACTTACGCGCGCCCTACACCATGCAAACCGCCATCGGCATCGAGCGGCAATTGCCGTTCAACACCACCATCGCGACCACCTTCACCAACTCACGGGCCGACCACCTGCTGCGCTCCCGCGACATCAACGCCCCACTGGCCGGCACCGGGGTACAGCCCTACGGCCCCGGCAACATCTACCAGTACGAATCCAGCGGAATTCTGAACCAGAACCAGTGGATCACCAATGTCAACAGCCGGGTCAACCGGAACCTCTCGATCTTCGCGTTCTATGTCTACAATCGCGCCATGAGCAATACCGACGGGGTGGGGACCTTCCCCGCCAACTCCTATGATGAGAGCAGCGAGTACGGGCGCTCGACCCTGGACGTGCGGCATCGCTTCACGCTGGGCGGCTCGATGGTGGCGCCCCTGGGCATCCGGCTCAGTCCGTTCATCATGGCGCACTCGGGTTCCCCCTTCAACATCACCACCGGCCGCGACAACAACGGCGACACCCTGTTCACCGACCGGCCCGCCTTGGCCACCGATCTCAGCAAGCCCGGCGTGGTGGTGACCCCCTTCGGGGCGTTCGACCCGAATCCTGGGCCGGGAGAAGTGATCATTCCGCGGAACTACGCTGAGGGTCCCGGCCTCTTCACGGTGAACCTCCGGCTGAGCAAGACCTTTGGATTCGGGGCCGCCAGGGGCCCCCGACCCCAGAGCGGTGAGGCGTCTCCGGGCGGCGGCGAGCCGCGCCGTGGCGGAGGACGTGGCGGGCCAGGGGGGCCAGGCGGGCCGGGCGGTCCAGGCGGCATGCGCATGGGCGGAGGTGGCGGCATGGGCGGCGGCGGTGGAATGCGCGGCCTCTTCGGTGACAGCACGACCGAGAAACGCTACAACCTGACCTTCTCGGTTTCCGCGCGCAACCTGCTCAACCACGTCAACCCGGGCAGCCCCATCGGCAACCTGACCTCGCCCCTCTTCGGCCACTCCAATTCGCTCTCCTCCGGATTCGGCCCCTTCGCTTCGGCGGCCGGCAACCGCCGCATCGAGTTCCAGCTTCGCTTCAACTTCTGAGGGGTGTGATGTGACCCGGAAATAGAAGAAGCCCCGGGTTTGGGGACTCGGGGCTTCACTCAGAGGGGCTGGCGACGAGCTGGGTCTCGTCGCCGGGGATGCTAAGTCGATGACGACTTATGTGATGCTCACTGTAATGCAACTGCCGTGCCAAGGTCAAGCCGGGGCGTCTTTTCACTCATTTCCCGGCGCCTGAGCGGTGGCCCCGCCCCCACCGCTGCGCAATTTCCCGCACCCAGGAACATTCCTCACCCACCCTCCTGCCTGATTTCCCCCACTCCTCGGGCCGGTCAGCATGCCCTTCACCACGGCATCTACGGGGCCAGTTGCGGCGCCACGTAGGCGTAGAAAACTGTGATCAGCCCGATGGCTGAGGCCAGCACAAGGCTGTGCCGTAGCGTGAACCGGAACAGCTTGGCTTCATCCTCAGGCGCCATGCCCGTTGCCGCGGCGGCTACCGCAATGCTTTGCAGGCTGATCATTTTGCCCATCACCCCGCCGCTGGAGTTGGCTGCCGCCATCAGGACCGGGCTGAAATCCAGGCGGCCTGCGGTGACCACCTGCAAATTACCGAACAGCGCATTGGATGAAGTGTCCGAGCCGGTGAGGAAGACACCCAGCCAGCCCAGCAGCGAGCTGAAGAACGGGAATAGTACCCCGGTGGCCGCAAACGCCAGCCCTAGGGTGGCCGTGGCGCCGCAGTAGTTCATCAGGAAGGCCAGCGCCAGGACCGCGGCGATGGTGAGCTCCGGCAGCGCCAGTTGCTTGACGGTCTTCCAGAACACCCTCCCGAACTGGCGCGGCGGCATGCGCAGCAGCAACGCGGAGAGCAGCGCGGCGAACAGGCAGGCAGTGCCCGAGGCGGCCAGCCAGTTGAAGTTATACGTGGCGGCGTAGGGCGCCGGCTTGGGAACCACGGGGGGAATCCGTTGGATCAGGTTGTGCAGCCCCGGCCAGGCGAACTGCACGTTCACCGAGTTCAGTTGTTTGCGGACCGGTTCCCAGCCCCACAGCAGCACGAAGATCACCAGCAGCGCGTAAGGCCCCCAGGCCAGCAATAGCTCTCCGGCAGAGTGCCGCCGGGGCGCGCTCGCCGCGGCGCTGTCGCCCCCGAGCTGAAATGTGTCCTTCGGTTTCCACAGCAGGAACAACACGACCAAGGAAGCGATGGCCGCCAGCGAACTGAGAATATCGGTCAACTGCGGGCCGACGAAGTTGGAGACCAGAAACTGCGTGGCGGCGAAGGAGCAGCCGCACAGGGCCACTGCCGCGAAGACCCCTTTCATGGCCTTCCATCCGCCCATCACCGCGATCAGGTAGGCTGGCACAATCAGGGAGATGGGCGCGCAGATGCGGCCCACCGCCGCGCTCAGCCGGTCCATCGGCAGCCCGGTCACGGTGTACAGCGTCAGGATGGGGGTCCCGATCGAACCGAAAGCCACCGGCGCGGTGTTGGCCAGCAGGCAGATCCCTGCGGCATAGAATGGGGAGAAACCCAGGCCCGCCAGCATGGCCGCGGCCACCGCCACGGGCGTCCCGAAGCCCGCCGCGCCTTCAATGAACGCCCCGAAGGCGAAGGCGATCAGCAGGGCCTGCAAGCGCCGGTCCGCGGTGAGGCTGCCCACCGAGTCCTTGACGATCTCGAACTTACCAGTCTCCAGCGTAATCCGGTACAGCAGAATGGCGCAGAAGACCACCCAGCCGATCGGGAACAGGCCGAAGGCCGCGCCGTAACCGGCTGCGCTGAGCATCGTGCCCACTGGCATGCGGTAAGAGACCAGGGCCACGAGCGCCGCCGCTCCCAGCCCGCACAGGCTGGCCACCCAGGCGGGCTTGCGCTTGACCCCCAACAAGTAAAGCAACGCGAAGATCGGCAAAGCAGCGACCAGCGCTGATAGCCCCAAGCTGGCTGCCACAGGAGTGTAATTTTGCGGCCACATGTGATGAACCTTGATAATAAACGCGGAGCCCAGGTGTCAAGTGCCCGGACTGGCCACCTCGTTCGGCGCCGGCCCCCGGCGCTGCCGCGGTATCCGGTAGCGGCCGGGCCGCGAGGTCTGTCAGTCCGGGAATGAAGGCGCCCAGCGGCCGGGAATGGCCGTCGAACAGGACGGGCAGCGGCCCTCCGGGGTGAGCCGGTTCTCGAGGATGCGGTAGCCGAAACGCCGGATCAAACGGGCTCCGCAGTGGGGGCAGCAGGTGTTTTCCCCGTCGTCCACCACGCCCGGCAGGTTGCCGGCATACACGTACCGCAAGCCGGCGGCGCGCCCGGTTCGGGCGGCGCGGCGCAACGTTTCGGGCGGGGTGTTGTCCGGGCCCACCATTTTGTAGTCCTGGTGAAAGGCGGTGACGTGCCAGGGGATGTCCGGCGAGATCCCAGCCAGAAACTCAGCCATCCGGCGAAGCTCCTCGTCGGAGTCATTGAACCCGGGCACCACCAGGGTGACCACCTCCAGCCAGAAGCCCATCTGGAAGATGCGCCGGATGCTGTCCAGAATCGGTTCGAGCCGTCCGCCCAGTTCGCGGTAACGCCGGTCCTGGAAGCTCTTCAAATCCACCTTGAAGAGGTCCACCCAGGGCCGCAGATATTCGAGTGCCCGGGGCGTGGCGTTGCCGTTGGAGACAAACCCGGTGAGCAGACCCGCGATCCGCGCCTCCCGGAATACGGCCACTGCCCACTCGGCGGTGATGAGCGGCTCATTGTAGGTGCTGACGATGGCGTCGGCCTCCAGTTCCACAGCCCTGCGGACCAGTTGCTCGGGAGTGGCGCGCAGCAGCCCCGACCCCGCGACAGGGTCCCGCAGAGCTTGCGAAGTCACCCAGTTCTGGCAATAGGCGCAATGCAGGTCACATCCCAGCATGCCGAAACTGAAGGCGGAAGTGCCCGGGCGAACGTGGAAGAAGGGTTTCTTCTCGATGGGATCGCACTGCGCTCCGGACACGTAGCCCCAGGGCACGTACAGCTTGCCCCCCCGGTTGAAGCGGACTTTGCAGACCCCCGGCTGCCCTTCGAAAATAGGACAGTTGTGCCCGCACGCATAGCAGCGGATGCGCCTGGCATCCAAAGGTTCCCACAGCACACCCTCGCGAACATTTTCGGAGAGGAGCTCAGCCAGCGCAGACATACCCTACGGCTCCGCTACCAATGATAGCGCCGCGAGGGGATGAGGCGCCCGGACTAGGGGTCTTGAAGCTGAAGACTTGGTGCAAATGAGTCAAGTTTTGATTCACCGCGCAGAGGACGCAGAGAGAGCAAATCAATCACCTCTGCGATCTCTGCGGTGAAGAATCTGGTTGGTCTGAGGCCAGGCCTCGCTAGTTCTTCCCGTAATAAGCTGCGTTGGTCCCGGCAAATTGCTGGGACTCCGCAGGCAGCTCATCCAGCGTGAAGATCGAATTGGTGGGGCACACCGGAATGCAGGCCCCGCAATCGATGCAGGCCTCCGGGTCAATGAAGAGCTGCGGGTGCTCTTCGAAGTTGGGCTCGTCCTTCTTTGGGTGAATGCAATCTACAGGGCAGGCCTCCACGCAGAGTTCATCCTTCGTGCAGGTGTCCACTATGACGTACGCCATCAGTGCCAATCTCCTTCACCTCCATGTTACCTCAGCCCCGCCCGCTCATGGGCCAGCCCCCACGGCCATCCCCAGGTCTGGTATCTTAGAGGTGATCGAAATCCCGAATGGCCTTTCAGATTCAACCTCTCCGGGAATTTCTGGTACGCCCCGCCCTGCCGCCGGCCCTGGCGCGCATGTCCGAACTGGCCTACAACGTCTTGTGGAGTTGGGAGCCGACCATCCGCAGCTTGTTTCGCCGGCTGGACCCGGGCCTGTGGCAGGCCGGCGGCCACAACCCGGTTTCGATGTTGGGACGAGTTCCCCAAGCCGTTCTGGAGCGAGCGGCCGCCGACCCTCGCTACCTGGCGCTGTACCGCCGGGCCTGCGAGCGCTACGACGCCTACATGTACCGGACCGGGGCTCCCGCGTGCAAGGAGCTGATTGCCTACTTCTCGATGGAGTACGGCATCGTGGACTGCCTGCCGGCCTATTCAGGCGGCTTGGGAGTGCTCTCCGGAGATTTCTTGAAGGCCTCCAGCGACTCGGACATCCCGGTGGTGGCGATCGGCCTGCTGTACCAGACCGGGTACCTCCAGCAGTCTCTCAACCCGGATGGCTGGCAGCAGGAAAGGTATCCGGTCAACGACTTCTACACCCTGCCCATCGTGCCAATCCAGCAAGAGGGTGGCGGCGATCTCAAGGTCCAGGTGAAGCTCCCTGGCGGAGTGGTCTTCATCAAGGTCTGGCGCATGGACGTGGGGCGGGTGAAGCTCTACCTGCTGGACACCAACATCCCGGAGAACGATCTGCCGGAGCACCGTGGTATCACCGAGCAGCTTTACGGAGGCGACAACCACGTGCGCATCCGCCAGGAGATGGTCCTGGGGATCGGCGGGCTGCGGGCCTTGAAGGCCCTGGGGGTGGAGCCCACCGTCTACCACATGAATGACGGGCACTCGGCGTTTCTGAGCCTGGAACGCGTTCGGATCCTGATGCGGGATCATGGGCTCGGTTTCGAGGAAGCTCTGGGGGCTTCCCGCAACAACAGCGTCTTCACCGTCCACACCTCGGTCCCGGCAGGCATCGACCTGTTCGACTCCGCATTGATGTGGGGCTACTTCGAGGAGTACTGCCGCGAGACCGGCATCGAGTTTGAGCACTTGATGAGCCTGGGACGCCACAACCCCTCCGATCCCAACGAGCGTTTCTCGACGGCTATCCTAGCCATCAAGACGGCCTGCTTCCGCAACGCCGTCAGCCTGTTGCACCGCCGGGTCTCCCAGGAAATGTGGCAGGATTTGTGGCCCCAGTTGCCGGTGTGGGAACTCCCGATCACCTCGATCACCAACGGCGTGCACCTGCTGAGCTGGCTGAACAGTGACCTGGCCACGCTCTATGACCAATACCTGCAACCGGACTGGCGGGAACGCATCACTGACCCCAAGACCTGGGAGCAGATCCAGGAGATTCCGGACCAGGAGCTCTGGGAAGCCCACCGGCGCCGGAAGCGGCGGCTGACCACCTTCGTGCGGGAACGGCAGCTCGAGTTCGCCAAGAACCGCAAGGCCTCCTCGGCCGAGTTGCGACGGGCTTCCGAAGTGCTCGATCCGGAAGCCTTTACCATCGGCTTCGCCCGCCGCTTCGCCACTTACAAGCGGGCCACTTTGTTGTTCCGCGACTGGAACCGGCTCAGGCGCATCCTGTTGAACCCGGAAAAGCCGGTGCAGGTGGTGATTGGCGGCAAGGCCCACCCCAAAGATCACCCCGGCAGGGAGCTCATCCGCCAGATCGTACAGTATTCCAGGGATCCGGAGGTTTCCAAGCGGCTGGTCTTCCTGGAAGACTACGACCTGTATGTGGCCCGGCGGCTGGTGCAGAGTGTGGATCTGTGGCTGAACACCCCCCGCCGGGGCGAGGAAGCCTGCGGCACTTCCGGGATGAAGGCGGGCCTGAACGGCACACTCAACCTGAGCATCCTGGACGGCTGGTTCGACGAAGCCTACGAGAACACCGGCGGGTGGGCGGTGGGAGACCGCTATCCTTATTCCGAAGACCAGGACGAGGCCCACGCCACGGCTATTTACTCCCTGCTGGAGAACGAGATTGTTCCGGCCTTCTATGAGCGGGATCAGGGCGTGCCCCGGGAATGGTTGCGCCGAGTCAAGCGCTCCTTGGCCTACCTGAGCCGGCAATTCAACTGCCAGCGCATGGTCGAAGAATACCTGTCCCAGCTCTACGGGCCGGCGCACCGCGCCTACCTCGAAGTCAGCCGGGACAACTTCGAGAAAGCCCGGCAGCAGGCCCGCTGGAACGCCGAAGTGGGCCGCGTGTGGCACGCCATCCGGTTCGTGGAATTGGGGACCCCTCCCGGCGGTCCCGTGCTCAGCGGGCGCGCCGTGCCGATCCGGGCGGCTGTGGACCTGGCCGGCTTGAAGCCTGAGGACGTGCGGGTGGAAGTGGTGATCGGGCGGGTGGGCGCCAGCGGCCAGTTGGAGGAGACCGAGGTCATGATTTTGCCCCCCGTGGCGCAGTCCGGTGACGTGGTGGTGTTCGAAAAAGAGATTGTGCCCCGGCAGACCGGCAGGATGGGCTACGCCCTGCGCATCACCCCCAACCACTACGGGGACCCGCTCACCAGGCCTTGCAGCGCTCTGCTGAAGTGGGGAACCGATCCGGACCGGCTGGGCTGAATTGGGGCGGGCGGTTCCGCTTGCCAGCTCCCGGACGACAAACTAAGCCAATTATCTACTGGCTTTCCTCCCAGTTCCGTGGTACATATAGAGTTTAGAGTAGCGGCGGGTTCCCGAACTCGTCGCACCCCAGCGTTTCGGCATTGCAGAATCCCATGTGGTGGTCCCAGGCTGGGATTGGGTTCCAACCGCGCCGGCAGGCCGACCGGCGGCTGACGTGCAAAACCCACCGATCCGGTGTAGGAGAGGCTCACGAGCACCTGAATGAAGACTCCAAAGGAGTCCTAAATCCTCCATGGACAGCGATCGAAAGTACCGACAGCGTGGCTACATGGATGCCGGCCGCGACAATCAAGGCGCTGGCCGGCGGACCGAAGAACGACCGCGACAGGGGCCGCGTTTGCCCATCGACGTGACCGGGCCCCGCCTGCCGCGGATGGTCCAGAGCGTGGTGGCGGCGCGCTGCCATAATTGCGCCATTGCCTTGCCCAGCGACACCGATTTCCGGGGCGCTTGTCCGAAGTGCGCCGTGGCCCTGCACTGCTGCAAGCAGTGCGTGCATTTCGACTCCTCCACCCGGTTCCAGTGCCGCAAGCCTATCCCGGCACGGGTTGCCGTCAAAGACCAAGCCAATGAGTGTACCTGGTTTGAAACCCGCGTCACGGTGGCTCGCGACGCCACTTCCGGGGCCTCCCCTTTCGCGGTCTCGAATGCGCCGCGTTCTTCCAACGACGCCCGCGCCGCCTTCGATAGTCTGTTCAAGAAATAGCCTCTAGCCACATGCGCATCGCTGAACTGTTCAAGCCACACCAATTCAGGCTGGTTGAGGGAGACGTTGAGCCGCCCGGACCCGGCCAGGTGCAAGTGCGCGTCGAGGCGGTAGGAATTTGCGGCTCCGATCTGCACAACTTCTCCGAGGGCGCCGTGGGCGACACCCCGTGCGTCTATCCCGTGGTGCTGGGGCATGAGCCGGCCGGGACAGTCGTCCAGGCAGGTCCGGGCGTTTCCGGCTGGGCGGCCGGTGACCGCGCCATCCTGGAACCGGCCATCTACTGCTACCACTGCGAGTTCTGCCGCAGCGGCCGCCACAATGTCTGCTTGAATCTTCGCTTCCTGAGCGCCGCGCCGGACCCCGGTTTCTTCCGGGAGTTCGTGAATCTGCCCGTCCGGAACGTGTTGCCGCTGCCTTCCGAACTCAGCTTCCAGGAAGGCACTGTGGCCGAGCCCCTGGCGGTCATCCTGCACTCGATGAAGTTCGTGACGCTCCAGTTCGGCGAGACCGCGGCGGTTTTCGGCGCTGGTCCCATCGGATTGATGACCGCTCTGCTGTTGAAGCTCTCGGGCGCCAGCCGGATCTGGGCGGTCGAGCCGGTGGCCGAACGGCGCGAACTGGCCCGGAAGATGGGCGCTGACGCCGCCATCGACCCGGTGGCGGTAGACCCGGTCCGCCAGATTCTGGCGGATACTGGCGGGCGGGGCGTGGACGTGGCCATCGACTGCGCCGCCAAGAGCGATACCACCAATCAGTGCCTGGAGGCCGTCCGCAACGCCGGCCGGGTGGTGGTCACCGGGATTCACGCCGGCTCGCACTTTCCGCTGGATTTCAGCCCGATGCGGCGCAAGGAGCTGACGCTGTTCAACGTGCGGCGCTCCAACCACGAGTCCGAGGCGGCTGTCGAGCTGCTGCGCGCCGAGCGCACGCGCTTCACCCCCATGCTCACCCATGAACTGCCGCTTGCGGAAATCCAGCAGGCCTTCTCGAAGCTGGAGCGCTACGAAGACGGAATGGGTAAGGTGGTCATAAGACTGTGAAAGCACGATCCTGCATTCTTCTGCTGTTCTGTTTGGCCGGGGCTGCGCTGTGGGCGCAGGAGCGGCCCGGCCTGTTCTTCCGGGAAGACTGGAAGGAGACGCCCATGGCCACCCCAGTGACCCAGGAGCATGTGGCCAATCCGGACCTGGTGCTGGGCGCCCACGGGCCGGGCAAGGCCGGCATCCGCAAGAGCCACCATGACAAACCCGCCGATGATCCCTACTACATCTGGTCCGGCCTGTGTCCGGCCAACTGGGCCGTCAGCCTGCGCCACAAGACCGCCCAGGTGGATCTCACCGGGCAGGCCAAAATCCGCTGGCGCAGCAAGCAGGCCGGCTACCGCGAGCTCCGCATCATCTTGAAGCTGGCAGATGGGACCTGGCTGGTCAGCGACGCCACCGACGGCCCTTCGCTCGACTGGCGCGAGCGCGAGTTCAACCTGGCTGACATCCGCTGGCGCAAACTCAACATCGAGACCATCGTCGAAGGGGACTGGGTGGCCAACCCCAATCTCAGCCGCGTTGACGAGATCGGCTTTACCGACCTGATGCGCGGCGGCGAAAGCGCCGCCTGCTCCCGCCTGGACTGGCTTGAGGTCTACGGCAAGCCGGTCAAGCGGTAGAGCGCGGACTGAGTAGCACGCTCACATGTCCCGGCGTCTTCAGGTGCTCATAGCCGAACAACTCCACGCTCGCATCCGGGGGGCCGCCGAAAGGAACCGGGTGTCAATCAGCGAGTGGATCCGCCAGGCGATTGAAGAAGCTTTGCGGCGTTCCCCCTGTACTACTTAAAGTCCCATTTCTTTGCGCGCCGCGAATATTGCGCGTGGTGGCCGGTTTCCGGCGCCGCTCCAGAATTGAGTCATTGACGATTGTTTAGATTCCGGCCAGCCCGCGAAGATTCCTCCCCAGTCCGGCCCACGGCCGGGCGCAGAGATTTTTGCCTTTTGATTTTCTGTCTTTGCGGCGCAGCCGCGCTGTGAGCTTACTGGAATCAGATTTCACTGGCTGCTATTCTTAGCATAATGCTCGGGCTTGATTCGCGCTCGGCACGCGCCGCCTGGACCGTTTTTCTGGTCGCCCTCTTGCTGCTCGCCTTGTACTACATCCGCCGGGTGCTGCTGGTCTTCGTGCTGGCCATCTTGTTCGCCTATCTGCTCTCCCCGGTGGTCAATCTGGTGGACCGGTTCTCGTCCCGGCGGGTCTCGCGCACCTGGGCCCTGGCGGCCGTCTACGTGGTGCTGATTGGGCTGCTGATCCTGTTTGGGTTCCTCATCGGAACTCAGGTCAGCCAAGAGGCCTCCAACCTAGCCACGCGGTTCCCGGACCTGGTGAAACAAGTGGAGGCGCGCCTGGAGACCCCGGGGCCGGCCTGGTTCGAGCCGGTGAGAGGCCCCCTGTTGAACCTGCTTCATGAAGGGTTGCAGACCCTCGCCAAGGTCGCTGGGCCCTTGCTGCAGACGGTGATTGCGCGTGTGATTTCGATTCTCAGCGGCGCCATTGTGGTGATTCTAGTTCCCATCCTGGCCTTCTTCTTCTTGAAAGACGGAAACGAACTCCGCGCCGGCATCCTGGGGATGGTGGGTGGTGACGGCGGGGCCATGTTCGAGGACATCCTCGCGGACGTGCACCAGTTGCTAGGCCAGTTCATCCGGGCTCTGGTGCTGCTGTCGGTGGCCACGCTGGTGGTCTACAGCCTGTTCTTCACGCTGCTGGGCCTACCCTACGGCGTGCTGCTGGCTTCAATTGCCGCGATGCTGGAATTCATCCCGGCGGTCGGTCCCTTTGCGGCCATCGCGATCATCCTCCTGGTGGCGGTCTTCAGCGGGTTCGGTCACCTGCTCCTGATCCTGCCCTTGCTGCTCGGCTACAGGATTTTCCAGGACTACATCCTGTGCCCCCACCTGATGAGCGCGGGCGTGGCCTTGCATCCGCTGCTGGTGGTCTTCGGCGCGCTGGCAGGCGGAGAAATCGCGGGCATCCCGGGCATGTTCCTTTCCGTCCCGGTGCTGGCCACCCTGCGGGTCATCTACGTGCGCATTCAGAAGGCTCGCGCTGCGGCCTCCTTCCGCGTATCCTGATAACCTCTCCGGCCCGGATGGTGCTAGAATGCCTCCTGCATGGCCGAGCAGGAGTTCGCCGACTATTACGAGTTCCTCCAGATCAGCCCCAACGCCGAGG
>Ga0315280_10010675_pt1 | contig 11458 bp, 9 predicted proteins | sample YL17G06_40_MG_FD_203697 | JGI IMG/M metagenome (GOLD analysis project Ga0315280, IMG submission 203697) | Sediment microbial communities from Yellowstone Lake, YNP, Wyoming, USA - YL17G06_40 | ecosystem: Environmental > Aquatic > Freshwater > Lake > Sediment | place: USA: Wyoming | collected... | reverse complement strand
CAGACCCTCATGCTCAAGTGGCCTGTTCATAGGCGCAAAGCCATGTTTGTCAATTCTCAAGCCCCACAAAACCATTAAACGCTTGTGGCTTCCAGCCTGTGTTCCAGCTGGATCAAACCAAACGAATTTGGCCCCTTCATTGTGTTGGGCTGTACTTAGGTTGTCGCATAATGATCTTCCACAACCAGAGACACCGAATTCCGGTGGCTCGATTTTCTGCCCCCGTCATCCGAGACTCGGATGTTCGATCGCTCCTAAAGACAGGCCGAGTGGCGGCGGGCCGGACAACTCTCGCTGTGTGCAGAAATGGTTGTAACAGTCATCCTTGCCATCCTCCCATCACCTTCTTGGTGTCTTCCTATCGTGATGCTAGAGGGATGGGCCTGCGTCGCAATCAAGGAGCCGCAAAAGAAAGGGGCGTGGCTGTCTGCTGAACACACATCGTTGGCCTTCTGTCTCCAAAGATTTCGTATAGACAAGGGCTGATCACGGCGTCTGGCAGCTCAGGGGCTACTCACCGACCCAGGCGAATCTTGGCGAGGTAAATGCTCGTTTTCCCTTCGTGGGAGGAATAGTAGCTCATCCAGAGAAGTCCCTCGTGCCAGACCATCCCCGGATAGCTGCAATCGCCGCCGCTGGGCAACGTGAGGACCGGTTCATAGGTCTCGGGGCCGAAGCGCGCCAGCACAGTTTTGGTCCCGCCCGGATAGCTGCGGCTGGCCGCCCATAGGTTTCCGTCGGGCAGTACAATAATATTCGGTCCTCCGAGACGGTGCCTTGTTTCGTGCCATTTCCAATCCTTGTACGGTGGGTTGCTGGTGCCGATCCACCCGTTGGTGTTGCCGCCTTCACGGCGAACCAAAGCAATCATCTCTCCGTTCTCCAGGAAACGAAGTGTGGTTTCATTGGGGCGACCGGTAACGTCGAGGACTGTGATCTGTTCATAGTTCACGCCGTCGCGGCTGGCAACAAGCTTCAATGACCACTCCGCCTCCTTCTCTTTCCCCGCGGGTGCATTGTAAGAAACACCGTAGGCGCGTCCTTCGTACCAGGTGACTCGCCACAGCCATTCTCCTTTCCACAAGACTCGTTGTATAGGTGTCCAGTTGTGACCGTCGCCAGAAAAGGCCACCCGTGGTTGGCGACCCATGAATTTGCCGCCACGATAAACGGATCCGCCTGCGAGCATCATCAATCGGCCGTCGGGCGTGACCGAAAGCTTTGGGTCGCGTAGATCCAAGCCTTCCTCGGAAAGCAACGCTGCCGATTCCCACGTATCGCCGTCGGGCGAAATCAATACGCGCAATCTCCCGTCGCCTGTCACGTGTCCCTCTGCCTCGCGAAAGCTGCAGTACCACTTCCCTTGAAAGCGGATCAGATCGGTGAAGGCGTTATGAGGACCCTTGTCCCAGATTTTCTTCACCGATACGATCTCGGCAGATGCGCTCGATGCTTGCGCCACGGCTGTCTCGGACCAAACCCAGGCAGGGCCGCACAGGCAACACACCCATATCAGCAATCGCCACGCTCCCACGTCACCGCACGAGTCGAGAATGGAATGGTGATTCATGATAACCTCCTTGATCTTTCTGCTCGGTTTGAAGGTATCTCCTTTAGAGGCTCTAAAACAACGAGATTCACCGCAGAGAACACTGAGAAACGCAGAGGAAAAGAACCCTTACTGTTTCGATCTCTGCGCCTTCTCCGCGACCTCTGCGGTTCATTCTTTTAGCGGCTCTCAGTACTTTCCATATTCCAAAGCGGCCTCGATGAAGCGCAAATAGTTCTCTTCCGTCTTTCTTGCCAGGGGAGAGTGGATTGGCGCGGCGGTGGGCATGATTACATAACCGCCCCCCTTTTTGGCTGAAGCCATGCATTCTTCCACTGCGTTCTCCACGTTGACCCCTGTGCCATGCTCGAGCAATTTGAGCTGGAGGTTGCCAAAGATACACATTCCTTTGCCAATGCGTTTCTTTACTTCGCGAAGAGTAATGTCTCCGTCCGGAGGCGCTTCGCATGGATCAATGCCATCCGAGCCCGTCTGAAGTATCATGTCGAGAAGCTGTCCGATTCTGCCGTGACAATGAAACCTGGCTCTTGCTTCTTTGCTATGAATCAAGTCCACCATCTCCGAAACATAGGGGACGACAAACCTTTTGAAGAACTCGGGCGGGAGAAAAGGCGGTGTGGCATATTCCGGGCCACAAATCCGGTAAAGATCCACCATATTGACCTCAAGCATCCGACGCAAATTCTCCATCACGCGTTCGTGCATTGCCGCAACGATCCTGGCGAAGTGTTCTGTTTCCGTCCTGGCCCAAACCGTATAGTTTCCAAAGCTCATCAAATCCGCCGCAAGCCACAATGGATCTGCAAGCGATGTCATGATGATTCCATGATCTCCGACTTCCTCTTTGATTCGGGCATAGTCTGACGTGTCATATTCGAGCGGCTCATAGGGAACCGAGAGAGCCGCGTTCACATGATCCAGGCTCTTGCACCAGTGTTCGGTCTGCCACGTGGTGTGCACACCGTCTATCACCTTAGTCGTTTGAGAAAGGTCTCCTTCGCGGGTATGAAGTGTCCGCTTCTGAATAGTAACGTTCCCTTCCCGGTATTCCTTAACATCCATCTCGGCTGGGAAAGATGACGCCAGGAATGTCGCATTGGAACCTGGATCCCACATGCAAATGCAATCCGTTCTTTCGCGTATGGCTTGCATTAGACAGGCATACGAAGGATCATTATTCTCAAACGCCTTGCTGTTGTACCCGACAAGTTCGTAGGTGGATATTGGCACCCGGTCTGGCGCCCGGCAGCTCAAGGCGGTGAGTATTCTTTCTCTTGAATTCATGGTCGAGGGCCGTTTCTTCTGGTTTACATCTCAAACGAGCTCTGGTCCCTGTCAAATGAAACGAGCGCTCCGACCATGCCAGCCGTTCGCCAGTATGTCGGGGCAAACACCTTTCAACTCAAAGTGCCCGAATTTTGGAGTGTGGCGTCAGGACGCCGCTTTTTTCGCCCCCATCGCGGCAATCGAAGCGGTCCGCCCAAGGCGGACCGCTTTGCGAGACATGATCACGACTCGTTTTTCACTCTCTCTCCACGCGCGTCCGCCAGCCAAGCAACTCAGCGGCGAGTTGCTTCTGCAAGTCGGCATGTCCCTCTTTGCCCGCGAGGTTTTCGAGCTCATACGGGTCCTTTTGCAGATCATACAACTCGACCTCGTTGGTGGTCAGGTGGTGAATCAGCTTGTATCGTGTGGTGCGGATGCTACGGACGATCAAGCGGTGTTGGGTCGGCGAGTGGAAGGCCGTGAAAATCCGGTCGCGGTTCCAATCTGCCTTGCCCTGGTACAAGGAAAGAAGACTTTTCCCCTCAATCGCCTCCGGCACCTTGATGCCGGTGGCATCGCAGATTGTCGGGAAGATATCGGTGAGGCTGACGAGGTTCGAGATTCTCGCGTTGCCGCGTCTCAGCCTGGGATAGCGGATGATCATCGGCAGCCGGATGCCCTCCTCGTACATTGTCTGTTTGCCCGAGAAGCCGTGCGCGCCCAGGCTGATGCCTTGATCGGCGACGAACATGACCAGTGTGTTTTTGGTCAGTGGCTTCTCATCGAGTGCGTCTAGAATCCGGCCGATTTCGCGGTCCATGTGCGTGACCGTGCCGTAATAGCGACTGCGCACGTCACGAACACCTTCGGGCGTTCGCGGGAATGGCATCAACGCTTCATCGCGCAGGTTTGTCCCGTGCCAATCGGTAAACCACTTGAACGGGCGGTCGCCGTCCATTGGTCGCGGCATGAAGTTGGGCGGCAGAGCGATCTTCGCCGGTTCATACATTCTTGCGTACTCGCCCGGTGGTGTCCAGGGATCGTGTGGCGTGGTGTAGCTGACGTATATCAGGAACGGCTTGTCGCCGGGCTTGCGGCGGTTGAGAAATCCAACGGCTGCGTCGGTGAAAAGCGTGGTCGAAAAGCGCTCGATCTGGCGCTTGTTTCCACCGCCGAAATCCATCACCGTCGGCTTGACCTGGCCGCCCTTGCCGGGTCCGCCGCTGCAAATGTATTCTCCCGAGGTGAACCCACGTAGCCAGGGCCATCCGTCGTTGTGCCACTTGCCGGTGTAGAAGGTCTCGTAGCCGGCTTGAGAGAACAGCATGGCGAACTGCGTCGAGCTTTCCTTGATCGGCATACCGAAGAAATAGCAGCCGTTCGTCCAGCAGTCCTGGCCGGTGAGGATCGCTGCCCGGCTCGGTGTGCAAATCGGATTCGGCGAAAAGGCGTGTGTGAAATGTACGTCCTCGCGTGCCAGCCGGTCGAGATTCGGCGTTTTCAGCAACGGGTGACCCGCAACACCTAAATCGGCGTGGGCCTGGTCATCGGAAACGATGAGAACGACGTTGGCCGGTTCGTTCCCGCGTCGGTCGGCCGGAAGATTTCCCGGTCCGGCCGCCGACGTCGCGCTCCGGCCCAGGGACGCTGCTGAAAATGCGGCTGCTTTGATGAAGTCACGCCGTTTCAAAGTGGCCTCCGTCCGATTCCGCGATCCGCAGAGTCGCGCAACATTCACTCCAGCCCGCCCAGGAAACCTTCGTGGAAGAAGACCGGCTTGTATCCGTGTTCCGTGACCCAACGGATGGCGGTGTCGAGCCTTTGGGCATGGTCGGGAACGTAGTTGGAATAAAACGGCCAGAAATACTGCTCGTGAGTGAAAAGATCCATGATCTCCGCGCGGTTTGGGTCCTTGGCCAGCGGTTCGAGCATGGGCACGATGCGTTCGATGGGCGTGTTGTTGCAGACAATGTCCACTTTGGAGAAAATGATTCCGCTGTCGAAATCCATGAGAGTATCGTGTCGTGAGAGATACTCGGACCGGTCGTCATCCAGGAAATAGTTGACATCAAAAATGCCGTTGCGGCGATCAAAATAGCCGCTGAGCACACGGACACCGCGTTTGACGAGCGACTTCAAGGCCAACGGTTGTACCATTCCCCAATGGATGACCGTCGGAGGCGAGTAGGTCTGCTCACCGGCGAAGCGACGGATTTGCTCGGCCACCTTGTCGAAATCGGCAATCAGCTGTTGGGCCGGGGCATACTGATAGGGTCGGTCAGGTTTGTTCGCGTGGGCGTGGAAAGCCAGCTTGAGCCAGTCGGAATTGTCTTTCCACTCCCCCTTATACCGGTCCGGGAATTGAGGCAGTTCGAATCCATCTTCCGTCGTGTAGTAGATATTGAGTACGAACCGTGCACCGTATTTGGCGTGTAGATCGCGAAGCATCTTCAGGTAGAAGCACTCAAAGAGCGATGCGTATTTCTTCTGCGCGATGTCGCGCAGAAAAAAGCTGTTGTCGTCAATCGAGAAACGATACCGCGGCTGGGAATGTCTGTCCCACAGCACGCGGACCCGGTGCTCGTGGCGGCCAAAACTGCCCTCCGATGCGGCGACAATTTCCGTCTCCTTTTCGCGCAGGACAACTTGTGCGGTGAACCCAGTGCCTGCGCGCTGAGCTGTCGTTCCATTGACTGTCACACGGTCTCGCAGGGGCGCCTCGCCGCACACGCGAATTTTCAAGCCGCCGTCCATTTCCTCTCCATGCCGTCGGTTCAAAACCGCGCCGTGGAATGGTTCTTCAATTCTTACCAGCTCGGACGTCCCCGCCGACACAATCCTGGGGCCTCCCAGAAGGATCCCCGTGGAACTTGCCGCCACGGTTTGCAGGAAGTTGCGTCGTGTCGTTTTCTGCACTTTCATGATCTTCCTTTCTTCCCCAGCCCGAATCACTCGCGTCCCGGACGCTTCGGTTCTCTTAATGAGTTACCCCTTTTGCCGAGCGACGCGGGGCTCGACCCAGATAGGGCTGGACCACGCAAGCTGGCCGTTGGCCTGTACCACCCGTACATAATACCAGTTCACGCCCTCCCCCTCGTCCACGTCCGGCACCTTGTAGGACGTGTGGTAATGATCGTGGAACACCAGCCGGTGGAGCATCGCCGACTCCTTGGGAAAATCACCCGTAAACAGCATTTCATTGCTTTGGGCCAGTTCCTTGAATGTTTGAGAAAGCGATACTCGGCTGGGCGACTCGAGGTTGATCGTGATCCGTGTCTCCGGGCCGCCGCGCACCCGGAGCACGACGGCCTTTGTGGGAATGTCCTCGATCTGCTGGCGCAGCGCCGTAAAGGACTGTAGCCGCAGATAACGGTCGGACTTTTCGACGATCCGGTCCCTGCGCTGCTCGTCAAGTGGGCCTGGCTGAAAGCAGGTTTGGAAGGCTTCCAGAACGCCGCCCTCCAGGGTGATCCGAATGTCCCAGTCGCACACCCGCGTCATATCCAGCGCCGCCCAGGGTCCCCAGCCGTATTCGAACCGCACAACGACGGGCTGGTTCCAGCTTTTGGCCGTCGGCGCACGGTCCATAGGAAAATCGCGATGGAGGACGCGGTTGTTCTTCAGGATTTCCACACGGTCAACCTGGTCCCACCCTGTCACGTCAACGGACAATTCCCGCTCGCGCGTGTAGGAAAGTTCGCGGCCCATCAGGTGGCCATTGAGCCGGAAATCCAGGAGGATGCGGTCGCCGGTCACGGCGTAAGTTCGCCGGTTTCGGATCGCATCGAAAATCGCTTCTCGCGTCAGTTCCTTGGCAAGCACTGCCGCCAGGCCTTCGCGGTAGCCACCAGGATAGCCGAGATGATCGTCCGTGCTGGCAATAACGCCCAGACGATAGCCGTCGGCAAGGAAATGCTGGAGAGTGTTGCGGGTCCAACGCCCCGCTTCAGTGTGACGGACATAGGGATAAGGCGCACGATCATGTTCCGCGTTGCCCCATTCGGAAAACATCTCGACGGCGGGCGAAACCTCGCGGTCCAAACGGCCAATATTCGCTCCTCGGTGGCCCTGACGATTGGCCGGATGGTGGGGAATCATGATCGCGCCTCGCCGTTTTGCAAACTGCTGGAACTCGCGCAGGTCGTCAAAACGGATATACTCTCCCTTCAGGTCCGGGAAGATAATGTGATAGTCGCCCAGACTCCTGGAATGCCACTCCCACCCGGCAATCGCGACGAACGTGCCCGGCTCGTCATACTTTCGGACCATCGCCAGGACTTCCGGCCAGCGCGCTTTCGTCACTTCAAATCCCTTGAGCCATTTGTTCTCAATATTGTTCTCATAGTGACCGATGTCGTGCCACCAGCCGTGCGGCGTGAAGGCGAAGAAATCGAGATGATTCCGCGCAATCTCGAACGTTCTTTCGAGAGACCCTTGAGCATAGCCGACGCTATTGTGATTGTGGAGATCACCGAAATAGACGTGATAGTCGCTGACCTGTGGTGGGTCGCCCAACGCCCGCGCCAATCGCGGCGCCAGCCATCCCCCCATGCCCAACACCGCACTGCGAGACAACCACTGCCTGCGCGTTATTCTTTTCCCCATGATCATACCTCCAATTCTTCTCATTGGTCAGCCTCTTTCTTTCAGCCACGGATCTCTACCCACAGACGTGCCGTGGCTTTGAACCCCTGCTGGTTACTGCGTTCGACACGGACCAGGTAGTCTCCTGGTTTCTCGAAGCGATGGGTCCTCACCGCGTAGCCGTCTTTGGCAAGCGGCTTGACATTGCCATCCGACTTGACCTCTGCCGGTGGGCTGCCGTCGGCGAAGTCCCACGTTTCGCTGCCCTCGGTGGTGCGGAATGTTCGCACTTTGAACGTCACCGGATCGCCGGGCTTGATGCCAAATGTTGGCGCGTAAGTGGCGTGGATCGTTGGCGTGAGTTGTTTGGGGTCCGACTTGTCAAGGATCTGGACCACGGCAAAATCATAAGCGATACGGCCTTGGTCGTCCGTGACCTTCAAGATTTCGCTATAAGCTCCGGGGTGGTCGTAGGTATGTTCCTGAGTCGGCCCGGAAGCCTTGGTCCCGTCGGTGAACGTCCACTCGTAGCGGGCAATCTTGCCTGATTCGCTCCACGACCGCGTGCCGTCGAGAGTGACTTTCTCCCCGGACCATCCCAGATGGTGGGGCCGGGCCACGGCTACCAGCTTCGGGGCATATTCACGACGGTATGCCTCCCAGACAAATGCATAGGCGGCCTGGATTCCCCACTTGCCGGAGGGTTGGCGACTTTCGATGGCAAAGTGCAAATGCGACCACCCGCCGCTGCTTCCTTCCTTGCCCAAGACGCCGATCTTCTGTCCCATTTTGACTCGCTGGCCCGGTCGCACGGCCGGATCAATCGAGATCAGGTGGCTGTAGAGATAGTACCAGCCCTGATCGTCGAGGAGACTGACCCGGTCGTAACGCGGACCGATAGGTGCGTCCTTGTATCCGGGAAGAACGTCGGTCGCGGCCGAGACGACCAGTCCATCTACGGCGGCCAGAACGTCCACCAGGCCTTCGGCGCCGCCAAAGTCCTCCCCGTAGTGATAGTATATCTTTCGCGGCCCCGGTTTTTCGCCCCCATCCACAAAGACAGGCTCGTTGGCCATCTGTGTGCCGCTGGCAAACCAACGCTGTTTGAGCGGATAGACAAATGTGCCGGGGGCGACGAGCGGTGAGCCGGCGGGCCAGAGTCGCAGCCGTGCGTCCTTAACCAGCCCCCAGGCATCTGTGTTGGAGTTTTGTAGATAGCCCTTGGTGATGGAGCAGTCAATCTGTACGCCCGCGATCGTCTCGGGCAAATGATAGGTGGCCGAGACCAGCGTGATCGGCTGGCCATTGACCTCGACCTTGACCCGCGCGGCACGCACCGCGTCGCAGACCGTGTCGCGCGTCTCTTGCAGATCGAGCAGTTTAATGCTCGCCGTCTTCCCATCGCACAAAGTGACCTCTTGCGATTCACCGACACTGAGATCCACCACCCGTACCAGAGGAGTTCGAGTCGGTTCGGGCGGTTGGCCCGGCGCAAGACACTGTGGATAGCTCAGCAGTAGGCCGATCGTCAGGACATGAAATGCAAATCGTCGTTTGGGTGAGAATTGCATTCGATGATCTCCTTCCCCGAGATTTATTCAATCCGGTATATCTCGTTGACATGTAGGGGCGCAGTCCGCCGAACGGCGGATGCGCCCCTACGACGCGCGCAATGCGACAACAACGTGTCAACCAATTCCACGAACATCTATAAGATTGCCGTTCTTCTCATCCAGAGGCTGGTATGCCGGCAATAATTGCTGACGCCTTCCTCCCGTGTCTGCACGTTTTGACTGGCGATGTCAACTGCTTCAAGGTCGCGCAGGATCAAGAAAAAACTCGATCAAGCAGCCCTAACCACATGCCTTATCGTGCCTCGGAAGCAGATCGAGCAGCGATTCATGGCATCGAATCATATCTCAGGCGCGGTCCTCTTGAGTGCGTGGAAGCAGAAGGACAGGGTGTGGCTTCCGGGCGAAGGCTCTCTCCAGCATGCTTCCCGATCTTTTCCAGATGAAAGGAGTCACCGGAGTGCCCGGTGATTTTCATCAAGCCTCCGTATTTGTCCAATTGCTCTTCTGCGCTTGCGCGGCCTGGCCAGAGCCACCACAGCAAGAGCGTGGCAATAACCAGCGCGGTGCGCTTTCTTCGCGTTCTTTCACCTCGACCATCTTTTTCTCTCACGTGAGCCGGAATGGGTCAACGGCTTGCCAGACTCCTGTGCTCCGGAATCGGGTGGCTGCCGACGAGATCATTGCGCCTGCGCACGGCGATTGGTTGGACGCGCTCCAGCGAGTTTGGAATGCGTGGCAGGCAAGAAAGGGGCACTCTCTTGGCGATGGGACCTAAACGATCTTCGGTAGTTCGTAACCTTTCCGCCGGGGGCGCGAGAGCACCTTGTTCGCTTCGTCGTCGCCGATGAACTGCTCCGCCTTCGGGTCCCATTGAAGCTTTCGGCCCAGGTCGCGGCAGATGTTCATCAAATGGCAGACGGTCGTCGAGCGGTGGCCGATCTCCACGTCGGCGTTGGGAAGCTTGCGGGTGCGCATACAATCGAAGAAATTGCGGATGTGCTCGTCACACTCATGGTTGCCCTCGGGCGTCGGCTCGGGAGCGCCCTTTCGCAACTCCGCTTCCAATTCTTTGGGTTCGGCCTTAAAGTCGCCGCGCAGAATTTGGATCTTGCCTTTTTCACCAACGAAGATCGCCCCTAGCTGTTGGTGATCATTGATCTTGGGTTGTTCCAGTTTCAGCACAGTCCCGCTGGCATAGCGCATGGTCACCTTGCATTTCGGCCCCGGCTCCTCGGGCCAGATCTCGACGGGGCCGGTGTCATCGGCGCCCAAGGCGCATTGCACCTGATCCAACGAATGGGTTCCCCAGCCGGTCACACCCCACACTTGCCCGCCGCCGTCGTAGTCCCACCACAGTGCCCAGTGGAGATGAAGATCCTTGTGGTAGGGGCGAAGTTCCGTCTGGTTGCACCATTGGTCCCAGTCGAGACCATCCGGCATCGGCTGCGCTGGCTTTGGCGTCCACCGCTGCGGGCCTTCGAAGTTGCAGGCGATCACCTCGGAAACCTTGCCAAGTGCGCCCTCGCGCACGAGTTTACTGGCGTACATGTTGATCGGAATCGAGCGCTGCTGCGTGCCGGTCTGCAAAACGCGGTTGTACTTGCGCACTGCCTGGACCAAAGGCCTTCCTTCGGCCACCGTCAGCGTCAGCGGCTTCTCGCCATAGACATCCAGGCCGGCTTGCAAAGCGTGCATGCAGACCAAAACACGGGCGTGTGAGGTGGTTTCTACGAACACGGCGTCGAGTTTCTCTTTGTCGAACATCTTGCGGTAATCCTGATACTTGTTCCACTTCTCGCCGCCGGGGAGATCTTTGGCAGCCTCGTGACAACGCGGCAGAAAGGCATCGGCGAGCGCAACGATTTGGGCGGCGGCCAGCTCTTCGTTCTTGACCAATTGTCTCATCAACCATTTGGCCCGCCCTCCTATGCCGACGAAACCGACCACAATGCGGTCGTTGGCGCCCGGCCGACCCGATGCCGCCAGCACGGGGGAAGGAATCAGGTAGGGCGCGGAGATCCCGGCGACAGCCGCGGCCGCCGACTTTCGGAGAAAATCGCGTCTTCTCATCTAATGTCCCCTTTCCGAAGCTGAAGTTTCTCGTATTGCCTCCGAACAAACATCCTCGCTTTTGAAGGAGATATTGTCAAATGTTGCGTACGGTACCATCCCAAATAGTGTGCATCTCAGTTTTGTCTAGCCTTTTGCCTGACCGAGGGGCCGCAAAGGCGTCTCGGCGGTCCTGTTTCTTGCGCCCTGAAAGGGCAGTTTGATGCCAGCCCAGGCCAACGGCCTGGGAACAGACGGTCCCCCACCGAGTAGAAGCCCTGTAAGGGCGGACTAGTCCTAAAACAAGCGTATCTATCGGTTCTGTTGGCAACCGATTGGTTGCTCGCACAAAGACGTGTGCGTAGTCGCCCCGTTGGGTGCGTCGGGGTGAAAGCGGCCGATTTCAGGGCGGAGT
>Ga0315280_10010673_pt1 | contig 11460 bp, 12 predicted proteins | sample YL17G06_40_MG_FD_203697 | JGI IMG/M metagenome (GOLD analysis project Ga0315280, IMG submission 203697) | Sediment microbial communities from Yellowstone Lake, YNP, Wyoming, USA - YL17G06_40 | ecosystem: Environmental > Aquatic > Freshwater > Lake > Sediment | place: USA: Wyoming | collected... | reverse complement strand
AGATTTTAAGCTCACCAATTCCTACTCACCAACACTCTTTGCCGTTGACGGTTATCAGTTGGTGGTTATGCCAATGGTAACCGACAAGGCACACGCCGAGCAAAAGGCACAAGCCGAGGCAAAGGCTAAAGCCGAGCCAGTAGCCGAGGCTACCACTACCGAGCAAGCCGAGCCAGTTACCGAGGCAATTACCGAGGCAGTAGCAGAAGCCGAAGCAAAGCCCAAGCGTAGCCGAAAGAGAGATAAAGTAGCCGTAGCGTAGAACGTTTGACCGAAAAGACAATCAAGGCAAAGTAGCCTCTGATAATACAGGGGGTGCTTTGCCTTTTTTGTGCCCATTTTCGGGGTAGTCGGAGCTAAATCCGCCTACCCTTTTTTGTTACCTAACTACTGCCTGTCGCAGGGGTAGTCAGGGGTTGACCTGGCTGCCCTTTTTTATCCTCTGAGAGAGGGGCGAAGCCCCTCTTTACTTCCCCTTGCCAACGGGAAGAGTGGGGGTAAACCATTAACCGCTTCCCAAAACCGCCCAGATTTTGATTACAGGGCGTCACCGCTGTAAAGTAAAGGCTCTCCCGATGGACTAACATTTCGGGAGAGCCTCTTTTTGTCTCAACTTAGCTATTGACTTTTACCTCACAGATGGGTTAGTCTCAATGCAAATAAAGCAAGGAGGAGAATAGATGCAAGCATACTGTTTCAAATGTCGCACCAAAAGAGAGATGAAGAACCCGAAATCAATAACCATGAAGAATGGGAAGCCGGCGACCCAGGGAATATGCCCGGTATGTGGGACTAAGATGTTCAGAATCGGCAAGAGCTAGGTCTACTCCAACATAGCCCGCTAGAACTCAGAAGGGCTGGATATTCTCGGTATCGGGATGTCCAGCCTTTTTATTTTGCGAGTCACACTTTTCAAGCTATTGTTCAGTTTGAGGTTTGGTAAAAAGATAGGCGGGGTGCCACTTGCCCAATTACAGCTGGGGCTATCCACATGGGAGGTAAACTTAAGCTAGTGGGGAAAGCTTATAAAACCTGCACTGCTGGTCCTTGGAGTAACCCTCTATCTCCAATTGCCTCATGAAGCCAATTACAGTAGTCTCTGTCCAGGGTAGGTCACCGGCAAAATCCAGGAACTTCTTGGCATAAGAACGGCGCTGCTTGACTACGCTGTCTGATGAGTTACGCGTGGCGAGTTCATTCCAGCAATTCCCAACAGTCTCTACAAACAGGCAGAGGTGAGAAAAACCTCATTGCAACCTTCATCTCTTCAATGGGCTTTTGCTTACCACAAAACTTACAGGTAAAAACAATTCCACTTTGGGTATCTAGTCTTCTATTCCAGGGCACATTACCCTTAATAAAGTGCCCTTTGCTGTCCCTAGCTTCTACCATGTACTATCCGTCCTTATAACTGGTAGGCGGGATGCCACTTGCCCGATTATGCCCAGGGTTACAACGGGAGGGGCACCAACTCCAAACTTCACCCTGGTCTCCCCTAGCATAGCCCGCCTTTATTTCTAGGGTTTGCCGATGCTCCCTCAGCTATCACTTTGGAAATTTACCCATATTTGCTTTTCTCCGATATGAGCCCCGGCCGTACACCGAGCCCCAGGGAGGCATCGATAAGAGCCCCGCGGCAAACTACTGCAGCTGGTGAGCAAAGGAACAGGATCAACGCCGCTATCTCCTCGGGTTCGATCAACCGCTTCCTGGGCAACAAAGAGATAAAGGCCTCTCTTTCCTCCGGGGACAGGTGATCTAGGGTCGATTCCCTGAACATCCTCGTATTCACCGCACCGGGGCAAATGGAAAATGCATCAATCCTGTGGTGGGGGTAATCCGCAACGACTTTAAAAGTAGTAACGGGGATGTTGCATGGGTCTTCACCATGTAATACCCGAGCTACTTTCTCAGCACCTAGTTCACCTAATTCCTCTTGGGTAGCTTTGTCCTAAAGCCACTATCAGATTAAGGTCTTTGATAAGGACCAAGCCGATGAGCGCTAGCGGCCCCCACTAAAGCTCTATCGGTATTTCTTTCTCCCAGCTAACGGAAGCCGAGTATATACTTTTTCGGCAAACTCCTACTCCGTAAGCCCTTTTCAAATCCACTAGCACCTCTGCCATTTTTACACCAGCCCATACCGGATCTATTAAAGGCAAGCCATCTACCTCGTACACCTTTCGATTCGTAAGAATAGAACTTAGGATAGTGCAGCCAGCAATTATTACCTCAGTTTCGTCCTCTCCCGCTGCTTTGGTTGCTACCTCCTTAAACACGCATACCAATTTTGCTGCGTCGGCATATAATCCTCTGGCCTCTACACCCCCCTTCCTTATAAATTAATCTTCCCGAAAGTAAATTCACGTAGTAATGCGGATCATTATCCTTTGTATTCTCTGGCCCCTTCTTCTATTATCTCCAGTATCGCTCTAAAAGTATCCGGTTTGGCGACCCCAAACCCCACACGAACATAGTATTCACAATAATCATTATAAGTAATACCCGGAACAAGGGCAACGCCGATGGGTTTCTTTTTGAGTAACCTTTCACAAAAATCCCAGGAAGGCTCATGGGTGTTGTTCTTGACAAAACAGCAATATGCCCCTCCGGGCATTGACATACTCCAGAGATCAGATCCAGCCACCATATCAGACAGAAGTTTCAAATTTTCTTTTCCAATTGCCTTCCCCTCCTGTAAGAGTTCCTGGTATTTGGAAGGTTCCAGTAATTTTAGTGCAATTCTTTCAGATATAACATTATTGCAAAGAGCACAATCGTAGTAGATGTCAAAACATTCGTCATATAGTCGTTTATCTCTTGTGGCGAACCAACCAAATCTGATACCACAAACGCCTAATAACTTGTTCAAGCCGCTGGTAGAAATCCCGCGTTCGTAATAATTTACAACGCTTGGGCTCAATTCTTCGCTTTGCCATTCTAGACCCCGATAAATTTCGTCACACAATATGTACGTCCCATATTGCGAGGCAAGGTTGCAGAGTTCGATCATTTCGTCTTTTGATAAAACCGATCCTGTCGGGTTGTTTGGATTGCAGATGTAAATCAATTTGGTTTTTGCGTTGATTAACGTTCCTAATTCCTTCAGATCCGGTTTCCAGTCATTTTCAGGTCGTAAATACCACCAGTTCACCTTAATTCCCATTCTGCGGCAGATATTTCCCACCTGGGTCCAGGCCGGTGTTTCACAGATGACTTCGTCACCTGGTTTCAACAGGGCCATGCAGGTCAAGAAATTTGCCATGCTTGTTCCGCCAGTCACAGGGAAAACGTTCTCAGTTCGGACATCGTATCTTTGTGTTTTAATGATGTAATCTACAATTGCCGGATTACCATAAAAATGGCCTGACCAGTCCAGTGATTGCCGCCGATCGAGGGCATCAAAAACATCGTCAAGCATTAAAGGATATCTCCCTGGCGTGGTAAGATCGTATTTTTCCCCAGGGGTTCCCTTCACAAGAAGAAACCATTCGTGCGATTTGTCTGACACATCATCGTCCTTTCATTTAAGATTATACATCTTGTCTATTTTTCAAGTTTTGATAAAGGCAAGTCTTGTATGAAGGCATTGACCAGATTATTAAACCGCTCCGGCTCTTCGAAAAACGGGCAATGACCACTCTCTTCAAACACTTCAAGCCTCGCATTTACCATCGCCTTCTCGATCCACCGCGCGGCTTCCAGTTTCTGCAGTCTTTCGTCCGCACCAAAACAGAGTAAGGTGGGTATGGGGAACCCTTTAATCACATGATGGTAGTCCCTGACACTCTGATCGAAAAAGATCGCAGCGGCAACGAGTTCAGGGGCCCGTGTCATTTCATCATACATCCACCGGAAGTCATCATCCGAAAGAGGGTGCTTGAACATCATCTTTACTATGTCTTTCATCAGTTCGTTGCGTTTGGTCTGGATCTGAAAAAACCATTCGTAAATCTCTTCAAAGGTAATGAAACCTAAAGGAAAATCATCTGAGCGGAGGTCAGTCGGCGACTCGTCAATGTCAACCGCAGCCCTGATGTTTTCACCACCAAAAAGTTCATAGTAATTCCACAGGACAAAGTTTCCCATCGACCAAGCAACTACAATAATGTCCTTTAGACCAAGAGCCTTGATAAAAGCCCGAAGGTCACTGGCATAGGTCGGAACCGTCTGGCCATAGAGAGTCATCGATGAGCGGCCATGGCCGCGAAGATCAAGAGCAATGGCACGATACCGTTCCCCAAACCAAGGAATTTGCTTATTGAAAAACCGGCAACTGCCCCAGAGACCATGAACAAAAAGAACAGGTTGGCCCGAACCTTTTTCCTCGTAATAAAGCTGGATACCATTGCCGATGTCTACGGTATTTCTAGTGATACCCCGTGTTGTGTCTTGCATTTTATTCCTCCACTCTTTCTCTGATACGAAGTCTTCGTTTCATGCCGATTCCTAACGGCCACTGCAATTCCTTGTCACCCATCATTCCTTTTGGCCTGAAGACTAGAATCAAGATCATCAAAAGGGCAAGCCCAAGCTCTTGGCTATAAGTAGGTATCGTCAGAGCAATACCCCCAAGATTGATCCCATTTTCAAGCTCGCGTAACAGCTCAACAAAGACAGAAACCACGATGGTGCCCATTACAGCACCACAAAGGCTGCGCATGCCTCCGATAACGAGCATCGCCAGGGTGATGAATGTAATCGTAATATAGAAGGTGCTTACCGAAATAGCGCCGAGATAATGGCCATACAGAGCGCCACCAACACCGACGAAGAAAGCGCTCAAGACAAAAGCGACCATTCGCTGTCTCATTATGTGGATACCCGAGGCCTCGGCAGCTACTTCGTCCTCGCGCGTAGCCCTTAAGGCAAGACCAAGGCGCGATGACTGATATATGTATGCAACCGTGATCGCCACCGCTGCCCATCCAAATGCCACCCAGACATTGACATAGGTGGTCAAACCAACGATGGAACTGAGGCCCAACGTAACTGCGTCCCAATTCGCATAGACCATGTGGACGACCACAAGGACGCAGAACATGGCCATGCTAGCCGCGAGTCCCGAGAGCCGCATCAGAACAATCCCTGTAACTCCTGCGAAGACCGAGGCAAAGCCTCCAGAGATGATGGCGGCTAGGAATACGTTATACTGGTGCCCTGCCAAGAATAAAGGCAGGCCCGGTAGGTTCATTTGCTTGAAAGGGACCGGCAGTGTCAACCAAGCGGTACAATAGGCGCCCAAAAGCATGAAGACGGGATGCCCGAAAGATACGATTCCTGAGTTGCCGATGAACATATAGAGGCCCACGACAACGACAACCATCACTAACATCTCAATGACGGCAAGTTGAATCAAATCGGTGCCGAAGAGGCTGCTGACCAAAGAGATGATGAGAAGAATCAAAATGAGACTAACCGCCGGGCTGACTTGGCCGGCAAGATATTGGATTGAAGTGCGAGGGTTTTCTATATTCGAGGCATATGTCATCTCTAGACCCTCTCGCCCCCTTGTCTGCGTAGGCCCGACATCAAACCGCCTGGGAACAAGGCGTAAATAATGACTACCAGCGTAAAAAGGAAGGCATCGCGGTACGGCACAAGGTCGTGAGGCAAAACAATCTGAAGCCCTACACTGCCAAACCCGAGAATGAAGCCCGCGAGGGCCGCACCAGGCAGGCTGCCCAGGCCGCCCATGATTGTCGCTACAAAAGCGAACAGCACCGGTATGAGGCCCATGCCGGGGATGACTGCCCCAGTCTGTGCGACTAGCAAAAAGGATACAGCCGCAGCAAGTACACCGCTCACAGCAAAGGCCGTTGCCACAACGCGATTAGCCCGGATGCCCAAAAGCCGAGCCATGCGAAAATCGCTAGCCGCAGCCCGCATTTCAGTACCATACCGGGTTTTGCGGAGAAACAGAGTAAGCCCGGTCAGTAGCACGGCAGTCGTTGCGATAGTGAAAATGTCTAGCTGGGAAATCCGCACGCTGCCAATCGTCACGCTTTCAACCAAACCGTGTCCAAAGTCGACCGCCTTAGGACGCCCACCGAAGATCATGAGGATAATATTTTCCAAGAGATAGGCCAAGCCAAAGGAAGCAATTAACAATGTGGGCCCCCCCGCCCCCCGGAGCGGCCGGAATACGAACCTGTCGCTGGAGAGCGCGAGAAGGATAACAACGACTAGGGTCGTGGCAGCTACGATTAATACGGGTCTGCCGCTCATCAGAAAAATGACGTAAGCGCCGATCATGAAGAAATTGCCGTGGGCAAAGTTGATTAATCCCATGATGCCAAAAATCAACCCAATGCCCAAAGCGGCAAGGGCATAGATTCCTCCCAAGCTTACCGCGTCAATCAGATGTTGGATTATGGCACTCACTGGACATCCCCACGTTCAGATTTAACGCCGAAGTAAGCCTTCTTCAAGTCGCTCGCTGCGATCTCCTCACTGCGCCCTGACAGCACGACACGCCCACTCACCATGACATATAGACGGTCAGCCACCTGCATTGCACGCTCCATGCTCTGTTCCACAATTAGCATCGTTACCCCCTCGCGCCTCAGGTCCAATAAGACCTCATAAAGCTGCTGAACGATTACCGGGGCAAGCCCCAAGGCGGGTTCATCCATGACGAGAAGACGTGGACTCGTAAGCAGCGCCCGAGCGATAGCGAGTTGTTGTTGCTCGCCGCCCGAGAGCGTCCCCCCCCTCTGGTTCCGCCTTTCTTCAAGAAACGGGAATACTTTAGAAACATGCTCTAGATCGCGCCCAAAGGCCTTCGAATCGCCACGGACGCCAGCGGCCAGGCTCAAGTTTTCGCGTACAGTGAGGTCGCTAAAAATATGTCTTCCCTCCGGCACCAGGCTCAAGCCACGCCGGACGATCTCTTCTGGCGAAAGGCCCGTAAGTCTCGTTCCCTCAAGCTCGACAGATCCGGAAACGAGGGGTAGGACACCAGACAGAGCCAGCGTGGTAGTCGATTTTCCTGCGCCGTTTGGCCCAACAAGGCACACAACCTCGGATGCCGAAACGTGAATACTCACCTCACGTACGGCATGGAGCGGTCCATAGTCTACGGAGAGATCACGAACATCCAGCACTGCTAGGTCCTCCCCGATCCGAAATAGGCGGCAACCACTGCCGCGTTGTTTCGCACCTCGGCCGGAGCCCCGGCGGCGAGCGTTCGGCCACTATCAAGCACATGAATGCGTTCACAGGTTTGCATCACCACCTGAATGTTGTGATCAATCAGAAGGATCCCGCACTGGAAGTCCTTGTGCAGATCGACGATCACAGCCATAAGATCGTTGCACTCGTCCTCGTTTAGGCCTGCTGCTGGCTCGTCCAGAAGAAGAAACAGCGGTTTTAAAGCTAGGGCTCGCGCTATCCCAACACGGCGCTGGGAAGCGAAGGGAAGGGTATTGGCTTTGGTTTTGGCGAAATGACTGAGACCAAGGCGTTCGAGAAGGCTGTCAACCTCCTTACGTGCAGCCCGGAGACCCAAGCCGATCCCGACTGCACTGACCTCCACATTTTCCCGAACGTTCAATTCTTGGAAAAGCCGTCCGGTCTGGAAAGTACGAGCGATGCCCGACCTCGCGAATTGGCGAGGGGACCTCCCAGTCATATCACGACTATCCAAGTATGTAGCGCCACCGGTTGGCCGCTGAAAGCCTGAAAGCACGTTCACAAGTGTCGTCTTACCGGCACCATTAGGACCAATCAGACCGACGACCTCTGTCCGCTTGAGTTCAAGGGACACGTTCTCAAGCGCCCTGACGCCCCCAAAATCTACGGACACCTCTCGTGCTTCAAGTGCTAGCATAGCTTGTCCTTTCGCTGTGGACACATTGCCAGAAAAATAAAGCATCCAGACCCAAAGGAACTGGCTTTGATTACACCCTAAAGGCGTCTTAGATGAAGACCACGACCTCTTCGAAAGCCCATAAAGCAAACTTCAAGGAGGAGACATGGCCTTGCCTCTAGCCAGCAGTTGGCTGCCGGCCCTCATTTCCTAAATCATTTCGGAAATAATAACTCCATTGATGGCACGCCTTCAGACCTGAAGTAACCGAGGGCAATGTGCTCTCCGTTCTCGACATTCATCATCATCATTTCACGTAGTGCCGTGATATGCAGTTCTGGTGTGAAGGTTGTGCTGCCAACCGTCAGCTTCTCGTCTCTGAACTTCTCCAATTCCTTCCGAACTGCCTCGAGCTCAAAAGTCCCAGCTCTCTCAACAGCCAAAGCCCATGCCTCGACGACGCTGTATCCGTATAGGAAGTCACCCACCGCCGGCGCGCTGTACTTCGCTGTGACATCCTCCAATACCCTTTGTTTCGCCTCGTCGGATTCATCCCCAAACAAAGATAGTACCGCTGGGTAGTAAAAGTTGCTTAGTCCGGGTACGGTATCCATCCAGTAATCCCCATCGAAAGTCATGTTTCCCATGATGGTTGACTGAACCCCAGCAGCGCGAAGCTGACGAATCAAGCTAGCGCCGCCTGGCGGGTAGGAGCAAATGGCAATGACATCCGGCACCTGGGCAAGGTTCTTGACCCGGGTGACTTGAGATGAGAAAGATAGGTCGCTGTTATTGAAAACATCCTCACCCAGCATCTTGCCACCGAGTTGCTCCCAGTAAACAATAAAGCCACGGCCCACATCCTTCGTGTACGATGTCTCCTGATCGATAAGGACATACGCAGTCTTGGCACCGAGCTTCTCGAAGGAGTATCCAGCCATGTTGAACCCTTCAGCTTGACTCACCGATGCCATAGCGAAAACGAACGGTCCGAGAGTACCCACCTTCGCGTCTGAAGCGCCTGGTGTGAAGGCGATGACTCCCGCCTCATTCACTGCCAATGCCTCTGCTCCACCAATGTCAAAATCACTCTCTATAATGACAAGCTTCGCGCCATCGGCTACAACCCTCATACCAGCACGGACGGCTTCCGCGCGATCTGTCTTCGTGTCGGCAAATACGACTTTCAGCGGGTGCCCCAATAAGCCGCCTGCAGCATTGATCTCTTCGATTTTGAGCTGCGCAGCATTGCTTGCTGGTTGCGTATATTCCGCCTGCCATCCCGACTGGGCCAGGGCTATTCCAATAACAACGGGTTCGGCCGAAGCTGGAGCTGGGGCTGGAGCCGGAGCTGGGGCCGGGGCCGGAGCTGGTTTAGCACAGCCACCAACAACTAAGCCAACCACCAGCATAACTGCTACAGAAATTAGTAATGCTCTGTTTTTCACTTAAAACCTCCTCAAAAAATTAACTCATCAGATACCACTATACTACTTTATCTCTCACCCCCTTCTTACGCTCTAAATTTCCCTGGCTTTACTGAGCCACTCCTTGGTTAAGTAACAACCGTTTTAAATATAACCTCTTTAACTGTAACAGTTTAGTTTTTCCAAAACCCTACCATACTATATTACCCCCCCCGCTGTCAAGCGTTTTTTTCGTTTTTCCGAGAATTTTTCAAGATGTAAATCTTCAGGGAAAATGGGACACTTTCAGGACAAGAGTTAATGGACACTTCAGGACTTGCTCCTACCCTGGTAAAGCAGTAGATTAGTGATTAAGGGAGGAGTAAGTCATGGTGCAACAGACCACAGACCAGTCCTGGCAGGCTGAAGCCAGAAGTGAAGAGACCAGGCAGTTCATCAAGAATATCAAACGACTTACCCGCCGCAAGTTCACTGCTGAAGAGAAGGTCCGCATCGTGCTGGAAGGCTTTCGCCGGGATACACCCATTCGTGACCTTTGCCGCCGGGAAGGTATCCAGCCGAGCACTTACTATGCCTGGTTGAAAGATTTCATGGAAGCTGGCAAGGACAGGCTAGATGTCGAACGAGGTAACAACATACTATATTGTTCAGTCCGGCGTGCTTCTTCATATCGGTACCGGCTTTCCATAGCTAATCGGGGTTTGAACCAGCAGCTTGGGTCGGTTGCCATCATGTCACCAGTTTCCTCGTAGGCCCTACCTCGGCAACCGGAGCAGGTTGTGCTGAGCCAGTATGGGTGAGTTTTCCCAGATAGAAAATATACTCTGCTCTCTGATATTGCCCAAGTCAATCTGGAGCAGCATGCATGGATTCACTTGGTCGTTAGATTGAATCATGACGTAGTCCATAGGCATACCTCCGGCGCAACATCTCAGCAGAAAAGTGCCTTGGTTTGACTTGCTTTTCCAGCTAGAATCTTTGCTGTAACTACTACCCCCTGCCCACCACGACCGTATATCACGATTTCTATCACTTTTGAAATTTACCCATCTTTTCGTTTTTTCACTAGAAAAGGAAATAGCTACTCTTTCTCCGATACGAGCCCGGGCCGCACACCGAGCCCCAGGGAGGCGTCGATAACAGCCCCGCGGCAAACTACTGCAGCTGGTGAGCAAAGGAACAGGATCAACGCCGCTATCTCCTCGGGTTCGATCAACCGCCCCATGGGTAACGAAGAGATAAAGGCCTCTCTTTCCTCCGGGGATAGGTGATCCAGGGTCGATTCCCTGAACATTCTCGTATTCACCGCACCGGGGCAAATGGAAAATGCATCGATCCTGTGGTGGGGGTAATCGGCAACGATCTGCCTGCTCAGGAAGGCGACTGCGCATTTGCTCATACCGTCAGATGCCTTGAATTTGGGGAAAACTGCGACTCCACCACCAACGCTGGAAACATTAATTATCTTTCCGTAATTCTGTTCAACCATGATGGGAATGACAGCCTGGGCACAAAGAAGGACGCCCAGAGTGTTGATTTCTACCATGGCCTGGTCTAGTTTTTCAGGGTCAGCATAATGGGCCACTGAGGCGGAACCTACGGCCGCGTTGTTAACGAGGATGTCAATACGGCCGAACTTTTCCATGGTCTCGGAGACCATCCCGTCGATCGATGCTCTATCCTGCAAGTTAAGGGGGAGTGCTATGGCCTTAGAGCTTAGCTTTTTGATCTTTTCTACGATCTCCATAGCCCTGGATTTGGAGCGATTATAAGTCAGGGCGACAGAGGCCCCGGCCTGACCGAGAGCAAATGCAGTAGCAGCACCTATCCCCTGTGAACCTCCGGTGACGATGGCAACTTGGCCTTCTAAATTCGTATTGATCATTTTGCTAAACACCTCCCGGAAGCAAATGATTAAAGAGTTTTAACAAGTTCCTTCATCCTCTCAATAGCGGTCCTCAGCTCATCTGTCGATTTTGTGTAGGCAAACCTTATATACTTCTCGCCGCTTTCATCGAAGGTAAAGGCCGTACCGGGATAACACAGTACCCTAGCATCCCTGGCAAGGCGCTTGGCAAGCTCTACACTGGATATGCCAAAGCCAGAAATATTTACATAGGCATAAAAGGATCCCCGGGGAGATTTGACTTTGAACCCCAACTGGTTTAACCCGCCAACGATAATATCTCTTCGTTTCTCATATTCCCTGCGCATCTCTTCCAC
>Ga0315280_10010672_pt1 | contig 11461 bp, 23 predicted proteins | sample YL17G06_40_MG_FD_203697 | JGI IMG/M metagenome (GOLD analysis project Ga0315280, IMG submission 203697) | Sediment microbial communities from Yellowstone Lake, YNP, Wyoming, USA - YL17G06_40 | ecosystem: Environmental > Aquatic > Freshwater > Lake > Sediment | place: USA: Wyoming | collected... | reverse complement strand
GGTCAGCGTCTAGGCATTTGTAGGGAACTTTGTAGGTTACTTTAAAGATTTTCATGATAGGATCACCTTTGAATATTTAGGGTCCCCACATTTAGGGCACTTATTTAAATTGTTAAGGTATACGGTGCCGCATGTACCGCAAGACTTGGCGATTAGTCCTCTTCTTCTTCCCATTCTTCCCATTCTTCCTCGTCTTCCTCAAATTCGTCTGACATGCTTCCTGTTTTCATCGTCCACCACCAACTACAATATTTCATTGTTCCTATTCCTCTAATGCCCATTCTAGGGCTTTTATGGCTCCTTCAAGATACCATGTTAAAGGGTCGGAAGGTTCTCCACCGTGTTTTTTCTGATATTCTTTTAACAGTTTTTTGAGGTCTCCTATTCTTTCAACTATATCGTTTTCGTTTTTCAAGTTCTCACACTCCTTCTTTTTCTCCATTTTTACCATGCATCAAAACCTAGCCCTCCTATGTTCTCTGCACTTTTAATTCGCATCGTGGGCACAGCCAATATTTGCGTCCGTATTCATCTTGGGTTTTGCGCATCTCGTTTAGACATCTTGCACAAATCATATCTTAAGTCTCCTTCTCTTTCTTTTTGCGGCATTTGTTTAAAACCCAATCGTAATCAAAGCAGGATCGACAATCTTCCGGGATTTCGCGGAAAGCATGAAAGGGGCACTTCATTTTATTTTGCCTCCTTGCCGCGTTTCACTTTCCAAAGCTGAACATGCACCAAATCGCCGTCCTCAATCCCTAGAGTTTCCCACACCACGTTGGGGATGGTTATTCGGTTTCCGCTGATTACTTTCGCATCAAACTCCATTTTCTTTTCCTCAAAGTACTATACGTTTCCTGTATTTATAAAGTTTTACCCTCAAACGTACAAAAACGTAGTAGCAAACTAAAAGTGTTCAAGGGTTCAAGGAAAAATCCCATTGATGTTCACTATGTTCACTATGTTCACGAAACATGTTTGAATCATATGTGTTCCGCCGAGGGAGTCTAGACATATTCCTATTCTATTCTCTCACCCTCTCTAGCAACCTTTATATATTTCCTCATTACTTATACAGAGAGAAGGTGTGAAGGAGATGTCATTAGAAAAAGCAGTTAAGGCCGCGCAGCAACGCATAAGGCTGCTTCACAAAATGCTATGTGATTCATCTGATTCAGAGGAGAAGACTCTGGCGAGGTTCTGCTGTGAAACAGGCGTCAGCAAGTTTACTGCTAGGCGTTATTTAGCGCTCTTGGTTGAGGCTGGGTTGGTGGAGGAGGTTGAGGAGAAAGGCTAAGCCGAAGGAGTGGGGGGGCAACTCTGACGTCGCAGAGGACTTGATTCCCCCCACATTCACGGGTGATAAAACGAGGATTGCGCCCATCTTTCTGCAGCCGGCGTTTCCATGCGCCTTTCTGAGCCGCTGGTTTCCTAGAGAAGAACTGCCTAAGCATGAATGTTACATATGCAAGAATGATCTTTGCCTCTTCTTTCAGCATATGGCTGGAAAGGAGGAACGTCAGAGACCCTTATCGGCTTACCCTAATCCTGACTGGATTAAGATGCAGACCAACATTAAGTAGTTAGGCGGCGGGTTTAGCTTTAGCGGCGGCTTCAGCCTCGCGTTTAGAGGTGTCCGGCTTTGCCTTGGTATCGGAAACATGGAAAAATCGAAACTCCGCTTTCAGAGGAAGAGTTTCAGTCTGCTATGAAAAGCGGAAAATTCGTTAAGCCTAAACATAGAGGCTTTGTAGCTTTGCTTTATTATACCGGAGTGAGAAGGGGAGAGGCTCTGAGGGCCCTACGTGAACAGTTTAGGCTTGAGGGCAACCAAATAATTTTTGATGTTGGAAAAAGGCTTAAGCATGGAATTGAGACGCCGGCTTTAAACATTCCATTAGGGGCTCCTTACGCCATGGAAATTTGGAAGGCCGTGGAGAAAACTAAGAAAGGTGAAAGAGTTTTCCCTTTCAGCGGTAGAACAGCCTATAACGTTGTATGCAGAGTTTTCAAGTATCCTCACCATTTACGCCTGAGCAGAATCACAAACTTCTTCAGTGAAGGCTACACCATTCCCGAGGTGAGGAGTTGGACAGGCCTCACGTTGAAAGCTTTAGATTACTATGTGGGTTTAGTTACCGTTAAGAGAATGGGTGAATCATTGGGTAAAGAAAAAAGATAGAGAAAACATTTTGAAACTGAGGTGAAAACCATTGAGTTTTCTCAAAAACACTTCTCCATAAAGCTGAAAAACCGAAAAGGACAACAAAACACCGTTATTCGCCGTTTACCATTCTCCATAAATTTTCCGAATTTGAATTTTGCTGATTTCTATATACCTCTGTTTTTCAATGGTGAATTTCCTTTTATTCTCGTAACAAGCAACATGGTCGAGGAGAACCGTAGGCTATCTTTGGCTCACATACTTAGGCTAAGGAATAGTGGCTACACCGATAGATTCAGGTGTTCCTGCGCCACCCCATCCACAATAGAAAATGTAGAACTTTTCATTAACCATAATGATTGCTGGACTGGTAATTTGCGCATCATCCCAAGCTCCAGCCGCGCCCACAGGAATAACTGGGTTCCAAAGCTCCTTAGTGAAAGCTCCGAATCCGTTGGCTGAAAGGGCTAATCCGATCTGCAGAGGTAGACCAACGCCTGAACCAGAGTAGAAATCATAGAAGATTCCTTGATTCCAAAATACGTTAGCCAGTGTTATGTTGCTAGCATCCCAAGAGCCAGTCTCACCTAAAGCAACGATGTTTCCTCGGTCCGTGAATGGTCCTGTTTTGCTGTTGCTTGTTGCAACATTCAAAAGATTTGCCGTAGTTTTATACTGCATCCAATAGAGATTACCGAGTTTAAGAGTGCCTTGTGCTTGGTCTGCGGCGGCAGGAAAAGTTAAGGGGTTGCTTGCGCTTTTAGTCCAATTAGCCGCAACAGTGGGATCACTTGTTAAGGGACAGGTGGCTAAACCCAAACGATAAACAGCACCATCATAGCCTTCATAAAACATTTGATATTCGCCAGCATCAAAATCAAGCACTACGTCAGGACTGATGCATTGCACATCGTCAAAGGCTCCGCTCGCGCCAAGAGAAATAATCGGGTTGTCAAAGCGTTCCCATGTAGTCGGAAAACCTGTTAGGCTGGCTCTGGCTACGCCTATTCTCCAAGTTGGACCGGCGCAATACCACAGATAAAAATAGTTTCCATATCGGCTGATGTCAATGTAACGAAGTGCGCCACTGTCCCATTTGCCAGCGCGGGGACCAATAATAGGGTTGCTAGCGCTTTTAACAGGTAAGCCTCTTGGAACACGGATTAAATGAGACCATGAAAATTCGTCAGACAGATTCCAAGCTCGATGGTCATTAGCATGTTTCTTAGGTAAGCCTAGTAGATGTATGGCTTCATCACTCATAACTAAATCACCGTCATAATCGTGTCAACCCACACATCTGGGCCCCCAAGAGTTACGACTTGAAGTCTCATGGCATAGATATATTTGCCCGCAGTCAAAGTGAAACTATGTCTTCCAAATGAGCCTACATAAAGACTTGAAAAATCCACGTTTTCGATAGTGTTATCCATATAGAAAAAGGTCCACCTTAATGTTTGTGCATCTCCTGAACTTTTCAAATCCCAAAAATGCCATTCAGTTACCCAATCCGTCTTTATTGGAAACGGTAGATATTGAAAAGCCCCTGTGCCAGTTACATCGCCTCTAAGTTTAAGGCTAGCTGGTGGAGTATGATATGTTGTAGAATCAATTAGAGCATCTGTACTTAGAATCCACCCTAAATCATCTTGAGAGAAAAGTGGGTTAATAATGAGGAATTTAGGAGTATATGTTAAATCCCTTATGCTCTCGATTTTCTTTATGGTTGTGATTTCGCTTATCTTTGTTATGAGGTCAATGAGGTCTATGCTTTCAACATTTTTTATGTTAGTGACCTCTGTTATGGCTTTAACTAGGTCAATGTTCTCTATGGTCTTAATGGTTTTAATCGTGTTTATCCAGTTGATTAACCCTATGAAGTCTATGGTTTGAATGTTGATTCGTGGAATTTCAGGCTTTTTTCGGAAGCCTAATTTCTGCAGCCAGCTAGGTGGACTAACCTCTTCAACTGAAAGCTCTCGTAAGCCTATAAAATTGTTGTCTCCGTCAAGAATGATGCCGAGTCTAGCCGCTAGCTTATCGTCTTCATAGTAGCGGATTTCTTTAGGGTTGCCTGTCGCCTCATCGAAGACAACCATTTTCTCAGCGTTCACCATGTTGAAACTCCTCAATTTCACGATTTAGCCAAACCCAAAAGTTAACTCTTTCGCTATGATACCAAGGGTCAAGCCAAAATGGCAAAAAACTAAGTATGAAAAGAAGCCCTAGAGCTAGTAGATATGACCGCTTCATTGGAAGATTTCCCTCCAACCGCCCACGTAGTAAGGCATCTAGCGTTTCCTTCTTGCCTTAGCTAAAAACCTTCGTCTCTTTGCTGAATGTGGCGCTCCGATTTTGCCCCATTTCTTTTTTCCCATTTTCCTCGCCTCCTTTCGTTTTAAGATGCGGTTTTGAGTGCTAGGGCTGTAGTCATGCCAGATTCCAGCCGTTATTTTGTTTATTCGTTCCTCAGCATAGCTGGGATACTGTTTTTGCATCTTCCGCTTCATCTTGTCAAACCATTTTTTAGGCGGTCTACGAGGCACTTTTCCATTCCTCATTGAGCCTATCGAGTTCAGCTTGTAGTTCAGCTTGTCTCTCTGGCGAAGCAGTTGTCATTTCAACGTCTATTTGAGCCATGCGCTTCATGATGTCCGCTCTAGTCCTTTTTCTATGTGTCAAAATCCAAAATAGGGCTACTACGACTATGCCTAAGATTACCCAATGCCACCCTTTCATTTTTTCAACTCCTTAAAGCCCATTCATACGCGATGACCATGAAGATTATTGTTCCTATGCTGAAGTAGAGAGGCAACCAATTTTTAGTTAACTTGCTGATTATGAAGCCTAGAGCTAAACCGAAAATGACGGCTGGAATATAGCCCTGTCTAACGTCTTTTTCTTTTCCCTCAGCAAAAGTCTTAATCGTGAAGATGCTTGGAAGGAAGGCGCTGAAGGCGTGGGCGCTTTCAACGGCTGTGAAGCTGGCGAGTAAGATGGTTTCCATTATCTTTTTCTCCCGGGCCACCCTGCGAAAACAACGACTACCAGAAAAATTATGATTATGAAGGGAATTAGGACAGGTACTTGGGCTATGTTGTAGGCTGCGGCTTCAGTTGGAGTTACTCCAAAGATTTTGTAAACCACGCCGGGGAATAAAACATAGAAGGCTATGCCTAGAACGGCAATGAGTATGAGGGCTGCTATTATGTCGTCAACCAGCACTGGATCGCCTTTGAAGTAACATTCTTCAACTGTCATTCGTATTTTAAATTGAGGGGGAGCTAGCCCTATGAATTCTCTTCTGACGCTTACGTAAAGTGGGATTCCACCTTTAGCCTTAATTTTGTCGAGGAATTTGTTGGCGAATTGTTCTTCAGTTGTTGCAACTCCGATCAATGCGGCTGTTTCCCATGTGTAACCTCTAATTACGCCGTATTCGCCTTTTGGGAAAACATAGCCTTCGCTAGTTGGCTCTTCCGTCCCGAAACTTGGTTTAGTTCCCCATGTGTAGACCATGTTTATGCCTTCTGCGTCCTTTCTAGCACGATGTCAACGCCTGCGAGTATGCCTTCAGCGATGAGGATTTCTCTGACGATCTCGCCGTCGCCATACTTCCACAACTGGACTATTCCGATGATTCCGATGATGATTTGGGCGATGTAAATTTTAAACTCCATTGCTTCAGTTCACCCCCCTCTTATGGTTTGTACTCCGCATACCAACTTATGTTCCGATTAGCCGTCACGTTGCTCGGCACAGTTATGGTGATGTTTGTTGGGTCAGCCGACCAAATAGCATCTGCGACTTCGGCGTGTGTTGCGCCCAATGTGACTATGGTTGGAGTTCCAGCGAGACCATGAGCGAAAGTTACGCTTGATTGTCCGCTCAATATGGTTGCGGTTCCGCTGTTCTCAGTAACATAGCCTTTATTTCTCTGAATTATTGAAGTTGTAACTCCTGAATAAAGGTTGCCTGTTCGTCCGCCTTGCCGAACATCATTATTAACTATAACATTGTTTGTACTTGGGAATGAGTCATAAATACCGTAACGTTGATATCTACCAGCTGTCGTTACGTATGCTTTATTTCCTGAAATGAAATTATCGTCTGCGCCATTAAATAGAAACCCGTCATAGCTGTTAGTATCATTATAATCGTTGTCGATGGCAAAGTTATCCATTACCTTGCTGTTGTTTAAATCAACGATATTAAAGCCGATTGCCGCGTTTCTGAGTGCAGTGTTCCCCGCAATATCTGCATATAAGCCACCTGAAAACCTGATACCTGCGCCGCCATTATACTGGCAAAGATTGTTTTGCACTTTGACGAAGTTAGAAGATATAATATACATGCCGTCATAAGTACCAACCCCGTTTGAAACCTCGTTCTCTTCAATAACTACATTATCGAACGTATCTAGATATAAGCCGTAAGCACAGGCATAGAGTTTATTATTATGAATGTTTATGTTTCGCTTTACAGTCCACTCGCCAGCAGGGTCACTTAAATGGATACCGTAACTCTGCCCCGTCATGCCAAGACCGCTTCCGATTAGTTTGTTGTGGGCAACCTCAATATTATAAAGCAACTTACCAGTTCCCGCCCCGCTTTGAGTTATTAAAATTAAGTCAACGGGGCCAGGATATAGAGTATTATCACTAACAGTAATGTCATGTGTAGCAACATTGTTAACTGCTCCAGCGAAGATGGTTAGTCCCATCACGTTTTGAATAGTTGTAGGCATCCCGGCTTGCCCAAACCAATCCAACATATTTCTCTTAATATATATTTGATAAACGTCTTCTGTGGCGGCCGCCCCGACTGCTATCGGAGTATCAGTGGCAGAAACATAGTTATCCTCGACCCAAACTCTATGTACGTTAGTAACACCTATTCCAGTATTATAGAATTGAATTATCCTATTATTTATAATATGAACATCCGTGCTTGTGGGGCCTGTTGTATAACCAGTCCTCGGAACAGATACTTCAATGCCTGCTTGAGCCATATTTATTATGTCATTGTTTTCAATAACTAAGTCTTCATCGCCCTCAACCCAGATGCCGAAACCACTAATAGCACCGCCCCCCGGCGAAGCCATAACACTATCACCAATAATGGACAAGCCCTTGATGCAAACATGGTCGTAACCAGATGAAAAAAAGAAGTTAGGTGCTTTGGTAAGTGTCTGTCCGGGAATGTTAATGATAGTTTTTCCTCTGCCAGCCCCTTGAATAGTCAAATTGTCCTTAGAATTAACAATGTAAGTGTTAGCAACAATAGTATCTCCTTGAGGTGGAGTAGGCATATCATACGTTCCCGCTTTTATGAATATTTTTCCTCCGCTCGTCAAAGCGTTTATCGCCGACTGTATCACCGTGCTGGCGTCTGATCCTCTATATTTTATTCTGCCGAAAGAATCTCTAGCATAATAATTATCGCCTTGTTGGCTAATTAAAAAACTGTATGGCATTTCGCTTGGAATTTCTAGGGCTGAACCTGCGATTTTAGTCAACTTCAACCCTCACATCTAAACCATTGGATTCAGCAATAAGATAGTAATTTCCTTTCGCATACCAATTTGTGTATGAACCACCTGCGGCGATAGGCATACCTTCACCGACTGGTTTAGATGCATCAGAAATTAAGTAAACAATGGCTGAACTGTTATTGTAAATGATAAGAGTTTTAGGGTTTGCGCCGCTAGAAATATGAACTGCGGTTGTTCCAACAATTACTTTGCCAATCATAAAAAATTGGCTCCTTTGGGGCTCAGAGCCTTCTTGGGGTTTATTGATATACGCCTATGAGGCGCACTGCGTCTGTTGCGGATGCCATGCTTTTGATGGCTACTTTGAGGTCGTCTGCTGGAATTGGGTCGTCTTTCATGTCAATGTATCTGTAGTTGTCAAGAACCGCCTCTAGAACCGTGTCTTCCACGTCTACTTCTACAGCGTCTAAGGCATACCAGTGTCCATGATATTTTTCGTCTCTTTTGACGAGCAGTTTGATTTCGGCACAGCTTACGTCTGGCGTGGTTACTTCTGTGAGTGTGGTGCTGTAGATTAGGAGTCCGATGAGTTTTCTTCCAGCAACGCTTATGTCGCCTTCCGTGAAGCTCGTAGCCGTATTCATTGTTACGTAGCGGAAGGCTATGGGCTTGCTTGGGAACGGTCTGTCTCCGTAGTCAGCTTGAAGGGTTAAGAGGTTTGTGTCAACGCTTGTTACAGCCGTGTAATCTAGGCTGACTAGGACTTCTTTGTCGGTTGAAAGCAGAACTGGAAGGATCAGTTTTAGGTAGGTGAGTGTGTTGTCTGTTCCTGTGCCGAGCAAGTAGTAAGGCTTTTCTTCGATAAAGCCGAGGTCGTGGAGTATGTAGTTCAGAGTGAAAAGGTCGTCTGATCTTATTAGGGTTTCAACTTCTCCGCCGACTACAAGTTTGATGGCGGAGCTGAAGGCTATTGTGTTGGCTAGGGTGTTTGCGGTAACGCCGTTTTCTAGGGCGTTCCAAGCTATTCTCAGCGCCTTGATGTTTTGGGCTACAACCTTAATGGATTCGGTTGAAGCTGTGAAGCTCGCTTGGTTTTTGAGTAGTTTAGCTCGCTTCATTTTAATCACTCAGCTTTGCCTGAGGCTTCGAACAGTTTGAAGCCGACTTCACTTGCGACTATGCCTAGACCCATGAACTTTACAATACGGTGGATGCGACCGCCGAACATCATTAAGAGGAAGCCTATGACGATAACGATGATTTCGTGTGTCCAAAGATTGAAGTTGCCTGAGGTGAACAGTGGCGCATATCCCGAAGTCTTTGACATTTCAGTATGAAGCACTGAGTTTAGATACCAGCCTATGAAAACGCCGAGGATGGTTCCTAAGACTGGTGTTGCTCCCATTGGTATTCTTGCGGTTGTTTTTTCTGGCATTTCGATCACTACAAAATAGTATACAAGCAACAAACTTAAATTGAGTAGAATCATAAAATTATACAATTGTAGTGGTGTAGAAGATGGGAAATTGGACGATTTTCCTAAATAAACAACAAGAAGAAAAAGCAAAGAGGAAAATAATAAATGGAGAGTTCCCATCCGTCTATGCACTAATCAAAAACGCAGTTATGGAGAGTTTGAAGGATGAGCGGAAAAACTAAGAGCGATGAAATCAGAGAGATTTTAGAGCGGTTTGGAAGAGAACCATCCTCACAGGATAAGAAGGATATAGCCCGTCAGAAAGGATGCAGTAAGTCGCTTGTTAATAAGGTTTGGATGCGGATGCAAGCCGAAAAGCCGAAGGAAGCCACGCCGTCAGAGGCAAGGGAAGCGGTTGTTAAGGTTGAGCCTGAAGAAGAGATCGAGGTTCCTGTTATTGAAGAGGAGAAGGAAGCGCCCTTAGTCGCCGAAGGAAAAGCGCCTAGTGAGGAAGAACTGTTAGAGAGGGTTCAGCCTAGACTTGAAGCTGGTCTTTTGACAAGTGAGGACTTAACGTATGTGTGGCAAAGCGTTAATCAGTTGTTTCCGAAACAGCATCAACGGCCTGACAGAAGCATGGAGCTACTTGGGAAGTTGTGGGTTAAGCCAGCGAACCGAATGATTGAGAAATACGCCACTGAAAACATTGATCTGTATTTGGCGATTGGAGCCACGGTTTTGACTTTTGCGCCTAGCGCCATTGGAATGATTCGTGAGCGGAAGGAAAAGCCTAAGAAAGAGGTTAAGAGCGATCTTGTTGGATAAACTTAAAATGAAGATGATAGCGGAACTGTTGAAAGAGTTAGCGCCAGACATGGAGCTTAGGGTTGTTGAAAGGGCTAAGTTTGAAGGTAAAGAGTGGTTCGGCGTTTTGGTGAGGGAAAAGGCTAAAGAAGATGAGCGTAGTTGACATCCACATTGAACAGCCCTATAAAAAATGCGTTCAAGCCTATGGGATGCGTCAGAGCGGCAAAACTGTTCTTTTAAAGTATCTTTTGGTTAGGACACCTTGCAGATATATTTTAGTGGATACGTTGCATCAGCATGATTGGAAGCCTCTTCATAGTGATGTTCAACAGATAGTCCGTCCTTCGCCGTCTGAGGATTTGCCATTGTTTTTGGATGGGATCATTGAGGAGAAGTGGCGTGAGGGAAACTGGATTATTGTTGTTGAAGAGCTTGACGCTTATCAGACTGTTTGGAACATGACGCAGGGACTTAAAAAGATGATTAATTGGGGCGGCAACAGAAACGTGAGCCTATGGTATACTGTGCGCCGCTTGGCGGATGTTCATAAGGACATTGTGGCGAACTGTGAGTATCACTTTATTTTTAAGGCGTATGTTCCGAATGACATTGAGTATTACCGTAAGTTTGTTGGGGATGTTGCGGATTCTGCGAAAGACCTTTTGCCCTACCACTTTATTTATTATAGGGTTGGTGGGAAGCCTGAGTTCTGTAAACCGATAAGTGTTCTTAACTTTTAGTCAAATACCCTAGGTTTTTGATGCAAACATGCCATAAGATCACCATATTTCAGCTATGTCATCGGCAAGGTTGTCTATCTTTTTTTCAAGTTTGTCTAGGCGTTCTTTGAGGGCTTGGATTTCTGCTTTAATGATGTTGAGGTCTAGGATTGTGGCTTCTGGTTTCGGCGTTTCTTCAGTCATTTATTTTCGCCTCTTCTCTTTCTCCATGTGGATATAAACTATCGAGATTAATCGTTCAAGTCTATCAACGTCACAAAAGAGCACGCAACTATCAACTTCCCCTTTAACTGCTTGAAGGAAATCATTGCCGACCTTGCGAAGTTGTTTCCTTATTCTCTCTCTTTCTTTTTCATTCGTGGGAATCATTCTACATTTTCGCCTCTCTCCGCATGTTCCGCGTTCAGCTTAGCTTCCACCTGGTTCTCCAACTCCCGGAGCAGGTCCCTCAAGTCCTCAGCTAGGCTGAGGACAGCGTCAAACTTCTCTTCAATGGTTAAGTCTCTCCAAAGCTTGGTTTTCCTCATCTTCGCCGCCTCACTCCAGCACCTCAACGCCAAACCGCTTACAGTAATTAGGCTCTTTCATATAATTTCCTCTATGGCTTTTATTGTCCATCCGTTTTTTGATGCTATTTGGCTTGTGATTTTGAGGGCTTCATCTATGGTCGGTGCTTCTTCTCTTATGATTAGTTCAATGTCGTTTACGAGGCGGTCAGCGTCTAGGCATTTGTAGGGAACTTTGTAGGTTACTTTAAAGATTTTCATGATAGGATCACCTTTGAATATTTAGGGTCCCCACATTTAGGGCACTTATTTAAATTGTTAAGGTATACGGTG
>Ga0315280_10010671_pt1 | contig 11462 bp, 11 predicted proteins | sample YL17G06_40_MG_FD_203697 | JGI IMG/M metagenome (GOLD analysis project Ga0315280, IMG submission 203697) | Sediment microbial communities from Yellowstone Lake, YNP, Wyoming, USA - YL17G06_40 | ecosystem: Environmental > Aquatic > Freshwater > Lake > Sediment | place: USA: Wyoming | collected... | reverse complement strand
GTTTTCAGCTCCTTCAGAATAGATAATTCACTTGCTATATCCGATGGCGGATGGCAGGCTGATTATCTGTCACAGCATCAGAAAGAACCGCTGGCAATGGTGAGGGAGAGGGGTCTAGTATCTGGGCCTCGCAGTACCCAGAAAGATCCCTTTCCTGCCAGATTCCTAGTTTCCCATTTCGGGCGCTTCGTAACCGCTCTCCCCCACGACCGCATCGACTTCCCCTCCCTTTGACCTTTTCCTACGGGCGAAGACTATCTCTATTCTTTGCGCCGCTTTGAAACCATGTCAAGCATCTCTTCAAGGGGCATTTTCATCGGAGCAGCAAGTCTCTTGAACTTTCTCTTGACCTTCGAGACTCTCAACTTCCTAACGTTCAACGACGTAACCTTCTTTCGCTGGCGGACTCTTTCCTGGCTTTGATCAGGTCGGACCAAGGTGAAGGTGTTGGAAACGGAAAAGAACTAATCCTAGGCCACTTCCATGAGGGGGAGGGTATGCCTGAGTGTAGACCCGTTTGTGGCTGACCGTCCCGTCGCCGACCACCTTCGGCTTATAATAGACAACAAGCCAGTATATGGCAGATAGGTCGTCGTTATCGCTGCTGATATTACCAATCTCACCGTGCACTAGAGGCGCATGTGAGCCGTTTCTTGCCTATGGGTTTTTTCAGAAGAACCTGCTGGCAGTTGTGAGGGAGAGGAAATTTCCTCACTTCGCGCTCCGACATCGCCCGCCCATGCGTTACCAAGGCATTTTATGGTCACATCTCGATCTAATAAATGGGCGTATGCACGCGCGAGGGATGCACTTCCAGCAGCAGGAAGAGTGTCCTCTGGACCGTTCCCCCAAGGTGACCTACGATGATGAGATCTCTAGTCGAAGATGCGCTTGCCCGTGAAGAAACAGCAGGAGCCAGCATGGCTCAAGCCGCAGCACTCGGTGCAGATCAGAGAGTAGACGTCATCTTCTCTGACAGACTCGGAGGAGTTGAATGCTCGGTCTGTGGGGGAAGGGTAGAACTCGAGGATCAGTTCTGTCCATCGTGCGGTTCGAGGTTCGCAGACAAGCCAAGGCTGGAAGGGAAAGTTGAGAGAAAAGTAAGACGCTAGGCGGACAGAGCGTGTGTCCGCCGATTGAGGTTTTGTGAGAAGGAACTCACAGAGAGCCGCTTCACCTGACGAGGTCTATTGGCTCGTCACTTCTTCCGTAAGATCTCGAGCTCGCCGCCGGAGCTCTCTTGGCGACCGCAGTTGGTGAGGATGTTGCGGACTGGCCCAAGAACGATTCAGACTTAGCTCCGGTGACGATCAAGAGTATCTTGACGGTGCTCTCCAGGGACGGGTCTATGCTACATCCCCAGATCAGGCGTGCGTGCTTAGCAATCCGCTGACCGACTATCTCAGCCGCCTTCTGGGCTTCGGTCACAGTCATGTCTGGGCCGCCGACTACTCTGATCAGTGCGCCCTTAGACTCCCTGAGATCGATCTCGCCGAGCAACGGGGAGTTCAGAGCCTCTTCGATTGCTGCCTCGACTCTATCCTCCGGGTCTGCCTCCTCGGACTCGCCTATGCCAACAAAGGCGACACCGCCCTCGTTCATTACGGTCAATATGTCACTGTAGTCAAGGTTGACCAGGCCAGGCTTGGTGATGATCTCGGCGAGGCCTCTGATGGTCTGCATCAGAACCTCATCTGCGACCTTGAACGCAGCGTCGACCGGCAGCTTCGGAACCAGCTCGAGCAGCTTATCGTTGGGGATGACGATGGTTGTATCGCATAGTCTCCTCAACCTCTCAAGCCCGTCTAGAGCGGTCTCCATCCTCACCTCGCCCTCCGCCTTGAATGGCAGTGTGACGACCCCAATCGTTAAGGCCTTATGCTCCTTTGCCAAGCGAGCCGCGTAGTGAGCAGAACCCGTTCCGGTTCCGCCGCCCATTCCAGCAGTGACGAACACGATGTTCGCGCCTTGGAGGAAGTCCCGAATCTCCCTCTCGTTCTCCTTGGCTGCTGCCTCTCCGACTTGAGGTATGCCGCCTGCGCCAAGACCCCTGGTTATGTTCTTTCCGATCAGGATCTTCTTTGGAGCGTGGATGGCCAGCAAGTGCTTGGCATCCGTGTTGATCGCGCACAGCTGAGCGCCTGAGATTCCAGCATCAACGCATCTGTTGATTGTATTGGAACCGCCGCCGCCGCAACCAATGATCTTGATAGAAACATCCAATTGCGCCGCGATCTTTGCTATCTCCTCGTCATCCGCGGTCGGGGGCGCAGGTGTTGTTCCCTGCACTTGCGCTGCGGGCTGAGGGGAAGACTTCTCCACTACGTCCTGTACGTCTTTTCCCAATGCATCTTTCACTAGAGACTTCGGCATGAGTGCACCCCATAAGACCAGATAAGCAATCATGAACCCAGAATATAAGTATATCTAGACCCAGGCGCGAGCCAGTAAATTAAGTATGATGAATCTGGCTCGGTGGGTATGACGAATATCTGACGTCCGATGTCGCTCTGCCCAAGGATCATAGGCCCAAGCGCTTCCTCAGGAAATCAAAAGCTGCGCGCCCTTTCTGACTGTGAAACATGATGATGGGTCGTTCGCCATGAGGCACATGGGCGCTGCTCCTAGTCCTCAGAGCTGATGCGAGAGAGTCGTGCTTCCACCTTATTGTGACGTCCTTTGGGTATTTCGGGCCATTGGAGACCGAGGCTTTTCCTTGCGCGTCCACAATCAGCGAGACAGTCTCAGATTCGGTCTCAAAGACCCAGGTCTGAGGCAGATAGCCCCGAACAAGGAGCCCCCTGATCCCTCGAAGATTCGGTCTTAGCTGGCGTTCAATCTCAGGACAGATGCTTGCGAGAAGCCCCTGAATGCAACTCATATCGGTGTTCGGTTCCTCCGTCATCAGCCTTTGATGATCTCATTGACGAGTCGAACGAGCTGAGCCATGCCATTGCCATCTTCCGCTTTGCCTTTGTTCCTCTCCGCTCAGTCTACTATCGCGTCCTCATCTTTCTTCTTGACCATCGGGAGATTCCATGTCGCTTGCCGCCGTCCAGTCTGGAATATGATTCTCATTTCGTTGTCACCTCCTCTTGGAAAGCGCCTCCAAGGCTTTGGCTAGACCGTATCCAGCCAGAAGCACAACTGCAGTCACTGCGACCGCATCCGCTAGCGAGAGATCTTTACCAGTCTCCATCTCGAGCTTCCCCTTAGCTTTGACGATTTCTCGATAGGCGTCATCGTCGACCGCGATCATCCTTCGATTCATGAGCTGTACACCGTTACATACATTGTTTACAGAACTATAAAAGGTTTACTCCTGAGGTCGGGCCTAGTGGCAATTTCGCCTGCTAACGAGAAAATCCTAGTTGGCACGAGATAACGGCGTTATTAGCAACCCTCGATAATGGATCGTCACAGAAGTCCCCTCTTGCGCAAGCGAGCGCTGTGCTCGTCGGCCACCAGTGAACCAGAATCTGCTCCGTAAAACCCCTTGAAAAGCGGCCTTTCGCCAAGGGCGAATCCAGCCTCCTTGCTGTTTCTCGCGGTCAACCACAGCTCGTTGTTCAATTCATCCAAAGACTGCGATAAATGGGCTTTCAATCGAAGCACGAACTTCGATTGGCCAGACAAATCATCCAATTTCCCGCTCTTGATGAACTCCCTGGAAAGATATTCCAGCTCCTTCGGGACATGTCGGTCAGGGACAAGATCGAACTGGCAGAAAAGAGCATCATGGGGCTTGCTGCTCCATTCAGAGTTGAATATCTGATATTGCTGACCATTGGTCAGTGCTGCACCATCGCACCTTCTCCACAGCCGCGTAGCTGAGTACCTGTCTGGCCTGCTTCTCATCAAGTTCAGTTCTCAAGCCTTTTGCTTCAATCAGTATGAATGGGCGTCCATCAACATTCAGTGCGTAATCAGCATGCGCCTTTCCGCTCCCTAGAGGTGCTCGATCCCGCCACAGGGCTGTACTACATCGGCGCGAGGTGGATGGATCTCTGGGAGAACAAAGCCTTCTCTGGACTCCCTGTTCTCCCACAATCAGCAGGACTCCAAGATGGTTAGGATTATGAGACACAGATGCCATAAGCGCATGCGATGAGACTTGTGGGGAATCCTCTTTTCAGTAAGTACACTCTGCAGAGTGTTAGAGAAAAGAGGCTGTCGGGAATGTCTGAGGAGATTTACAATTTCCAAGAGGGCCAGGTTCTGAATGTGAATGCAGAGGAGATGGTGAAGTACTTCAAGGACAAGTACGATATTGAGGTGCCAGTACTTGATAAGGATAATATCACAGTCGATTACGCAGACACGAAGGTTGACCTCAACCGATGGAGGCGGGAGGAGTTCGGCAGTTGGGATGCCCCGGTGCATATGCAGGGGACAATCGTTGAGTTTCATATCCCATTCACTGGAGACAAGTCCCTGTTCGAATGCCAGCCATCGAGTTACACTGGCAAACCCACGGCAACCGTGAATGAGAATGACCTAGTGATAGGCATGGAGTTTACTGAGAAGGAGGCAGATCCCGCTGCTCTCAATACCTTGTGTGAAAAAACGTTGGGTATGGTGGAGAAGTACTTGGGATGGCAATCTGTCGAAGTATCGCAGTACCGAGAACAACTTGAAAGCAAAGCTCGCACGCTCCTGGACTCACGTAAGAAGAAGTTCCTGGGTGACCGGGATTTGCTAGTGAAGATTGGCAAACCGATAAGGAGAACTAACGCACCAACGACCTACAGTGTTCCAAAGGTGAGAAGAAAGCTGGAGTTGCCAAAGCCATCGGCTAACATTGATCTGGGGCTCATAGAACCAACTATTGACATGCAGACCTATGAGCATATACTCAGCGTGATCCAGCTCATGGTGAGAGTAATGGAGTACAGCCCGAGAGCATTCTCTGACATGGATGAGGAAACGCTCAGATTCCATTTTCTGGTTCAACTCAATGCGCAATACGAGGGAGGAGCAACAGCAGAGACGTTCAACTACACCGGAAAGACTGACATAATAATCAAGGAGGAAGGGAAGAACATCTTCGTGGCGGAATGCAAGGTCTGGAAGGGCCCCAAAGTCCTGATTGACACAATTGACCAGATTCACAAGTATCTGTCATGGAGAGATACGAAGGCAGCCATCATTCTGTTCAACAAGAATAGGGGTTTCTCTGACGTGCTGAGGAAGATACCTGAAACCGTGAAAGAGCACTCAACATGCGACAGGCAGCTGGACTATGACTCAGAGAATGGTTTCAGATTTGAGATGCACAGACCCGATGATTCTGAGAAGAAAATACTCCTGACTGTGCTGGCATTTGAAATTCCCGCCTCCACTCCAAGCAAGTAGGAGCTCATGCAATGCAGGGTGAAGGACATAACCGGAGATCAGGGCAGGACAAGGGCCCTTGATGCCTGGGTACTACTGAACCCCCTCACCTTTCTCCGTACGCTGCATGCATAGGTCCTATCATCAATCGGTCATTGAATGCGCAAAGAGCCTGCAATTTCTCAGACAGACCCCCAGAGGACATAGGCGACAAAGAAGACGGCGGTGAAATAGACAGGTATGATAACCGCCGAAGGACAACGCGGTGTTCCGCCCTCACCCTGCGAACGCCTATGAGGCGCATGTGCTCTTTGCCACAAGGTTTCCAGACAGATGGAAGTCCGTGTATCGCTGGAGGGTCAAGGCAGAGTGTGCCATCCACTCCAAGAAGGCCATCCTCGGAGACGTCATCAGAGGGCGGCTCCGCTCAAGCCGGAGGAATCAGGAGATATGCCGAGACATGTCTGCCTGGCTTGCGTCGCGACCAGTTCGGTTTCCTTCGTCTGTTCTTCGATGCTTTCCTGCGTTTCCTGGCTGCCACTTGCTCGTCCCATCCCTTCCGACCCTCCAATCACGCATCGATACACTCAAGCACCGATGTGCCCATCCTCCCCCTGGGCGTTCTTCGGCTCAGGGGTCGTTCCAGTCTGAGGTTGAGGACGCTCAACCTAAAGAACCTATGCTGCGAGAGGAGTCATGCCAGGTTTATGCAACAAGTCGATAAAAAGGCTACCCGGAAGCCAGCCAATCATGGTTCGTCTATCGGTGATACGGTATGTCCCACTTCGATTCGCGGTTTGTTCCTTCTAGACTGAGATTTCTCAATTGTCTCAGAATCAGGTCAGGTCGCAACTCCCCATCACTTCCAACAGGAATCATGACCATGAAATCGCAATGATGCTCTACATTTGTTGAGCTTTCGACTACATGTAGCATCGAGGGGCACTTAGAAGACTGCTTTTTTCGTTTTGATTGAAATCAGAAAAAGGATGTCTGGCTAGAGTCGGGTTTGCGGCCCGACGGCCGCAGACTCATGAGAAAAGACTATAGGAAAGGAAAGGTGACCTACGTATGCGATTTCTTCCTAGGCATTCTTATTTGCCCTTTGACTGCCATGTAATAACCAGGACCAGTTGTGAGGAATGACAGAGTCATGATTCTCTGAAGGATCTCGTAACATTGTTTGTTTCCTCCCCCTACTCTGGAAATGTTTTCCAGGATTCCTTCATACCATCCATTTCTGCCAGACGACCTTCGGCGCTTTCGAGAGCAAGTGCTTGCATTCTTTGGGCCGTCCTCTCTTGTCAATGCGCAACAGCTCGCAATGGTCGAACCGCCAGTACTCACAGAGATCACAAGCATAGGTCTCCTCGAGCGGGACCTGCTGATAGTCTCGGCATCTCTCACACTTGCCCTCTATCCAGTTCTTGAGCTCTCCCTTGCAGTCTGGGCACCGGATAGGCGTGTGGTACGGAATATAGCCGTTGAAGACCATTTGCGCCCCTGGACAATGCTCGTATCCTGGGCAGCGGTACTCCGGCCATACCATGATCGGGCAGAAGCCCTTCTCATCGAGTTCCTGAGTACAAGCGACTGGAATCAGGTTCTGCGGCAGCACGAACGAGACGTAGTCCTTGCCAATCTCCAGCATCTCAGGGACTTCTGCGATCTCTTCCAATTCATCCTTCATTGCTTGTTCTCCATAACTACTGTCACCTAGACCCGATTTGATAGCCCAGGCGACAGAGGAAGGCTCAGGACGGATTTCAATGCAATTTCTGTCAGATTCGTAATTTCCTCTCCCAGCGGACGTCTATTCGAGGGGACAAGCATCGTGTACATCGTGCCCTCGACGACCGCGATGATGAGCGCAACCCCTCGCGACCCGAAGCCGGACGGTGCTGTACTTGGCGAACACCTGGCTTATGTCTCACATGAAGGCAACCACGATCGCGAGCAAGAACCAAAGCTCCACAGAAGCCCCGCCTGGCAACAGTCACACTGAGCCGTCGAACCCCAAGCCAATCGCCCTCTTGAAGGTTGTGGAGTCTCGCCCTATCTAGACAAACGCTAAGAACGATGCGTGCGCAATAGGGTGGAAACGCATCATACGAACCCCTGCATGTGGCTTAGAGCGGGTGCGCGCGGCCGCACCCCCTCAGAAAAAACTATACGGAAGGAAAGGCGATTCGGACAGTCGGTCAGACTAATGCGTGCCAACCAGAAGTACAGAGTTCTTCGTGCAAGATTCGTTTTCATTGCGACAGCAATGGTAGCTCTCTGGATAGCTATTCTTCCAGGTGCTCAGGCATGGAGCAACGGCGGATACTCCTCTGACCCCAACAATCCTGATTACGGCACTCATGACTGGATTGCTGATGCAGCGCTGACCATCCAGACTCGAGATGTGACCTTTCTCTCAACGACTTATCATGCCAAGTTCTTGCTAGGAACCGAGGCTCCAGACAATCCTGCGTACATTGGTGACTCCACGAACCATCATGTCTATTACTACTCCTCAGGTGCTCTCCAGGACGACAAGAGCGCTGTCAGAGCATCGCAGATGTATCAGGTTGCTCTCGGATACCTGGTCAGCGGAGACCTAGAGAACGCGGCCTACTACATCGGTGCAATGACGCACTATGTCGCAGATGTGGGAGTCTTCGGGCACACCATGGGTAGCGCAACCGACTGGGGAAGTGAGGTTCATCACTCGGACTACGAGAATGTCATCGAATCAATGATTGGCTCCCTCAGCCCGCCCACAGGTGTGCCGTTGGGGGACTCAGATGTTTACACCGCCACTCTTGAGCTGGCGGAGAGCATCACATTTGGCAATGGAGTCATAATGTCAAATGTGTGGATGGACACGAACTACAATTGGGCTGACTCCGTCTTCGTTGCAAGTGCAATGGCTTCGTTGTATGGTTCTGTGGTGGCGGTCGCTGCTGTCATCAACCATCTGCTGATTGAGGTGGGGCAGGTCATTCCGGAGTTCAGCTCTCAGATGGTATTCCTCGGTGTTATGGTCACGATGATAGCTGTTGTGGTTGGCCTGAGACGATTTTCTGAGCATTGACGGCCTCTGCTCTCATGGCTACATGTACAGGAAAGCTACATTCCTAGCTTTCCTAGAGCCTTAGGATCTATAGCTTGTCCTTGCAGTATTCGATGACTTTCTGAGACCACTCGAGCCAGGCCTTCGACTGGTCATTAGGAACATTAGTCTGCTGGTCACCAGGAACCCCAGTCTTGCTGACAACAATCACCCGAGAAGGATATATCAATCTACTATGCATGCTCTCGGAGTATGGAAAGGATAAGTCCTCCTTCTTGATTTCTCTCAGCACTGGTAGAATATCATCGCCAATTCTGCGAGCCTCATCGTCTTTGCCCTCCCTTCGATATTTGACCATTTTCTGAAAAGCCGCCTGAATCCGTTCTAGCATCGACTTGTAAATCCAACTTCTGATCTCAACATCTTCGTATTTATTGGTGGCAATCCATTTGCACACCCGGCCCTGCTCTGGGAGGATCTTTTTCAACAAGCCTTCTTTTTCGAGCTTCTTTCTGACTGTCCTGTGCTGGCGCTTTTTGGGTTTTCTTTCAGTCACAGTCAAAGCTTGCTTTTCTGTGCGCCCTTCATCAACGTTGTATGCCCAGAAAATCCGCGATTCTGTTCCGGATAGTCGTCTTCGCAATGGTGCACTAGTTATCCAGTTCACGACTCCTGCAATTGCATTGCATTTTTGATTGCATCATTCTTCATGATAGCCAGGTTCAGGAGATAATCATCGTTGAGTGCATCATGTATTGCACATATTCTATTTGTTCTTGCTCCTGATTTAGAGGACTCATTGTCGAAGGCTACCTCCGAACCCTACCCGAGCTTTTTGCAGAACCGCCCAACGAGGTCAAAGGTCATGATGAGGCCACGTAACTCTGTCTACGAGAGCCCTGAGAACGATGCGCGCATGGCTTCATGCCCATCGTTCGAGACGTGCGATGCACCCATATGCCCATTGGACGCTCTAAGCGATTTTCGTGTCGTTAGGCCTGGAGATAGCAAATGCAAAGCTCGGAAGACTTCTAGGCTCAGGTTGGGCGGTACCCTTCCAAGGAAAGGCCTAACTGCACGAGAATGGGCTTCCACGATTCAGTTCTACGGGAGTTGGGAGAACTACGCCAAGGCAAAGTTAGAGAGCATGTGCCTCGGGCGTTCTCCAATGCAAACGGACATGAACGGAGTGCGCGAGCTTGGAGCCGAAGAAATAAGATATCGGAGGACAGCGAAAGAGATTGAGTCTGTCCTCAGTCGTTTCAAGCCAGAGCCCAGCCAAGAGATCAAAGAGATGCTTGAGAACGATGTCGAGGGCTACCACAAGACGCTGAAGTTGATCGCCAGGGCCAGGGTCATCAAGGCCAGGAAGGAGGCGCCGAGATGAAGGTCGCGCCATACACGCCAGAGGAGCTTCAACGAATCCTCGCGTTCAAGATGCCTCACGTCCCCGTCGAGAGGACCAAGGCCGGATTAGCTCGTGCAAGGGCGCAGGGAAAGCGTCTAGGGCATCCTAGGCTCGAAGTCGGATGGAAAGGACATCCTAGGGTCGATTTTGCCCGAGTCCATGCGCTCAGGGCACAGGGAATGAGCTACAGGGTCATTGCGAAGCAATTGGGAGTCTCTCATCAGACTGTCAAGAACCGTCTAAGAAACGAGGGGGGCAACCCCCCGAATGAAAAGAACGAATCAGGGGGGACATAGGAAACGGACGATAGTTTTACGTCCCTCCCCGTCAATACCCATGCCGAGGGAAACAATGCGACTCGGCAATGTCGCAATGGTGTTTCACTCGGTGGAAAGAGAAGAGGACGCAAACGGGGGTGTCGGTCAATGGGACGATACCCTCTGAGAACGGCCATAGGGAGATACATGAACGCAACAAAGGACTACTACTCTCCAGCGACGATAGCGAACAAGCGTTGCGTCCTGGAGCGATTGGACAGGGAGTATTCGAGACTCCGTGAGGACGATCCAGGTCTATCTCCAGACCCGGCAAAGTGGGGAGAAACCGAGATCGTGGCGGTCCTTCTTGGTATGCGCGGAAGAGGAATAAACCACTCGTCCCAGCTAACGGAGCTGAGGGTGCTGAACGGATTACTGAAATTCCTCGGCAACCCGATTGTGGACACCATGAAAGTAAGGATGCCTCATGTGTTCCCCAAAGCGGTGTATCAGCGCGGTTCGAGCCTTACGCAGCAGCAGCTCTCGGCGGTCCTGAGGTCTACGGAGAATGCGAAGGGATGGAAGGGGGAATATGTCAGATTCCTCTTTGCAACATACGCGTTCACTGGCCTCAGATCGAATGAGCTGCTAATGGCCAACAGACAGGACCTGAACGAGATGAACTGGACCCTGCGTGTGAGCCATCCAAAAGGCGAACGGACCTATGGTGAACAGCGCGTAGTGCCAATTCCTGAGCCGCTAAGACCCATAGTCTTGAAATTCCTCAAGGCAAGGGAATTGGTGCTGGCCAAACACGGAATGCTTGAAACAGGGCCACTAGTGTTCCCAGAACGGGAACCAACGAAGCATCTGCACAGATGCACCGTGAAACATTGGAAAGATGAGCTGGAAAAGAAGTCCGGTGTGAAATTCACAATCCACGGACTGCGCCGGACATATGGACAGATGCTCCTTGATAAGGGAGTCCCAATTGAGGCTGTTTCTCTAGCTCTAGGGCATGCCTCGACATTCACCACCGAGAGACACTATTGCCGTAAGAATGCCGACTCAGCAAGGCTCGAAATCAACAGAGCCTTCGAGAGACCGGCCATGCCGACTGTCAATTCCCCCAAGATTGAACGCAAGGACGAATTGCCTGGCTATGCCTAGTATGCATCTCCTGCAATGTGCAGCGCAGCCAAGGAGCCCAAGTCTGAGGGGGCTTGGCACAACATCAGAACATCGCTCTACTGCGGCTTCTTCTCACAAGCTGCTAACTGCGCCTGTCTCTTCCTGTAGTACGAAAGATATCCCATGGCATATCTGTCCTCGCCCCAGAACAGCTTTGACGCCTTGAGCGCCATCTGCATGTTCGGATCGTTCGGGTTCCCTATGAAGCAGGTCA
>Ga0315280_10010670_pt1 | contig 11463 bp, 10 predicted proteins | sample YL17G06_40_MG_FD_203697 | JGI IMG/M metagenome (GOLD analysis project Ga0315280, IMG submission 203697) | Sediment microbial communities from Yellowstone Lake, YNP, Wyoming, USA - YL17G06_40 | ecosystem: Environmental > Aquatic > Freshwater > Lake > Sediment | place: USA: Wyoming | collected... | reverse complement strand
GGTAGCCAGTAGCCGGTAGCCAGTAGCCGGTAGCCGGTAGCCAGTAGCCGGTAGCCGGTAGCCAGTAGCCGGTAGCCGGTAGCCGGTAGCCGGTAGCCAGTAGCCGGTAGCCGGTAGCCAGTAGCCAGTAGCCGGTAGCCGGTAGCCAGTAGCCAAGTAGCCAGTAGCCAGTAGCCGGTTAGAAGAAGAAGCAGCGTTTCACGCGGAGATTGCAGAGCATTGGAGCGGAAATGGGGACTGACTCCGAAGCGGCATGCCTTTTGCCGCGGAGGTGTCTGTCCCCGATTTTCGCGGCCCATGTCTCATGGCTTCGGCATGTAGCATTCGCCATTGAAGATTGAGCATTAAAGCTTTTCCGAAGGAGAGTACAGTGGAGTTTGACGGCAAAGTCGCCCTGGTCACCGGGGCGGCGGGAACTATCGGCAAGGGCCTGGCCCGGCGCCTCTGCGAGCAGGGCGCAAGCGCGTTCATCACGGACCTCGACCAGGCAAAGCTCGACGCCGTCGCCAAGGAGCTTGGCCCCAGGTGCAAGGCACTGGCGGCAGACTGCACCAAGGCCGACCAGGTCGCCAAGGTCGTCGAGGCAACAAAGGCGGCCTTCGGCGGGCGGATCGACGTGCTCATAAACGTGGCCGGCACAGTCGGCAAGGGCGGGCCGGTCGAGGACATGTCCGAGCAGACGTGGGACTCCGTCTTCGACGTAAACTGCAAGGGCACGTTCCTGTTCACCAAGATGGCCGTGCCGGTCATGAAGGCTTCCGGCGGCGGGAAGATCGTCAACTTCTCCAGCAAGTCCGGCAAGACGGGCTCGGCGCTGATGAGCGCCTACTCGGCCGCCAAGGCCGCCATCATCGGCCTGACGCAGGCGTTGGCGTTCGAGCTGGCGGACTTCCACATCAACGTCAACTGTGTCTGTCCGGGCATCACGGCCGACACGGGCGTCTGGCAGAACGTCTCGGCCGACTACGTCAACACCATGAAGCTGCCCATGGAGGAGATCGTCAAGAAGTTCACCTCCAAGGTCCCGCTGAAACGCCTGGCGACCGTCGAGGACGTCGTGGCGGTGACGGTGTTCCTGGCAAGCAGGGGCGCCGACTACATGACCGGCCAGGCGATCAACATCACCGGCGGCCGCGAAATGCACTGACGCCAGACGCCAAGTAATCGTAGCCAAAGATGAACCTTCGATCTACCCGAGAGCATGAGAAGAAGGTCATAGGTCATAGGGAGCGGCGGCGAATGGCACTGCCGTCTGTAGGCCCATGATATGTGGTCGGTTATGTCATGCAAGCTCCTTTCGCGGTTCTTTTCGCAGTTCCCCGCGGCTCCGGCGCATCAGAGGGTAGCGGCGCCGGCGGCGTTTCAGTACGCGCGGTTCAGGGACATCAAGACGACGATGGGGATGGACGTTCTTCGTGCCAAGAGGGCCGCTGTGGTGCTTAAAGAGATATACATGCACCTGCTGGCGTACAACCTGGTGCGATCAGTCATGTGGCATGCGGCCTCTCGCCGCGGCCTGCCGCTGCACCGGCTGAGCCTTGCCGGAACCATGTATCGGTTGAACGGTTTGGAGCCGTACCTTCAAGTCTACGAAGGCGGCGATAAAGCGGCGAGGCTTTACACATTGCCGCTGAAGTGGATCGCCGACGACCTGTTGCCAGATCGTCCCAACCGCCTGGCGCCGCGTGCCGTCAAACGCCGCCCAAATGAATACGACCTTCTCAACCGCCCCCGCCACCAAATGCGAAAGGCCCTTCTATGCAAATGACTTATCGCTTATCTTCATGCCATTCACAACAGCCGCCCGTTTAGTCACGTGTCCTGACTAATACTCGGATGGAAGCGCCTTGAGTTCCTCGCGCGTGAAGACGGGGCCGTCCTTGCAGACGTACTTGCTGCCGATGTTGCACCGCCCGCACTTGCCGATCCCACACTTCATCCGCATCTCCAGGGAGAGGATGATCGCGTCGTCGGCAAACCCCAGTTTGTTGAGCGATTGCAGGGCGAAGCGAATCATGACGGGCGGCCCGCAGACCAGGGCCAAGGAGTTCTCCGCGCTGGGCTTGAGGCCTTCCAGCACGGTCGTGACCACGCCCTTGTGCTGGGTCCAGCCCTCGTCGGGATGGTCCACCGTCAGGTGAACGGCAATGTCGTCCCGCGCCCGCCATTGCTCAAGTTCCTTCTTGTACATGAACTCGCCGGGCGTCCGCGCCCCGTAGATCACCAGGACTGAGCCGAAACCGCTTCGGTTGGCTGGATCCAGGATGTACTTGATCGCCGAGCGGAGCGTTGTGAAGGCGAATCCCCCGCCGATAATGAGCAGGTTCTTGCCGGCCATTCGATCCCAGGGGAACGGCCTGCCCATCGGCCCCCGGATGCCGATCCGGACGCCCGGCTCGACGCTGTGAAGCTCCGTCGTGAACAGGCCGACTCGCTTGACCGAGAAGAGCAGATAGTCGGCCTCCGTCGGCGATGAGGCGATTCCGAACGGCGCCTCACCCATCCCGGGCAGAGACAGTTCCGCGAACTGACCGGGCACGTACCGGAACTCCTTGGCGCTCTGGGGGTCTTCAAACACGAGCCGGAACGTCTTGATGTCGCCGGCCTCATTCTCGACGATCACCTCTTCGATACGCGCCGGGTACGGAAGATATGGATTCCTCGCCATCGCTTACACTCCAATCTCCTTGAGCACCGTGCGGATATCCATGCCGACGGGACAACTGCGGATGCACCTGCCGCAGCCCACGCAGAACGGGCGGCCGAAGTTCTCGATCGCGTATCGGAACTTGTGCATGATCCGCTGGCGCCACCGCTCCTTGGGCGTCGGCCGGGGGTTGTGCCCGGAGCCGTGCAGCGTGAAGAGCGGATAGGCGCAGCAATCCCACGTCCTGACGCGCCGGCCCGTCCCGCCGCGGACCTCGTCGGTGATGTCGAAGCAGTGGCACGTGGGGCACAGGAAGCTGCACGTCCCGCATCCAAGGCATTTCTGGCTGACGCTTGCCCACAGAGGCGAGTCATAGGCATTACTCAACCGCTGGGCGCTGCCGTCAACCTTGACCGGGGCGATCTGCTCCTCCGCGGCACGGACTCGGTCCTCCGCCTCCTTGACGGCCGAGGGAGCGGCGTCGCAAAGCAAGTCCCGCACAGACGACAGCAGCCTCTCGCCTCCGGGAGTCAGCGCCCTCAGAAGGAGGTCCGCGTCCAATTCCAGGGCGAGCACATCGGCGCCGGCGCCATCGCCCGGCCCGCCGCCCACCGACGTGCAGAAGCAACTCGACAGCGGACGCGTGCACGCCAGCGCGATCACCACCGTCTTCTCCCGAGCGCGTGCGTAGTACGGATCGTTCTGATCGCCGTCCAGGAAGACCTTGTCCAGGGCCTGCATCGCCTTGGCGTCGCACGGCCGGACTCCAAAGACGACCATCTCTCGATCTGGCAGGGCCGGTTCTTCCTCCTTGCCGTCCTGAAAGCGAAACAGCACCTGGTTCTGGGGGAGCAAGAACGACTTGGGCGACAGGCGGAAGTTCCTGTATCTCAAGGAGATAAGATCGTCGGACGACAATTCGGTCAACACTGCGTCGCCGGTTTCATCCTCTAGCGGTGCGTGAACCGGGCCCCGCTCTCGCAGTCGGGCGAGCAGACGGGGCAGGTCCGTGTGGGAAATCCGCTTCTCAGTCATTTCGCCCTCCGGGCCTGTTCTGCCTCCTGAGCCGACGAGGATGCGGCGGGGAGGTGTGAGGGTTCTGTCAGGAAATCCTGCGGATCGTCCATGGCGAAGGCCGACAGGAGCGGTATCGCGTCGGCCGACTGGCCGGCCCGATATCCATAGAGGTCCTCGGCCTCCAGAGAGAGTTTCCGCGTCAGCAGCCGCGTGTCGATCCCCATCGGGCACGCCCGTACGCAGGCCCCGCACTCCGTGCAGCGACCGGCGGTATGGAGAGCCCGCGCCAAGTGATAGATCGTGACATCGGAGATGTCAGTGCCGGCGCCGATCAATCTCGGCCGGGTCTGGTCCAAGAGACATTCCTTGCAGTAGCACATCGGGCATGCCTGCCGGCAAGCATTGCATCGGATGCACTTGGAGATCATCTCCTGGAAACGCGCCCACCTGGCATCCGGGGGCTTGGACTCGAACTCCGCCGCCCGCCGTCTGGCTGCATCCGTTTCCTTTGCCTCGACGGGCCCGCCGAGGACCAGGTCGCAGATCGCGGGCATGGGCGACCGGCACTCCAAACACGCGTCGGCAAGGACCTCCTGCCGGTACAGCGTGATTTCCGTGCCGTCTTCCACCACGGCGCGGATGCTTCCCTGAGCGTCCTCGCCCGCCCCCAGCGCCTCATGCTCGCCCAGCGTCTTTTCGGCCTTCTGCGCGTCCACGACGCCGGGGCACCCGATGCCGACAAGCACCAGATTCTCGCGTGGGACCTGGCGCTCCTGGATAAGGGCGACCACCGACCGTGCGTCGCACCCCTTCAGCACTATCCCAACCTTGGGCGGCGGCGTCGCCGACTTGGCCTCCCTGGCATCGGCGGGCGCCTTGAACAGGCGCGGCAGATAGACGGCGAGGTTGACGGTGCAGAAGGAATTCCAGACGAGCCGCCCGGCCTCCTCGGCCGCGGTGAGCAGCAGCGGGGTCGTCCGAAAAGGAAGGCTCGCCTTCTCGTACCCCAGGAAGAGGTCCACCTTCTTCTCGCGCAGGAGCTTTTCGGCAGTCGCGCGCAGACGGTTCTCGATCTCGTGACTGGCAGTCATAGTCGTTTTGCGAGTCTCCCATTGGGGCCGAGCTTTCGGACCTGCTCGACGACTTTCTCAATGATCGCGGCGAACCGGCCTCCCTCTGAGGCCGACACCCAGGTGAACTGGACGCGTTCGGGCTCGATCCCGACATATTGCAGAAGGGCCTTGAGAAGAGCGAACTTCCGCCGGGCGACCAGGTTCCCACTGATGTAGTGGCAGTCGCCCGGGTGGCATCCGGATACCAGCACGGCATCGGCCCCGTTCTGTAGGGCCCGCAGCAGGAACGCGGGGTTGATCCTGCCGGAGCACGGCACGCGGATCACGCGGACGTTGCAGGGATACTGGATGCGGCTCACGCCCGCCAGGTCCGCTCCCGCGTAGGAGCACCAGTTGCACAGAAACGCCACGATCTTCGGTTCCCATGCCTGCTTCGACGCGGCTTGCTGTACGCTCTGGGTCTGGTTCATAATGCCCTCAAACTGCATCCACGGCCTCAAGGAGCTGGTGGTTGCTGAAGCCCTTGAGGTCAATCGCGCCGGCACGGCAAGTGGAGGCGCACGTTCCGCATCCCTTGCACGTCGCCTCGTTGACGACGGCCACTCGGAGCACGGGGTCCAATTCGATCGCCTTGTAGGCGCAGAGCACCGTGCAGGCGCCGCATCCGCTGCAACGTGCGGCGTCCACCACCGCGACTTTGCCTTCCGCTTCGATCTCGGACTTGCTCAGAATGGTTGCCGCACGGGAGGCCGCCGCCCGCGCCTGCGCGATGCTCTCGCCGATGTCCTTGGGGTAGTGCGCAAGTCCGCAGATGAACACGCCCTCCGTGGCGAAGTCCACCGGCCGGAGCTTGACGTGCGCCTCCAGGAAGAACCCGTCCGCATCCAGCGGCACCTTGAGCAGTTGCGAGAGTTCGCGGTTGTCCTTGTTCGGCTGGATGCCGGTGCTGAGCACAAGCAGATCGGTGTCGAGCGCCAGAGTGCGGCCCAGAATGCCGTCCTTGGCCTGCACCACGAGGCGGCCGTCATGACCTGTAACGAGCGGCTTGCTCGTCTCGTCGTACCGCAGGAACACCACTGCCTTCTCCCGCGCCTGGCGGTACCACCGCTCGTTGAGCCCATAGACTCGCACGTCGCGGCAGAGCACGTAGACGCGGACGTGGGGGTTCAACTCCTTGAGGTGCAAGGCGTTCTTTATGGCCGTGCCGCAGCATATCCTGCTGCAGTACGGGCGATCCGCGTCGCGCGACCCGACGCACTGGACCATGACCACGGTCTTGAGGGCCTTGATCTTGCCAACGGAGGCGCCGGCCAGGAAGCTCTCGAGGTCCGTCTGCGTCATCACGCGACTATCCTCCCCGTACATGTACTCCTTCGGCGTGCATTCGGTGGCACCGGTGGCCACGATCACCACACCATGCTCGATCGGCTTGTCCTCGCCGGTTATCCGGGACCTGAAGTTCCCGACGTACCCCGAGATCGCCTGGACGCTCTTGCCTAGATAGACCGTGATACGCTTGTCGGACCGGACCTTCTCGATGAGTTCCGTGAGGAAGGCATCGGTCTTCTCGCCGTTGAGCGTGCGACGGATTGACCGAAGGTGTCCGCCGAGTTCGGCCTCGCGCTCGACCACGTGAACCGGGTAGCCCTGCGCCGCGAGATCCATCGCGGCCGTAAGCCCGGCCAGGCCGCCGCCGATGACGAGGGCGGAATGGTTCACGCTCAGCTTGCTTTTCTGGAGCGGCTCCAGCAGGGACACCTTGGCAACACCCATGCGGACGAGGTCCTTGGCCTTGCGGGTAGCCTCCTGCGGCGCCCGCTGGTGGACCCAGGAGCACTGCTCCCTGATGTTGGCGAACTCGAAGAGGTAGGGATTGAGCCCGCTCGCCTCGAGCGTGCCCTGGAACAGCGATTCGTGCGTCCGCGGCGTGCACGCGGCGACCACCACGCGGGTGAGGCGCTTGTCCTTAATCGCCTGGGCGATGGTCTTCTGCGAATCCTTCGCGCAGGCGAAGAGGAACTCCTGCGCATGGACGACCTTCGGCAATGTGGAGGCGTATTGGACCACCGCGGGCACATCGACCGTCGAGGCTATGTTGATGCCGCAGCGGCAGACGAAGAGGCCGATGCGCGTCGGCTGCCCGCGAAGGTCTATCGGCGCCGGGCGTGCCGCGTGGACTTGCTTCGGCTCGAAGTCGCCCAGCAGCGCCAGCACCGCGGAACTCGCGCCGCTTGCCTGGATCACGGACTCGGGAATGTCCTTCGGGCCGGAAACCGTGCCGCACACGAACACGCCCCGGCGGGAGCTCTGGAGGGGGTCGAAGACCGAGGCCGTCACAAACCCATGCTCGTCCGCCTTCAGGCGCAGGCGCCGGATGGTCTGCCGCACGGCCTCAGAAGCGCACATCCCCACGGAGAGCACCAGCAGGTCGAAGGACTCCTCGACGAGGCGCCCCTCGTCGGTGTTGTAGCGCACGAGGAGGTTCTCGGTCTCCGGGTCGGCCTCCACGGATGAAACGCGGGCCCGGAGGAATCGCACGTCGTGCTCGTCCTTGGCCCGCTCCACGAACCGGTCGAAGCCCTTGCCGTAGGCACGGACGTCCATGCAGAAGACGGTGCTCTCCACGCCGTGAAGGTGCTCCCTGAGGATGATGGAGTCCTTGGCGGCCTGCATGCAGCAGATCGCGGAGCAGTAGTCGTTGCCGACCTGCATGTCGCGGGAGCCGACGCACTGGAGGAACGCGACCCTGGCCGGCTCCTTGCCGTCCGACGGGCGCCGGACGTGTCCCTCCGTCGGGCCTGAGGCGCTCAACAGGCGCTCCAGCTCGATGCTGGTGACGACGTTCGGAAAGGTGTGGTAGCCGTATTCGTCCTTGAGCGTCGCCTGGAACTCGTCGGAACCCGCGGCCAGGATCGCCGCTCCGACCTGGAGCTCCATGTCCTGGGGCTTCTGGTCATAGACTATGGCGTCGGCCTGGCAGAGTTTCTTGCAGACCCCGCACCTGCCCCGCGTGTGGTAGAGGCAGTGGTCGGCGTCGATAATCGGCAGTGCCGGGACGGCCTGGGGGAAGGGAATGCGGATGCACCGGGTCTTGCTCAGGCCCTTGTTGTGCGGATCGGGAAGGCGGACCGGGCACTTCGTCGTACAGATTCCGCAGCCGGTGCACTTGGCCTCGTCCACGTATCGCGGATGCTTCCGGACGCGGGCGGTGAACTGCGGGGCTTCCCCTTCCAGCGCCAGCAGCTCGGTGTTGGTCAGGAGAGTGATGTTGGGGTGCTTGCTCACCTCCACGAGCTTGGGCGACAGGATGCACATGGCGCAGTCGTTGGTGGGGAAGGTCTTGTCCAGTTGCGCCATGCGCCCGCCGATGCTCGGCGCCCGCTCGACCAGGAAGACCTCGGTCCCCGCCTCGGCCAGGTCGAGAGAGGCCTGGATGCCCGCGATTCCCCCGCCGATGACGATCGCTCTCTTCAGCACGCTGGTCCTCCCGTTGCCTTGGCGGCCCGGGCCTGCTTCCACCGCGTGGCCGCGACAATCTTGGCCATCATCTCCGTGACGGCATTGCGCCGCTGGTCGGGATTCCGGTATCGAAGCTCCTCGATCGCGCCGTCTTCCTTGGCTCGATTGTACAGCGTCTCGCCGGCCGTGGTGCGCAGAACGGTGGTGGTATAGCGGTCCGGCGAGCCGATGCCGCCGCAGGAAATGTCGGCGTACTCGTTGGCGAAATCCGCGCACGTGAAGCAGGCCCGCCGCGCGAACTCGTCCATCGCGTTGAAGGGAATATGGACGGTCCGCTTCTTAGCCGTCGTGACAACAATGTCGTCTTTGATGGTGAGTTTGCGAATCTGGTCGAGTTTGACAGACAGCTTCCGTTCCAGTCCCCGTCGGGTCTTGGCGTCGAAGGAGAAGTTCTCCATGCAGAACAGCCCGATGGTCAGGACGATGCTGTCGGCGGGGACGACGTTGAGAAGCTGCATCTTCCTGATCGTGAAGATCTGGCAGGGCGTGCCCACCAGTGCGATCTTGTGAAGGCCCCGCTTTCCCAGCGACTTGACCTCCCGCACGCCCGGGCAGAACGTCGTGTAGCGCTCGCCCAGGGTGTGGACGGTCTGCGATTCATCGAAGTGCGATCCGGCCGCCTGGATCAGTTCCTCGGGGGTCGTCACCACCATGGGTTCGCGAGAGAGGGGCCCGATCCGGCGGGAAACGATTGCCGCCTGAATCAGGTGCTTCTTCAGGGCGTAGGTGAGCAGCGCGGTCACGACGCCGCCATCGGTGGCCACCTGCTGAATCCTGCTGGAACGCGCCCGCGCGGAGACGAGTTTCCGATGAGGACCTATCGGGGCCTTCCAGCCGGTTGTCTCCCGCAGTTCCCGGTCGAGCGCCTTGATCTGTGGGCAGATCAGGTAGCAGATGCCGCAGTGAAGGCACTTGGACTCGTCCACCATCACCGGCGTCCCGTCGTTGCCGGCGACCAGGGCGTTGAACTCCCCGGCCGAGCAAAAGGCCAGACATCCTCCGCACTTGCCGCAGATGCCCTTGGCCTGCACCTCGGTTACCAGGTCTTGGAAGCTCTTGATGTCCTCGTTCATTCCTTCATGCTCCCCAGCCGCTCCTGGACCTTGTTGCGAAACGCCTCCAGCAGTTCGGCGCGCTTGTCGAAGCCGTACTCGACCAGGTCGTGCCGGATCATCTGCGCGAAGCGATCGACCTCCTCTATGCGTTTCAGCGTGTCGCTCGACGCGTAGCGGCCCTTGACCGCCAGGTAGCGCAGCGCCCGCATTATGTCCGTGAAGTTCACCTTCTGCGGGCACCGCGCGTAGCAGCGGTAGCACACCAGGCAATACCAGATTCGCGGGCTCGACAGCACCTCTTTGCGCATGCCGAACAGGATCTGCCGAATGATCTTCCGGGGGTTGTAGTCCGGATCCACCTCGGTGATCGGGCATCCGGCGGCACAGGTGCCGCAGGCGAAGCACCGGCGGATGTGCTCGCCGCCCGGCTGCGACGCCACCTCCTCGCAAAACGCCTGGTCCATATCGTTCACCGCAAGTACCTCTTCCGCGTCATCCATTTCCATACTCCTCTATAGCGATGAAAGGGACCGCTCTGCCGTCCGCCCAGGACGGGGCTCTGCCGCCGGCCTGCAATCCCGGAGAATCATGTCCACGGCGCGTTCCACGGCCTGCGCCATAGGTGCGGACAGCCCGGGCCGGACTTCTGATGGCAGCCCGTCCACCTGTCCCACGACACAGGTCACGTCCACTCCGCCCAGTTCGTTCAGTTCGTGCAGCAGGTTCGAGGTCGGCAACTGGTGCATGGAGAAGTCATCGCACTTGATCTCCGGCAACTCGTTCGCCTCTACGGACCATACCTCTCCCGGCGTCCGGCCGAGGTCCACGGCGTCCACAACGACGACTCTCCGCGGTTTCACCGGGCTGAGGACCACGTTGAAGAGCACCTGCCGGACGGCCGTGCCGACGTCCATCGCCAATGCCGTCCCTGGCAAGTCGGCCCTGTGGCGAAGGCGCCGCGCGACGGCGGGTCCGAAGCCGTCATCGCCGAACAGCTCGTTCCCGCAGCCCAGCACGAGCATCTCGCACGTGCAGTATTCCGGTGTCGCGTCATTCGCCACGGCGTGCTCCTTCTCAGCAGTTGGCCAGCGTATGGACCACGGCGCCCTTGTGGTCCACTATCTGGACCTTCACCGGCACCGATCTGTCCAGGGCATGCGTCGCGCAGGACAGGCACGGGTCGTAGGCGCGGATGGCCATCTCCACCCGGTTCAGGATGCCCTGGTCGTACTTGCCGTCCTTGATGAGGCTCTGGGCGGCCTGCTTGACCGACATGTTGATCGGCGCGTTGTTGTGCGTCGTCCCGACGATGAGGTTCACGTTGGTGACGAGGCCCTCGGCATCGGTCTGGTAGTCGTGGATGAGCGTCCCGCGGGGCGCTTCAACTGCCCCCACCCCGCGCGCCGCCCGCGGAGTGACGGGGACACGGGTCTCCTTGCTGGTGATCTCCGGGTCGTTCAGGAGCTGGACGGCCAGTTCGGCGTTGTGGAGCAGTTCGATCAGCCGACAGTAGTTGTAGAGCAGCGTCAACTGTGCCGGCCGACCGAACGTCTTGCGGAACGCCTCGAACTCAGCCTGCGCAAGGGGAGTCGAGATCCTGTCGCAGACGTTCATCCGAGCCAGCGTGTTGGTCCGGTAGATGCCCTTGGGGGCCGAAAGGTCCATGTCGAACCCCTCGCCCCAACTCTTGGCGTACGGGAACTTCAGGTATGTCCACGGCAGCACCTTCTCGCCGATGTACTGGTCGTACTGGTCGTATGAGAACTCGGTGTACGACCCGTCTTTCTTCATGAGGCGGGCCTTGCCGTCATAAAGGTCCATCGCGCCGTCGTCGGCGACCGTCCCCAGGAAACCGGTCTGGATGACCGCGAGCGTCTTGATCGTATCGAGGTACTTGGGGAGGATGTTCTCCTTCGCGAAGGCAACGGCGAACTTGGCGAACTCCAGGACCTCCCGGGCCATGGGCAGCACCTGCTGCCGCTCCTCTTCGGTCAGGGGCTTGCTGAACCCTCCCGGCACGGCGGTAACCGGGTGGATGGACTTGCCGGAAATGATGCTCAGCATCTTGGCCCCCAGGTGCCTGTTGCGGACGACCTGCCGGCCGATCTGAGGATTGGCCTGGGCGATGCCGATGACGTTCCGGACGGCATAG